>Ga0307374_10000495_pt1 | contig 75995 bp, 73 predicted proteins | sample OX3MG_FD_202532 | JGI IMG/M metagenome (GOLD analysis project Ga0307374, IMG submission 202532) | Soil microbial communities from Risofladan, Vaasa, Finland - OX-3 | ecosystem: Environmental > Terrestrial > Soil > Coastal area > Acid sulfate soil | place: Finland: Risofladan, Vaasa | collected... | reverse complement strand
CTGGCCGCCCCGGTGGTGGGCATGGCCCCGACCCCCGACGGCGGTGGCTACTGGTTGGTGGCCAGTGACGGTGGCGTCTTCACCTTCGGTGACGCCGTCTTCCACGGATCGGTGGGCGGGACCCGCCTGGCCGCCCCGGTGGTGGGCATGGCCCCGACCCCCGACGGCGGTGGCTACTGGTTGGTGGCCAGTGACGGTGGCGTCTTCACCTTCGGTGACGCCGTCTTCCACGGATCGGTGGGCGGGACCCGCCTGGCCGCCCCGGTGGTGGGCATGGCCCCGACCCCCGACGGCGGTGGCTACTGGTTGGTGGCCAGTGACGGTGGCGTCTTCACCTTCGGTGACGCCGTCTTCGGGGGTTCGGCGGCCGGGAGCCCATTGGCGCAACCGGTCGTCGGTATCACGCCGGTTCCCCATGGAGCGGGGTACTGGTTGGTGGAGGGTCGGCGCGCTCCTCTGACCGGCAAGGTCGTCGTGATCGACCCCGGTCATAACGGTGGCAACGGGGCCGATCCCGCCTTCATCAACGCGCCGGTCTTCAATGGACGGACGGCCGAGGCGTGTGACACCACCGGCGCGGCTACCGACAGCGGCTACAGCGAGGCCCTGTTCAACTTCAACGTGGCCACCGACCTCGCCGCCGACCTGCGGGCCCAGGGGGCCACCGTGATCCTGACCCGGACCACCAACACCGGTGTGGGCCCGTGCATCACCCAGCGGGCCGCCATCGGCAACGATGCCCATGCCGACGTCGCCCTCTCCATCCATGCCGACGGTGGCCCACCCGGGGGACGGGGCTTCGCCATCTTGGAACCGGTGGCCGACGGGCCCAACGACGCCGTCATCGGGTCGTCGGCCGCTTTCGGAACCGATCTTCGCGACAGCTTCCTGGCTGGGACTGGTGAACCGGTGAGCAACTATGACGGAGTGGACGGAATCCAACCGCGCGGTGACCTCGGTGGCATCAACCTGACGACGGTGCCCAAGGTCTTCATCGAATGCGCCAACATGCGCAACGCCTCCGACGCCGCTCTCATCGTCAGTCCGGGCTGGCAGGGTCGGGCGGCGGCGGCTATCGACGCAGGAATTTCGGCCTTCCTCCTGGCCCGCTGAACGCTGCCACCCGTCGCTGAGATCGGCGGCATCGGGACGGGATCAGAGCAGTGGCGGCGGTGGGGGCTGCGTCATCCCCAGGTCGACACGGGTGACGCCGAGCCGATTCCATCCTCGGCCCGATACGAAACGGGCGTGAAAGGCGACCACGGCGGCGGATGAGAAGGCGAGATAGAGAGCGGCGACGAGAACGCGGGCGGCACCGACCCTGCTCCCTGACAATTCGAAGACACCGGGTGCGAGGATGCGGAACACCTCGTAGACGAAAATGACGAGGGAGACGGCGCCGATCAGGACGGAGGCGAACGACACGCTGGCCGCGTAACTCTGCGCCACGCGCGTCACCGGCCCCGGCGGTTCTTGCGCCAATTCCGGAAGGCGAAGTCCACGGCGCAGCATGGTGACGAGAAGAACAGCGGCGACGGCGACGATGATCCCGCCGAGAACGACAACCCGGGTGACGGCGTCACCCACAGGGTGGAGAGATCCGTTGGCCACCCCCTGATGACTGCCGATGAGTTGGACGAGGCCGAGCACGATGGCGAAGGTGCCGAACAGAACGACGAACATCGAGAAGAAGGACACTCCGAACAGATAGACGGCCAGGGGCCTTCGGCCGGTGGGGTCGGGGTCGGCCCGGTTGGCCACGACGACGACGACGAATATCGCCACAAGAGCGAGAAGGCCGAAGAACACGCCGGCGGCGATGGCCGCGGCGACGGGAATGATCGAAAGCCCTCCTCCTGAGATGATGTTCATCGTTCGATTGTCGAGGTTCGACCCTGGGAAGTCAACGACTGCCATCGGTCCGGAGACCTGTTGCGAAGCATCGGCCACAGGAGCATCGACCACAGACGTGTCCGTAGGCACAATCATGGGGAGGGCATCGGGCAGGAGGTACCCGTGAGCGAAATGTCGCAGGGACCTGGTTGGTGGATCGCTTCCGACGGGAAGTGGTACCCGCCGCAAGAACACCCCGACCGGACCGGCACGTCCGCGCCTCCGGGTGACACGTCGACCATGGTCCCCACCCCCCCGACGGTGGGTGAACATTCTCTGATCACAGGCGTCGGCGAGGTGTTCGATCCGTCCATCCACGTGACCGAGGCCCGGTCGATCCGATTCTGGATCCTCGGCGCGGTGGTTCTGGTCGCTCTGGCCGTCGCCGCCCTCGTGGTCGCTCTCGAGTCCCCGACCCCGACGGGATCGGCGCTCTCGACGGGTCCGACGACGGCGAGCATGGTGGTTACCCTGCCCCGGACGGGGCAGCCGTCATTTTCAGGAACGCTCGCCGGCCGCCCGCTCAGCGGTGTCATCACCGGTAAGGGGGAGTCGAACTCGACCAACGGCGCACCGATCGCCGAGTACAAAGGGAAGCTCGGGAACGTGCCGTTCGATCTCCACGTCTCGATCAAGCCCTTCCAGAACGGCCAGATCTCCTTCGAAGTCACCGGTACGTACGGGTCGGAACCGGTGACGGCCACGGCGCGGTTCGATCTCGGGTCGACCGCGGCACGATCGCTGACGGTCCCGTTCAACGGCCATGTCGGGGCGCAGGCCGTCAACGGCGTGGCCACGGCCACCCCCACTGCGGGAAACGGTATTCAGATCAGGGCCACCCTCTCGGTGTTGACGTCGTCGATCTGACGTTGTCGGCGTCTCTCCGAGCCGACACCACTTAGGACGCTGGTGCCGACTGGGCTTGCGCCTGCTCGGCCTGCAGGACCTGCTCGTAACTCGCCACCTGGTCCGCTGTCGGGGCGCTCACGCTCACGGCCGTGCCGTATTTCGAGAAGCCCAGTGTCTCATTGATGTCGATCGGTCCTGTCGACACCTTCGATTCGGTCGTCTGGAATTCGAAGGAGCGCAGAAGATCGGAGTTGTCGACATAGACCTTCAAGTTGATGTTCTGCGATTTGAGCCCGATCAGAGACCGGCGCATCCACGAGGGGAGGCTCGCCTTCCTCAGCTCCTGAGAGACGGTCGAGGCGTCCACGGTGACGGCGTAGCCGTTGACGGCTACTCCATCACGTGTCGACGGTCCCAGAGCGACGACCTTGTTCCCCTGCTGTGCCAACATCCGCAGCATCACGGTGGGATTCTCTCCGACGCTTTGCGCACTCGGATCTTGTGGCGTCGATGAGCTCTGGAGCGAAGACACGTCGATGGAGAGCCAGGACTTGCCGGGAACGAGTTGGTCGAGTCCGGGAACCTTCTCGTAGATCACGCCGCCGACATATTCGACTTCGACCGGGATCTGTTGCCCGTCGACGGTGGCGTTCAACTCGATCTGTACGGCCTCGTGGGTGAAGTCCATGCCCCCCGTGCCCTTCGCCGTCAAGGTCTTTCCCGCAGTGGTGATCGTCTCGTTCATGGTGATCTGCGCCGTCTTGTCGCCCAGGCTGCTGTTGACGGCATCGATAACTTCAGCGCTGGCGCTCTTGGAACCGCCGAAGACGACCAGGGCACCGGCGACGAGCAGGATCACGACGAGGACGCTCAAAGCGGCGGCCAATGGTCCACGCGAGTGCCTCTTGGTGCTGAGAGCGGTAGGTGTCAGATCCGACGCTTGATCGACTCCGATTGCAGGCCCGGTGCCCGGTGAGCCGACGAAGCGCCCCCGGATCTCCGACGCCGGGATCTCCGACGCTTGGACCGACGTCGTGCCCAGCGTTTCCTCTGACGTCGCCGCCGGCGTGTGGTCCTCCGACATCGGAGGGTCGACGCGCACCGAAGGGTGCAGGTGGGGCGGGTACCACTTACCGTCTGATGCGATCCACCAGCCGGGGCCCTGCGACATGTCGCTCATGGCCTCTCCTCGCTCCTCGGGGTGCTGAGGGGTAGAGACAAGCCTACGTCTCTGTGACGTCGTATCGGCCGTCGTCGGCGGCCGCTGAAGCGGCAGCGGCCCCTGGGGAGGGGCCCGCAACGCAGGAGCGGGGCCTCGACGACCGTATGCTCAGAGCCCTGATGGCCGACGGACCCGCAGCCCGCGCCGCCGCGGCGCTGGCAGCGGAGGATCCGGTGCTCTCGCGCTTGGTGGCGCACTACGGACCACCACGGCTCGGGGGCCGGACGCCGGCCAGGGCGCGCTTCGGTGTCCTCGCCAGTGCCATCTGTTACCAGCAGTTGGCCGGGAAGGCGGCGGCGGCCATCCACGGCCGGTTCGTGACGGCCATCGGAGGCGAGGTGACGCCGGCGAACGTGCTGGCCACGCCGACCGATGCGCTGCGCAAGTCCGGGCTCAGTGGGGCGAAGGCGGCGGCCGTGCGGGACCTGGCCGAGAAGGTGGCCTCCGGCCAGGTCGCCCTCGAACGGATCGGTCGGCTGAGCGACGACGACGTCGTGGACCATCTGGTCCAGGTCCGGGGCATCGGCCGGTGGACAGCTGAGATGTTCCTCCTGGGCACCCTCGGCCGCCTCGACGTCTGGCCCGTCGGTGACTACGGGGTGCGCGCCGGCTTCGCGTCGGCCTGGGGCCTGCCCGAGATCCCGACCCCGGCGGCATTGACCGGACACGGGGAGAGCTACCGCCCCTACCGCAGCGTCGTCGCCTGGTACTGCTGGCAGGTCGTGGACAACCCGACGGTGTTGCCTGCAGGTGTCAGCGGCGGGGCATCTTGATGGCGCGGTCGGCGATGATGTTCTTCTGCACCTCGGTGGTACCGGCGCCGATCGACGTGTAACGCTGCCACACGTAATTGTGTCCCCAGTGTCCCTTGTCCACGGCGTCGGGCCCCCCGCGCGACAGCACGCCCATCGGCCCGAGGATGTCGACGCCGAGCTCGGCGATGGTCTGCGACAACGAGCTCCACTGGAGCTTGGCCAGAGGGACCTCGGGCCAGTTCGGCTGGCCCTTCAGGATCTTCGACAGGGCGCGGGCGTTCAGCAGGCGAGTGAGCTCGAGTTGTGTCCACAGGCGGGCGATCCGGTCACGGATGCCCGGATCGAGAAGAGCGTCGGGATTGTGGATACGGGCCGTGGCAATGAGGTTGTCGAGTTCGATGCGCATCGAGACGGACAAGCCCGCCGTCCCCACCCGTTCGTGGCCGAGGGTACCCATGGCCACTTTCCAGCCCTCGTTCTCCTCGCCCAGGCGGTAAGCGGCGGGAACGCGGGCCCCGTCGAATGCCACCTCGCAGAACAATTCGCCGCCGGTGATGTCGCGGATGATGGTGACCTCGATTCCCGGCAACTCCATGTCGACGATGAGGGCGGTGATCCCTTCGTGCTTGGCCCCGCGCTCGATGGCCGTGGGGTCGGTGCGCACCAGGAACAGACCCCATTTGGCCAGATGGGCGGTGGAGATCCAGATCTTGCGTCCGTTCACCACGTAGTCGTCGCCGTCGAGTACGGCCTGGGTCCGCAGATTGGCCAGGTCCGAACCGGCTCCAGGCTCGGTGAATCCCTGGCACCAATGCTCCTCGGCGTTCAAGATGCCCGGTAGCCACTGCTGTTGTTGGGCTTCGGTTCCCCAGCGCAGGATCATGGGGCCGATCTGCCACAGACCGTTGGCATTGTAGATGCCGGGGGTCTTGGCCCGCGCCATCACCTCGGAGTAAATGGTGTTCTGCGAGACGGTGGCCTCCCGCCCACCCCATTCCTTGGGCCAGTTGATGGCGGCCCAGCGACCTTCGTGCAGCCGACGCTGCCAGGCTTGACGGCGCAGCATGATCCGTCGGTCGGCATTGTTCTCGTCACCGATCTCACCCTCGGCCGCGAACTCGGGAAGGTTGGTGTCGAGCCACGTCTGCAATTCGTGACGGAACTCTTCGTCCTCCGCAGTGGCGGCGAAATCCATGGCGTGGCCTAACCCTTCGCTGTCGGGGCCGACGATGTCGGGTGCTTCAGGACTTCGGGATTGACGATATGACGGGGGGTGACGCCGGCGCGGAGCCGGACGAGATCGTCGGCGATCGTCTGGGTGCCGTTGGCCTCGGTGTTGTAGGTGGCACCACCGATGTGAGGGGCGAGCACCACGTTCGGAAACGTCGTAAGCGGGTGGTCGGTGGCGATGTGCTCGCCTACGAAGTGGTCGAGACCGGCGCCGCCCACCTTGCCCGACGCCAGTCCGGCCACCAGGGCGTCGCCGTCGTGAAGCTGGGCCCGGGCCGTATTCAGGAAGATGACGCCGTCGCGCATGGCGGCGAATTGGTCGGCGCCGATCATGCCCTCGGTTTCCGGCGTAACCGGGGCATGGAGGGAGACGACATCGGATATCTCGAGCAGTTGCTCCAAGGTGTGGGTGGCATCGGGCGCGTAGGGGTCGCTCGACACGACGCGCATGCCCAGGCCTTCGAGCCGCCACGCCAGAGCGCGCCCCACCGCACCGAGGCCGACGATGCCGGCCGTGCGGCCGGCGAGCTGCCAGGCCCGGAACCTCTGATAGGGAATGGTGCCGTCGCGGTAGGTCTCGCCGGCGCGCACGTCGGCGTCGGCCCTGACGACGCCACGGTTGACGGCCAGGAGCAGCGCCACAGCCAATTCGGCCACGGCGTCGGCGTTGCGGGCCGGCGCCCGGAGCACGGGCACACCGGCGGCGGTGGCGGCGGCGACGTCGACGTTGGTGGGGTCACCCCGTGTGCTGGCGACCGCTACGAGAGGTTGTTCGAACACAACGCCCTTGCACGAGTCGGCCTCGACGATCAGGATCGTGGCGCCGACGGCGGCCACACGTTCGGCCAGCTGTTCGGAGTTGTAGATACGGATGGGTTGCTGGTCGATCCAGGGATCGATGACCAGATCGGCCAATTCGTACAACAGCTCGAGCCCGGGCCCGCGTACGGGGGCGGTAACGAGCGCCCTCGGGCGGCTGTCCACCTTCCATCCTCCCTCTGCCGTGGAAGTCCTCCATAATGTCGGATCATGACGGTTGTGTCAGGTTCGGTGACAGTAGGCATCGACATCGGGACGACGGCCGTCAAGGCGGTGGCCGTGGACGAATCCGGCACGGTGCTGGCCCGGTCCCGCATTCCCCACCGCTTGCTCTCGCCGGAACCCGACCTGCTCGAGCACGACGCCGGCCGGGCCTGGCGCCGGGGCCCCCTTCAGGCCCTGGCCGCCGTCAGGTCCCCGGGCGATGCCCTCGACGGTGTCTGCGTGTGCGCCATGGTGCCGTCTCTCACGGCGGTGGACCGTCGGGGCCGCCCCCAGTCGCCCGGCCTGCTCTACGGCGACGGCCGCGGCCGCCGGGCACTCGAGTCCGATTCCGAGACGGCCGGCGGCGCGTCGAGCAGATCGACGGTGGGCGACACCATGCCCGACGCCGAAGGCTTTCTGCGTTGGGCGGCCGCCGGCACTCCCGACGCGTTCGGCTACTGGCCGGCTCAGGCCGTCGCCAATTTCGCCCTGAGCGGGGTGGCGGCTATCGACTCCGGCGTAGCCATGATGTCGGGATCATTGCTGAGCGCGGGGCAGTGGGATGTCGACAAGTTGCGCGGCGTCGGTGTCGACGCCGCGCAGATGCCGCTGATCGTCCCGATGGGAGCGCGTGCCGGCACGGTGACGGGAACCGATGCGGCGCTGGCCGGCGGCACAGTGGACGCCTTGTGCGACCAGATCGTCTCGGGTGCCGACAATGCCGGCGACGTGCTCGTGATCTGCGGGGCGACCTTGATCGTCTGGGCCGTCGTTGACGAACACATGGAAGCGCCGGGGGTGTGGACCATCCCCCACACGGTGCCGGGCAAGATGCTCGTCGGAGGACCGAGCAACGCCGGCGCGCTCTTCGTCGACTGGGCCCGCTCGTTGCTGCACGGCTCCCGGCGCCCTCCTCTGTCGCGACGACCAGGCGGCACGGGCGGCGATCTGGAGCCCGGGGAGTTGCCGCCCCGGCGGGGGAACCCCGACCGGGTGCCGGTATGGACGCCGTACCTGCGGGGGGAGCGGGTGCCGTACAACGACACCACGTTGCGGTCGACGCTCCAGGGCCTCGACATCACCCACGACGCCGCCGCTCTCGAACGGGCGGCCTACGAAGCCACCGGCTTCGTCGTCCGCCACATGCTTGAACTCGGTCAGATCAAAGCGCGTCGCATCGTGGCCAGCGGAGGCGGGACCCGCGTGACCCCGTGGATGCAGGCCATGGCCGATGCCGCCGGCCTGCCCGTGGACGTCGTGGCCGTGCACGAAGGTTCGGCCCTCGGAGCGGCGTACCTGGCCCGTATGGCCGCCGGCCTGGAGCAGTCGTTCGACGGCGCCCGTCGGTGGGCGCGGGTGGGCTACCGGGTCGACCCCGATGCCGTGTGGCAAGAGGCGGCCGACAAGCGGTACGAGAAGTTTCGTGCTCTGGGACCGACCCGGTAGGCATCATCGAGGCCTTCTTGGCCCCATCGAGGCTCTCTGCCATGCTGGGGTCAGGAGGTGTCGCGGTGGGTCCCAAGGAGAGCAACCGTCCAGACGATCAGGGCGGCGACTGGAATTTCCCCTTCGAGGCGGAGTTGCACGCCGTCGCTCCGGGACTCCACGAAGCCCAGAACGGCTGGTTGGCGCAGATCGACTCGCTGCGTGCTCCCGATCGCAAGACCCACGAGCTGATCCGGATGGTGTGCACGGTGATCCTGCGCAATCCGCCGGGGGTGATGCGTCATGCCCGGTTGGCGGCCGAGGTGGGCGCCAGCTGGGACGAGATCGCTGGCAGCATCGTCCTGACCCAGCCCGCCTTCGGTCTGTTGGCGACGGTCGAGGCTCTGCCCTGGGCCCGGCGTGGGTGGGAGCGGGGACGGGCGGCGGACGGCGGGACGCCGTCGGCCGGAACTCTCTGAACCCGAACGCTCGGTCGGCGTCAGGACTTCTTCTTCGTCCCCGTCGCCGACCGCGCCTTCTTCGGTGACACCGGGGGCGAGCCCGCTGCGGCCAGAGATTCGGGCGGCGGGGACCCACCGGCGAAAAGAGCACGGTGGACCATGGTGGTGAGGGTGTCAAGGGCACTGGCGTCGACCGGCTCGCCGGTAAACTGACGGAGGTAGTGGAAGCGGTCGACCATGGCGACCACCGCCTCGGCCGCCGCGTTGGGGTCGATCCCCGGTTGTGGTCCCGTCTCGGCAATGCGACCGGCCAGGGTGCGGGCCACACCGCCCGCCGCCGCGTGACCCTGGGCCGACAACTCGGCGTCACTCATGGCCAGATCGGTCCACGCCCGCAGCACGGGGGCGTAGCGCTGCCAAGCCTCGGAAAAGCCCTCCATCCACCGGCGTAGTTCACGCCACCCCTGATGATCCGGACCGACCGGGCCGAGAGCGTTGTCAAGAGCGGCCACCACTTCGCCGGCTTCACCGGCCAGAGCTCGCAGAAGGTCTTCTTTGTTGGAGAAGTAGAGGTAGAAGGTCCCGTGCGACGTCTTGGCCAGCTTGACGATGTCGTCGACGCGCGCCGCGTGGTAGCCCCTTCGGGCGAAGACGACCATGGCGGCGTCGAGGAGCTTGCGCATGGTCTTGCGGCCTTGCGAGCGCAGGGCCCTGCGGCTGGCCGGTTCGCCGGCGATGTCGTCGGCCTTGGCTCGCCGGGTCGACTTGGGCGAAGAGGCGTTCTTCGGGGTCGCCGGCCGGGCGCTCGTGATATCGGCGCGTCCTTTCTCGGCGCCGAACGTTCCGGCTGGTCCCATGGTGCTGCGAATCGTAGTCAGGCCACCGGTGCCCGGCTCAGGTGACCGGCTCAGGCGCCCGGCTCAGGTGACCGGGCTCCGGTCACCTGAGCGTTCCGACGGCGCTGCCTACGGGTGGCCGGCCGGCTGCGGCTCGAAGGCCACCTTTATGGCGCCGCTGTGGTCCTGCCGGGCGAGGACCCCGAGAGCGTCCCACCAACGTTCGAGTGGGAACCGGTGGGTGAGCATGCCGGTCAGGTCGACACGTCCGGATGTGGCCAGATCGAGGTAGTGGGCGATGGCGTGCTGTCGGACCCCCTCCACCTCCTCGATGCCGAAGGCGTTCGAACCGGCGATGGTGAGCTCCTTGAAATAGACCGGTGTCCATTCCCAACGCCCCGGTGTGGCCACCCCGGTCTGGACGAGGGTGCCGTGCTCGGCCAGAACGCGGACGGCCACCTCGAACGTCTCGGGCTTGGCGATCGTGTCGTAGACCACGTCGATGCCGCCCGGATGGGCGACGGGCAGGCCGTCGAACGGAGCGTGGAGGACCCCGCCCGACCAGGCGGCCAGTTCCTCCACCACGGCCAGTCGTGGTTCGTGGGCGACCACCTTGGCCGCGCCCAGACGGGTGGCGAGCTCGCCCTGGGCGGCGAAGCGGGCCACCACAGCGACCTCCACATCGGGGAAGAGGCAACGCAGGGCGGCCACGCTCGTGGCCCCGAGGGCGCCGGCGCCGTAGACGAGGGCCCGCCCTCCGGGCGGTGGGGGATTGCGGAGGATGGCGTGCATCGACACGGCGAAGGGATCGGCCAAAACGGCGAGCTCGTCGGAGAGAGCGTCGGGCACCGGAATCAGCATGGAATCGTGGGCGGCCAGCAGTTCGGCCCAGGCCCCCGGGGCGTCGGTGGTCACCCCTACGTGGACTCCTGGACCGAGTCTGCCCGAGGTGAAGCTCCAACAGAGGCTCAGGTTCCCTGCCGCACAGGCGGCGCAGACGGGGCTGATGCCACGGGGCGCGCAGGTGAGCCAGGGGTTCAGGACCACCCGGTCGCCGATCTGAACGCCCTGCGCCTGTGGGCCCATCTCCACCACCTCGGCCACCACCTCGTGGCCGGGGACGTGGGGGAGCGAGGAGAAAGCCGACATCGGGTTGTCGATGTCCCCGGCGCCGAAGTCGCCCATGACGAGCTTGGCGTCGGACCCGCAGATTCCGGCCAGGATAGGTCTCGTCACCACCCAGTCCGGACCGAGCATGCGGGCGTCGTCCACCGTGTGCAGGCCGAAGGGCAACGAGACGAGGGCGCGTTCGAGGTCGTCGACCGGTTGGGGCCGGGTCTCGTCGGCCGCCGGCGGCGCGCCGAAAACGAGCGCTCTCAACGCGACGCCCCTTTTCCGGCTGCGTCCTGTTCCGCGGCCTTCTTCTCGGCCGCCGCTTGCTGGGATCGGTGGAAGGTGACCATGCCGGCCATGAACTTGTCGATGTCGGCCACCTTGGCCTCGACCACCGCCTTCATGTCGGGGAGGAAGTGCTCGAAATGGTCGTCATCGATGGCGTCGGCGATACCGACCGCCGTCTCCTCGGCCGGGACGAGATCACCCTGGTAGAGCGGAGGGTCGTTGTCGGGTTGGTCCCAGAGTTCGGTGTCGATGGTGCCGGGCAGGATGAGCCTTACCTTCACTCCCGTCCCGTCCATGTCGGCGGCGATTCCTTCGCTCCAGCCGCACATGGCGAACTTCGAGGCCGAATAGGCGGCTTCGGTGGTGACGCCGAAACGGCCGGCGATGCTGGCGACGTTCACGATGGTGCCCGAGGACCGGGCCAACATCCGGGGGATGAGGGCCAGGGTCATGGCCGTGGACGAGAGGAAATTGATCCGCATGACGCGCTCAATGTCGACCGCCGAGATGTGGGGGATGGTCTTGCGCATGGGAACGCCGGCGTTGTTGACCAGGATGTCGATGTGACCGAAGGCGTCCCATGCTTCGAGGGCCAGAGTGGCGGCGGCGTCAGGGTCCGAGAGGTCGACAGCCCACATTCGCGAGGCCGGCGCATAGGAGCGGCAGTCCTCGAGGACCTCGGCCAGGCGGTCGTGGCGACGGGCCACGATTCCGACCGTCATGCCCCGGCGGGCCAACTCACGTGCCAGCGCGGCGCCGATGCCGGAGGATGCGCCGGTGATCAGCGCGATCCGGGATTCGGCCCCATCGGTGTCCTCGACCATGTCGTCCCCCTGCTTGCTCGTGTCGGTTCTAGACGATGCCCTGGGCTTGCAGATCGTCGAGCTCCCCCGCCGTCAGGCCCACCATCTCGCACCAGACCTCTTCGTTGTCGGCGCCGAGCGTAGGGGCGCCGGCCGGGGTGGCGCCCGTCTCGCCCACCAGGCGGGGATAGGGCGCCTGCTGCCGGATGGCGCCGAGGACGGGGTCGTCGACGGTGACGAGGTCGTGGCGCGCGGCGAAGTGGGCGTCGGCGGCGATCTCCACCGCCGTATAGGCGGTGGCCACGGGGACGTCGAAGCGGACACAGGCCTCTTCGACCTCCGCCGCCGAGTGTTGCGCCGTCCAGGCCGCCACCACGCCGTTGATCTCATCGCCGTGGCGGGCCCTGTCGGCCAGCGTGGCGTACCGGGGGTCCGACACCAGGTCAGGTTGTCCCATGGCGCGGCAGAGGCGGCCGAAGTTGGCGTCCGATCCGGCCACCACGCAGACGAAGCGGCCGTCGGCGGTGGGGTAATTGTCGAGAGGCGCCGAGTTCGACAGGCGGTTACCCTCGCGCTTGCGGACGGTGCCGAGGCGGTCGTAGGCGGCGATCGTCCATTCGAGAATGCGCAGCACCGAGCCGTAGAGCGAGGCGTCGATGACGGCGCCGGTTCCGGTCGGGATCTGCCCATCGCTCCCGTCGGCGGCACCACGGTCTCGGGCTGGGCCGTTGCGACGACGGGGCGTGGCGTCGCGCCGGTAAAGGGCGGCCAGCGCCGCCTCGGCGGCGAAGACGCCGGTGAGGTAGTCGGCCACGGTCACCCCGGGTCGGACGGGTGGTCGGTCGGCCTCCCCGGTCAGATGGAGCAGGCCACCGTAGGCCACGCCCAGCCGGTCGAGTCCGGGCCGGTCGGCGTACGGGCCGTCCTGGCCGAAGGCACTGATGCGGACGACGACGAGATGCGGAGCCAGCGCGGTGGGCCCGAGGCCCCAGTCCTCCAGGGTGCCGGGCCGGAAGTTCTCGCAGACGACGTCGGCCGTGGCCACCAGCCGCCGGAAGAGGTCCTGGCCCCGTTGGGTGCGGAGGTCACAGGTGGCGCTCTTTCGGCCTCGTCCCTCGACCGCCCAGAAGAGCGAGTAGCCGTCGGCGAAGGGCCCGATGGTGCGCATGAAGTCGCCGGCGCCCGGCTGTTCGATCTTCACCACCTCGGCTCCCCACTCTCCGAGGAGCCCGGCGCAGAAGGGGGCCCCGATGCGGGTGCCGACGTCGATGACCCGGAGCCCGTCGAGGGGACCTGGCATAACCGGCGCCGATCAGTCCTGCCGAGCCGGTGAGGGGTCGTCGCCCCGGTCCCGGGCGGCGAAGACCTCTTTCATCGATCCCATCTGCTTGCGTTCGTCGAGGGCGTGGAGTGAGGTGGCGGTGTTGTGGGCCCAGTGATGGGCCATGAAGTGGTACTTCCACGACGCCGACTGCCCCATCAGCTCGGCCACATGGTTGAGCGAGTCCTTCACCACCTGGGCCGTGATCGGGGGGACGAGAGCCACGCGTTCGGCCAGTGCGTGCGTGCGCTCGGCGAGCTCGGCACGCGGGACCACCTTGTTGACCAGACCGAGTCGCCAGGCCTCCTGGGCATCGAGCTCCTCGGCGGCGAGCAGGAACTCCTTCGCCTGACGGATGCCCATCTCCCACGGTTCCACGAGCAGCTCCACCGCGGCTCCCGACATGCGGAGCACGGGATTGGAGAAAACGGCGTCGTCGGCGGCCACGATGAGGTCGCACATGCAGGCCAGCATGAGACCGGCGGCCACGCACTTGCCCTGAACGGCGGCGATGGTGGGCTTGCGGAAGTCGTGGATCTTGCGGCATTTGTCGACGTACATGACCTGTTCGTGGCGGAACTTGCCCTCGGGTGTGTCGCGCATCCGGGCCCAGGCGTCGGCCTCGGGCCCGAGAATGGCCTTCAGATCGTGGCCGGAGCTGAAGTGCCGGCCCGCCCCGGCCAGGACGACCACGCGGACGTCGTCGTCGGCATCGGCCCGGTCGAAGGCGGCCTCGACGGCGTCGATCAGGGCGGTGTTCTGGGCGTTGGCCACCTGGGGTCGGTTCATGGTGATGGTGGCGACGGCTCCGGTGACCTCGTAGAGGACGACGGGCTGATCGGTTCCCACGGGTTCATCGGTTCCCACGGGCGGCCTCCTTCATCGGTGGCTCGGGTTCACGCGGAAGGCCGAGAACACGTTCGCCGATCACGTTGTGCTGGATCTCGTTCGTTCCGGCGAAAATCGACGCCGCCTGATAATAGAGCCAGGCCCGTTGCCACGATCCGTCGCCGGGATTGTCGGTGGCGTCGCGCCAGAGAGGTGCGGCGGGTCCGAGGATGTCGAGGGCCAGCTCATGGAGGCGCTTGCTCATTTCGCTCCAGTAGAGCTTCAAGATGCTGCCCTCCGGCCCGGGCTCGAGGCCGCGTTCCAACTTCGACAGCGATCGCCAGTTGTGGAGCTGGAAGAGACGGACCTCCACATAGGCCTGGGCCAGCCGGGACCGGAGGCGCTCGTCGTCGAAGGCGGAAGCGGCGGCCGCGGCGCGCAGCAGCTCTTCCAGGTGCTGCATGTGGATGACGAGCTGCCGGGGATTGACGCCGCGTTCGTTGGACAGAGTCGATCCCGCCACCCGCCAGCCAGCACCTTCGGTTCCCACCAGTTGGTCGTCGGGGACGAAGACGTCATGGAGGAAGACCTCGTTGAACTCGGCCTCGCCGGTGAGTTGGACGAGCGGTCGGACCCCCACGCCCTCGGCGTGCATGTCCACGATGTAGAAGGAGAGGCCCCTGTGCTTGGGCGCGGCCGCATCGCTGCGGGCCAGACAGACGGCCCAGTCGGCGAACTGGGCGTAGGAGGTCCAGACCTTCTGGCCGTTCAGCACCCAGCCCCCCGGGACGCGGGCGGCCGCCGTGCGGACGGCGGCGAGGTCCGAACCGGCGTCGGGTTCGGAGAAGAGCTGGCACCAAAGCTCGGCGGCGGACAGGACGGCCGGTAAGAAGCGCTCCTTCTGGGCGTCGGATCCGTGGGCCAGCAGGGTGGGTCCGGCCAGGTTCACGCCGATGCGACCCACGAGCTCGGGGGCCCGGGCCCGGGCCAGTTCCTCTTGGACGACGAAGTTCTCACCGGGACCGAGGCCGCGGCCGCCGTAGGCGACGGGCCAGGTGACGCCCACCCAACCGGCGGCCGCCAGGTCGGCCTGCCAGCGGCGACCGAAGTGGACCTCCTCGGCCAGGTCTTCGAAGCGCGGGGGGAGGCCCACGCCGTAGTCCCAGGGGAGATGCCGTCGGAGCCACGTCCGGAGCTCGGTGCGGAGGTGCTCCTGGTCAGGTGTGGTCGTCAGGTCCATGGCGCCGCACGAGCATGACACAACCGTCAGGCCGGCCGACCGGGCGGTCTGTAATCTCCGAGGGTGGATTTCGAGTTGTCCGACGACCAGCGGGCGTTGCAGAGCGCGGCCTCCGAACTGCTCGCCGACCGGTGCCCGATGTCACGGGTCCGGCAGGTGGCCGACGGCGATGACGCCTTCGACGCCGGCCTGTGGTCGGCCATGGCCGAGCAGGGATGGTTGGCGGTGGAGGCGGCCGAAAGCGCCGGGGGGCTCGGCCTCGGATTGGTGGAGACGGTGGTGTTGTGCGAGCAACTCGGTCGTCACGTCGCCCCCGTGCCCTTCTTGGGGACGATCCTGGCCGGCGGTGCTCTCGGGTGGGCGGTGACCGACGGGGAGACCGATGGCACCCACCTGCTCGGTGATCGGGCGATCGAGCGGTGGGCCGGGCAACTGGCCACCGGTGAGGCCGTGGGTGCCGTGGCCTGGTCGCGCCGGCCCGGGGCCGTGGCCGCCGATTCCGACGGCCGGGGTGCCTGGACGTTGCGGGGCCGGTCCGATCTCGTGGTGTATGGCCCGGCGGCCGACGTGGTGGTGGTGGTGGCCACCGTCGACGGGGCACCGGCTCTGTTCGCCATCGCGCCCGGACAGGCGGAGCGGCCGGCGGCCGAGCCAGCCATGGACCGGACGAGACGAATGGGTTGGCTGACGCTGACGAGCCGACCGGCACTGCGCCTGGCAGGACCGGGCCGGGCCGACGACCTGCTCGACCGGGCGGCCACGGCCATGGCCGCCGAGATGCTCGGGGCGGCGGACCGGGTCCTCGAGATGACGGTGGCCTACGCCAAGGACCGGGTGCAGTTCGGCCGGCCCATCGGGGGGTTCCAGGCGGTGAAGCACCGGTGCGCCGACATGTTGGTGGACGTGGAGGGGATGCGGTCGTCCACCTACTACGCCGGCTGGGCCGTGGGCGCGGGCGATCCCGACGCGTCGGCCGCCGCCTCGGTGGCCAAGGTGTGGTGCTCCGACGCCGCTCGACGGGTGATGGCGTCGGGACTCCAGGTCCACGGCGGGATCGGGTTCACATGGGAGCACGACATGCACCTCTTTCTGAAGCGGTCGCAGCTCGACCAGATGAGCTTCGGTGACGCCGGATTCCACCGGCAGCGCCTAGCGCAGATCCTGCGCCCGCGGGCGGAGTCCGGCCTGCCCGTGCTCTAAAGGCGTCGTCGTGCGATTCGTGATCTACGGTGCCGGCGCCATCGGCGGCGTGCTGGGGGGCCGTCTCTTCGAGTACGGCCGGGACGTCGTGCTGATCGCCCGGGGTGTGCATTTTGAAGCACTACGTACCGAGGGTCTGCGGGTCGAGACACCGGTCGGGGCCGACCTGTTCGCCGTGCCTGTGGTCGACCACCCGACCGCCGTCGACTGGCGGGAGGGCGATGTCGTGGTGCTGGCCATGAAGACCCAGGACACGGCGGCGGCCCTCGGGGCCCTGGCAGCGGCCGGGGCCGCCGATGCCCCCGTGGTCTGCGCCCAGAACGGGGTCGAGAGCGAGAGGATGGCGGCGCGGAGCCACGAACGTGTCTACGGCGTCTGCGTGATGTGCCCGGCCGCCCATCTGCGGCCCGGCGTGGTCCAGGCGTATTCGGCCCCCGTGCCCGGCATGTTCGACGTGGGCCGGTATCCCGTCGGAACCGACGCCATAGCGGTAGCGGTGGCGGAAGCGTTCCGGGCGGCGACGTTCCACGCCGAGGCGCAACCCGACATCATGCGGTGGAAGTACACCAAGCTGCTCATGAACCTGGGCAACGCCGCCGAGGCGCTATGCGGTCCGTCGGCCCGGGTGAGCGAGGTGGCGAGTTTGGCGCGACGCGAAGGGATCGCCGCCCTGGAAGCCGCCGGAATCGCATTCGCCTCCGACGAGGAATTCTCCGCCCGGCGCGGCGATCACATCCGGCCGCAGGCCATCGGCGACGGGCCGCGGCCCGGTGGTTCGTCGTGGCAGAGCCTCGAGCGCCGGAGCGGTCGGATCGAGGCGGACTATCTGAACGGGGAGATCGCGCTGTTGGGCCGGCTGCATGGTGTGCCGACCCCGGCCAACAACCTGCTGCAGCGCGCCGCCAACGAGGCAGCCCGACTCGGGCGGGCGCCGGGGGCGACGTCGGCCGACGATCTGCTGGCCGCGCTCAGGAGTTGAGCTTCGCCGCCAGGGCGCGCAGGGCGGCACGGTCGGGCTTCCCGGCGGCCAGGACGGGCAGGGCGTCGAGGGTGGTGACGAATTCCGGTGTCTTGAAGCGGGTGACACCGCGTTCGGCGAACCAGGCCCGGCAGGTATCGAGATCGAAGGGGCCGCTCGTCTCGACGAAGGCGGCCACCCGCTCACCCACGACGTCGTCGGCGACGGCCACAGCGACGGCGTGACGGACCGAGGGGTGGGCCTCGAGGACGGCCTCCACTTCGGAGGCCGAGATGTTCTCGCCGGCGCGGATGATGATGTCCGACAGCCGGCCGGTGACCCGGAGCCAGCCGTCGACGTCGAGGACGCCGAGGTCGCCGGTGCGGAACCACCGGCCCCGGCTGGTGACGACGCGCGCCGTGGCGTCGGGGTCGGCGTAGCCGACGAAGAGCTCCGGTCCCCGAAGCCAGAGTTCCCCGGCCTGACCGGGGGCCAGTCGGGTGCCGGTTCCGGGATCGTGAACGGTGATCTCCACCTCGCCGGTGGCGTGCCCGTCGGTGTCCCGGGCCCGCTCCGGGCTGTCGGCCGGGCCCGAGGTGGTGACGGTCGGGGCTTCGGTGGACCCGTAGGTTCGCTTCACGCGGCAGGCGAAGGCCTCGGCCGTGGCGTCGACGAAGGCGGGGCTGACCGAAGCACCGCCGGTGGAGACGAGGCGCAGACTGGCCACCGCTTCGGGGCGAAACCGGGACGAGGCCGTCATCTGGGAGAAGAAGATGGGCGGCGCCCCCATGAACGAGACGTGCTGCTCTTCGATGAGACGAAGGCCCTGGTCGGGGTCCCAAGCCGCCATGATGACGCTCGGGATGCCAGCCGTGGCCGGCAGGAGGACGCCGTTCAGGAGGCCCGAGACATGGGCCAGGGGTGCGGGCATGAGGACGGCGTCGCCGGCGTGCAGCCCATGGACGGCCACCATCGAGCCGGCTTTGTAGCCAAGGCCGCGGTGGGTATGGAGCGCCGCCTTCGGAGTACCGGTCGAACCCGACGTGAAGAGGGCCACGGCCAGGTCGCTCGCCCGTGCCGGGGAGGCCGACCGGTCGACCGGGGACGCCGGGATGAAAAGGTCGAGCAGGGTGTCGAGCCCGCCGCCCTCGAGGCGGCGTGCTCCGGCGAGACCGGAGGCGGGAAGGTCGGGAGCCGAGAGGACGAGGACGGGGGAGACCTGGTCGAGAGCCCCCCTGACCTCGGCCGCGCCCAGCCGGTGGTGAAGCGGCGCAGCCACCGCGCCGAGACGCCAACAGGCCCGGTAGAGCAGGACCGCCGGGGTGCCGTTGGGCAGCTGCCAGGCCACGACGTCGCCGCGACGGACGCCGGTGGCGCGTAGGCGACCGGTCAGTTGGGCCACGGCCGCTTCGACGGCGTTTCCGTCGAGGTGGCCCTTGTCGTCGACGATGGCCCCTCCCGGCCCGGTCGGAAAGGTGGACTCGAGCGTCCCCCTGTCCCAAGGACCTCCTGGCCGGCGGTACTGCCCGGCCCGGGTGTGCCACAGAGTGGGGCGCAGACGGGGTCCCCGTCGCTCCCGTATCGCCGGCATGGGCCCAAAGCTACCCGTCGACACGATGACATAACCTGACGCCGTGGTCAGAGAACGCGGCGCCTCCCGCACGCATGTCGTGGCCCCGGCGGACGTGTCCGAGCGGGTGGCGTTGGCGCCCGCTCCCGGTGAGGCGCCGCTACCCGCTCCGCACGCGGCGGCGCTGCTGCGCCGGCACGGCACCGATCCGGACATCGCCCCCCGACCGGCGGTACGTTTCGGAGACCGGGTGTGGACGCACGGGCAGTTGCTGGAGGAGGCCGGGCGGTTCGCCGCCCTCTTCCGCTCACGCCTCGATCCGGCGCGGCCTCCCCATGTCGCCGTCCTGCTCGACAACACGCCGGATTACGTCTTCGCCTTGTGTGGTGCCGGGCTGGTCGGTGCGGCGCTGGTCGGGTTGAACCACACCCGGCGCGACGAGCACCTGGCCCGAGACATCTCCTACACCGACGTCCAGCTGGTGATCACCGAGCCCCGCCACCAGGATCTGCTCTCCCCCGTGGCCGGCGGGCTCGACCTGCCTGGCGGGGTGCTCATGTCCAGCCGGTTCGCCGACGACGACGATCCCCGGCCCACCCTGGGCGAATCCCTGGCCGATGCCCTGGATCAGCTGCCCGAAGGCGCGGGTGATCCCGGCGACGAACCCGATATCGGCGCGCTGTGGGCCCTGCTGTTCACATCGGGGACCTCGGCGGCGCCGAAGGCGGTGTGCTGCAGCCAGCGCCGGCTCCTCACCACCGGCAATCGCATGACGATGGTTCTCGGCGTGGGACCCGACGACGTCGGCTACGTGGCCATGCCCCTGTTCCACTCCAACTCGCTGATGGTGGGGCTGGCCCCGGCGCTGGTGGCCGGCGCCTCGGTGGGTCTCGCCCGGAAGTTCAGCGCCTCGCGCTTCTTGGACGACGTCCGCCGCTACGGGGCCACCTGGTTCAACTACACCGGGAAGCCGCTCGCCTATCTGCTGGCCACCCCCGAGCGGCCCGACGACGCCGACAATCCCCTGCGCCTGGCCTATGGGAATGAAGGATCTCCGCAGGTGGTCGAAGCGGTGGCCGACCGGTTCGGCGTGGCCATCGTGGATGTCTTCGGCTCGACCGAAGGGGCCATCGCCCTCGATCGGTCAGGAGGCCCGCCACGCGCTTCGGTGGGCCGGCTCCGGCAGGGGATCAAGATCGTGGACCCCGACGGAAACGAATTGCCGGCGGCCCGCTTCGACGCCGTCGGCCGGCTGGAGAACGCCGAAGAGTGCGTGGGCGAGATGGTGAACGTCGAGGGACAGGGCCCGTTCGAGGGGTACTACCGCAATGAAGAGGCGATGGCCAAGACCACCCGCAACGGCTGGTACTGGAGTGGTGATCTCGGCTACGTGGACGAGAACGGGTGGGTCTACTTTGCCGGACGCACGTCGGACTGGCTGCGGGTGGACGGGGAGAACTTCCCGGCGGCGCCCATCGAGGCCATTGTGGCCCGCCACCCCGACGTGATGCTGACCTCGGTCTACGGCGTGCCCGACGTTGACGCCGGGGACCAGATCATGGTGGCCCTGGTGCTGCGCGACGGCGCCTACTTCGATCCTTCGGCGTTCGCCTCCTGGATCGACGCCCAACCCGACCTGAGCCCCAAGTGGCGACCCCGGTACGTGCGGCTGGCCGGGGTCCTCCCCACCACACCGACCAACAAAGTGCTCACCCGCACTCTCGTCCATCAGAAGTTCCGGTCGGACCGGGTCGGGGAGGACGTCGTCCTCGTGCGCGGCCGCGGCGAGGACGCCTTCCGGGTGTTCGGCGCCGATGACGAAAAGGCGCTGAACGAGGCCTTCACGGCCGCCGGGCGCGCCCAGGCCTGGGAACTCTGACGCGCCCGTGGACCTGTCGCTGACCGACGCCGAGGAGCGCTTCGCCGCCGAGGTCAGGAGCTGGTTCGCCGCCCACGCCGAAGCGGCACCCGACACCGAGGACCTGGCCGAAGCCGTCTCCTGGGGACGCTTTTGGCAGGCCAAGCTGGCTGCCGCCGGTTGGGTGGGCATCGACTGGCCTGTGGCCTACGGAGGCCGAGGTGCGTCGGCCGTGGAGGTGGCGCTGTTCAATTCCGAGTACGCCCGCAGTGGCGCCGCCCAACTGGTCAACCGCGTCGGGATCAATCTGGCCGGCCCCACCCTGCTGGCCCATGGCACACCGGAGCAGTGTCTACGGTGGCTGCCGCAGATCACCACGGCCGAGGAGATCTGGTGCCAGCTGTTCAGTGAGCCCGGGGCCGGTTCGGATCTGAGCGGGCTATCCACCGCAGCGCGGGCGGTCGAGGGAGGCTGGGAGATCACCGGGCAGAAGGTGTGGACCTCCTACGCCCAATTCGCCCGGTGGGGCATGTGCCTGGCCCGCAGTGGCGCCGGCACCGCCGGGGCGCGGGGGCTATCGCTGTTCGTGGTCGACATGTGCGCCCCCGGCGTCGACATCCGGCCGCTCGTCCAGATCACCGGAGAGGCCGAGTTCAACGAGGTCTTCCTCGACGGCGTCTTCGTGCCCGCCGACCAGATGGTCGGCCCCGAGGGTCAGGGTTGGGCGGTGGCGTCGACCACGCTGGCCCATGAACGGGGGACGACTTTTCCTTTCAAGGAAGAGGTGGTGCACGAGGGCTACCTGTCGCGACTGTTCGCCGAGGCCGTGGCCAATGGCAGCTTCGACGATCCCGCCGTGGCCGATGCCCTGGTCGACGCCTACGTGGCCCTCGTGGTGCTGCGGACGCACAACTGGCGCACGCTGTCGCATCTGGGACGCGGTGGGGAGCCGGGCGCCGAGTCGAGCTGGGTCAAGCTCACCTGGTCGGACATGACCCAGCAGCTGTCGCAGACCGCCCTGGCCGTGATGGGTCCCGAGGCCCCCCTGCTCGGGCCCTGGCAGCGGCAGTGGTTGTGGAGCAGAGCCGCCAGCGTCGCCGGGGGTACGTCCGAAGTCCAGCGCAACGTGATCGGGGAGCGCCTGCTCGGGCTTCCCCGCGAGCAGAGGAGATAGCGTGCCCGTCCACTACGAGACCGGTGACGACCACATCGTGTGGATCACTATCGACCGCCTCGAACACATGAACAGCCTCGACATGGACCATTTCGCCCAGCTGCGCAAAGCCTGGGACCGGTTCGGCGAGGACGACGATTCCTGGGTGGCCATCATCACCGGCGTGGGCAACGCCTTCTGCGTGGGAGCGGACCTGAAGACCTACATCCCCCAGATCACCAAGCTGCAGAGGGACATCGCCAGCGGCGAGCTCCAGGAGCTCGACGGCTACCGCATTGACGACGGTGTCCGCGCCGTTTTGCGGGGCGTGAAGCTGTACAAGCCGATCATCGCCGCCGTGAACGGCGCCTGCGTGGCCGGTGGCATGGAGATGCTGGGGGGTTGCGACGTCCGGGTGGCTGTGCCCGAGGCGTACTTCGGCGTCATGGAGCCCAAACGGGGATTGTTCGCCGGCGGGGGGACGACGGTGCGGCTGCCGCGGCAGGTGCCGTTCCCGGCGGCCATGGAGTTTCTCCTGTGTGCCGACCGGGTTCCGGCCGAACAGGCCATGGCCATGGGGTTGTTGAACGCCGTCGTCCCCGCCGACCAACTGCGATCGAAGGCCGAGGAGTACGCCCGCCGCATCACGGCCAACGGGCCTCTGGCCGTGCGCAAGACGAAGGAGAGCGTGATCCGCGGTCTGGCCGTCGACATGCACGAGGCGTACAAGATCGAATCGGAGATCTCGAAGGAGGTGTTCTCGAGCGACGACGCCAAGGAGGGTCCGGCCGCCTTCACCGAGAAGCGGCCGCCGCGCTGGACCAACCGGTAGCCGGGTCCGCCGAACCGACACCGGAGGACGAGCCATGCCGCAGATGTCCCTGCCCGAGGCCGTCGAGCTGCACGTCCGCCCGGGCGACGCCGTGCAGATCCTGTGCGGACACAGCCGCTGGACGGCGGCGGCGCGCGAGATGGCCCGACAGTTCTGGGGAACCGACGCCGGCTTCACCCTGATCATGATCAGCCTCAGCTCCCTGGGGGCGCTGTTCTTCCGGGGGGGCATGGTGCGCAAGGTCGTCACCACCTACTCGGGCGACACCTTCCCCACCTACACGCCGAACCCTGTGTTCCAGAAGGCCTACGCGTCGGGAGCGGTGGAGGTCGAGCACTGGTCGATCCTGACCTTCAGCCAACGGCTCGAAGCCGCCGCCCGGGGTCTGCCGGCCATGGTGACCGGATCACTCGTGGGATCGTCCATGGCCGACAACGACGCCTTCGTCACCGCCGACTCGCCTTTCGGACCTATCGGACTGCTCGCTCCCCTCGTTCCCGACATCACCCTGGTGCACGGCGCCGTGGCCGACGTGGCCGGCAACGTGGCGTTGTCCGAACCGCTGCTCGAAGGACCGTGGGGTGCGTGGGCGGCGCGCCGAGGCGTGATCGCCACCGTGGAGCACGTGGTGGAGAGCCTCGACCGGATCGGGCATCGGACGAAGATCCCGGCCCACCGGGTGCTGGCCGTGGTGGAGGCGCCCTTCGGCGCCCACCCCGGCGGGCTGTACGCCCCCGGGCTGCCGGCGCGTTCCTACGGCGAGGACATCGCCTTCTGGACCGAGGCGCGTGCCGCTACCAGGGGAGACTTCGACGCCTGGGCCCGTCGCTGGGTGCTCGAGCCCGCCACCCACGAGGAGTATCTCGACCGCGTCGGGAATGACAGGCTGGCGTGGTTGGGGGGTCGGACGGATCCTCAGTCCTGGCGGGCGGATGCCGCCGCCCACCCCGTCGACGAGGACGAACCGGTGAGCGCCTGGGAGCAGGCGGCGGCGATCGGAGCCCGCGAATTGCTGAGCGAGGTCTACACCGTCGATGCCGACGCCGTGCTCGCCGGTGCCGGTGTGGCCAACCTGGCCGCCTGGGTGGCCGTGGCCCGCGCCGCCGACGCCGGCCACCGGGTGAGACTGACCGCCGAGCTGGGCATGTGGGGCTATACCCCGACACCGGCCGACCCTTACATCTTCAATCACCGGGTGTTCCCCGCCACGCCGATGTTGTCTGACGCCTCCACCGTCCTGGGCATGGTCGTGGGGGGGCCCGGCACCCGGACGGTGGCCTGTCTCGGCGCGGCCCAGGTCGACCAGGAGGGCAATCTCAATTCGACCACCATTCCCGGGGGTCCGTTCCTGGTGGGGTCGGGCGGCGCCAACGACGTGGCCAGCCGGGCCGCCGCCTGTGTCGTGGTCTCGTTGGCCCGTCCCGAGCGGCTCGTCGGACGTGTGGGTTACGTGACCAGTCCTGGACGGCAGGTGACGCGGATCGTCACCGACCGGGGAGTACTACGGCGCGACGACGGGGTGTTGCGCATCGCCGCCGTACCGAGCGGGACGGGTTCGGTGGCCGATCGCGTCCGGGCGCTCAGCGATGTCTGCGGGTGGGACGTGGAAGCAACGCGGCAGGTCGAAGTACTGGCCGAGGTGACCCACGACGAGGTGATGGCGCTTCGTCGTTACGACCCCGAACGTCTCTTCTTGTCCTGACGGCACGGCGCCCCCCGACCGCTTCGGTCAACGTCCGACAAGGCCGTCGCCGGTTCCTTCGGCGCCACCACGGCCGTGACGTGCGGCGAGCTGGCCGGAGACGACGTCGACCCCGGGTCCGAACCGTGTCGACCTCGATGACGCGCGTGCACGGCAGAGGTCTTCTCTTTCTCCGGGCGATGTCCCGGAGCGCCCCTCTTCCGGTAAATGCCCCGGCCTGCTCGGGCGCATCCGGCGGGGTAGGACTACAGTGACCGGCACTAGAACTGACATGGGCGTCAGAAACGCTGCCGTGTGCCTCGGGCAAAGGGGAACGGCACAACCGGCATCCGGCAGGAAGAGGGGGACACAACGTGAGACAGCGCCGCGGGAGGCTTGTGACGGCAACGACGGCATTGGCCGTCGGGCTGCTGGCCGCCGCCTGTTCGAACACCACGCCGACGACCACGCCGACGACCGCCGGAGGATCGGGGAGCCCCGTCGCGTCCTCGGCGCCCGGGGTGACGAACAATTCGATCACTGTCGGTAGCCTGACCACGGCGTCGGGGGCGCTCGCCGCCCAATTCGCGCAGGTCACCAACGGTGTGCAGGCCTACTTCGACGCTATCAACGCCAAGGGCGGCGTGGCCGGCCGCCAGCTGTTACTCAAGTACCAGGCCGACGACACCGCCAGCCCGACCAACAACACCACCCAGGCCCGGAACCTGGTTGAGCAGGACCACGTCTTCGCCGTGGTCGGCGTGGGCACCCCCTTCTTCACCGGCGCCACGTTCTTCGCCGCCACCGGCACGCCCGCCTTCGGGTACATGGTGACCCAGGACTGGAACAACCACTCGAACCTGTTCGGCGCCTACGGCTCATACCTCCAGTTCACGACGGCCCAGCCGGACGAGGTGTACGTGGCCAAACAGCTGCACGCCAAGTCGGTGGGCGTGCTCGCCTACAGCATCGCCGCCTCCTCGGAGGACGCCTGCAAGTCGGTGGTGGCGGGCCTCAAGCACGCCGGCATCCACGTGGGGTATGAGAACGTCGCCTTCGGACTCGGAGCCAATCCCACGGCCGACGTCCTGGCCATGAAGGCGGCCCATGTCGACCTCACTATCTCGTGCATGGAGGGATCGGACAACCTGGCGGTCATCCAGTCCATGCGCCAGAACGGAATGACCGGATTCCATGCCATCTGGCTCAACGGCTACGACCGGGACTACCTGACTCAGGACCCGGCTGACATGGTCAACGTCATCTACTTCGAACAGCATGTGCCCTTCGAGGCGGCGGTCCAGTTCCCCGGGAAATATCCCGCCATGGAGCAGTACCTGGCCACCATGAAGAAGTACGAACCCAAGTGGATCTACAACGACCTGGCGTTCCAGGGATATTTGAACGCCGCGCAATTCGTACAGGGTCTCAAGGAGCAGGCGGCCACGGGCAAACCTTTGACCCAAGCCGATCTGATCGCCACCATCAACAAGGAGACGGCATTCACCGGGGGCCTGACCACGCCGGTGAACTGGACGAACGCCCACGTCTCGGCCCTGCCGCCGTACTGTGCGGCGTTCGTCGAGGTGGAACCGGGTGCCGGACTCAAGGTCGTCTACGACAACAGCGGCGAGGTCTTCGTGTGCGGCAACAGCCAGGACAAGATCGTTCCCCCGCCGCCAGGTACGCCGGGCCTCTGACCGTAGAGCGTGCCCGGTGAGCAACTTCCTCAACTATGCGATCCCCGGTATTCCCGAGGGCTGTGAATATGCGCTGATCGCCGTTGGGCTGGTGCTCACGTTCCGGGCCACCGGCGTGTTCAATCTGGCCTTCGGTGCGCAGGCCTTTGTCGGTGCCTTCGCCTACGATCTACTCAATCAGTACCAGAACTGGCCACAGTGGCTGGCGTTCGTGGTCGCCGTGCTCATCATTTCACCTGCCATCGGGCTGGCGCTCGACCGGTTTCTCTTCCGTCACATCCCGACAGCGTCGACCACGGCCAAGTTGGTGTCGACCGTCGGTCTGCTCATCGCCATCCCGCTGACGATCCCCATTCTCTTCGGCACCGCACCACGCCAGAAGATCGCCTTCCTATGGCTCAGCCCCCGAATCGTCTACGCCCACTTCTTCTCCACGCCGTTGAACGGCACGGCCATCGCCACCACTGTGATCACCCTCGGCGTGGTCGCCGCGCTGGTCGCCGTCTTCCGCTGGAGCGCCATCGGTCTGCAGATGCGGGCCGTGGTCGAGAGCCGCCGCCTGGCCCAGCTGGAAGGGGTGAACGCGGCCGGCGTAGCCGCCGCCGCCTGGGCCCTGTCGAGCACGCTGGCCGGCCTGGCCGGCGTCCTCATGCTCCCCCAGTCGCAGACACTCGACCCGACCACGACCCTGAGCTTCACTACCTTGCTGGTAGCCGGACTGACCGCCGCCTCGCTGGCCAGCTTTCGCAGTCTGCCCCTGGCGCTCATGTGGTCCATCGTGTTCGGCATTGTGCAGAACCTCCTCGTCTGGCTGTTGCCGTCGGGCAGTGTGCTGCAAGAGAATGTGCCCCAGGCGCTCCCGTTCGTCGTCCTCGTCGGTGTTCTGCTGTTCAATCCTCGGATCAGGAACCTGGAACAGTCGACCGACCCGATGGCGTCGGTCGACCCCCCACCCCCGCCACCCTCGGTCCAGATCCGCGACCGGCGCCTGGACATCCCGGTGAAGTGGGGCTGGCGGCTCCTGCTGGCCGGTTTCGTCGTGTCCTCGTTGACTTGGATCCCTAACAACTGGGTCTATCCGTTCGCCCTGGGTGTGGTGTTCTCCATCATCTTCCTGTCAGTCACGTTGATGACGGGCATGGCCGGTCAGTTGTCGCTGTGCCAGGCCACCTTCGCCGGGGTGGGCGGCTTCACGGCCGGACAGTTGGCCACCCATTTCGGATTGCCGATCCTGGTGGGAGCCCTGCTCGGTGGCATCGTGGCCGCCGGCGTCGGCGTCCTGGTGGCGCTGCCGGCGCTGCGATTGTCGGGTCTCCCGCTCACCCTCGTCACCCTGGCCTTCGCCATCTTCGCCGATCAGGTTCTCTTCCAGTACAACTGGTCGGGCGGGGGCCAGACGGGGCTCACCTTCTCCCGGCCCGGTTCCTTCTTTGCCATCGGCTCGCCCGGGGACAGCCATTTCCTGATCCTTCTCATGGTCGTCCTGGCTCTGGTCATGCTGGTCGTCACCCTCGTTCAGCGGGGAACGGTCGGTCGATACCTGGCCGCCATTCGGGGGAGCGAAGTCGGGGCCGCCAGCCTCGGCATCAGCTTGACGCGGGCGAAGGTGACCGTCTTCGCCCTGTCAGCCGGCATCGCCGGCCTGGGCGGCGCCCTCTATGCGTCAACCCAGGAGGCCGCCGGCACCGGCGACTTCAATTTCGCCATCTCGCTGGTGTGGGTGGTGGCCGTGATCACCACCGGTGCGATGACCATTGAAGGTGCCATCCAGGCGGGTATCGGGTTCGCCGTCTTCCAGCAGGTGCTGAACCTCTACGTGCCTTCCCGCTTCATCGGGATCGAGGCCATCCTGTTCGCCGTCGGAACCCTGACCTACGCGCAGCATCCCGAAGGGATCGTCGAATTCCAGAAGACCAGATGGATGAACCGCATCGCCAAGCTCTTCCAGCGCTACGACGAACGGCACGGTCGGGTCACGCCCGGCACCGCCGAGGCGACGTCAGGAACCAATCCGGCCACCCACCTCGTCACCCCCGGTGCTCCCCGTGTCTGACGTCAAGACGACTCCCGATGGGACCGGCCCCACTGCCCTGCTCGACGCTCGCGCCATCTCCAAGCGGTTCGGTGGTGTCCAGGCCCTCCATGACGTCACCATGTCGGTGCAGCCCGGCGAGATCTTCGGATTGGTGGGGCCCAATGGCGCTGGGAAGACGACCCTGTTCAATTGTCTCTGCGGTCAGTTGCGCCCCGACGGGGGGAGCGTGCGTTTCAATGGTGAGATCATCGACAAATTGCCGACCTACCGGCGGGCCAGGCTCGGCATCGGCCGGACGTTCCAACGTATCGAGGTCTTTCCCGAACTCAGCGTCCGTGATCACCTCTTTGTGGCGGCGCGGGCGCACAGCGGGGACGGGGCGCTGTGGAAAGACCTGCTGAACCTCAGTCAGCCCAGACCCGAGGAAGTCGACACCGTCGACCGCATCCTCGACTTGGTGGGGCTGCGCGACGTGGCCGACGTTCCGGTCGCTGCACTCAGCCTGGGCCACTGCCGTCTGGTGGAGTTGGGCCGGGCCCTGGCCGGACAGCCCCGGATCCTCATGGCCGATGAGCCGTCATCGGGACTCGACGTACATGAGACGAGAGCGCTGGCCGAGACCCTGCGCCATGTGCGGGAAGAGCACGGGACTGCGGTGCTCCTGGTGGAGCACGACCTCGACATGGTGGCCCGGGTGGTCGACCGCGTTATCGTCCTCGACTCCGGCCAGCCGATTGCCGCCGGCGCCCTGGACGAGGTCTTGGCCGACCCCGTCGTGCGCAGGGCCTACCTGGGGAAGACGGCATGACCGACGTGAGCGCAGCACCTTCCCCGACCCCGCCGCCGGTGGCACATGCGCCGGAACCGGGTGCCGCCGTCGGCCCCCCGATTCTGCAATTCGAGGCAGTGAGCGCGTCTTACAGCACCTACCGGGCTCTGTTCGACGTCTCGTTCACGGTGCCCGAGCGCGGCATCGTGGCCCTCCTCGGCTCCAACGGCTCCGGGAAGTCCACCGTGGCCCGGGTCGCCTCGGGGCTGGTGCCCGTCACCGCCGGCGTCATCCGCTTCAACGGCAACGACATCACCGGGATGGCGGCCCACAAGATCGCCCACGAGGGAGTGGCCCATGTACCCGAAGGCCGAGGTGTCTTTTCCAGCCTGACGGTGGACGAGAACCTGACGTTGGCTTTCCGCCAGAAAGTCGGGCGTCGCGGCGTGGCCGATGCATTCGAGCGAGCCTTCGCGGCATTCCCAGCCCTGATGGCCTGTCGGCGCCAGCTGGGCGGAACCCTGTCGGGGGGTCAACAGAGGATGCTGTCACTGGCCCGTGTCCTGGCCGCCCCCCCCCGACTGTTGATCGTCGACGAGCTCTCCCTCGGTCTGGCGCCGGTGGTCATCGACACCGTCTACGACGGGCTGCTGGCCGTGCGCGACAGCGGCTGCGCCATCCTGGTCGTCGAGCAGCAGGTGGACAGGGCGCTGGCCATCGCCGAAACGGCGGTTCTTCTCGCGCATGGATCCGTATCTTGGTCGGGACCGGCGGCCAGCGCATCGGACGCCATGGAGGCGCTGCTCTCGAGCCGATCGTTAGCCACGGCTGAAGACAAGGAGGGATGATGGGACTGCTCGACGGCCGCGTAGCCATTGTGACCGGGGCGGGCGGAGGAATCGGACGCGAAATCGCTCTGTGCTTGGCGGCAGAGGGCGCCAGTGTTGTGGTGAACGACCTTGGGACCTCGCTCGACGGTCAGGGTCAGGGTCAGGACCCGGCAGCCGAAACCTGCCGGATGATCGAGGAGGCCGGCGGCACGGCGGTACCGAACCCGGAGTCGGTCAGCGACTTCGACGGGGCCGGGCGCATCGTGACCCAGGCGGTGGAGACGTTCGGGTCCGTGGACATCGTGGTGAACAACGCCGGGATCGTCCGTGACCGTACCCTTCTCAAGATGACGGCCGACGACTACGAAGCGGTCATCGCCGTCCACCAGAAGGGGACCTTCAATTGCACGCGCCACGCTGCCCCGCACATGCGCGAAGCGGGCTACGGGCGGATCGTGAACATCACCTCGTCGGCCGGGCTCCGCGGCAACTTCGGCCAGACCAATTACGGCGCCGCCAAGGCCGCCATCATGGGCATGACCTTCGTCTGGGCGCTGGAGCTCGGCCGCTACGGCATCACCGTCAACGCCGTGGCCCCGGCCGGGCTCACCCGCATGACCGAGAATCTCTTCGGCGGCGCAGACGCCCCTCCCGACCAGAATCCGGCGCTCAACGCCCCGCTGGTGGCCTTCCTGGCCTCGGAACAGGCCAGCTATGTGAACGGCCAGGTTCTCGGCCGCACCGGCTTTGCCTACACCATCTTCCAGACGCCCCGGCAGGTGGCCGAGATGTGGAACGGGGACGGATGGACACCGTCCCAGGTGGCCGAACACTTCCACGAGGTGCTCGGCCAGCACCTCCAGCCCGTCGGTATGCCCGCCCATCCCCTGTTGGGCAAGAAGGGCGATGACGCACCCGGATCCTGACCGCATGTCAGCGGACACATCGAATGTCGGATAGTCACGCTCGGCGATCCTCAGTCGGTCGGGAACAGGTGACCCCGGAAAGGAACGAAGATGACGGATCTGCTCTTGGCCGTTGAACGAGAAGCCGTGGCCAGCGCCAGCCGCCACCTGGCCGAGAAAGGGCTCGTCATCGGCACGGCGGGCAATATCTCCGCCCGGCAAGGCGACCTGATCGCCGTGACCCCGACAGGTGCCGACCTGGGGACGGTGACGGCGGAGATGGTCACCGTCATCGACCTGACCGGGCAGGTGGTGGATGGCGACCTCGCCCCCACATCGGAGGTGCCGCTCCACACCGGTATCTACGCCGCCACCAATGCGCTGGCCATCACCCACGCCCATGCCATGGCGTCCACCGCGCTCTCGTGCTGCCACGACGTACTGCCGGCACTCCACTACAGCTGCCTGGGGTTGGGAGGCGCTCCGCGCACGGCGCCCTATGCCACGTTCGGCTCGCAGGAGCTGGCCGAGAATGTCATCGAAGCACTCCAGGGGCGCAACGCCGCCATGATGCAGAATCACGGCTCCATCGCCTACGGCTCCACCATGGACCAGGCCGTCGAACGCCTCGAGCTCCTCGAATGGCTGGCCGAGCTGTACTGGCGAGCGTCTTCCATGGGAACCCCCCGGGTCCTCACCGACAAGGACTTCGAGGCCATCATCACCGCGGCCATCGAGCGTGGATACGGGGCCATGAAGAAGGTCGACAAGGGTTAGGAGTAGGGAATTCGGACCTGTCCACTCCACCTGCGAGAGTGGTGTCGTGGATGAAGCCGATGTGATCACACGCTCCACCCGGGGACCCGTCACGGTGGCCATGCTGGTGGCCGACCTCGAGGGGTTGGGCGTCAAGGCCGGGATGACCCTGCTGCTCCATTCGTCGCTGTCGTCGTTGGGATGGGTATGCGGCGGGCCCCAGACCGTCATCGCAGCGATGCGGACGGTGCTCGGTCCGACCGGCACTCTCGTCGTCCCCGCTCACACTGGCAACAGCGATCCATCGGCGTGGGTGAGCCCACCGGTGCCGGAGTCGTGGTGGCCCGTCATCCGGGCGTCCACGCCCGCCTTCGATCCTCGACTCACCCCGACCCGCGCGATGGGGGCGATCGCCGACTTTCTGATCCGTCATCCCGATACACGGCGCAGCGAGCATCCGCAGGTTTCCTTCGCCGCCAACGGGCGTCACGCGCAGGAGATCACGGCCGGCCACCGGCTCGATGAGATGTTTGGGATCAGCTCCCCTCTCGGCCGGATCTACGACCTCGAGGGTTCGGTCCTTCTCCTCGGTGTCGGGCACAACAGCAACACGTCACTGCATCTGGCTGAGTACCTGGCCACGTGGCCGTCCAAGCGGACCCACGAGGACGGGGCCGCCGTCTGTGTCGACGGCGAGCGGACATGGGTCACCTTTACCGACCTGGCCATCGATGAAAGCGATTTCCCAGTCATCGGCGGGGCCTTCGAGGCCGCCGGGTCGACCCGTCGGTGCCGTGTCGGTCATGCCACGGCCGCTCTCATGCCGCAGCGCCCGCTGGTCGACTTCGCCACGGGGTGGATGACCGAGCACCGCACCTAGTGCCGAGATCGCGGTGACGGCCAAGGAACAGTCGGCGGCCGGGGGATTCGGCTGTTCGTGCAGCCCGGGCGGGATCCAGTATGTGAGCGACATCGCCTCGACCACCGATGGCGCGAGGAATGTACAAAGAATGGTGGCTCATGGTGAAGCGGCCCAGCGTTCAGCGACAGCTCCGGCCGCCGGCCGCCTCTCGGCACCGCAGACATGAGTCTTGGGGGCGTCAACCGGCGAAGGAGATGGGCGCGATCACCGTGGCCGAGGGATCGAGCGATCCCCCCTGGTTCACCACGACGACGCATCCCGGGTAGGTGGCGTCACAGACTCCGGACCCGACCACCCCGGTGGTCACGGCGAACGACAGGCTCCCGGCGCCGGTTGGATCGGGGTGGAGCAGAGCGGCGTTGGTCAGGTCACAGTCGGTGGGCTGGGTGGGTGGGCTCTTCGAGCATTCGAGGACGTTGATCGACATCCCCGGGGCGTAGCCCTGCCATGACACGGTCACGGCCTGGCCGTCGGTCAGGCCCTGCGAGGGCGTGACCGACGCCTGCAGGTGGCCGATCACCGTCTTCGGGACCGGCAGCTTCACCTGTCGACCCCGCTGGGCCACGAAGGTCAAGGTGGTGTGCCGGCGACGGGCATCGTGCTCGAGACGGCCGAGAGCGGGGCCATCACCGCGCAGATAGCGATCGAAGAAGTCGGTCGTGGCCCCTACGACGCCCGGGAAGGCCGCCCCGGAAGGGTCCACAGGGGAGTCGTGGTTCCCCCCTCTGATGGCCAGCAGACCCTTCGGAGCGCGCGCCGCGTTGAAGACGTCGACGCTCGAGACGTAGGGAACGGTCGGGTCGGCGTCTCCATGCACCAACAGCAGGGGTGGCGCCAGAGCGTCTTCGACCTTGCCCGTGGGGAACGTGATGGGGTCCCCCGACATGACCACGGCCGCCTTGATCCGGCCGTCCCGGCAACAGCTGTTGGCCACCAGTCCGAGCGTGGTCACCCCACCGAGCGAATGTCCGGCGGCGCCCACTTCGGTGGGGTCGATCAGTCCCGACAGCACGCCACTCAGGAGCGACGACTGGTGCAGCATCTGCGTCACCACGAAACTCATATCCCCTGGCTGATGCACGTAGTCCGACAGATCGGCACCACCGGGGGTATTCGCACTGGTGAGCGGGAAGACCAGGGCCGCCACCACGAATCCGGCGCTGGCCCATTTCTCGAGCAAGGGCAGGTAATTCGTCACATCGGAACCGAAGCCCGGGGCGAAGACGATCAGTGGGTAGGGGCCGGCCGCCCTGTCGGCCGGGGCGCCGGACACCGGCTGGCCCGCCCCCCGCCCCTTGGCCGGGTACAGAACGGTGGTGATCAATGTCCGACCGGGGTGTCCGGCCACGGTCCCGTTGGCCGGCGTGACCCGCGACCCGTCGACGAGATTCTCGATCTGTAATCCGATGGCGTGATCACCTGTCCGGCCCGAACCCGAGTTCGGTGCCGGGCCCGACGAACAGGCGGTCAGACCGCCGGCCATGACGGCGACGATGCCGACCCGGCGGGCGATGCGCCCCGGAGCTGGCCGGCGGGTGGCGTGGCGACGGGGAAGGGAGAAACGAAAAGGGGATTCGTCCACGGGCCGCGCCTATGCCGATGCGGCGAGAGCATTCTCCATGGCCTCGAGCCCGGCCACCAGACTGTGGCGTCCGGCTTCGTCGATCACCGAATAGCCGGGCCGGACGATGCTGTCGGTCAGGGCCTCCGCCTCTTTCCACAGGGCGCGGTCCTCGTCGGAAATGGTCGGCGCCTCATCCCCGCTCCAGCCGAAGAGCGCCCCGTCGTTGGGCCGGTAGATGTGGTGGGCCACCTTGGGTTCGAGCCCCTTGGCCCGCAGGGCGACGATGTGGGCACTTCCCCGGAATTCGCGCAGCACCGTGACGAGCTGCATGGCCCGGCCGGGGAGGTCGTCGACCAGAGGTTCGGCCACGATCCCCGAGTAGAGGGCGAGACCAAAGGGGTCGGCGGCGTCGTTCACGGCATCGGCTGCCTCACAGAAGGCATCGAGCCCCTTCAGCGCTCCGAAGCGGCTCCGACCGAAGTCGGCACAGCACTCCATGTAGGCGTGTCCGGCGTCGCGTGGGGCCACGATCTTGCGTCCGGCGTCCCACATGCTCTGCACCAGGGTCGGGTTGAAGAAACCGAAGGCGCTGGCGATCACCGTCGATTCGACATCGCCCAGCACGCCACCTCGGCCCATGATGTAGAAGCTGATGCCGTCGAGACCGAGCTCCTCGCCGCGGGCGAAGGTTTCGGGGACGAAGTAGAACGCCCATCCCATGGCGGAAATCTTCGGGCAGGCGGTGCTGACCAACTCTTGGCTGTCCATGGGCGAAGCGTAGGCGCTCAGGCCGCGCTGTTCAGTAGAGCACCGGGGACGACGCAACCACCGGCGAACGGTGCCGCTCGGTCAAGAACGATTTCGGGTCAGGATGTTCACCACGGACACGCCTGAGCCCCGGCCGCCCACGTTGTGCTGCAGGGCGAAGCCCGAGTTGATGGCCACCTGGCGCTCACCCGCCTCCTCGCGCAGTTGCCACCAGCATTCGGTCAATTGCGCCACCCCGGTGGCTCCGATGGGGTGACCCTTGGCCAGCAGCCCGCCGGACGGGTTGATCGGGATCCGGCCGTCGAGGGCGGTCTCACCGGCCAGCGAGGCCGGCCCGCCTTTCCCCTTCTCCACGAATCCGAGATCCTCGATGTCGAGGATCTCGGTGATGGTGAAGCAGTCGTGGACCTCGGCCATGTCGATGTCCCCGGGGCCCACCCCGGCCATGGCATACGCACGCTCGGCCGCCACTGTGGTGGCCGGCAGGCTGACGAAGGTGGACTTCTCGTGCAGGTACGGGTGGTCGGTGGCCACCCCGAATCCGGCCACATAGACAGGCTTGTCGGTGAACTCGTGGGCCCGTTCGGCCGTGGTCAGGATGATGGCGGCGGCCCCGTCGGTCTGCGGGCAGCAGTCGAGAAGCCGCAGCGGGCTGCACACGGAGACCGAACCGAGAACCTGCTCGATGGTGATCTCGTTCTGGAAGTGGGCGTAGGGATCGAGGCAGCCGTTGTGGTGGTTCTTGACCGCCACCGAGGCCAGCATCTCGGGCGTGGTGCCGAATTCGTGCATGTGCCGGGTGGCGAAGGGGGCGAACAGCACGGGTGCGGTCTCGCCCCGGGTGTAGAGCGGGTGTCCCGACGCGGCGCGGGCCAGCAGGCCTTCCTGGGCCGACTTGTCGCGCATCTTTTCCACGCCGATCACGAGCACCACGTCGTGCACGCCGCTGGCCACCACCATGGCCCCGATCCGGAAGGCGTCGGAGCCCGTCGGGCAGGCGTTCTCCACCCGGGTACAGGGGATGCCGGAGATACCGAGCGCACTGGGCACCGTGTTGCCGCCGATGCCCTCCTGGCCCCACAGCGTTCCCCGCTGCGTGGCCACGATGGCGGCATCGATGGCGTTGCGCTCGAGGCCCTTGTCCACGTTGGCCAGAGCGGCGTCGAACGCCCCCGCCGCCATCTGTTCGTAGCTCTGTTCGAAGAGCTCGCCGAACTTGATCAGCCCGGCGCCGACGACGGCCACCTTGTTCCAGCTCACCGCCCACCTCCCGTGCTGCCGGCGGCTGTTCCCCGGGCCCCGGCGCCCGCAACCTTCTCGTCTGCCTGACCGGACCCCGTGGCCCTGTCGGTCACCCGGAACGCCTTATAACCGTAGACGGGGATGCCCCGTTCGATGGCGTAGAGCCGCAGCGCCAGGGCCACCTCGTCGTCGATGGCGAGAACATCGCTGTCGACCGACGCCCCCTGGACCATGATCCGCGCCCCGTCATCGAGGTCGACCACCACCATGGGCAGCGGCGCCTGGAACGGCGGCGGCATCGTCTGGTTCACCACGAACGTCTGCACCCGGCCCCGGCGCGCCAGCCCCACGATCTCCAGGTCGCCGCCACCGCAGCCGTTGCACCGGGGATGGATGGAGGGGGGCGTGGAGATGGTCCCGCAGTCCCGGCAGCGCGCTCCCTGGAAACCGAGCATCTCGACGTTGCCCCGGACGAAGGCGGCCCCGGCCGGCGGCAAGCCCATCTGGATGGGATCGCTCATGGGCTCGAGCTGGCCACGGGCCCGGATGGCCTGGATATAGGAGACGGCCCGACCGCCGTGCAGTCGCTCGCCGGCGATGTCGGCTCCGGGGACGGCCCGCGTGACCTCGACCACCACGGCCGTGGCCCGTCCTCCGCCGTAACCGATGGTGCCGAGCGCTCCCGGGGTGGCCGTCGATCCGCAACCCTGGACCACACCGAGCAGGGCGGCCGCCGCTCCCGTGTCGCCCAGGACGGCCCGGACAGCAGCGGACACCAATGGCCCGCCCAGCCGCTTGGCCACGGCCGGCGCCAGCTTCCCGTCGGGGTCGGTCATGGCCCAGGCGGTGGGCGCCGGAGTCACGGCCTCCAGGTCACGCCCGACCGCCGTCATCAAAGGCAGAAAGACCTCTTCGCGGAACAACCGGCCGTCATAGACGTCGCCGGTGGCCGACTCACCGTCGCCCCGGTACCGATCGACCACGGCCATGACCCGGCTTCTGCGCCCGACCAGGCGCGCCGCCGGTCCGGATCCGTTGCCGCCAGCGCCCGATCCTTCGGCGGGACCGAGGACGAAGGCGGCGGCGCCGGCGCCGGTGCTGAACTCTCCGGCCGTCCCCACTCCGGGAACGAGCGCATCCGACGCCACCACGAGAGCGATCTCGGCGTGCCCGGCGGCCACGGCGTCCCAGGCGGCCAGCAACGCCTCCATCCCGGCATGGGGAGATCCACTGCACAACAGCCCGGCGGCGGTCGGTGCCAGGCCGAGGGCGGTGGAAAGAAAAGCGTGACTCGGACCCTCGGCGAACGGGGGTCGGGCGGTGCCCCACCACAGCCCCGACAGCGCTCCGGCCGAGACGCCGGCGGCGGCCAGGGCGTCGACGGCCGCCTGCCAGGCCAGGGTCAGACTGTCCTCGTCGGCGTCGCAGACGGCTACCGCCCCACGACCCCCGCCGCCCCAGGCCCCGGCCACCTCGGAGGCAGCCAGCCGCAGGGTGGGTGCGGCGGCGCCGACACCGAGGAGGGCGACGGGCGTCACCGTGTTCGGGTCACCGGTCACCGGCGCGGTGCCTTCCACCAGGGCCCGGCGGGGACCTTCCCACCGAGAAGGGAGGTTCCCACGAAGTTGCGCTGGATCTCGACGGTCCCCGCCCCGATGGAGAGGCCCCGGATGTCGCGGTAGGCCCGCTCGACCGGGTACTCCCGGCTGTAGCCGTAGCCGCCGAGCAGCTGGATGGCCTCGTCGCACACCTTCTTGGCCGCCAGGTTGCAGGCGATCTTGGCCATGGCCGACTCGAGCGGTGGCGGGGTGCCGCCGGGACCGGCCAGCGCGAGGGCCCGGTCGAGCAGCAGCCGCGCCCCTTCGAGCTCGACAGCCATGTCGGCGATCTTCCACTGCAGCCCCTGCAACTCAGCCAGCTTCTTCGTTCCCACCGTCCGTTCCTGCATGTAGCCGATGGCGTACTCGAGGGCGCCCTGGGCGGCCCCCAGACACATGGCCGCATTGCCGCACCGTTCGTGGTTGATGTGGGCCAGAAGGGTCTTGAGGCCGCTGTTGTCCGCCGGATCGCCGGGGACCAGGACGTCTCCGGGCTCGATCCGCACGCCGTCGAAGGCGAGCTCGGCCTCGGTACAGCCCCGTAGACCCATCTTCCGGTGTGTCCCGGCCACGCTCACCCCGTCGGCCGCCAGGTCGACGAGCACCGCCCCGATCCCCTTGCCCGTTCCCACCTCGCTTCCCGGGAAGCGGCACCAGACCAGGCAGGCGACGGCCCGGTGACCTCCGGTCACGTAGTTCTTGTAGGCCTCCAGGCGCCAGCCGTCGCCGTCGGGCACCAGGTGGGCCCGCATGGTGGTGGCGGCCGACCCGGCATCGGGTTCGGTGATCCCGATGCAGAACAGCTCACCGGCCGCGGCCAGGGGCAACCACCTCCGGCGCATGCTTTCGTTACCCAGGTGTTCGATGGCCCGCGGCGGACCGTTGAAGACCAACTGGCACAGGATGGCGCTCGACACGTCGGCCCGGGCGATCTCCTCGAGCACGATGGCCGCTTCGACGTCGCCCATCCCCATGCCGCCGAACTCCTCGGCCACCGTCACCGTGAAGAGGTCGGCTCGACGCAGCGCCTCGAGTGACGCCTCGGCGAACTCCTCGGTCTCGTCCCACCCCGCGGCGTGGGGTGCGATGTCACGTTCGGCCACGTCCCGAGCCAGTTTGCGCAGAGCGGCACGGTCCTCGCTCTCGGACAACCAGGACGCGGTCACTGCCGGTCTCCCCCCACTGCGTCTCCACTCTCCCGGCCCGCGGCGGCGCGGCTGTGGCGGGCGGTCGCCGGACCTGACACCATCGTCATCGAACTTACTACACTGTGACGCCGGCTCCTCGGGGAGCTCGACACCGTCGGTGGCGGGGAAAGGGCGGGACGATGAGCGAGACAAGGGAGTTCAAAGACATCCGCCGCTCGGGCAGCGCGGTGGTGGCCAAACCGGTGGACGAGTTCATGAACGAGCTCGGCACGCTGCAGACGGAGATCGCCACGGCCAAGAACATGGTCTGGGAGGCGGTGGCCGACGGCAGCCTGTCCGAGGAGTACCTGAAGCGCTTTGCCAAGGAGTACTACTTCCTCGGTCGCTACTACACCACCGAATTCGGCTCCATCGTCTCCAACGCTCCGGACGCCGACGACCTGTCGCTGGCCAGCTCCGAACACTTCGCTCATTGGCTGCAGAACCTGGCCGACGAGACCGGCTATACCGGTGACGCCAATCACGTCGACATGAAGATCGCCTGGGCCCATCAGCTCGGCATCACCGACGACGAGCTCGTCAACTACGTGGCCATGCCCGAGACCATCGGGACCGTCTTTACCACCCTCTATTACATGCGTCGCTCCTACGAGGAAGGTCTGGCCGCCTTCGGGTGGGCGGGCGAGCGCTTCGCCGCCTCCACCGGCTACGCCAAGAAGATGTACGAAGGCATGCGCGAGCACTACGGCATCGAGGTGGAGAACTTCCGCGTCCACGCCTACGCCGAAGAGGACCACGGCGAGCAGGCCGACTATCTCCTGCGGCAGGTGGCGGTCTCGGCCGACCAGCAACGCCGCATCCGCCGGGCCATCCAGCACACCTTCTCCGTCCGCAACCAGCGCACCGTCGCTCTGAACCGCTGGCTCGACGAGCCCGGGGCGCTGCGCCGGCGTCGGGCCTAGGGGTGGCCGCTCCACGCGAAGCGGTCATCGTCGACACCTGCCGGACCTTCTTCGGCAAGCGTGGCGGCGCCCTGGCCACCTGGCATCCCGTCGACCTCCTGGCCTTCACCCTCCAGCACCTGGTCACCCGCTCGCGCATCGACCCCGGACGGATCGACGACGTCATCGGGGGATGCGTGACCCAGGTGGGCGAGCAGTCCACCAACGTGGCCCGAAACGCCTGGGTGGCGGCGGGCCTGCCCCAGTCGGTCCCCGCCACCACCGTGGACCGCCAGTGTGGATCGTCCCAACAAGCCGTCCACTTCGCCGCCGCCGGTGTGGTGGCCGGCCACTACGACCTGGCCATCGCCTGCGGCACGGAGTCGATGTCGCGTGTTCCCCTGGCCTCGAACGCCCGTGGCGGCACCGGCCCGTTCCCGCCGTCGTTCCTCGAACAGGTCCACGGCCGGCTCTGGATGCAATTCCGGGTGGCCCAGGTCCTGGCCGACGAATTCAAGATCTCGCGCGAGGACATGGACGCCTACGCGCTCGAGAGTCACCGACGCGCCGCCCAGGCGACGGATTCCGGCCACTTCGCCAGAGAAGCCATCCCCGTCCCCCTCCGTGACGACGAGGGCAGCTTCACCGGCGAATTCCTCACCGAGGACGAGGGCATCCGCAGGACCACCACCCTGGAGGCCCTCGCCGCACTGCCCCCGGCGCAGTCGTTCGAACCGCAGACGGCTCTCGACATCACGGCGGGCAACTCCTCCCAGATGACCGACGGGGCGGCGGCCATGCTCATCGCCGAGCGCTCGGTGGCCGAGAAGCTGGGGCTCCCCATCCTGGCCCGATTTCACGCCTTCGCCGTGGCCGCCGAGGATGCCGCCATCGTCTTGTCGGCCCCCGTCCCCGTCACCCGCAAGCTCCTCGAGCGCACGGGCATGATCGTCGAGGACTTCGACGCCATCGAGTGCAACGAGGCCTTCGCCGCCATCGCCCTCATGTGGGCCCGGGCCTTTTCGCCCGATCCCGACCTCTTCAACCCGCGCGGAGGGGCCATCGCCATCGGCCACCCTCTGGGTGCCTCCGGTGTCCGTCTCATGACGACGATGCTCAACCAGTTGCAGGCCACCGGCGGCCGCTACGGGTTCCAAACCATGTGCGAGGGCGGCGGTCAGGCCAACGCCACCGTCATCGAGCGCCTCGGCTAGCCGGGACCCGGGGATCCACAGATGGACTTCGCCTTCTCGGCCGAACAGGACGACTTCCGCCAGGCCGTCCGCGCCACCCTGGCGGCCGAAGCGCCGCCGTCCTATGTCCGGGCCATGATCGAGGACCCGGTCGGCGTGACCCCTTCGTTGTGGCAGACGATGGTGGACCTCGGCTGGTTGGGCGTCCTCGTCCCCGAGTCCGCCGGAGGCCTCGGTCTGGGCCTGGTCGACCTGGTCGTGCTCCAAGAAGAACTGGGCGCCCTTCCCTTCCCCGGCCCCTTTCTCTCCTCCGCCGTCCTCGCCACCCTGGCCGCCGTCCGCCTGGGCGCCGACGACCTCCTGGCCGATCTGGTCTCCGGTCGCCGGCGGGGAACCGTCGCCCTGGAGGAGCCGGGCCACGGCGCCCCTCTCTCCACCGTCCGCGCCCGGGCCACGGCCGACAGCGCGGGCGAGTTCGTCCTCGAGGGCCACAAGCCCGTGGTCCTCGACGGCGCCTCGGCCGACTGGGCTCTGGTCGTCGCCCGAGACGACACCGGTCTGGCCACCTTCCTCCTCGAGGCCCCCGCTGCTGAGGTCGTCCCCGCCCTCGACGTCACCCGCAAAGTGGCTCGGCTGGCCCTCGACGGGCGGCGGGCCCGAAGAATCGGTCCGGCCGGGGACCAGTCGGCGCAGTGGGCCCGGGTCCTCGACGATCTGGCCGTGGCCGTCTGCGCCGAATTGGTGGGAACCTCGGAGAGGGCACTGCACCTGGCCGTCGAATACGCCAAGGTCCGTGTCCAGTTCGACCGGCCCATCGCCACCTTCCAGGTCATCAAGCACAAGGCGGCCGACATGCTCCACCGCCTGGAGCTCGCCCGGGTGGGCACCCACTACGCGGCCTGGGCCTCGGACGCCGACGACCCCGAGCGCGAACGCGCCGCCGCCATGTGCAAAGGCTTCGTGGCCGAGGCGGCCGATTTCGTCACGGCCGAGTGCATCCAGGTCCACGGCGGTGTGGGCTTCACCTGGGACATCGACGCCCACCTGCTCTACCGCCGGGCCAAGCAGGACGATCTTCTCTTCGGCGCCCAGGGCTACCAGCGGGCCCGGCTGGCCGATCTCATCCTAGGCCCGGCGTAACCCCGAGCGTGTCCTTCAGCTTCTCCTTCAGCTTCTCCTTCAGGATCTTGCCCGTCGCGTTCCTGGGCAGCTTCTCAGAGAACTCGATCCGTCGGGGCACTTTGTAGTCGGCCAGCCTTTCGGCGCAGTGGGCCCGCAATTCGTCGGCCGTCACCGTGGACGTCTTCTCCAGAACGACCACGGCGGCCACGTCCTCACCCAACACCTCGTGCGGGATCCCCACCACCCCGGCCTCGATCACGGCGGGATGGTCGAGCAGCACGGATTCGATGTCCACGGCGTGCACGTTGTTGCCGCCTCGGATGATCACGTCCTTCTTCCGGCCCACGATGTACAGGTACCCGTCCTCATCGATCCGGGCCAGATCGCCGCTGTAGAGCCAGCCGTCCTTCCAGGCCCCGGCCGTGGCCTCGGGATCCCGGTAGTACTCGCGTTGCCGTCCCTCCATACGCAGCACCGCCTCACCGATCTCGCCTGTCTTCACGTCCCGGCCGGCGTCGTCGACGATCCGCACCTCGAGCGGCGGCATCGGTTGCCCCACCGATCCGATCCTCCTCAGCGCTTCGCCCTTGGGCATGGAGCAGAAGGCCGGTCCGGCCTCGGTCATCCCGTAGGAATTGGAGACCGACGCTTCGGGCATCCGCTCCTGCAGCGCCCGCAGTGTGGAGGGCGCCAACGGTGAGCTGCCCACGGCGCACACCTGGATGGAGTCGAGCCGGGCGGCGGCGAAACCCGCGTGGCTCACGATCAGCTGGGCCATGGCCGGCACCAGGAAGACGAACTGAGGCCGCAGTTCGTCCACGATCTCGATCCACCGGCCGGCGTCGAACTTGGGCAGGAATACGCCGAACAACCCGAGTTGCATCGGGTTGTAGATGAAGCCGATCCCGGCGAAGGTGAACAGCGGGCTCGAGTGCAACCAGCTCTGGCCCGAGTAACTCGGGTTGGGCGCCCCTGGGATCAGCGCCACGTTTCGGTGCCGGATGGCCACGCCCTTCGGCAGTCCCGTCGTCCCTGAGGTGTAGAGGATGTCGGCCAGGTCCTCACCGGTCACCGGCACCTGGAACTCGCTGTCGTCGTCGCCTCCGGCCGCGCCCCACGACCAGGGGTCTGCACCCGCCTCGGGTGCCGTCACCAGATGGCGCACGGTCGGCAGCGACTCCACCACCCGCGCCGCCGCCGCCGCCAGTTCGCCATCGGTCAGCAGCACCGTCACCTCGGCGTGACCGAGCAGCCGTTCGAGCTCGGGCTCGGTCAGCCGGATGTTGGTGGGTACGGCCACGGCGCCCGCCTTGTGTACCGCCGAGTAGGCGACCATGAAGCGCAGGGCCTCATCGGCCCCGAGGTATAGAGCCACCCGGTCGCCCTTGCCCACTCCCAACTCGACCAGTCCCCGGGCCAGCCGGTTCGATTCGGCCTCCCACTGGCCGAACGTCATCTCCCCCACGTCGATCACCCGGTAGCCGACCCTGTCGCCGAAGGCTCCGGCCATGGCCCGCAGGTGGTCGGTCAGCAGAGTGATCACGACGGTCCCCGACCGGTCACATGCCACCGTCGAGGACGGCCGTCCGGTGGGCGAAGCGCCAGCCTTCGGCCGTCCGCACCAATTCATCGTGGTAGCGACCGCTGTTGGTCAGCTTGGATTTCGACCCGGCGGCGGTGTCGGGCCCGGGCCGGGCCAACACCAGCAGCTTCACGTCCTGGACGGCCCGGTCACCGTCGACTTCCACGGTGGCATCGACCGTCACGTGCACCACCCCGTAGGGGGTGTGCCGGACCATCTCGGCCAACCCGGCCCGGCCCTCCACCCGGAAGGTGCCCTCGACCTCCATCACCCCGTCCTCGGTGAAGGTGGCGGCGAAGCCGTCAGGGTCGCCGTCGTCGAAGCAGCGGTTGTAGCGGGCGGTCAACTCGCGGATCTGGGTCCGGTCGATCAGCCAGCGCACCTCGGCGTCCACCCACGTCCCCCTCTTGTCGGCCGGTCGGCCGCGACGATAGCGCGGTCGTCGCGTTCACCGACATGGCCGTCAGGTTCGGATGCCCGGCGCGACAGGGGGCGACGGGCGCCTGATCAGGCCGAACCGGGCCGGCTCTCGAGTTCGCCCAGGACCTGGCCCGGCCGCCAGTGCCAGACCCTGTGCATCTGGCTCTCCACCCGGAAGTAGCCGACCTCGTCGATGTCGACGGCGAAGAGGTGGAAGTCCCCCGAAGGCCGCCAGCCGATCCGGTCGTAGAGCGCCGCGCCGTACCGGTCGCGCTCCTCGCTGTTGCTGATCTCGACGGCCCGGCCGTAGACCTTCACGTCGCCATCGGCCCCGTCCTTGTCGGTCACCAGGCTGTGGACCACACAGCGTGGATCACGTTGCAGGTCGAGGGCTTTCACCGACCGCCACATCATCCCCAGGTAGAGCCGACCGTCGACGATCAGCGGCTCCACCGGGCTGATCCGCGGCCCACCCCGCCGACGCAAGGTCCCCACCAGGACGAGACCCGCCCCCTCGAAGCGTTCCCGGCTGATGGCGGCCAGAGGGCCGGCCGTGCTCTCGAATTCCCCCCAGGTCACCACGACGACGCCCCTGCGGTAGCGCCGAGCGTGCGGACGTACCGCTTCATCGGATAGGGCTCGTAGCCGACCGCGGTCCAGAACTCGACCGCGTGGGGATCGGCGTCCACCACCAGCGCCGTCACCCGACGGCACCCGAGGCTCCGGAACCGTCGTTCGGCTTCGGCCACCAGGGCGGCGGCGATGCCGCGCCGACGAACGTCGGGTACCACGGCCAGCCGGTACAGGTTGCCCCGCCACCCGTCCCAACCGGCGATCAACGTCCCCACCATCCGCCCGTCGATCTCGGCGATCAGCAGTGCCTCGTGGTCGCGTGCCACCAGACCTTTGACGGCGTCGGTGTCGTCCGTCGAGGTTCGATGAGTGCCGGCATCGACCCACAGTGCCAGGACGGCGGGAACGTCGGCGGTGTTCCCTCGGCGCAGCCGGGCGGGGGAAGAATCGTCGGGAGAAGTCTCGTCACCAGCCATCCGTCCATGATGCCCACCACGGACCGACCGTGCTCTCACTCAGTTGCTCTGGTCGCGCTCCAGCTGTGTCTGCCGGAAGGCCAACAGGCCCGTCGCTGCGGCCAGCAGGACCAGAAGAAGATCGAACGCCCAGGCACCGTGCATGTCCACTTCTTCGACGGCTTCACCGCCGGAGTTGAGTCCACGCCCACCACCGCCCACGCTCTGTGCCCGGTCGGGCCCGCTGGGCACGGAGCGCGCGATGGGCAGCGGAAGCGCGCGATGGGGAGCGGAGTGGGTCCCGCAGGTCGGTCCGGCGCTCAACGCGGCGTCGTAGTCTGCACCGGTGGCCGCCATGTCGTTTGACCGGGCAGCGGATTTCTATGACGCCACCCGTGCCCTTCCCGACACCGTCTACCGCAGACTGACGGCCATGCTCACGGGGGAATTGGCGCGGCGACGTCTGTCCCTCGAGATCGGTGCCGGTACCGGTCGCATCGCCCTGCCGCTCTCGGCCGGAGGTGTCCGTCTCATCGGGGTCGACATCTCCCCCCGAATGCTGCACCGTCTGGTGGCCAACGCCGGCGGCTACCAGCCCTTCCCGATCTCCGTGGCCGACGTCACCGCCCTCCCTTTCTCTTCCGGCTGCTTCGATGCCGTCCTGGCCAGTCATCTCCTGCACCTCATCCCCGACTGGCGCCAGACCGTCGACGAGGTTGTCCGGGTCCTGCGGCCCGGCGGCGTCTTTCTGGTCGACTTCGGTGGCGGTCCGCTGACGCCGTGGGGCGAATCGAAGGATCTCATTCTGAAACAGCACGGCGTCGTCCGGCACCGACCGGGCATGTCCGATCCGGGTCCGGTGACGCAGTACCTCGAAGGCCGGGCCCGGTCGCGCCGGCTCGCGCCGCTCTCCATGACCGTCGAGCGCACACTCGCCCAGGACCTGGCCGACACCCGGGACCAGATCCACTCGTGGACCTGGTCGGCCACCGCCGAGCAGATAACGGCGGCCTGTGACGCTCTGCGGCAGTGGGCTTCGGCCAACGCCTGGCCGCTCGACCGCCGGGTCGAACTGCGCCGCACCATCCAGTGGTGGGCCTTCGATCTCGACGCATCGCCTTGAACGAAACACGACTTCGGCCCTTGGCCCTGACGGGCGGTGCGACAGGCGACCATCGGCCAGATCGCCGACCACTACGGCGACCTCATCGGCACCCTGTCAAAGAAGCCGGCGATCATCGGCCACTCCTTCGGCGGGCTCCTCACCCAGATCCTCACCGGCGGTGAGTTCGTCGATATCGACGCCGTCGGGGATCGGCAGCAGGTCTTTGTCGGCGAAGCTGCGGATCACCGTCGCCCACGAAGGGCGGTCGGCTATCAGCCCACGGAGCTCGTCGAGACCGGCGTCCGCCCGCCCGCCGGTGATCAGGGCCCCGGCCCGCAGGAAGCGGGCGTTCTCGTCACCGGGTAGACGGCCGAGAGCGGACTCCACCTCGCGCAGCGCACCGGCGGGATCGCCGGCGAAGAGAGCGTCCTCGCTACGCTCGATCCGCTCGAAGGCATCGGCCACGACGAGAAGGCGTGTGAGTTCGTCGAGGGCTGATCGTGGTGGTCGACGCGGATGTCGACCACCCTTCCCTCCCAGGGGTGGTCCTGCCGGTCGGCCTTCACGATCAGTATGGCGGCCGACATCCGCCCCCGGGCGTCGCCTCCGGCCCGTTCCCCGGCGCGCAGAACGCCGAGCAGTCGTTCGGGAAAGGGTCCCTTCCCCGTCTCGAAGGCGTCGGCCATGGCCGGCCACACGTCGGCGCTGGCCATCATGTTGGCCTGCACGCTGTAGCCGTCGCCCGTCTGGTGCCCGGCGAAGTCGATGCACAGGTCGCCGGTGAAGGCGCTCACTCCACCACCGCCGTCGACCACGGCGACCTGGCGCAAACCCGACGCCTCGTCGCCGGCGCGTACCGCGTCGAGGCTGCGTCGGGCGTCGGCACCGGTCACGAGCTTGTCCAGGCACCGCGGCCCGTAGGCCAGCTCGACCATGGCCTGGGTGGCCACGGCGCCGACCCCGGCGATGGCCCAGGGCACGATGGCTCCGACGGAGAACCAGCACGTCTGGACGGCTACCCCGAACTGACCACTCTCGGGATCACGGGCCACGATGGAATAGGTCATGGTTCAGAGCTACCACACATGCTCGTGATCCGGCTCCGTCGTCAGGCCCGGGGCAGCGCGTAGACCATCACGACCACGAAGTGCAGGGTGGCGCCCACCACGGTGCAGGCGTGGAAGACCTCGTGGTACCCGAACACTCCGGGCACCGGATCGGGTTTGCGCGCCGAGTACACGATCGCCCCCACCGTGTAGAAGGCGCCGCCGGCGGCCAGAAGCCCGAAGCCCGCCCCACCCAGGGCGTGCAGCAACTGCGGCAGCACCACCAGGGCACACCATCCCACCACCACATAGGGGATGGCCACGGCCCACTTGGGCGCGTCGAGCCACGTCTGGCGCACGGTGATCCCGATCGCCGCGCCCCCCCACACCAGGGAGAGGATGAGGACCTGGGCCCATCCCTTGAGCGCCAACCCGGCCACGGCGGTATTGGTCCCGGCGATGGCGACGAAGATGGTGGCGTGGTCGGCCCGACGCATCCGCCGGCGCGCCACCGCAGACCAGCGCACCCGGTGGAACGCCGCGCTCACACCGAACAGCGCGGCGATGGTGGTCATGTAGATGGCCAGGGCGGCGGCCGCTGCCGCCGTGGGGGCCTGGGCGATCACGAAAGGGGCGCCGATCACCGTCACCACGAAGGCCACCAGATGGATCCATCCCCGCAGCAGCGGCCGGGCGGCGGCCACCTGGGGGGCGAGGGGAATCTCAGGTTCGGCGGTCACCGGGGGAGCCATGGCTTTGCGAATTGGATCTCACAACGCCGGTGGCGTCCAATGCGGGTCCAGGGGACCGATCGCCTCAGCTGACGGCCGCGTCAGGCGCGTCGGCGTCCTGGTGTTCGAACTGTGTCCGGTAGAGCTCGGCGTAGACTCCGTCGGCGGCCAGCAGTGCGCCGTGCTCACCCTGTTCCACGATCCGACCCTCGTCGACCACCAGGATCAGATCGGCTTCACGCACGGTGGACAGCCGGTGGGCGATGACCAGCGACGTCCGACCGGCCAGCGCCGTCTTGAGCGCCAGTTGGACGGCCAGCTCCGACTCGGAGTCGAGGTGGGCGGTGGCCTCGTCGAGGACGACGATGTCGGGTGCCTTGAGCAGCAGCCGGGCGATGGCGATGCGTTGCTTCTCACCCCCCGACAGCCGGTAGCCCCGGTCGCCCACCAAGGTGTCGAGGCCGTCGGGCAGGGATTCGATGAGGGGCAGGATCTGGGCGGCGCGCAGGACCTCCATGAGCTCCACCTCGGTGGCGCCGGGCTTGGCGTAGGTCAGGTTGGACCTGATCGTCTCGTGGAAGAGATGCGCGTCCTGGGTGACCACCCCCACGATGTCGTGGATCGACCGCAGCGTGGCATCACGTACGTCGACGCCGTTGAGCCGTACCGCCCCGGCGCTCACGTCGTAGAGCCGGGGTACCAGATGGCTGATGGTGGTCTTGCCGGCGCCCGACGGGCCGACCAGGGCGATGAGCTGGCCGGGCCGGGCGGTGAACGACACGTCGAACAGGATCTGGTTGGACGGGCTCTGATCGAGCACGGCTACCGACTCGAGCGAGGCCAGCGACACCTCCTCGGCCGTGGGGTACGTGAAGTCGACGTGGTCGAATTCGATGGTGGCCGGCCCACGCGCGATGGTCGTGGCCCCGGGCTTCTCGTCGATCATGGGGGCCAGGTCGAGCACTTCGAAGACACGGTCGAACGAGACGAGGGCGGTCATGATGTCGACCTGCACGTTCGACAGCGCTGTCAGGGGTCCGTACAGCCGGTTCAAGTAGGCCACCAGAGCGGTCAACGTCCCGATGGTCAAGGTCCCGCGGACGGTGAGCACCCCGCCCCAGCCGTAGGCGATGGCCGTCGCCAGTGACGCCGTGAGCAACAGGGCGGCCATGAAGACGCGGCTGTACATGGCCGAGGTGACACCGATGTCGCGCACCCGACCGGCTCGCTGTTCAAAGACCCCGACCTCGTCGTCGGCCCGGCCGAACAACTTCACCAGCAGGGCGCCTGAGACATTGAAGCGTTCGGTCATGGTGTTGGTCATCTGGGCATTGAGGGTGTAACTCTCCCGGGTAATCGAGGCCAGGCGTCGGCCCACCCACCGGGCGGGGAGCAGGAACACAGGGGTGAGGGCCAGGGCCACAATGGTGATGGGCCACGAGAGGTAGAACATCAACCCCAGGGTGATGGCTACCCCGATCACGTTGCTCACCACCGACGAGAACGTGTCGGTGAAGGCCTGTTGAGCCCCGAGCACGTCGTTGTTCAGCCGGGACACGAGCGCCCCGGTCTGGGTCCGGGTGAAGAAGGCCAACGGCATCCGCTGGATGTGGGCGAACACCTTGGCCCGCATGTCGAAGATCAGACCCTCACCGATCCGGGCCGACACCCAGCGCTGCCATAACGAGAGTCCGGCGTCGGCTACGGCCAGCAGTCCGATCACGAGAGCCAATCCCACGATCAAGCTGGCGTTGTGGTGCTTGATAATCCCGTTGTCGATGATGTCGCGGTAAATCAGAGGGTTGGCGGCGCCGATGACGGCGTCGATCACGATGAGCACCAGGAAGACCCCGAGCATCCGCCGGTAGGGGGCGGCAAATCGGGCGATCCGCCGCACGATGCCCGGTGGCAGCTTCTGGTGGATCACCGATTCGTCGCGGCGGAACGACCGCATCAGGCCGAACCCGGCCCCGCTGTGCCCCCGGCCCATTCCCATACCCATTCCCATGATCAACCCTCGTCTTCGTGTCGTCGGGACCGCGGCATCCCGGTTCCTGGGTCTCCCCGGTGCCCGTGTCCGCCATGCTCGTGTCCGTGTTCCGTGGGCCCGTGTTCGAGGTCCCCAAGCTGGGCGTGCTGGTGCTGGTGCTGGTGCGGGTGCCCGTATCCGCTTCCGCCGTGCGCCGCACCGGAGCATCGGCAGTCGCCGTGCTGACACAGGGCCTCGAGGAGCCGTGCCAGTTCGACGCGATCGCCGTCGGTCAGCCCGCCGAAGATCTCTTCGGCCGTGACCCGCCCGGCGCGCTCGAGACGTTCGAGCAGAGCGTGACCGCGCGACGTCAGGCTCACCAGGACCGATCGCCGATCGTCGGGATCGGTCGACCTCACGATGAAGCCGGCCGCTTCGACCCCGTCGACCATGGTGGTCACCGAGCGAGGCACCACCTCGAGTTGAGAGGCGATATCGGTCATCTTGAGCGGTTGTCCTGCTCCGGCCACGATCCGTAACACCCGGGCCTGGGCGTTTGTGAGCCCGAGAGGGGCGAGCTGAGCCGTCGATCCCAACCGCAGCCGTCGGGCGCAGTGGGTCAGCCGTTCAGCCAGCTCCAGCGTGGTGTCGGGGGTTCGCTGCCGCTTCCCGTTGCTCTCGCCGCCCCTGCGTGCTCTGGCCATACGCCCGGGTGTCCCTTCGGTGAGCGGGTGGAATTACTGAGTATAGCTCTCTATGAGAAATACTCAGCACTTGCGCCCACCGAGGCGGCCCGAAGGGCGGGTGATCACGGCGTCGACCAAGGTCGAGGACTATTGACAAGGAACTTCTTGTGAAAGTATATTCTTGTGAAAGGGCCGAGAACCCGGGCCTAGGCAAAAGCCAGAGAGAGACCAGAGAGAGAGGTATATGCGCCATGACCGTCGAGATGACCCACCCCGATTCGCATCCCACGACCGCCCCCGAGGGCGACGGGGCCTCCGTCTTCGAGATCACGAAGTCCCTCACCAAGCCGGTGAGTGACGTGTTCGATGCACTGACGACGACGACCGGTTTGAGCAACTGGTGGACCACGGCCAGCGGATCGGGCCTGACCGGTGGCGAACTGACCTTCCACTTCACCTCCCCGGTCGTCATGCGGGTGGACAGGGCACAACGCCCGTCGTTGGTGACGTGGACCGTGCTCGTGTCCGAGCCGCTGCCGGACTGGGAGGGAACCACGATCACCTTCGAGGTGAGTCCTCAGGGCACCGAAGGATCGCTCGTGCGTTTCCGACACACAGGTTTGGCACAACTCGAGTGCTTCGGCGAGTGCAGCAACGCATGGGGGCACTTCCTGGGCAGCTTGGTGGCGTATGTGGAAACGGGCCACGGTGCTCCCTTCGTGGCCATGGGCTCAGAGAGTGCCTGACAGGGGATCTCCCCCTGTCAGGTCCGGCGGTTGACAGTACGATCTGCGCGCCATGACGAGTGCTCACGCGGACCGGTCAGGAGTCCCGGAGGCTGACGTCAATCCCGACGCTGTGCTCCGGGCGCTGGCCGACCCCCACCGGCGTCACATGCTCCGGTTGGTGCGCAGCAGTGAGCTCGCCGCCGGTCAGATCGCATCGCATTTCGACATGACCCAGCAGGCCGTGAGCCAGCATCTGCGACTGCTCAAGAACGCCGGCCTGCTGAGTGAACGCCGGGAGGGAACCCGACGCCTCTACCTCCTGCGCCCAGAATCCCTCGAGCACCTGAGCGCCGTCCTCACCGATCTGTGGCCCGACGCCCTCACCCGTTTGAAGCACGCCGTCGAGCAGGGAAAGAGCCGACAGTGAGACGCAGGGGAGCCCGGAGCAACGGGCCGGAACCGTCGGCGCCCGCCGTGGCGGTGGGCGACGTCTGGCCCGGTGCGCTCATCCGCCTGAAATGCGCCGTCGAACGAGGGAGCAACGAATGTCAGCACGAGCGGGTGTCGAGGTGCCAGGGCCGGACGTCCTGCGAGCGACGATCGCCATCGCCGCTACGCCCGAAGAGGTCTTTGCCTATCTCATCGATCCGTCGCTGCTCGTCCAGTGGATAGGCACCTGGGCCGATCTCGACCCGGTCCCCGGTGGGCTCTTCGCTCTCGACATCGAGGGCACGGCCGTCCGCGGGCGTTACGTGTCGGTGGAGCCTCCCGACCGGGTGGTCTTCACCTGGGGCGTTCCCGGCGACGCGGCGCTTCCCGCCGGCTCGACCACCGTCGAGATCCTCCTGCGGGCCCACGGTGACGAGACGATCGTCGAGTTGCTCCACCACGACCTGCCATCCGATCAGCGGGCGAAGCACGAGGCCGGGTGGGCGTCGATGCTTCCCCGGTTGGCGCAGACGGCGGACGCGACAGGGTCCAGGGAGCGCGATCTCTGAGCCGAGCCGAGCCCTCTGACGGCCGGGATCAACCCGAGGTCGTCGTGGTGGAGGACGTCGACGACGGTGCCGTGATCAATTCCACCGGGCTCACGTAGACCGTCGTCCCCGTCACCGTGCAGGCCGGTCCCTGGTAGCCGGCCGTCGACCCGGCCGGCACCGAGCTGGACCAACCCGGGAATGTCACGGCCAACGAATACGAACCGGCAAGGCAGGTTAGAGACGACCAGGTGATGCTCGAGGCGGCGGGCTTCCCCCCCGGAGTGAGGACGGCGGTGCCGTCATGGGCCGGTGAGCTCGGGGCCGGGAAGCTCGGAATCACCTGTCCGTCAGCGCCCACCAGCTCGATGGTGGGAATGCCGCGGAGCGAACACGAGTTGCCCGACGTGTTGTCGAACACCACGGCTCCGGCCGGTGAGGTGGAGGAACCTCCGAAGGTGGTGAAGTCGACGGAAGCCGACACTGACGAGGCCGAACAGGCGGCCACCGTGGCTGTCGTCGTGCTGGACGACGGGGAACCGCTCTTCCCGACCTTGGGCGATGCACCCGAGCACGACGCCAGCAGAACGATCGAGACGGCACCGAGCACGGTGGCCACCACCACCAGGGGCTGTCTGCGGGTGCCGGCCGCCCCCCATGACAGGGGCCGAGACGGTGACGGTGCTGAATGCGCAGACGGCGACGAAGACGGTGTCATGCCGGGCTCACCGCCGACGACGGGGGGATCTGGCCGGGGCCGGTGGCCAGGCAGGTGTAGGAGCCGGCCGGGTTGGCCGGATCGGGAAGCGTGGGCGGCTTGAGGAAGGCGGGAGTGGCCTTCAGGTCGATCATGTCGAAGACGTGACGGGCGTTGGCGTCGCGCCGGGTGAGAGCGGGCAGGTTCCATTTCGTCTCCACCGTCTTCAGCACCGAGGTGTGGTCGTAGATGGTGTGCGAGACGAAGTCGCGTTTGGCGTAGGGGGAGATCACCCCGGCGGGCACACGGAAGCCGTACTGGTCGAAACCGCCGGGCAGAAATCCGGCCGGCAGGTTGGGGGGCACGTCGTCGGGGGCGACGGCCGCCGGCGGCGGCACGTGGTCGTACCAACCGCCCCACTCGTCGTAGGTCCAGATCATCAACATCTTGGACCACTGGGGTCCGTGCAGGACGGCCTGGACGATGTCGGACAGGAACTGGTCCCCGAACTGGATGTCCTGAGGATTCTCCTGCGACTGGTTGCCGTAGTTGGGTTCGACCAGGGAGAACTGGGGCAGAGTTCCGGCCGCCGCGTCCTTGTAGAACTCCTCCATCTTGACGAGCTTGTCGGGGTAACCGGGCTTGGTGAGCAGGGGAAGGTAGGTGCCGACCGAGGGAAGGTCGGAGTAGTAGTCCTTCCAGGTGATCTTGTACCGGTTGAGGCTGTCGAAGATGGTCCCGTTCGGGGGCAAAGCCGTGGGGAAGGTGTCGTTGATGAGCCCGAGCGACGTCCCCGAGATGAGGTAGCGGCGGTTCGGGTCGGTCTGGCACATGGTCGAGCAGAACCACCGGTCGGCGATGGGGAAGGTGCTGGCCAGACCCCAGATGAAAGGGATGTCCTCACCGGTGAAGTAGCCCATCGACTCTCCGCTCGATGCGGTCACGAATCCCCGGTTGGTCCCGTTGTCGTAGGAGCCGTGGGCGGTGTTCCAGTTGTTGCCCACGCCGTCGGTCATGCACTCGCTCGGCATGTGGAAGGCGTGGACCAGGTTGCCCTTGCCGTCGGGGAGCGCCACCGTCGGCTTCCCGTCACGAGCCTTCGTGAAGGTGTCGCCCCGCCCCAGCATGCCCAACAGGTTGTCGAAGGAGTGGTTCTCCATCATCACGACGACGATGTGCTCGATTTCGGGCAGAGACGCCGTCCCCGGTGGTAGCGACGGATTGGGCAGCGACCCCGGTTGCCGGACGGCGGCGGCCGCCAGTTGCGTCCCCGGGTGCAGGTCGCGTGCACGTCGGCCGGAGGTCGAGAGACCCCATCCACCGAGGACGAGTCCACCGGTACCGGCCGCCGCACCGAGCAGGGTGCGCCGACTGACCACAGGGGAGACCGGGTGGGAACCCGGGGCGTCCCCGGGGATGTTCGAAGTGTGGGCCATGTCCGGTCTCCGTCACGGTCGGGGCGCCGTCCCGGATCGCCCTGCGCCGGGGGAAGCCGAGATGACAACGCAGCGACCGTAGCTCAGCCTCCCCGTCACCTTCAGGGTGGAGTCGCTCCTGGCCCCCTGCGCCCGAACACTTCTCTCTCAGCGCCGCGCGCCGGACACGATCAGCGTTCGGTTAGCGTTTCTAGGCGTGACCATCGACCGCCGTCGCTTTCTGAAGCGATCCGGCCTAGGCGCCGTCGGCACGGTCGCCGCCCTCACCGGTGCCGGTGGCTGCGTGGCCGATGCCGTCGCCAGGCAGCCGGGGGCCGAGCGCGACGCCACCCTGGCCGCCGTTGCCTTCGAGGGCGTGCACCAGGCCGGGATCCTGACCCCGGCACCGCCCGCCGCCTCTTTCGCCGCTCTCGACGTCCTGGCCGGGGACCGCGCCGGCCTGGCCGAGCTGCTCCGGACGATCACGGCCCGGGCGAGGTTCCTCACGGCCGGCGGGCTACCGGCCCGGCGGGGTTCGCAGAGTCCTCCCTCGGACAGCGGGACGCTCGGACCAGACGTCCCGCCCGACGCCCTGACCGTCACCCTCGGCGTGTCGTCCACCCTTTTCGACGACCGCTTCGGGCTGGCCGCCCGGCGACCGCTCCGGCTCACCGATATGCGGGCCTTCCCCAACGACGCCCTTGTGCCGCAGTGGCTCGGGGGCGACATGATGCTCCAGCTCTGCGCCGGATCCGGTGACACCGTCCTTCATGCCCTGCGCGACATCACGAGACACACACACGGGGTCATGCGGGTGCGATGGAGGATGGACGGCAGCCTGTCGCCGCCCAGACCGTCCGGGGTCCCCCGCAACCATCTCGGCTTCATGGACGGCATCGCCAACCCGGCCGTGCAAGACCTCAAGGTGGCCGACCGTCTCTTGTGGGTGGTGGAGGGCCAGGGCGAACCGGCGTGGGCGGTGGGCGGGAGCTACCACGTGGTCCGGCTCATCCGCATGGACATCGAGGCCTGGGACGCCCTGCCGCTGCACAGCCAGGAGACGACGATCGGACGCTACCGGGCCGACGGGGCACCGCTCGGCATGGCCCGGTACACCGACGTCCCCGACTATGCCAAGGACCCGCACGGCTACAAGGTTCCCCTCGGTGCCCATATCCGGCTGGCCAATCCGCGCACCACGACGACCGAGCCGAGCCGGATCTACCGGCGTGGCTACAACTACGACCTCGGGACCGACGCCAACGGCAACCTGGACATGGGCCTGATCTTCAATTGCTTCCAACAGGATCTGCTCCGCCAGTTCGAAGCCACCCAGAAGCGGTTGAAGAACGAGAACCTGGCCAACTACATCAGCCCCTTCGGCGGCGGGTTCTTCTTCGTCCTTCCCGGCGTCCGACATGCCCGGGACTGGTTGGGCCGGGGTCTCGTCCAGGCGTGACTGGCGAGACGGCCGCGCCGGCCGGAGGCGGCGCCGCGGTGGTGGTGCTGACTGGACCCCCGGGTTCGGGAAAGTCCACCACCGGCCCTCTGGTCGCCGAACGCTTCGCCCGGGCCGCCTGTCTGGAGGCCGACTGGCTCTTCACAACCATCGCCGGCGGTTTCGTGGAACCCTGGCTCCCCGCCGCCGACGACCAGAACCACACCCTGCTGCGAGCCGCCGCCGCGGCCGCCGGCGCGCTGTCACGGGGCGGGTACGCGGTCGTGCTGGAAGGTGTGTTCGGACCCTGGAACCTCCCGCTACTCATCGACGGGCTGGAACGCTCGGCTGCCGAGGTCCACTACGTCGTGCTGCGCCCGTCCGTCGAGGTGGTGTTGGAACGGGCGACGTCGCGCCTTGAGAAGACTCCGGGGATCGCTCCTCTGCGCGAGGTCGGACCGCTCCGTCAGTTGTGGGAGCAGTTCCAGGACCTCGGCGCGCTGGAGAGCCACGTCATCGACAACGGAGCTCTCGACGCCGACGAAACGGCGGGCCTCGTCTGGCGGTGCGTCACCGAAGGGACCCATCGACTCTGAAGGCCCGCCGACCTTGAGCTGCCATGCTCCGACGGGAGTGTGTTCAGCCGGCGATGAGATCGGCCAGAAGGGTGACGGTGGGATTGCCGGCGGTGAGCCAACTGTCGTCGATGCCGAGCCGGGCGAGCAGGCGGGCGGCGCGGACCATGATGGCGCCGCTGCGCAGGGCGGCGAACACCTCGAACCAACGGAGGTCGGCCACGGCGCGGCCGAGGCGGGCTTCGTAGGCGACGACCGTGGCGTCGCGATCGGGAAAGCCGGGAAGGTCGCCGCCGCAGCGGTCCACCGTCATCTGATGCAGGACCAGATGCCAGGCCAGATCGAGCTCGGCCGGGCCCACGGACGCCATCTCGAAATCGAGGACGGCGGCCACGGACATGTCGTCGGCCACCAGGATGTTGCCCAGTTGGACGTCACCCCACAAGAGCGAGGCCGGCGGCTCGGGGTCGGGCAGCCGGTCGGCACACCAGCGGACCGCGTCGGTGAACACCGCCGGCGCGTCGCCTGCGGCCGCCCACTGGAGATAGCCGGTCCAGCGCTCCAGTTCGCCGGCCAGGGTGTGGTGGGAGCGGACGAGGTCTGCCCCGGGGAGGAAGTCAAGGGTCGTGTCCACCTCGATGCGGTGGATCCCGGCCAGGAGGTCGAGGAACCCGGCATGCAGACGGGCCTGGTCGTCGGAGGAGGACTCGGCCAACCAGCCCGTGCGGAGGAAGGGCTTGTCGTTGCGGATGACGCGACCGGCGACACGGGGCATGAGGAGAAACGGTGCGCCCAACCAGCTCTCGTCGAGCTCGACGGCCAGCGCAACGACCGCCGGGAGCCCGGCGGCGGAAACGATCTGCTGCACCCGGGCCTGGCCGGCGAGGTCGTAGACGGGGAACAGGCCGTCGCCGTTCGGTGGCAGACGGGCCACCAGGGACTCGTGGCGAGCCTGGCCGTCGACCGGTCCACCGTTGGACCATTCGACGTCGACCAGCAGGGTCTCGCTCGACAATCCGGTCGACGGTTGACCGATGGGCTCGACGCGGAAGTCGGGGGCACCGGGCCGGCGGGCGCGCAGCCAGCGTGTGAACCCGGCGCGCAGCAGCTCGAGGTCGCGTGCTTCGGAGATCCCCATGGATGGCGGCGACACTATCGTCGCCACCATGACGACGGTCGCCGAGTTGCTGCTGGCGCGCGCCGAGGATGACGCCACCGGACTGCGTTACGGCGACGGGTGGTGGACGTGGCGTCAGGTGGTGGAGGAGTCGGTGAGGCGGGCGTCGTGGTTGGAGGGCCAACGGCGGTCCGGTCCCTTCCATGTCGGGGTCCTGCTCGAGAACGAGCCCGAGTACCTCTTTCTCCTGGGGGGCGCCGCCCTGGCCGGAGCCACCGTGGTGGGGATCAATCCGACGCGCCGTGGCACCGAATTGGCCGGTGACATCCACCACACCGACTGTCAGCTCCTCGTCACCGACACCGGCCAACTGCCGCTGATCGAGGGACTCGACACCGGTGTGGCCGTCGACCGGATCTTCGTGGTCGACGATCCCGCCCGGGCGCCGGTCCTTCCCGCGGCCGGCGCCCCGCCCGCGGCCGGCGAACTCCCCGGCGCCGACTCGCTCTTCCTTCTCCTCTTCACTTCGGGATCGACGGGGGCGCCCAAAGCGGTCCGGGTGAGCCAGGGCCGTCTGGCCGACGCCGGTCTGACGATGGCCACTGGCTCGGGATTCGGCGCCGGAGACGTCCTCTACTGCGCCATGCCCATGTTCCACGGCAACGCCCTCAACACCTGCATCATGCCCGCCATGGCCGCCGGGGCCTGCCTCGTACTCCGGCGGCGGTTCTCGGCGTCGGGCTTCCTTCCCGACGTCCGTTATTACGGGGTCACCTATTTCAACTACGTCGGCCGCGCCCTGGCCTACATCCTGGCCACGCCACCGGCGGCCGACGACGCTGAGAACACCCTGCGGTTCGGCTTCGGCACCGACGCGTCGCCCTCGGACATCTCGTCGTTCAAGAAGCGCTTCCGATGCCCGATCATCGAAGGTTACGGTTCGAGCGAGGGCGCCATCGCCATGAGCCGTGTCCCGGGCACGCCGCGCCAGGCCGTCGGCCTGCCCCTGCCGGGCACCGACGTGGCCATCGTCGATCCGGTCACCGGCACCGAGTGTCCGCCGGCCCGTATCGACGACGCCGGTCTGTTGCTCAATGCCGCCGAGGCCATCGGGGAGATCGTCAGCCGTAACGGGGCCAGCCGTTTCGAGGGCTATTACGCCAACGAGGAAGCCAACGCCGAACGGACCCGGGACGGTTGGTACTGGTCCGGCGATCTCGGTTACCGCGACGAGGCCGGATTCTTCTACTTCGCCGGCCGGCCCGCCGATTGGCTGCGCGTGGACGGGGAGAACTTCGCCGCCGCACCGGTGGAGCGGATCCTGGCGCGCTACGACGGGGTGGTCACCGCCTGCGTCTACCCCGTCCCCGACCCGCGGACGGGAGACCAGGTGATGGCCACCCTGGAGCTCGTTCCCGGCACGGTCTTCGATCCGCTGCTCTTTACCGCATTCCTGGCCGATCAGCAGGACCTCGGGAGCAAGTGGGCGCCGCGCTTCGTCCGGATCACCCGGAACGTTCCTCTCACGGGAACCAACAAGATCGACAAGCGCCCCCTGCGTTCTGAGCGTTGGGTGACCGACGACCCCGTCTGGTGGCGGCCGTTCGGGGGCCGTCACGCCGATGGGGCCTACCGTGTCCTCGGGTCAGACGACGTCGAAAGCATCCACGGCGAGTTCGAAACCCACGGCCGGACGGCATTGCTCGGATTCTGAGCGAAAAGGAGCAACGTTGACCGAAGGAGACGAATCCCCCATCGACGCCGACGCACCCGACTGGGCCCAGGAGCCCGACGACGCCCAGGAGCCCGACGAGCCCGACGAGCCCGACGAGCCCGACGACGCCATTCCTGCGCTCATGCTGGTGGCACTGCTCGACCGGATGCACGCCCGTCGGCGCAGTGCCGAGGATGATCCCGGTCACATTCACACCGTCCTGGGCGACGGCGCGCTGGCCATCGCCGTCGTCGACGACGGGCCCGACCACTGCATGATCGGCCGGCCGGTGGGATGGTCGTCCGACGGCTGCCTCTACTTCCTGGTGGCCCGGATCTCGATCTACGGCTACGAGCAGCTCTGGGACGAGGAGATCGCACTGGTCGACGCCTTCGCCGACGCCCGTGACATCTCGCTGTGCGGAATCTTCGAGGTGGACGGGGTGGTGGAGAACGTCCTGGTGGCCCAGCACTACCGCCGGGCCGACCAGGTGCCGGTCGGCTACCTGCCGCCGGGCCCCATTCTCGAGTTCGACGACGCCCCGTCCGACGAAGACTGACGCGGAGGGGCCTCAGGGAGCGGTGACGGGTTCCCAGCCCGAACCGGCTGCCGATCGACGGGCGGCATCGAGGACGGCCATGGCCGCCATGCCGTCGGCGAAGGTGGGCAGGGCGGGCTCGTCGGCCACGTCGAGACCGAGGATCCGCAGGCGGAAGGCGGTGGCCAGCGCCGTGTAGGGCGCCAGGTCGATGCCGGTGGAGTGAAGCAGGTCGTAGGCGGTGACGAGAAGGTCGGAGGGTGGGGCCACGGGAGGGTCGCTGTCCATGTCGGCGGGGACCTCGAGGGCGTTGTCCCCGTGGCGGTCGGCCAACCGGACGGTGTCGCCGGCGATCGACAGCGTGCCCCCGGTTCCGGCGATCCGGGTGTGGATGAGCATGGGGCCCCAGGAGGCGGCGCTCGACTGGAGGACTCCGTCCACTCCCGAGCGGAGCCGGAAGTGCAAGGTGTAGGCGTCCTCCCCGCTCCAGTCCCGGTCCGACACGTGAACGAGGCCGGCGCTCACAGCCTCGAACTCTCCGAGCGAGGAGCGGACCTGGTCGATCAGGTGGGTGGCGTGGGCCCCCAGCCAACCGCCACCCTGCGAGGCGTCGGACCACCACGACGGGACCTCGGCCGAGGGATCAGCCAGCAGCGGGATGTGGAGCAGGAAGGTGGCCAACCGGGGCTGTCCGATGGCGCCGTCGGCGATGGCCCGGGCGGCCAGCCGCTGACCCGTGGCCCAGCGGAACTCGGCCCCCACCAGGTGGACGAGGCCTGCGCTCTCGGCCGCCGACAGCATGGTGGCCGCCTCGGCCGCGTCCCGGGCCAACGGCTTCTCGCACAGGACGTGCTTACCGGCGGCCAGGGCCGCCAGGGTGAGTGGCGCATGGCTGTGGGGCGGGGTGGCGATGGTGACGGCCGACACCCCGGGCAGGGACAGGGCGTCGTCCAACGAGGTCAGGGCCCACGGGATGGCGAAGCGCTCCGCCCGCCGGGCCGTCCGGTCCGGGTCGAGGCCGACCAGGCCGAGGACCTCGAAACCCGCCGCCCGCAGGGCCGGGACATGGGTGAGGCAACCGAAGCCGGTTCCCACCACCACGACCCCCACCCTCTCTGTACGGTCCGCCGCCATCGCCCTTCCCCCGGAGCCTCGGTGGAGACGGCGGGTGGCCGTCACTCTGACCGGCACCGTATCGGGGGCCGGACAACGCAGGGGCGGGCCACCGGCGTAGTCTCGGGATCCGACGCGCAGAAGGAGATCGTCATGGGATTGATGGACAAGGTGAAGGCGCAGGCCACACAGCTGGCCGACAAGGCGCAGCAGGCCGGTCAGGCCGGTCAGGCGAAACTGGCCGACATCCAGGCCAAGCGCAAGGGTGACGCGCTTCTGCTCGAGCTGGGCGGTGAGCTCTACAACCAGAAGGTGGGCCGGGCCGACGGCCAGGCCGAGAGCCGGATCGCCGGCCTGGTGGCCCGGCTCCAGGCCTTCGAGGCCGAGCACGGCTCGGTGACCGTCACCTCGGCCGACGCCCCCGACACCGGCGCCGCCCCCACCGGCGGCGTGCCCAGCTCGTCGGTGGCCGGATCCCCGGCGCCGGCGGCGGCCCCCGCCCCACCCCCGGCGGCCTCGGCCGGACCGCTCCCCCAGGCCCAGTACGGTTCGGAGAGCTGAGGCTGGCGGCAGCGTCACCGCACCGAGTCTCGTAAGAGAAGGCCGCGTCATCGAAGAAGGCGGCGGCGCCGAGGGGGGATAGTCCGATGGGGTGGGACTTCAGCACCGATCCGGAGTTCCAGGAGAAGCTCGACTGGATGAACGGCTTCGTCCGCGACGAGATCGAGCCCCTCGACCTCGTCTGGGGCGGCCGGGCCTTCCATCCGCTCTCCGAGACGTTGCGCAAGGTCATCGATCCCCTGAAACAACAGGTCCGGGACCGCAAGCTCTGGGCCTGTCATCTCGGACCCGAGCTCGGTGGTGAGGGCTACGGACAGCTGAATCTGTCGTTGATGAACGAGATCCTGGGCCGTTCGCAGTGGGCGCCCATCATCTTCGGCACCCAGGCACCCGATACCGGCAACGCCGAGATCATTGCCCACTACGGCACGGAGGAGCAGAAGGAGCGCTACCTGCTGCCCCTGCTCAACGGGGAGGTCTTCTCGTCGTACTCCATGACCGAGCCGCAGGGCGGCTCCGATCCCACTCTCTTCACCACCCGGGCCCGACGCGACGGCGACGAGTGGGTGCTCGAAGGATGGAAGTTCTTCTCCTCCAACGCCCGGACCGCCTCCTTCCTGATCGTGATGGCGGTGAGTAATCCCGATGTCTCGGCCTACAAGGGCATGTCCATGTTCCTGGTGCCGACCGACACCCCGGGGGTGGAGATCGTCAGAAACGTCGGGCTGATGGGGGAGTCGCTGCACGACGAGGACGCCGGCATGCACGCCCTGATCCACTACAACGAGGTCCGGTTGCCGGCCGACAGCCTGCTCGGCGGTGAGGGCCAGGCCTTCGCCATCGCCCAGACCCGGTTGGGCGGGGGCCGGATCCACCACGCCATGCGGACGGTGGGGATCTGCCAGAAGGCGCTCGACATGATGTGCGAGCGGGCGCTCTCCCGGGAGACCCAGGGCAGCCTCTTGGCCGACAAGCAGTCCGTCCAGAACTACGTGGCCGACTCCTACGCCCAGTTGATGCAGTTCCGGTTGTTCGTCCTCTACGTGGCCTGGGAGATCGACGAATACCAGGACTACCGCAAGGTCCGCCACGACATCGCCGCCATCAAGGTGCTCACCCCGCAGGTGCTGCACGACATCGTGCAGCGCTCGATCCAGGTCCACGGCGCACTCGGGGTCTCGAACGAGATGCCGCTGGGCCGGATGTGGATGATGGCGCCCATCATGGGACTGGTCGACGGGCCGAGCGAGGTGCACCGGGTAACCGTCGCCCGGCAGGTGCTGAAGCGTTACCAGGCGGCCCCGGGGCTGTGGCCGACGGAGCACCTGCCCGAGAAGATCGCCGCGGCGCGCCAGAAGTTCGCCGAGTACCTCGAGCTCGAAGTGGCGAACCTCTGATGGCCGGCTCGGGCGAAGCCCTCGAGACCGGCTTCATCAGTGGCGTCCTCTCCCCGGCCGAGAAGGCGCGCCTCGCCGGCAGCTCGACTCTCCGGTGACGGTGCCAGCGTCGGTGGACGAGGGGGCGTGGAGCGGCCCGGCCGAACGGTTCGACCTGACCGGGAAGGTGGCCCTCGTCACCGGGGGCAGCCGTGGTCTCGGCCGCTCAATGGTGCAGGCCTTCGCCGCCGCCGGCGCCGACGTCATCGTGACCAGCCGGAAGCTCGACGCCTGCGAGGCGCTGTCCCGGGAGGTGACGGCCCGGACCGGCCGCCGCGCCCTGGCCCTGGCCGCCAACGTGGGCCGCTGGGACGAGCTCGACGGACTGGTCGACGGCGCCTACGAGGCCTTCGGCCGGCTCGACATCCTGGTCAACAACGCCGGGATGTCCCTGCTCTACTCGGACCCGACCGAGGTGACCGAGGCCATGTGGGACAAGACGGTCGACCTGAACATGAAAGGGGTCTTCCGGCTGACCGCCCTGGTGGGCCGCCGGATGGTGGCCGACGGGGGCGGATCCATCGTGAACATCAGCTCGGTGGGATCGATCCGGCCCAACGCCACCATCCTCCCCTACGCCGCGGCCAAGGCCGGGATGAACAGCCTGACCGACGGCTTCGCCCGCACCTACGGACCGAGCGTCCGGGTCAACTGCATCATGGCCGGCCCCTTCTTCACCGATATCTCGAAGGCCTGGGACATGGAGGCCATCAACGTCAGCCTGCAGCGCCACGCCCTGCGCCGCGGCGGCCAGCCCGACGAAGTGGTGGGAGCGGCGCTCTACTTCGCCAGCGACGCCTCGTCGTTCACCACCGGCGCCCTGCTCCGCGTCGACGGCGGGATTCCCTGAACCCGTCGGCTGCCGACGGCGGTCAGGAGCTGAGCCGATGAAAGGGTTCTCCCGGCCGAGACGCAGAGCCAGCAGATCGGCCAGGTCCGAGGCCCGCCACCGGCCGGCGCTGATGGCGTCGCCGGTGGCCTGACGGTTGTCCTCGTAGACGGCCGCCTCGTCGTCGGCCCGGGGGTCGACCCAGACGGCGGTGACCAGTAGGAGCTCGGCGACGTTGCCGGGGCCGATGATCCCCTCGGCCACGGCCACCATCGCCCCCCGCCACCTCCGCCACCTCCGCCACCTCCGCCACCTCCGCCACCTCCACCACCTCCACCACCCCGGCCTGGGTCGCCCCCGGTCAGGCGCTTGGGCTCGGCCCCGGCCGGGGCCGCTTGGTTGACGAAGAGGCTGGCGGGCTTCACAGCCGGGCCCGGCGCAGCACACCGAGAGTGAGCATCGTGGTGCGTGAAGTGGTCAATTTTGATGAGAACTCTGGGTGGTCTGAGAGTCGCTCTACGTATTTATTCATCATCATTGACGATGTCACGGGGGGTGCCCAAACACGAAGATGCGGTGGGGATCCCACGACAAGGAGAGAGCAAGTGAACGTTCGACGTAGTTTTGTGAGAGTTACAGCGCTCACAGTGGTCGCTGCCATGCCGCTTCTGGGCATGTCGGGCATCGCCTCGGCGAAGTCCGCCAAGGCGTCCAAGGCGTTGGCTGCGAAGTGCGCCGCGCACCCGAACAAGAAGAAGTGCCGGGCGGCCGGTGGCGGGACGGGGACCGGTGGATCGGGTGGCGCCGCAGCCCTGATCACCGTACAGGTGTCCCCGAACCCGTTGGTGGAGACGGGCCAGTCCGAGGTCCACGCCGTTGTCGAGGTGGAGACCAACCCGTCGTTCGCCGGTGACATGGTCAACATCGACTCGTCCCAGCTCATGGCGTCCTGCCTGGGCGGCATCACCTTCGAGAACCTTCAGTCCGGTGGCACCGTCTTCGGTCCGAACGTCCAGGTCAACCGGATCGACGCCATCCTCGACGACGATGGCAACGCCACCGTGGTCATGGAGGGAACGGACTGTGCCCCAGGGACGAGCGTCATCGAGGCCGACCTCGAGGTAGCGCCCTTCTACACCGCTCTCACCACCCTGGTGGCCCTGCCGCCGGGCGTGACCCCCGAGGGTCTGACGGGCTCCCCGCAGACCGCCGGTGTGGCCCAAGAGGTGGAGACCGGTGACACGAGCACGAGCGGTGACTCGAACGTCTACGCCGTCTTCTACGTCGAGACCAACCCGGTCTACGCCGAGCAGACGGTCGAGATCGCCTCGTCCCAGCTCGAAGGCCGCTGCATCCGCGGCTGGCGCTGGGAGGTCGGTAACCCGAACGGCCGGGGCATCGGACCAGGCGTTGTCGGTCCCATCTCCGGCACCGGGGTCAACCTCGGACCCAAGGCGTCGACCATCCTCGATGACGACGGCAACGCCGTCTTCATCTTCAAGGGCACCTCGTGTGCCGCCGGGCCTTCCCAGGTGATCGCCGACGTGCTGGCTGGTACCCACCAGACCTACACGACCACCTTCACGGTGAACCCGCCGGTGCCGACCATCTAGGTCCCGATTGGCAAGACCCGTACGACCCAGAGAGGGGGCCTCCGGGCCCCCTCTCTGCGCGCCTAGGCCTGGCCCTCGGACGACCAAGTTCTTTCTGCCCGGCAGAGCGCTTCGGGGCTGAACGTGGGGAATATCCCGCAAGAAGAGATCAATTTTGACGACGCCCTGCGTAGTGAGTCCACGCCTTAGTGCGTCATTAGTCATCTATGACGATTGTCGCCAGCAAGTACAGACATGAAGATGCGGGGATCCAACAACAAGGAGAGAGATAGTGAACGTTCGACGTAGTTTTGTGAGGCTCACCGCGCTCACAGTCGTCGTTGCTCTGCCCCTCATGGGCATGGCGGGAGTCGCTTCGGCGAAGTCCGCCAAGGCGACGGCGGCCAAGTGTGCGGCGCACCCGAACAAGAAGAAGTGCCAGAAGGCAGGCGGAGGCGGATCTTCGACCGGCAAGGGCGGCCCGCCGCCGTTGATCACGGTCACCGTTGACCCGAACCCGCTGGTGGAGACCGGCCAGTCCGAGGTCCACGCCGTCATCCAGGTGGAGACGAACCCGTCCTTCGCCGGCGACAAGGTGAATATCGACTCGTCGCAGCTCGAGGCCTCGTGCCAGGACCTCGACTTCGAGAACCTGCAGGCAGGCTCCGACACGACTGCACCGAACCGTACGGACAACCGGATCGACGCTGTCCTCGACAACGACGGCAACGCCACCGTGGTCGTGGACGGTACTGACTGTGCTCCGGGGACGAGCGTGGTCGAGGCCGACCTCGAGGTCGCTCCCTTCTACACCGCTCTGACCACACTGGTGGCTCTGCCGCCGGCCGTGACGCCGACTGGTCTGACGGGCTACCCGCAGATCTCGGGCGTGGCGCAAGAGGTCGAGACCGGGGACACGAGCGCGAGCGGTGACTCGAACGTCTACGCCGTGTTCTACGTGGAGGACAACCCGGTGTACGCCGAGCAGCGTGTGGAGATCAGCTCCTCCCAGCTCGAGGGTCGTTGCATCCTCGGCTGGCGCTGGGAAGCGGCGAACAACCATGGAGTCGGTGTCGGCATGGCAAACTTCGAGGTTGACGGTGTCGGAGTCAACACCGGCCCCCGGGTCTCGACGTTCCTGGACGACGACGGCAACGCCGCCTTCGTCTTCAAGGGCACGTCGTGCGCCGCCGGGACCTCTGAGGTCATCGCCGATGTTCTGGCTGGAACGGGTGACACGTTCGTGACGGAGTTCACGGTCGACCCGCCTGCTCCGACCATCTAGTTCCCGACTGACAACACCCCAGCAGTAGCCAGGAAGGGGGCCTCCGGGCCCCCTTCCTGCGCGTCCGGGGCCGGGCTGGATAACCACCCCATCGCCGGCCTCACGACCTGCCTGGTCTCAGTTCGTGCAGGACGGCGTTGCTCCGGGCAGCCGGTACCGGTTACGCGCCACCACCCGGTAGCCCACCCCGGCCAGGCTGCGCACCGGGGGCACGAGAAGCACCCGACCGACGAGCCCCCATCCCCCGCCGGCCGCCATCAGGGCCCGGGCCACGGCGAGGTGCCCGCCCGATGTCCGACCGTCCTTCACCCACCACGCGGCCCGGGAGACGTCGTCGACGGTGAGACCGAGCCGTTCGAGGCCAACCTCGCCAAGCTGTTGCCAGGGGCGCACCTCGATTGTGGTGGGATCCTTCCATCGGGCCGCCATCCAGGCGGCCGAGGTGGTGCAGAATCCGCAGTCGCCGTCGTAGACGAGGACAGCCGGTGTATCGGCGGGCACGCCTCAAGCCTACGGGTCGCCGTCGCCCACTCCGCGCCCCCTGACGTACCGTGCCAGGAATTCGAGATACCGGGCAGTGGTGCGTGGTTGCACCTGCCGGGCCGCGGGGCCCGCCGAGGCGGACCAGGAACGGATCCGGTCGGGAGAAGGCGCAGAGCCCGAAGACGCACCGGTCGTCCTTCCGCTCGACCAGGAAGCGTTGCTCCCCCCGTTCCGGGTGTCCGGGAAGGGTTCCATAGGCGCAACCGAACCGGTCCGGTTCGTCGATGAAGTAGAGGGTCTGACAGGGGGCGACGACCACCAGGGGACCGAAGTCGAGAAGGACGAGCACGGTGGCGTCTTCTCGGACGGGGTCGGGAGGAAAGACCCGAGCCCCCGCACCGAGATGCGGTTCCCACCGGCCGAGGCCGGTCCTGGCCCGATCGAAGCTGTCGGCTCCGCCCACCTCCCGCTCGTGGAGGTCGTGACGGATGCCACTGAGAACGCTCGAACTCCGGGTGCCGCTGATGGCGTCGTAGGTCAGTTGCTGGGAACGGCGCGCTCGAGGAGTTCGTCAAGACTCCTCGTCGAAACGCCGCCACCGTGACCTCCAGCGCCACCACGGCGGAGACGGCGGTCGTCCTCACCATCTTGAAGACGACCGACGCCCCGAGCGTCTCGGCCGGCACCAACATCGACTTCACCGTCACCGTCAGCAACAACTCCTCGGGCACGGCCACCGGCGTGGTCATGTCCGACCCGCTGCCGGCGGGCCCGGCCGGCTCGGGCGTGGTGTGGTCCATCGCCACCGCCGTCCCGGGCTGCTCCATCTCCGGGGCACCGGGGTCCCAGACCCTCACCTGCACCACCGGCACCATGGCCCCGGGGCCCTCGCTCTCGGTCCACGTCACGAGCGCCACCACCGCCACGTGTGCCACCGCATTGACCCTCGGCCACGGCCAGCGCCTCGAACGCCGCCAGCGTGAGTGCCACCGCCACCATCGTGGTGGGGAAGGGGGCGTCGCCCAAATTGCCCATCACGAAGACGGCCGACGCCAGCCCGGTGTCGGCGGGCACGGCCATTGGCCTCACCGTCACGGTGGCCGCCGCCGCCGCCGCCGCCGGCACGGGCACGGCCACCGCCGTGACGCTCAATGACCCGCTGCCAGCGGGCACCGGCGTCAACTGGTCCATCTCTCCCGCCTACTCGGGTCCCGGTACCCGCTCCATCACCGGCGCCGTCGGTTCCCAGGTCCTCACCTGCAGCTTCGGCGACCTGGGCCCGGGGGCGTCGGTCAGCGTCCACATCTCGAGCGGGACTGGTTCAACATGCAACGTCACTCTGAAGAACACAGCCACGGCGTCGGCCACGAACTCCTCGAGTGTGAGAGTGAGTGCCTCGGCCACCATCGTGGTGCAGCCTGCGTCGCCTCGAAAGACGTCTCTGAGCGAGACGGCCAGCACCCACACCCAGGGTTACAACACGACGATCACGTTCACATACAAGGAGAAGAACACCGGGACCGTCGACATCACCGGCGTCCACGTGTCCGGTTCGTTCTGCGGAACGGCCACCTTCGTGAGCAGCAGTGACGGCAACTCGAGCACCCTGGATCCCGGTGCCACCTGGACTTACACGTGCAGCAAGACCATCAGTCGCAAGGGGTCAGGATCGATCTCGATCACCGACAATGCTACCGTCACGGGAAACAGCGCTGTCACCGGTCAACCGGCGGCGCCGGAAACGGCATACGTCACGGTGAAGATCCGCGGCCACAGCTGAGTTGTGGCACCTGAGCGGCATTCCACCGACATTTACGGTCGGACGATGACCTTTCCGGCGTCCGGATCGCGTTCGAGCCGGGCGAAACGGTCGGGGAGCTCTTCCAGACTGATGGTTTCGGTCACCATCGACCGGGCATCGATCCGATGGGCGTCGAGAGCGTCGAGGGTGTCGGTGAAATCCTCGCGGCCGTAGTAGATGGCGAAGCGGAAGTCGAGTTCTTTGGACAACGCCCAGAAGGGGAAGATCTCGTCGTTCTGGGGACAGATCCCGACGACCACGATGCGGGCATCCACAGCCGCCATTTCCATGGCCTGCTCGATGAGCCCGGGGCGTCCGCTGCACTCGAAGATGACGCTCGGTCCGCCGGCGGTGGCCTCGGCGATGCCAGAAGCCACCGGGACGCTGGTCGGGTCAAAGGTGGCGGTGGCGCCGAGCCCGAGTGCCAGTTCCCGCCGGAGCAATGAGGGTTCACTCACCGCCACCGATTCCACGCCGACGGCCACGGCCCAGGCAACGGCGGCCAGACCGATGGGCCCGGCCCCGAGGATGGCCACCCGGTCGGCCGCTGTGACCTGACCGCGCCGAAAAGCGTGGCGGACCACGGCCAGGGGTTCGACCAACGGTTGCTCATCGGCGGCGATGGTGGTGGGAAGCCTGAACAGCTCGTCGCCCCGGACGACCACGAATTCGGCGAATCCGCCCGGTCGCTCGAGCCCGATGAGCTGGAACTGACCACAGTGGTCGGCCCGGCCGCCCCGGCAGTAGGCGCACGAGCCGCAGCCTCCGAACGGTCGGGCGACAACGGCGACGCCGTCGGGCCAGAGCGCCGAATCGATTCCCGGCCCCAGGCCGGCCACGACCCCGGCGATCTCGTGACCCAACACTGCGCCTGGCGCCGCCAATTGGCTGGCCAGATGCAGGTCGCTGCCGCAGATGCCGCAGCCGGTGATCCGGAGCAGTGCCTCCCCGGGTCCGGGGACGGGAGAAGGCAAGTCGGCCATCTCGAGCTGAGGCCGCTCGTCGGTGAGGACTGCGGCGCGCATGGCGTCAGTTCCCGATGACGACGACGGGCGGATCGGTGACGCCGTGCTGCTCCGCGCACATGGCCCGGTAGAAGGGCAGGATCCCGTGCGCGTCGATCACCAGCTCGACGTTTCCGTTGGCATCGAGGTTCAGATTGGCGCCGTGGATGGCGAACCAGACGTCTGTTACGCCCTCGTTGGTGGCCGGCACGTGGAGGGTGTGGACGGATCCCGCCGGCTCGTACAGATACGACCCAGCCGTGTTCACGACGTCCGGGTACTCCTTGTAGAACCACGACCCCGTCTGGGTAAAGGCCAGAACGTGGCCCGTGTGCTTATGGGTCTGGACCGTCGTATCGGGTGGGAAGTGGTTGCGAACGATCCACACCCCGTTGGCCAGGTCGACCTGGAGCAACTGAAGAGTGCCGCCGTCGCCGATGTCGACGAAGGGCAGTTCGTTCTCGCCCCGATGGATGGCGGTGGGCGGGAGATCGGTGATGGTCATGGTGAATCCTCCAAAGTGACGAGGGCGACAAGTGCCTCCCCACAACATTACCGACAGCGCTGACATCGGACCTGGGGCCGACGGGAGATGTAGTCGGAGGGAGGCGAGCCAACAACGGTAGCGTTGTCGGATGTCCACCGGGCACGTGCTGGCGTTCGGCGGTGGCAGCCATGGTGATCATCGCCATTCCCGGTCCGAGCGGATGTCCGTCGTGGGACGGGCCCTGGCCCACGGGCGCCAAGCCGCCGTTCTCACCGTCCTTGGGAACTCCATGGGCGCCTACGTCCCGGTGAGAGCCTTCTGTGATCGTGGATCACTCGAATCGGCCATCACGGCCGTCGCTGGTCCACCCGGGAGAGGATCGCGTCTTGTCCTCCAGGGGTTCGTGGTCGGCGCCACCCATCCCAAGTCGATCGTCGTTCTCACCGCCATCCTTCCGCAGTTCGTCTCGCAGGGCGCAGGTGATGTCTCCGCTGAGATATTGCTACTGGGACTCGTGTATTCGGCTATCGCCCTTGTCTCTGACAGCCTCTGGGGAGTGGCTGCCGGCGCCTTGCGCTCCTGGTTTGCCCGGTCACCGCGCCGGTTGGAGCTGGTGGTCGGGGTCGGCGGTCTGGCCATCGTGGCCGTCGGGGTCCGCTTCGCCTTCACCGTCCGTCGAGACTGAGGGTCAACGACGTCGGTGGATCGACACAGCGTATTCCGCGGCGGTGACAAACGGTGTCCGGGCCCAGTCGGCCCATCGTTCGGCCAGATCCAACCCTGTCGCTTCGGCTAATTCGTCGTACGCATCGAGGGCAAGGCGGTCCCGTCCCAGGGAGAAGCCAGCGACCAGAAGGCCACCGACCTCGAGATGACGGGCCATATTGGCCAACACGGCCCCCTCGGTTCCCGGCGTCACGAAAATCATGACATTGCCTGCCATGACGACTCCGTCGAAGCAGCGACCAAGGTCGACGTCCACGAGATCGGCGTGGGTCCATTCGATGTGCGGCGCCTTGTCCCGGGCCACGCCGAGCATGGCGGTATCGAGGTCGACGCCGGCCACCTCCAATCCCCGCCGAGACATCTCGATGGCCACGCGGCCAGTTCCACACCCGGCGTCGAGTACCGATCGCAGCCCGAGCGACGCCATCAGATCAGCCTCACCATGGACGTCGTGGCCCTGGGCGGCCAGCCGAGCGAAGCGTTCGTCGTACTCGGCGCCCCTCGGGCCCTCCGCGTTGAGCCACGGGTTCCCGCCCGCCTCACGGTCCATGACTCCCGAGCTTACGGATGCCCCGGCTCCTGCACACCCAGTGGCGGCAACCGACCGCGGAAAGCGCCAGTTTGGGCGCGTGGCGGAGTACTTCACAGTGATCTTTCAGGTTCGATTCGTACCATCCTCCCTGGGCCGGGGGGAGATGATCGTGAGCGAAAGCGGTGAGAGGGTTCGAGGACTGGCGGCTCACGGCCGCCGCGTCTGGCGGTGGGCGGCATTCGACCCGCCGCTGCGAAATCCGGGTCAGAGTGGTTGCTGTACCCGACATGTGCTGTGCCTCGCCTGCGGTGGACCTCTGGGGACCACGAACGACCCCGTGGACGCCCTTCTCATTGCCTGGCGACACCGTCGGACCATGCGGGGCCAACGCCGGTAAGGGCATCCGCCGGCAGATCATTGCGACCCTGGCCGGCGAGGACGTGTCTTCTCGGGGACGACAACTGTGAGGGGAAACGCGGCCCACCGACGGCCGCCCACGCCAGGGCTCTTCTGGACCGTCAGCTCGGTTGTCCTCGTCGTCCAGCTGGCCGCCCTCGTCACCTACAGCTGGTATCTCTTCCGCCGCTTCGATCTTCTCGAGGACTTCGCGCACAACGCCCAAGCCTGGTACCTGATCGCGCACGGCAATCTCTTGCCGAACGACACCATTCGGATCCCCACCACCCCATTTCTGCGCGACCACCTCGATCTGGTGATGTGGCCGCTTAGCCTGCTCCATTACTTCTCCAGCTCCCCGTTCTCGCTGTTGATCGTCCAGGATGTCGCCGTCGTCCTGGCTGAACTCATCACCCTGCGATGGGTGTGGGACCTTCTCGGTATCCACCTCGAACGGCATCGAACGGCGGCTGGATTGCTGGCCCTCACCGTGCTGGTAGCCAACGCGTGGTGGTACGAGACCGTGTCCTTCGACATTCATCTGACCCCCCTTGGCCTACCTTTGCTGGTCGCCGTGGGCTACTTGTTTTGGCGCGGCCGGTGGATCGCCGCCGCCGTGGCCGCCGCCGCCTGCCTCTTGTTCGGCGCTGTGGTGGCCGAACTCTTGCTGTTCGTCGGAATCGGCAGTCTCGGTATGCTCGTTCTCCAGCGACCGCGTCCTCGATTTGGAATCGTGACGGCGTCCGCCGTCAGCGTGGCCGCGGGGGCGTGGGTCCTTATCGTCAGCGGAGTCGGTGCCAATCAGGCAAGCAACCTCTCCAGTCAGTACGCGTATCTCGTGTCGGACAACGGACACGCCGGCACGTTCGCCTTGATGAGCGGTCTTGCTCGACACCCATTGCGTGCCTTGCACATGATCGGACACCGATTGCACGCCGTCGCCCGCCCCCTCGTCACCTCCGGGTCCGTGGGGATCTTGTCGCCCGTGGGACTTTTCGTCGCCGTGGGGACGCTGGTGCCTGCCGCCCTGGCCATGAGCCCGTCCTTCAGTAGCCTCAACGACTCTTTCCAAACCCTTCCGGTGGTGCCCTTTCTTCTCGTTGGCGACGTCTTCGTCTTGGTGCACCTCGGCCGGTGGGCCGACAAGAAGATCGCACGAGCCCCCGCTGACGATGTCGTAGGACCGAGGCGACCGTTGCAAGGTGGGGTTCTCGTCTGGGGGTTGGCCTGTCTCCTGGCCCTGACGGCGGTCGTCCAGGATCAACGGCTGCTCGTCCATCTTCGCCAGACCTGGTGGACGGTGTCTCCGTGGGCGTCGGCGGCTCTCCTCACTGCCTTGGACCACGCACCTTCCTCGACCGAGGTCATCGCGTCCAACGGTGTCATCGGACGCTTCTCGCAGCGTCGCTACGTCTATCCTCTTCAATTTTCGCCTCAGACCGTCCCCGTAAAGGCGTCCTCGGTGATCCTCGTCGTCGCCACCGCCGGCAACGAGGCGCTCACGCGATCGCAGGTGGAAACCGATATTCGCTTTGTCAGCCATGACCTCCACGCTCGACGAGTGTCACAAGGGGAGGGAGTGAGCGCCTTTGAGTGGCATGCCCGTCCGGGTCAGCGCATTGTCACGTTTCCGTAAGGTTGGCCGAGTGTTCTTCTTGTCCCCGCAATCAGCGCGAGAAGGAGAAGTCTCGACAATCTATGAAAGGTCGACCATAAATCGTCGTCGCGGAATGTATAATTGGTGTACACGTTGAGCGATCAAAGGCATCGAGTCCTGTGGGGGGGAACGCTTACACTATTAGTGCGCCTAGAAACGCGCTCCCGGAGAGACGGTGCCCACCGATCAGTTAACCCATCCCCGCCCCCTCGCTGTCGTCGACCCCAACCCCATGTCGGGTACGGAGCCGGCGTCCGTTGAGCCGAGTCAGAAGTTCATCACCGTCGCCATCGTGGCCGGACCGCTCGTCGCCCTTGGTGTTGCTGTTCCCTTGTTGTGGGGTCACGCCGTCAATCTGACCGACGTCCTCATGGGTATCGTCTTCTACGTGGTGACCGGATTCGGACTCACCGTCGGGTTCCACCGGCTGTTCACCCACAACAGTTTCAAAGCAGGCCGCTTCATGAAGATCCTCCTGGCCGTGGTGGGATCGATGGGGGTCGAAGGGTCGGTCACGAGTTGGGTGGCCACCCATCGCCGGCACCACATGTACAGCGACCACGCCGGCGATCCCCATTCGCCCCACCGTTATGGCAGTAGCGGTCTTCCCCTGCTCCGAGGGCTGGCCTTTTCCCATGTCGGCTGGCTCTTCGTCTCCGATGCGTCATGCGCCGAGCGCTATGCGCCGGACATGCTGCGCGACCGAGATCTGCAGAGAATCGGCCGACTCTTTCCTCTTCTTGCTCTGGCGTCGCTGGCCATCCCTTTTGGGATCGGTTATGCCCTGGCGGGAACGTGGGTCGGAGCTGTGACCGCCCTCGTCTGGGCCGGGCTCGTTCGCATGGCGATTCTCCACCATGTGACCTGGAGCGTGAACTCCCTCTGCCATGTCTTCGGTCGTCGGACCGATGACACCGCCGACCAGAGCACCAACTTGTGGCCCCTGGCCGTCATCTCTTTCGGGGAAAGTTGGCACAACATTCACCATGCCCATCCTTCGTGGGCCCGTCATGGCGCCCGACCAGGCATGGTCGACCCGTCAGCTTTTCTCATCCGGGTCTTCGAACGCTTCGGCTGGGCGACCAAAGTCCGCTGGCCCATCAAACCGGCTTCGGTCCCTGTCTGACGGATAGTGCTCGTGACAACGGGAGCACAACGAGTGGGGGCAGTGGCTCCGTCGCATCGCAGCTAATCAGCGAAGAGTTGATTCGTGGTTGGGCGGCCGGTGGGGATAGCCCGGCACAATCGGACGTGACCGCGGCAGCGTCTGTCGCGCACGTTCTCGGCAAGGTGCCGAGGCGATACCGCGGTCCGCTCTGGGGGGACCATGATTCGAAGTCGAGTGAGGAAAGTGGCCATCGTTGCTGGTGCGGGGGCAGTCGCCACGGCGTCCGTCCTTGCCCTGAGTACGTTCAGCGCCAGCGCAGCCCCGACGCCGACTGCTGTTACGGTGACGGCACCGGCCACCGTAACGACGGGTCATGCCGTGACATTTACGGCCTCCGTCTCTCCGTTCAAGACGACGTCGCCTCCTGTGGTCAAGGCGGGTGGGACAGTGTCCTTTACCATCACGGGAAGCGACGCCAGCACGGTGTCATGTACTGGCGGAAATGCCGATCTGTCTCTCAATGGTAAGGGCAAGGCAGTGTGCAAGGTGTCGGCCGGCGGTCTTCTCGCATCCGCCTCCCCCTACACCGTCTCCGCCACCTACACCGGTGACGCCAACTTCGGTGGTAACAGCGGCGTTCTCTCGCAGACAGTCAGCTCAGCCACAACCCACGTGAAGCTGACGTACGATGCCAAGCCTGTGAGCGGCGCGCCGACGACGTTCACGGCCACCGTCACCGGTGGTGGCTCCCTGCCGACAGGAACGGTGCTCTTCTCCGTGTCGTCACTCGGTGCCTCGTCGGGCAAGCTCAAGTGCAACCCGGGCGGAAACTCACAGCCACTCGCCCCGAGCAGTGACGCCGTTCCCGTTGCCCAGGCGACGTGCGCTCTGCCGGCCAATTGGTTCAAGGTTCCGGCCCCGACGAAGACATCGCCCCATCCGACAAGCACTTGGGGTGTGTCTGCGACGTACTCGGGTGACGGGAACCATGGCACCAGCATCGCCGTGAAGCAGGGGTCGTCCAAAGGCTGAGAGGATGTCTTGGTCGGTCATTAAATTTGGCGCTTCCGGGTTCTCTGTGGGTGAATTGGGCGAACGCCCGTTCGCTAGCGGCGTCCCGACGAGTGTCGCGACGATGGGGCGATGCAAGACACCGACCTCTACCGTCACCTGCTCGGGATCACCTC
>Ga0307374_10000494_pt1 | contig 75998 bp, 66 predicted proteins | sample OX3MG_FD_202532 | JGI IMG/M metagenome (GOLD analysis project Ga0307374, IMG submission 202532) | Soil microbial communities from Risofladan, Vaasa, Finland - OX-3 | ecosystem: Environmental > Terrestrial > Soil > Coastal area > Acid sulfate soil | place: Finland: Risofladan, Vaasa | collected... | reverse complement strand
AAAGTTGAGAGCCTGCGGAGCCGCGACGCCACGACCGCGCCCGATCAGCGCGCCGCGGCCGCCATCGCCGCGCGCCGCTACGTCGATCTCGCGCTCGATTTCGCACGCGCGTCGCGGCCCGCAATGGTTGTGGTATGCGGACTTTCGGGCAGCGGCAAGTCCACTGTGGCGCGCCGCTTGGCGGACCGGCTCGGATTCGAATGGCTGCGCTCGGACGAAATCCGCAAACGGCTGGCCGGCGTCACGCCCGCCGAGCGCCTCTCCGATGGCTACGCGACGGGTGCCTATAGCCGCGAGTTCACCCAGAGAACCTACGCCGCCCTGCTCGAAGAGGCCGCGGCCCGGCTGGGCGACGGCGCCGGGGTGATCGTCGATGCCACTTTCGCCGCGCCCCCCTATCGCGCCGAAGCGCTCGCGGTCGCGGCGCGCACCCGACGTCCGCTGCTGTTCGTCGAATGTGTCGCGAGCCACGACGAGATCGTCCGCCGGCTCACTCATCGCGAACGCCGCGCCGGCGAAATCTCCGATGCTGGCGTCGCGATCTATCTACGCCAGCGCGGCGAGTTCGTCGCGTTCGACGAGATTCCCCAATCCTGCCACCTGGCGGTCGATACGGAGCGCGGCCTGGAAGCGGCGTCGGCGACAATCATCGAGCGGCTTAAGAGCCTCGGTCGTGCCAGTGGCTGACGCCGAGGGCGCGCTTGCGGAAGCGGGTGTATTTATGGGCGTTGCCGGACTTGCGGGCCTGGGCAACGAAGAAGCGAAAGCGCGGCTCGCTCGGTTCGGCCCCAACTTGCTGGTCGAGCGCGCGCGCGGCGCACGCGTAGTGCAATGGCTGCGGATGCTTGCCGACCCGATGGCGCTGATGCTGGCCGGAGCGGCGGCGCTATACCTGTTGCTTGGCAGGCCGCATGAAGCAGCCGTGCTCGCCGCCGTGATAGTCCCGGTTCTCGGCGTGGACGTGTTGATGGAGGCACGCTCGCGCAGCGCGCTCAGGAAGCTCGCCAGCGCCGTCGCGCCGCGCGCGCGGGTCTTGCGCAACGGACAGCCCGTCGACCTTCCGACCGCCGAATTGGTGCCCGGCGATCTGCTGCTTTTCCGCGAGGGCGACGTCCTGCATGCCGACGGAATCGTGCGGCGCGCCGCGAATCTCGCCGTCGACGAATCGCAACTGACAGGCGAAGCCGAGCCGCGGGAAAAAATCGCGCAGCCGGGCACCGCGGGATTCCAAGCCGGCGAAGAATGCCGTTTCTTCGCGGGTTCGATGGTGCTCGCGGGGCAGGGCGTGGGTGAAATCACCGCCACCGGCCGGCGCACGCGCTTCGGCAATATCGCGCGGCTGGTCGGCGAGACCGAGTTGCAGGCGACGCCGCTGCAGATGAAGACCGCGCGTGCCGCGCGATGGCTCGTCGGGATCGCGCTTGGTCTCGCGGTGGTGATTTTCGCCGTGCGATGGCTCGGCGATGCGCCGCCGAGCGAGGCCCTGCTGTACGCCGTCAGCTTCGCGATGTCGGCGGTATGTGAAGAGATGGTCATGGTGCTGAGTCTCTTCCTGACGCTCGCGGCGCTGCGCCTCAGCCGGCAGGGAGTGCTGGTGAAGCGTCTGGCGAGCGTCGAGACGCTGGGCTCGACCACCGTCATCTGCATCGACAAGACGGGCACGCTCACCGCCGGGAAATTCGCGCTCGAGGTCCATCGCCCGCTGGAGACGGGCCGGCTCGGCGAGCCTGCGCTGCTGGAGGCCGCGGCGCTCGCTTGCGAGCCCGGCGCGATGGACTCGCTGGAGCGCGAAATACTGGCGCACTGCCGCAGCCACGGCATCGATGTCGAAGCGCTGCACGCTGGTTGGAAACTCGCGTACGACTACCCCTTCGACATCGTGGGCAAGCACATGTCCCACGTCTGGATGCGCGCGCCGGGCAGTGGCGGCGGCGCCGCCGCCGCTCGCATCGTGGCCAAGGGCGCGCTGGAAGGGATCCTTGAGCATTGCCGGCTCGAGCCCGGCGAGCGCGAGCGCGCACTTGCGATGAACTCGGAACTCGCCGGCCAGGGCATGCGCGTAATCGCGGTCGCGGGCCGCTTCGCCGCCGTTGGCGATCCCAAAAACACTGACGCCGCGGGCAGGTCTTTTAGCCCGACGCTCGGGTGTGCCGGTTTTCGTGGCGTGCGCGAGAACGATGAACGCGACCTTGTCCTGTACGGCCTGTTGGGCTTTCGCGATCCGCTGCGTCCCGAAGTTCCGGCCGCGGTCGACGAATGCCAGTCGGCCGGGGTCAAGCTCAAGCTCATCACCGGCGACCATGCGCTTACGGCGCACGCTGTTGCGGAGGCCGCCGGCATCGCCCATGACGACAGCCTGATCGTAAATGGAGCTGAATTCGCGCGTTTGAGCCCGGATAGCGCCGCCCGGATGGCGCGCAGCGCCAGCATCTTCGCGCGCGTACAACCCGAGCAGAAATACCAGATCGTCGACGCGCTGGTGCGCGCCGGTGAAATCGTGGCGATGATCGGCGACGGCATCAACGACGCGCCTGCGTTGCGCCGCGCCCATATCGGCGTGAGCATGGGACGGCGCGGCACCGAGGTCGCGCGCGCAGCCGCCGATGTCGTTCTGCTCGAGGATGACTTCGCCGCCCTGGTGCACACGGTGCGCGAGGGCCGCCGCGTATTCGGCAATATCCAGCACTCGCTGCGTTACCTGACCGGATTCAAATTCGCGCTGGTAGCGTTGGCGCTGCTCGCGCCAGCGCTGGGGCTGCCGATTCTTCTTCTGCCGGTCGTCCTGGTGTGGCTTGAGTTGGTAGTACATCCGGTCTCCGCGCTGGCTTTCGAAGGCGAGCCGGGGCCGCCCGACCTGATGAAGCGGCCGCCGCGCGACCCGCACGCTCCGTTGATCGGCCGCGCGCAGGTCATGCGCTCGGCGTTCTCGGGCGCGTTGCTCACGGTCGCCGCGTTGGCCGAGTACGCGATGGGGCTCGACCGCGGTGAATCGTACGCGCGCGCGACCGCGATGGTGGTGATAGTTCTGGGCAGCCTGTTCCTGATGTGGGCGGAACTCGCGGGCGATCGCCCGTGGTGGAGGACTCCGTTGCCCGCGCGGGCCAGCTTCTGGATCGTTTCCGTGCTGGTCGCCGCGAGCTTACCAATCTTCATGGCGTCGGGTCCGATCGCCGCGCTTCTCCAAATCGCACCGATCGCGGCGCGCGACTGGGCGCTGGCTGCTGCGCTGGCCGTGGTCCCCGTCCTGTGGCGCGTCGGCGGAGCGCGCATCGTGCCTGAAGGTTGGACCTTGCCGGCTGATGCGCATCCGTAGCCCATTGGCGCCAGCGCGATGTGTCCGATAGAGACATCGCGCACGCGGGCCGATTGGTCTTTCAAAAATTCTCCACGTTGGCTGGCCAACGAGCGCGGCTGCTTTTTTGGCACGCTCGATGCTCCAAATATTGTCGGCGAGGGCGACTCGGATTTCAGCGAGGTGTGAAATGGACAAGAATGCTTTTATCAAAAAAGTGGCGCAGCGTGTGGACTGCGACGAGCGCCGGGCCGAATCGCTCACCTTCGCCGTCTTCCAGGAGCTTCGAGACCGTCTTACGCCAGGCGAAGTGGCCGACGTCGATGCGCAATTGCCGGCCGCATTGAAGCCGCTGTGGGAATTCCTTGACCGTCCGGGGCGGCACGTGCGCAAGGTTCACGAGCCGCAATTCGTCGGTGAAGTCAGGCTTATCGCGGCGCTGCCTGATCAACTCGAAGCCGAGCGTGCGGTGGTCGCAGTCTTCGCGACCCTGCAAGAGTTGCTCGGCAGCCCCACCGGGATCGAAGGTGAGGCCTGGCACGTGATGAGTCAGTTGCCCAAGGATCTTAAGAAGCTGTGGCTCAGCGCCCACGAGCGTGTGGCTAAGTCTCAACAGATCTGACGCGGCGTGTGACGGAAAAGCTTTCTTACACTAGAAGCCGTACTGCACGAGGTTTGTCCTGCTGGTGGCGTAACGTCGCGCGAATTCGAGCTGCGCCGCGCTTTCGGCGTGGATCTCGAGTAGCGGCTCGGCACGGGCAACCACGTCGCCGACGGTTTTGAGCAGCCGTACGCCGGCGGCCACGTTGGCGGGCGCGCCGGCGAGCTTCGCGACCCGTCCGATTTCCCAGTTATCGATCTCGCGGATGCGGCCGTCGCCGGGTGCGCCGACCACGGTCTGAAACAGGGCAGCGGCCGGCATCGCGCGCGCGCCCTGCGCGCGCACGATCTCTTCGAACTTACGCAGCGCCGCGCCCGACTCGAGCGTCGTCTGTGCCGCGTGATAGCCGCCCGAGGGTGCGGCCTTGCCGCTTATTTCGAGCAGCCGCGCGGCGAGGAACAGCGATTTCTCGCGCAGGTCGGTGGGCGCGTGCGGCTCTCTTCCGAGAACCTCGAGCACGTCGAGCGCTTCCAGCCGCGGCCCGATGCCGCGTCCGATGGGCGCGCGCGCGTCGGTGATTTCGATATCGACGCGGAGTTCGATACGCTCGGAGACCGCACGGAACAGCGCTCCCAGCCGTTCGGCCTCGGCCAGCGTGCGCACCTTGGCGCTGGGGCCGAGCGGGATGTCGATGAGCACGTGGGTCGCGCCGACGCTCTTTTTCTTGGCCAGGATCGAGGCGACCATTTGCGCCTCGGTGTCCATCTCCATCGGCCGCTCGACGGTAATCAGGATGTCATCGGCGGGCGCGAGGTCGAGCGCTCCGCCCCATGCGATGCAGGCGCCCGTGCGTTCCACGACCTGGCGCATCCGTTGGGCGCCCAGCGCGACGTCGGCCAGCACACCCATCGTGTCGGCGGTGCCGGCAGGGCTGGTAATCGCGCGCGAAGAAGTCTTGGGCACGGTCAGGCCGAGCGCGGCCAGGATGGGCACCACGATCATCGTGGTCCGGTTGCCCGGAATGCCGCCGATGCAGTGTTTGTCGACGATCGGACCGGCGCCGAACTGTAGTTGCGAACCGGTCGCGACCATCGCGCGCGTGAAGTCGGCCAGTTCATCAAGGTCGAGCGTGCGCATCGCACACGCCATTACGAACATCGCCAGCTCCACCCGCGAGTAACGATGATGGGTGACGTCGGCGAGGATGGTGTCGAAAGCTGCGCGATCCAGCCGTCCGCCGCGCAATTTCTCGCGCACCAGATCGACGCTCGGCGGCGCGATCGCCAGCGTGGCGCTGACCGGCGCGCCCTCGGGCAGGCCGAGGTCGCGAAAAGCGTCCTCGGTGAGCCCGATCTCGTCCTCCGCGATGAGCGTGTCGGAACAGAAACCCAGCACCCCGGAGACTTCGCGCGTCTGGCCGGTTTGCGGATCCGTGCCGATGACGCGCGCGCGATCCATCGGATTGAAACCGAGGTTGCCCTTGGCCACCGCGCTGCCATGGATAACGATGATCCGCTCGCGCAGCGTCTCGATGTGCAGGTGCCTTAGCCGGAACATCCCATCTGTCATTGGAGTCGCAACGGCTCCCGCATTAAAGTCGCACTGGCTCCCGCATCAGAGCCGCACTGGCTATTGCATCACAGCCGTACTGGCTGAAGGTGCCTCGCCACACTGGCGTTCCATCCCAAGTCCCTGACTATAGCTGCGCGCAGCGCCTCGGCCGCAACCGGGTCGCCGTGCACCACGTACACCGCCTCGGGTGGGCGCGGCGCCGTGCCGAGCCATCCCACAAGCTCCGCCTGATCGGCATGTACCGAGAACGCCTGGACGTTGACGACCTCGGCTTTGACCGGGACATAGCGGCCCAGCATTTTGAGCTGCGTCTCGCCGTTGAGCAAGCGGCGTCCGCGGGTGCCGTCGGCCTGGTAGCCGACCAGGATCACGGTGTTGGCCGGGTCGGGCAGCCGGTGGGCGAGGTGATGGAGCACGCGCCCGCCGGTCGCCATCCCGGAAGCCGAGATAATGATCGCGGGGCCGGCCAGCGCGTTGAGCGCGATCGATTCCTCGACCGTGCGCACCTCGGTTACGTTTGCGGGATCGAAGACTTCCGAATTCGCGGCGATCTCCGGGCGCATCTCCTCGTCGCCGCGCTCGGCGGCCGCGCGATAGAGTTTGAGCGCCGCCAGCGCCATCGGGCTGTCGACATAAACCGGCACTGCGGGCACCCGGCGCGCGCGCACCAGGCGGTCGAGATGGAACAGCACGACCTCGGTGCGGTCGACCGCGAACGATGGAATTATGGTGATGCCGCGGCGCGCGATGGTCCGCGCGAGCGCCTGCTCGAACAGTGCGAGCGAGGCGTCGTCGTCGTGGCGGCGGTCGCCGTAGGTCGATTCGATCACGATCACCTCGGCGGCCGCAGGCGGTTCTGGCGCACGGAGCAGCGGATGGTGCGGGCGGCCAAGGTCGCCGCTGAAGACGATGGTGCGCGGACGCGGATGGTCGAGTTCGAGCACGACGCTGGCGGCGCCCAGGATGTGTCCCGCGTGGCGCATCGTGGCATGGATACCGGGGGCGAGCGCGACTCGCGAGTGAAAGGGCGTGGCCATCAGCGACTCGAGCGAACGCAGTGCGTCGTCCTCGGTGTAGAGCGCGCGCGCCGGCGAATGCTTGGAGTAGCCGTGCCGATTGGCGTAGCTGGCTTCTTCTTCTTGCAGATGGCCGCTGTCGGGCAGCAGGATGCGGCATAGCGCGAGCGTGTTGGGCGTGGCGAAGATCGGCCCACGATAGCCGTCGCGCCGCAATGCCGGCAGGTAGCCGCTGTGGTCGAGATGGGCGTGGCTGAGCGCGATCGCGTCGATCGCCGCCGGTTCGATCTGGAACTTGTCCCAGTTGCGCAGGCGCAGCTCCTTGAGGCCCTGGAACAGGCCGCAGTCCACCATCACTCGCGCGCGTCCGTCTTCGATCAGGAAGCGGCTGCCGGTCACGGTGCCGGCCGCGCCGAGAAAGCGCAGGGTCGGGGCGGGGCTCGAGTGTTTGGCGCTCATCGTGTACTCCCGAGCGGCGTGCTTACCAGCGGCGCGCATCTCATCCTGTCGACGGGTTTCAGGGTTCGCGACACGCGTCGATGATAGCCGAATCCGGTTGGCAATGTGGCTGGATTCGGCACTGGTTAGGAAGGGTCAGGGCTCGCTGTCACTGACGAATTCTCGATCTGCGTGAGGCTGGCCTGGGTGCATCGAATTCTATCTAATCGTCTTCGATGCGGATTCACCAACTCTCAGGCGCCGACGCCATCGCGAGCCTCAACAGCAACCCTCAAGGCTTGTCATCCGCGGAGGCCCTGCGCAGGCTCTCCGAGTACGGCCCCAATCGGGTGGAAGAAGTCGCGGGCGAACCGATGCTGCTGCGGTTTCTGAAGGAGTTCACCCACTTTTTCGCGCTGATCTTGTGGCTCGCCGCGGTCCTGGCCTTCCTGGCTGAGTGGAGCGATCCGGGAGAGGGCATGGCCAAGGTCGGCTACGCCATCCTGGCAGTGATCCTGGTCAGTGGGCTGTTCTCCTTCTGGCAGGAATTCCGGGTCGAGCGCACCCTTGCCGCGTTGCGCGAGTTGCTGCCGCAGCAGGTCGATGTGTTGCGCGAGGGCAAGGCGGTCAGGCTGCTCGCGGACCACCTTGTCCCCGGCGAGATCGTTCTGCTGGAGCAAGGCAACAACATACCCGCGGATTGCCGTCTCATCGAGGCATTCGGAGTTCGCATCAACGATGCGACGGTCACCGGAGAGTCGCTGTCCAAGCTTCGCATTGCCGAGCCATCCGAAGCCGCCGAAATAATCCACGCGGAGAACATCTTGCTCGCCGGGACTTCGATGGTCTCGGGAGAAGCCAAGGCGGTGGTCTTTGCCACCGGCATGCATACGGAGTTCGGCAAGATCGCTCATCTGGTGCAGACTGGCCGCGAAGCCGTCTCCCCGTTGCGCGAGCAAGTCGCGTACTTGAGCCGCGTCATCGGCATTCTCGCAGTGGTGATCGGCCTGATTTTTTTTGCGATCAGCCGCCTCCTCGGCGTCCCCTTCTGGGAAGGCTTCATCTTCGCCATCGGCATCATCGTCGCGATGGTGCCCGAGGGACTGCTGCCCACCTTAACCCTTGCGCTGGTCCTCGCTACGCAACGGATGGCGAAGCGCCACGTGCTCATCCGCTACCTGCCGTCGGTCGAGACGCTCGGCTCGACCACCGTGATCTGCACCGACAAGACCGGCACGTTGACGCAGAATCGGATGACGGTGCGACAGATCTGGCTTGGCGCGGGCGTGGAATGCGCGCCCAATCCGGGCCTTGGGCCGGCCGCCGCCGCGCTCTACCGCCCTTTCTTCATGACCGCCCGCCTGTGCCACGATCTTAGGGAAGGCGAGCGGCAGGGACGAACGGCGCGTCTGGGCGATCCGATGGAGATCGCGCTGGTCGAAATGGCCGAGCGCTTTTTGTCCGCGCTGCCGGCTTGCAAGAAGCTCGATGAAATACCTTTCGACGCGGGCCGCATGCGCCTATCGACGGTGCATGAGACCCCGGAGGGGCCGACGCTCTTTTGCAAAGGCGCGCCCGAGATGGTCCTTCCGCTGTGCGATCGGATCCTGGCCGACGGCGAAATACGGCCGCTCGATTCCGGCTTGCGCGCGAGGCTTCACCAGAGAGAGGAAGCGATGGCGGCGCAGGGGCTGCGGGTAATCGCGATGTCCTACCGGCCGCTCGGGGAACAGTGGCAGCACGAGCGGGCGGAGGAAAATCTCATTTTCGCGGGACTCGCCGGGCTCGAGGATCCGCCCCGTCCCGAGGTGCCCGAGGCGCTGCGCAAGTGCCGCGACGCCGGCATCGCGGTGATCATGGTCACCGGCGACCATCCTTTCACCGCCCGGGCGATAGGGCGCGAGATTGGGCTCATCGGTTCGGATTCTCCGCTGGTAATCACGGGAGAACGGCTGCGCGCGCTCACCGACACGCAGTTGCGCCTGGCGCTGGACACCCCGGAAATCATCTTCGCCCGCGTCGGCGCGGACCAGAAAAGGCGGATCGTCGAGGCGCTCAAAAGCAAGGGACACGTGGTGGCGGTCACCGGCGACGGCGTCAACGACGCGCCGGCGCTCAAGAGTGCGCACATCGGAATCGCGATGGGGATAATGGGCACCGACGTGGCCAAGGAAGCGGCCGACATGGTGCTGCTGGACGACAACTTCGCCAGCATCGTCAACGCAGTCGAGGAGGGGCGCGCCGTCTTCAGCAACATCCGCAAGTTCCTCACCTACATTCTCGCCCACAACGTGCCCGAGCTGATTCCGTACCTGGTGTTCTCGCTGTTCAGCGTTCCGCTGGCGCTCACCCCGATTCAAATTTTGTCGATCGACATGGGAACCGACTCGCTGACCGCGCTCGGCCTGGGCGTCGAGAAACCTGACCCGCGCATGATGCAGCGTCCTCCCCGCGCGCAACATCAGCGGCTCTTCGACTGGCCCCTGGCGCTGCGCGCCTACCTGTTCCTGGGCGCGATCGAAGCCGCGATCGCGATGGCGGCGTTCTTCTTCGTGTTGCACGGCGGCGGCTGGCGCTACGGACAGGCGCTGGCGATGAGCGATCCGCGGTACCTGCGGGCGACCACCGCCTGCTTCAGCGCGATCGTCGTGATGCAGATCGTGAACGTGTTTTTGTGCCGCAGCGCGACGCGCTCGATTTTTTCGACCGGGATTCTCGGCAACCCGCTCATCTGGGGCGGGGTGATAGTAGAAATCGCGCTGGTCGCGCTGATCGGCTACACGCCGCTCGGCAACTTCATTTTTGGAACCGCGCCAATCGGCTTGCGGGCGTGGCTGTTCATACTGCCCTTCGCGGAGGTGATGCTGGTCGCGGAAGAAGTGCGGAAACGGATCGTGCGCAACTACTGGAGCGCGTAGTCACCCTCGACGCGCGGGAGTTGCCGGCGCGCGTGACGCGCACCGGTCTGGATCGACTGCAGATAGGCGACCAGTGCGGCGATCCGCGCCTGGACCGCGGCCTCGTCGTGCGTCTCGGCATAGAAACGCGTACCCCATACCGGCATGTCTCGCGGGCCGTGAGCTTTGACCGTGGCGCGGCCGTCGATGAAGCGCGCGACCTGACCCGCGGGCAGCGGATTCCCGAAACGCTCCGAGAGCCGGCGCAGGTTGGCCGGCGGCGTGGTCAGCGCGCGCGCCACCGGACCGTCGCCCTCGCCGGTCAGCCCGTGACATGACGCGCAATACTCAAGATAGACTTGCCGCCCCTGCGCAACGGCTTCATCCCTGGCGCTCGCCACGGAGCCGAACATCAGCAGCAGCCCAGCCAGTACAAGAATCCATTTGCCCGTCGAGGTCATCAGTTTCTCCTGCGCTCACATTACTCTCTGGTGGCTGCGCCGCCTACGAGCCGGGTTTCCATGCCGCGTGCGCGTCAAAGCAGTCTGGAAACTGTTCGGTTTTCGCGACCGGCTGCCGAATTTTAAAGTGTGTCCGCCGGAATCAGTTTCGGCTCGCGCGGCTGTTGCGCTAGGTACCAATCGAAACAGCTCGCCAGAAAGGGCGCGGCGGTTCGCGCAATCACGAAAGCCTAAAAACCTTGGTTTGACGGCCATTGTTCAACCCAGGCGGGTGATGGCGCGGGTCTGGGCGCCACTACCGCCTGCAAGTCACGGCCGTATACGCCTGTCTGCGCTGCTCGATTGGCCGTAGCGATTGCAAATGCTGATGCACTGGCTCCCGCTTGACGTTTCGACCTTTGGACCGAGCGTTGACCACGTCTTTCGCCTGATTCTTTACGTAGTCGGCGCGTGGTTTATCGTGGCCGAGGGCGCAATACTCTATTTCGCTTTCCGGTTTCGTCAGCGGCCAGGCCGCGTGGCCGCTCATCTTCGCGGCGACAACTTCAAGCAGCTCGCCTGGATCCTGGTTCCGGCTCTGGTCGTAGTGATATTCGATTTTGGCATCGACATAGCGGCTAGCCATGCATGGGAGGAAATCAAGCTCGAATCGCCTCCGCCCGTATTGAACGTCAGCGTCACTGCGGAACGATTTGCGTGGATTTTCGACTATCCCGGCCCGGATGGGAAATACGGAACCCCGGATGACTACTGGTCCATGGCCAAGCTGTATGTGCCGGTTAACCAGGTGGTACGCCTGAATATGCGCTCGATGGATGTGATTCACAGTTTCGCCGTGCCGAATTTGCGCCTGCGGCAGGACGTGGTTCCCGGCCGCACAATCTCAGCCTGGTTCAAAGCGACCAAACCCGGCAGCTACGAGATCGAGTGTACTGAGTTGTGCGGGTTCGACCACTACCGGATGCAGGGTTCCTGGTGGTGCTGACTGAGCGTGAATATGCGCAATGGCAACACGAGCACTGGCCATCCGTATGTCAGCACGGCCGCTCTGACCTTGATGCCGCTCCTGTTGATCGGTGGCTTTGCCTTCTGGATTTCACGGGCGTACGCGGCTAAGGCCGCGCGGCGCCGTCACAAACCGGCCACGAGCATGCAATCGGCGATTGATCGGTAGCGGCGCGCCGGATGCCGGCGAAGATGGATCGGCGTGCGCCGTCTTCGCGATGCCGAACAGTTCGACGTCAGCGGCTCACGGTTTCGATCCTGCCCGCTCGACTTTCCGACGATTGGCATTGCAGCATCGCCACGATAACGCGTTACAATCGGCTCACGAGGCGCACTGTGCCTCGCACGGAGAAGACGCGCGATGAAGACCCGCTTCCGAAAAATACTTTGCCCGATCGACTTCGATCGGATTTCAATTCCGGCGTTGGAATTGGCCGTGAGCATGGCCAGACAGCACGGGGGGCGAATCTATCTTTTCTACATCATTCCCAAGATGGAGGCGGCGAGCCTGCGGGCCGACGTCGAACAGGTAGCGATGGACAGTCTGCGCGGAGTCGCGCGCAAGTGGCTCCAGGGCAAAGTCCCCTACAAGATCATCGTACGCACGGGCGTGCCCGTTTCGGGCCTGCTCAAAGCTGAAGCGGAGCTCTCTATCGACCTGGTGGTGATGTCGACGCACGGGCGGATCGGAAAGAAACACACGCTGCTCGGGAGCGTCACCGAGCAGGTGGTGCGGCGATCGGTCTGCCCGGTCCTTACCACCAGACCGGTCTGAACCCGACTTTACTTTTCGAGGGTTGCGGAAAATTGGCCCGCCGTGCATATCGATCGTAGCCTGAGAGCCGGTCGAGGACGCAATTGGGATCTGAAAGCCCGCGATTCTCAATCTCTGACGACCAGAGAACCGCACATATCCCAGCCGCAAAGGGCGCGCAGGCGTTGCGTCCGGAAGATCTCTTCGCCCGGCTCGGGTCGTCACCGGCCGGCCTGACTACGGCCGAAGCCGCGCGGCGCGCCAGGGAAGCCGGGCCAAACGATCCGTCGGCGCGGAGGCAGGGTGGCCCGCTGGCGGAATTTCTGCGCTTTTGCGCAAGTCCGCTGGTGATCATCCTGCTTGCGGCCAGCGTAACCTCCGCGTTGCTCGGCCAGATCGTCGACGCGTCGATCATCGCCGCGATGGTGCTGCTGAGCGTTGTGCTCAACTTCGTGCAGGCCTACCGCTCCGAGCGCGAGGTCGAGCGCTTGCGCGAGAAGGTCGCACCTACCGCAACGGTTTTGCGCGATGGCGCGTGGAGCGAAATTGCCAGGCGTGACCTGGTGCCCGGCGATATCATCCGTCTTTGCGCCGGCGACCTCGTTCCGGCCGACGCACGGCTGATTCAGAGCCGCGACCTGCACGTGCAAGAGGCGGCACTGACCGGAGAGTCGACCCCGGCGGAAAAATCAGCGGGCGACGGGCAGTCGCAGGAGCCCAGCGCGCTCGCGGCCAACCTGGTCTTCCTGGGCACCTCGGTGGTGAGCGGCACTGCCACGGCGCTGGTCGTGGCGACCGGCAGAGCAACGGCCTTCGGTGACATCGTGTTGAGGCTCGCGCTGCGCCGGCCCGAGACTGAATTCGACCGCGGCATCCGTCAGTTCGGCATCCTGATCCTCGAGACGGTGATGTTCCTGGTGCTGTTCATTTTGCTCGTGAATATCGCGATGCATCGCAACGCGCTGGAATCGCTGCTCTTCGCGGTCGCGCTGGCGGTCGGCCTCACGCCGGAATTTCTTCCGATGATCACCACCGTCACCCTGGCGAGCGGCGCCGTGCGGATGGCGCGCCAGAAGGTGATCGTCAAGCATCTTGTCTCAATCCAGAATTTCGGCAGCATCGACGTGCTGTGCTGCGACAAGACCGGGACGCTTACCGCCGCCGCGATGACTTTCGACCGGGCGTTGGATTGGTCGGGCGAGCCCTCGGAGCGGCCGCTCTCATTGGCCTATCTGAACAGCTCGTTCGAAACCGGGATCAAGAGCCCGCTCGACGCCGCAATTTTGACGATACCTCGCGAGGACGCCGCGGGTTGGGAGAAGACCGACGAAATACCATTCGACTTCGAACGCCGGCGGCTTTCGGTCGTGGTCGAAGGACATGGCAAGCGGATACTCATCGCCAAGGGGGCTCCGGAAAGCATCCTCGAGTGCTCCACGAGGTACGAAACCGCCGGGGCGGAGATGCCGCTCGGCGAAACCGAAAAGAAGCGCTGCCACGACATCTATCAGGGCTTGAGCGCCGACGGGTTTCGCGTGCTCGCGGTCGCCTGGCGTGCGGTTGTTTCGCGAGAGGGTCTCACGGCGGCGGACGAACGCGAGCTTGTCCTGGCAGGCTTTCTTACCTTCATCGATCCGCCGCTGGAAGGAGTGGAGAGTTCGCTCGCCGCGCTCCGCCGGGACGGAGTGACGGTAAAGATCGTAACTGGCGACAACGAATTGGTGACCCGCCATATCTGCCAGCAGGTGGGTATCGACGCGACGCGCGTCGTACTCGGAGATGAGATCGAAGCGATGAGCGACCCGGCGCTCGCGCAAGTAGCGGAACAGGCCGACGTGTTCGCGCGCGTGTCGCCCGGCCAGAAGAACCGGATCATCCGCGCGCTCAAGCATCGCAGCCATGTGGTCGGCTTTCTCGGCGATGGCATCAACGACGCGCCGTCGCTGCATGCCGCCGACGTGGGTATCTCAGTGGCCGGCGCGGTCGACGTCGCCCAGGACGCCGCCGATATCATCCTGCTCGAACGCAACCTCGCGGTCCTGCATAGCGGGATAATCGAGGGGCGCAAGGCTTTCGGCAACGTGCTGAAGTACCTCTTGATGGGGACCAGTTCGAATTTCGGCAACATGTTCAGCATGGCCGGGGCGTCGCTCTTTCTGCCTTTCCTGCCAATGCTGCCGACGCAGATTCTGCTCAACAATTTTCTCTATGACCTGGCGCAGGTCACGATTCCGACCGACAACGTGGATCCCGCGTACATCCGCCAGCCGCAACGCTGGGACATCGGGATCGTCCGCAACTTCATGCTGGTGATCGGTCCGATCAGCTCGATCTACGACTTCCTGACGTTCTACGTGCTGCTGTCGCTGTTTCATTCCTCGGAAGCGCTCTTTCATACCGGATGGTTCGTAGAATCGCTGGCCACCCAGACCTTGGTCCTGTTCGTGATCCGCACCGCGGGCAGTCCGTGGAGCAATCGGCCGAGCCTGCCGCTGGCGGCCACAATTCTCCTCGTGGTCACGGCCGGGATGCTTCTGCCGTTCACCAGACTCGCCGCGGACCTTGGGTTCGTGCCGTTGCCGGCGCCGTTCTTCGCATTTCTGATCGTCGCCACGGCAACCTATCTGGCGCTGGTCGAGTTGGTGAAGCGCAGGCTGATTAAGGGCCTGCTTGGTCCAACCGGGACCATTTGAAATCCCGCCCGTTGGACGGGACCTATCTAGCGGCGGATCAAAACCACCACCGACCGGGCGCGAACCCTGTAGCGCAGCGATGCGAGCGGCTCTTCCGCTCGTGGTTCAAAAATATCTTTGGGACTTTCCTGGGACGTATCGACGACCCTCAACCATTCGTGCGCTTCGCCTTCCGCGACGGTGAAATCCAGATCCTCCCAATAGCAGTTGATCATCGTGTAGAAATCGGAATCTTGTAGCCGGCTGCCGCGCAGAAAAAACGCCAGCGTATGGGACGTATACGATTCATCGGGATCCGTGCCGACCCCGTGCCAGCGAACGTCGTCACCCCAGAACGTGCTTCGGCCAATCGACGGATGAGCCTTGCGCAACGCGATCATGGTTTTGAAGAATCTGAATATATCGGGGTTCGCGTCCAAGCGGCGCCAATCCAACCAGACGATCTCTCCGTCTTCGTTGTAGGGATTGTCGTTGCCGCGCTGCGTGTTCATGAACTCGTCGCCGGCAAAGAACATCGGCGCGCCGTTGGCGAGCATCAGCAGGCAGCAAAAGTTCTTGATTTGCCGCTTGCGCAGGACGGCCACTTCCGGCGGTACGTCCGCGTCGCCTTCCCATCCGCAATTCCAACTGGCCTGATCGTCATTGGTGTAGGCGACCATGTCGTACAGGCAGAGGCCGTCGTGACAGCTCACGAAATTGACGCTCTGATGAGGACGGCAGGCATTGAACAAATCGTCGGGGAAAAGATCGGTGCTGCCGTGCAGGCGGGTCATCAGGGCCGACACCAATCCATTGTCACTCTTCACGAACTGCCTGACCTCGTCGCGGAATTTTCCGTTCCATTGCCGCCAGGTCAAACCGGGAAAGGCCCGGCCCAGGACATACCCGCCGCCCAACTCGCCCTGCCAGGGCTCCGCGATGAGCCGCAGACCGGCCAGTGCGGCGTCCGCGCTGATCGCGGAAATGATCGCCGGATCCTGGTAGTTCAGATTCCCGGCATCATCGCGCATGAAGACCGAGGCCAGGTCGAAGCGGAATCCGTCGACGCCCATTTCGCAGGCCCAGTAGCGCAGGCTGTCGACCACCAGCCTGCGCACGGCCGGATGCGAGGTGCGCAGGTCGTTACCGCAAGCGCTGAAGTTGAAGTAGCGTGAGAGATCGTTGGGATCGAGTGCGTAGTAAGTTGAGTTGTCGATGCCGCAAAAGCTATAGGTCGGGCCGTTCTGATCGCCCTCGGTGGTATGGTTGTAAACCACGTCCAGGATCACTTCGATGTCCGCCGCGTGAAGGGCTTCGACCATCGCCCTGAACTCCGCCTGCGCGGCCTCGGCATCGGAATTTCGCGCATAGCCATGATGCGGCGCGAAGAATCCGAGCGTCATGTATCCCCAGTAGCTGCCCTCCTGCGGATCGTACTGATGCACTGGCATCAACTCGACCGCGGTGACTCCCAGGTCTTTCAGATACGGAACCATCGCGGCCACGCCGGCATAAGTACCGCGCGTGCGCTCGTCCACTCTTGCGCTCGGATGTCTTGTGAAGTTGCGCACGTGGAGCTCGTAGATGACGAGGTCATGCGTATGCCGGCTCGGCCGCTCGTCCGCGCGCACCAGGCCGGCAGACGTCCTGGGAGGCAGGATCCCGAGCGGCGCCTTGCCGTCGTTGGCGCCGAATGCGGTCGCCGCCTGTCGGCTGAAAGCCGGCGGGAGAAAAATGCCGCGGGCGTACGGGTCAAGAAGAACTTTGTCGCGGTCGAAGCGCTCGCCGAGGCCGGGACTGAAGGGGCCGTCGACCCTGTAAGCGTAGTATTTGGCTCCCGCGATTTCCGCGGCCGGCACCAGCATATGCCAGTTCCTGACCGTCTTGTGCGCGGGAAAATCGAAAGCGAAAGTTTTGATCGGGTTTACGAAATCGCCGTCGCCATAAACCAGCAGCGAAACCGCCGTCGCGTCGGTTGAATAAAGCGCGAAGTTGTAAGCTTCGGCTGACTCGATCCAGGTCGCACCGAGTGGCGTCGAAAACCCTTCGGCGCGGCCCCACGCGTCCAGTCCCATGGCCGTCTCCTTCAACTCGACTCATACAGCGCGCTTCGCGTGCCTCGTCGAAGCCGCCAGTCGGATCCGTTACCTCGCTAAGGGCGAACCGTTGGAATCGTTCGGCGCGATGCCTTCACAGGTATCCGAGCTCTCCGGCCCTTAGGCGAAGCTCATCCCTGAACTGCGGATGCGCGATCGCGATCAGCGCTTCCGCCCTTTCCGGGCTGGATTTGCCGCGCATGTCGGCAACGCCGTACTCAGTAACGATGTATTGGGTGTCGGCGCGCGGATCGGTCGCCGGCCCCTCGATCTGCGCAACGATGCGCGAAACCGTGCCATTCACGGCGGTCGAATAGGCGGCCAGAATCGATTTGCCTCCCCGCGAAAGCTGCGCGCCCCGCACAAAATCCAACTGTCCTCCAGGGGCGCTGTACTGTCTGCCGTTGACGGTTTCTGAATTGACCTCGCCGTCCAGGCTGACCTGCAGGAAGGCATTGATCGAAACCACCCGGTCGTTGCGGCCGATGACGTAAGGATCGTTTACGTAGTCGACCGGATATACTTCCATGCTCGAATTGTCATGGAGGAATTCGTAGAGCTTCGTATCTCCCCCCGCCAGCGTATATACGTTCTTGTACCTGTTGATGTTCTTGTACTTGTTGGTTACCGCCCCCGACTGGATAAGCGCGGCCACCGGCGAGGTCATCAGTTCCGTGTGAAGGCCCAGGTCCTTGTGATTTGTCAGTGCGCTGCATACTGCATTCGGCACGCCGCCTACACCGATCTGCAAAGTGGCGCGGTCGGGCACCAGCTCGACGATGTGTTTGCTGATGGCGCGATCGAGATCGGTAACCGGGCGAACCGGCAATTCGGGCAGCACGCTTTCATGCTCAACGATGGCGGTGACCTCGGAGATGTGAACCGAGGAGTCGCCGAAAACGCGCGGCATCCGCGGATTCACCTCGACGATCAGCCGCTTCGCGTTGCGAGCGGTCGGAATCGTGTAATCGCCATTGGTGCCGCAACTGAAGAATCCGCCCTTGTCCATCGGCGCGACCATCACCACGAAGGCGTCGATTCCGATCTCGGCCAGAATCCGCGGCATGCCGCTGAAATTGCCCGGCATGTAGGACAAGACCCGGCGGTTCTCCTCGCGCCCCCGCCGCGCCAGCTCTCTTTCAACCACGGTCGGAAAGAAGGGATGCGGCTTGATGACGTCCATGTATTCGTACCGCAGGATCGTCATCATCGCCGCGGGCGCGGAATGGGAATAGTACACGCGCAGGTTCTCGATCTCGCCGGCTTTGATCCGGCCTTCCAACGCCTGCAACAACGCCGGCGGTTCACTGATCGCCATTCCCATCGACAGCGTGCCGCGAGCCTCGATAATACGCACCGCCGCCGCGGCCGTCATCAGCTTCGATTTGTATTCCGCCTCGTACAACTTTCACCTCTGCGCATGCTCACCGATGGATGGATCGGAAACATCTTGTAGTTCCCGGTCAACACCCGTGGCCATGCGATCCTGACGCAGCATAACGCATGCCAGAGGAACCTTGGAATCATCGCGGACGCCCGGAAGTGTTTGTCGCCAATAGGTCCATTGCCAATAGAAACGTGACTCCAGAGGGAGCACTGTGCTCGCTAGCAAGTCTGCGCTTGCAGGCTTGTGCTATTCAACCGCGTGCTCTGGCCGATTGGCTTCCAGGAAAGCCCTCGCGGCGTTGGATCTTGCTGGGCGGGTGAAGTCATTTCTGTTAAATGTCTGATCAACGCGTTTGATTCCGCTGGCGAGCTATGTTTTTGGTCAGGATGACGCCTGCTCGGGCTGTGGAACATGAAGTCGTACAACATACTAATCGAAGGACCGTTGATGGAAGATACAGAATGCGGCTGACGTTGATTGGATCTCTCAAGCGAGGAGTCCGCGTTTGGATTGTCGCACTGCTGATATTTGTGCTCAGCGTGGCGAACGTATGGGCGGATACGACAGGCAAGCAGGATTTCGACGACAACTGCGCTTCTTGTCATGGCAAGGACGGCAAGGGTCATGGAGAAGCGCTGTATGTCATTCCCGAAATCAAGCCGTCGGACCTCACCAAATTGACCAAGAACAATGGAGGCGTGTTCCCAGCGGAGCGGGTGTATCAATCAATCGATGGGCGGGCCGGCATTCCCGCGCATTCACGCATCGATATGCCGTTTTGGGGGACGACCCTTCAGCAGCCAGGAAAAGAGTTTAGCCCTGAGAGCGAAGCGAAGGTCAAGGTGCGGATCTCAAATATGGTCAGTTACATAAAGAGTCTCCAGGGAAAATAGCCGGCGCCAAACTCGTGACTGGTCCGCCGCAAAAGCCTGCCTGTATAAGTGACAGTTCCAAGTTAGTCAATCGCGCTCGCCTTCGACGATCGAGAGCATCGAGGGATTGTGAACTATCCTCGTGAGTTTCAACCCCGCACGTTTATACAAATCGCGGAACTCATCCGCGGTACGCTCCCGTCCCTTCAATTGGATCATCAAAAAAATGTCGATAATTTTGCCTGGATGCGGATGGTTAGCCGGCGGCAAGACCACGTTGACGGTAAGTACGCGTCCGTGTTCCGTCATCGCGTCGCGACATAGGCGCAGCATTTTGACGCAATCCTCATCGTCCCAGTCCATGAGGATTCTTTTCATGATATAGGCATCCGCACCCTTGGGAACGGATTGAAGAAAATTTCCTCCGATGAGTTCGCAGCGGTCGAGAACTCCAGCGGCGGCCAGGTACTCAGGCTCCTTCACGATGAGCGGATGGTCGTAGAGCACGGCTTTGACGGTCGGATTGCGCTTGAGAATTTCTGCGAGAAAGCCGCCGCGGCCGCCGCCGACGTCGACGATCCGCCGGAACGGGTAGTGCTCTGATTTTGTGTTGATAAGCCTGCTAGGTTCCGTTGTTCATCTAAAAGATCCTCCCTATGCTTGCTGCATGAAAATCGAAGCATCGGAAAGTGCGGTGGGGCGCCAAGGCAGCCTTCTCCTTGTGCGCCGTAAGGGCAAGAAGGCCCGCAAGTCCCCATCGGGAATCTCTACAAATGATTTGGTATTTACGGCCCACCAGGGAGAGAATGCGAAGGTTTTTCCACAGGTGCTCTGCCTCTACGTGCCTACCGGTCAAATCGTGGCCGACATCACATATGGCAAAGGAACGTTCTGGAAGCACGTTCCAAAGAGCGCCTACAAGCTCCTCGCAACGGACTTGGCGCGGGGTATTAACTGCCGGTCTTTGCCCTATGGTGATGCTTCAATAGATTGCGTCGTTTTAGACCCCCCTTACATGCATACGCCAGGCGGCACGGCGCATGATGGCCATCAAAATTTTGAGCAATATTACAAAAATAATGGCGCAGATGGAGCGGGAGCTAAAAAGTACCACGAAGCGGTCTTAGACCTATACTTCCAAGCTGGCAGAGAGGCTTGGCGGGTTCTCCAGCCCGGCGGCATATTGATCGTTAAATGCCAAGATGAAGTGTGCGCCAACAGACAACGCTTGACTCACGTGGAGATTATCAATGACTACGTTTCGGTGGGATATCTCATAGAGGATTGCTTTGTGCTTCTGCGAAACAACCGTCCCGGCGTCAGTCGGATCATTAAGCAGATCCACGCCCGAAAGAACCACTCATATTTTCTTGTGTTTAGGAAGGCCCGCTCAAAAGATCGGCTTCCGAAAAAAAGGAGCTAAAAGGACGAACATTGACGATCGGATAACCTGTGGCCAGCCGAGCGTATGCCGCTGGAGGATCCAAATAGTAAATACGATCGAGTTGCGCGATGAACATCTGATAAACGCGCCATTGGTCGGGTAGGCAAATCTCCACAACATCTAGCTTCTTTCGATCCAATTTCGTTTCGGTCAAGGCGACTAAAAGTCCTCGGAATCGTCCGGCACCATAAATACCATCCAACACTCGCTGATGCGCCCATACTTGGATCACACGCTCACGCGTAGAAATCTTGATGGGTACGTGGAACTTTGATCTGCCAGCGCCCAGGTCGAAGATGAAGTCAGTTGGAAGGTCACCTTTCATGTCCAGGTTGAGGACTGTTGCGCTGGTTTGCGGATTAGCTCCGAAACGGTCCGCCAGAAGGTGTCCAGCAAATATCTCGAAATAGGTGGCCGGCGTTTTTTTGTCCAGCAATCGAACGGTATCACTGGCCGCGCAATAGGACATTGCGATGGTGTAGAGCGTGGACGGACCGTCCGCGCTGGCAAGGTGCGCCGCACGGTCATTCATAAACGCCGCCAAGCGGCGGAGCAGCTCATTCTCATCGAACACAAACAACGCCTTGTTGATTGGTCGGGAAAGCCGATCTCCGCTGCGGAAAGCGAGATAGGCCTTGCCAGCCACGTTCGAGCGCAGGTCTATTGGCGACGCCTGAGTCAGTAGAACCCTGTGGCTGGCTTGGGCAATATCGACCAAAAGGTTGCTCACGACAGAACCCTTGAGGTCAGCCTGGGCACGCTTCTTTAGTAGGCGGTATTGGTCCGTAATCGATGCAGCCGACACGCCGCGAGCATACGCGCCAATCAGCCTTGCCGTCTAGAAAGAAATACGCTCTCCATAAGGCGGCTCATTAAGTTTCCATAACGGTTGACATGAATATCGGTTTATGACCAATATATGGAGTTCCTACTTAGGGATTCATGGAGGCGCACATGGATTCTAGCAAGATCAAAATACAGATCGGCGATTTCCACCTAGAGACCGAAGGGTCCGAAGCGGCGATTGAGAAGCGGTTGTCCATCTTCAAAGAGCTGGTCCAGATCGCGAGCAAGACTGGCAGCACTGCAAGCGAGCACTCCGCACGTCGTATACGCGAGCTGAAAGAACCCGCTTTGGGCAAGCACGACGAAAGGTCCAATCAAGGCGAGCCGTCCAGTCCGTTGCGGAAGCTTTTCAAGGCTGATGCTCGGGTAGTTACTCTCGAAATGACGCCTCAAGGCGGCAATCGCGAAGGGGATGCATTTCTGCTTCTTCTACTCGGACACAAGATTCTTCGCGGAGAGGAATTGATTCCTGTTGGTGAACTTCTCGAAGGCGTGAAGCGTTCCGGCTTTGGTTCCATTAAGCGAATTGACGGGATAACCGCGAGACTAGCTACGGACTTTTGGAACAAAGTCGGCGAGCGAAGAGCCGGGAAATTCCGGTTGACTGTTCCCGGTGAAAAGAGAGCACGGGATTTGGCGCAGGAGTTAGTTGGTCAAATGGGTTGAGGAAATTGCCGCCTAGCGGGAGGCACCCCGCTAGGCGGCGGCTCGAAACCGCACCATTGGGCATGGCTTATGTACACCGCATATGCGGTGCGCGGCTTCATCGGCATTCTACCGAGACCGCCACCAAAAGCAAATAAACATCAACAGTAGGGGCCGCCGCAGCGCTAACTGCGGACGGCCCCGAATCCACGGCAGCGGATGTACCCGTCACCGCAGACCCACAATCACATTGTCGGGCCTTCCCTGCCGCCTTTCAAGGGGACCGACAGTGACTTGCCTGATATGCAAACATGGAGCGGCGAAGAAACACGGAAAGTGGGGCAGAACGGGCGTTCAGCGCTATCGCTGTAGAGACTGCCGCGCCACGTTCTCAGAACCGCGTCCGAAGCCGCTAGGACGCCATTACACGCCCTTCGACAAGGCTACCAAGATAATCGAGCTATTGAACGAAGGAATGAGCGTGCGAGCCATCTCGCGCGTCATGGACGTGACGCAGGGGACGATCCTGAACCTGCTACTGACAGCGGCCGACAACGCCCGCAGAGTTCATGATCGGACGGTGCGCGGCGTCCGCCCCAAGTACGTGCAATGCGACGAGTTGTGGACGTTCGTTCATACCAAGCAAGGGCATCTAGCGTGGGATGCCCCGCGCGCATGGGGGGACGCTTATATCTGGCTCGCGCTTGACAGCGAGACGAAGTTGATTGTCTCGTACCACGTCGGCAAGCGGACCTACAGCCATGCCAACGTTTTCATGGCCGATCTAGCCCAACGGGTAGAAGGCAGATTCCAGATCACTACGGACGGCTTCGACGCCTATCCGCCTGCCGTTCTGGAAAACTTCGGAGCGAGCATCGATTTCGCTCAATTGATCAAACAATACATCACGCCTCAAACGGACGGCCCGGACTGGTACAAGGCGGCGCGGTTTATTCGCACCATCCCAAGCCCAATCAGCGGCAATCCCGATGAGGATCGCATTTCGACTTCGCATGTCGAGCGGGTAAATCTAAGCGTGCGGACCTATCTGCGGCGGTTCACGCGCTTGGCGCTCGGCTTTTCCAAGAGTTGGCCCCACCTAAACGCAGCGGTCGCATTATTCGTGGCATGGTATAACTTCTGCCGGATTCACAGGACCTTGCGGGTCACTCCGGCGATGGAAGCGGGATTGACGGATCACGTCTGGACGGTCGGAGAGTTGATCTCAGCAACATGAAATCAGAGCATCACCCCGGAACGGCGCGAAGTCGTAGTTGCCAACTATGGCAACGTTCTCCGCAGCGGCGAAGCTCGCGACCCCCTTGGACCACCATTGGTTCGCCGCGGGAGCGCCAGCCAAGTGCCTGTAGAAATCGGTTTTGTAGACGCGATCGAATTCCGGATCACCCGTCATCACGCAACGCTGCAGATCGCCCCATAGATTCCACCATTTTCCCTCTCCCGTTATATCCCCGATCAACCGCACCGCATCGCGCAGCGAACCGGGGACGCCACTGCGAAGGAACGCGGCCGGCGGCGTCAATTCAAAGCGCCCGGACGAATCCTCCGCGAAGAGACCACTTCCGGCGAGCATGCGCAGCAGACGATAAAGCGACGACGGACGCGCTCCCGTCGCCTGCGCCAACTCTTCGAGACTCCTGGGACCATCGTTCAGCAGGTCGGCGATCCCCATCTCGGCGGCCACGTGCACAGCGCGGGCCAGCATATAGCCCATCGCCATTCCGAGCAGCACATCCTGTGGAGACTGATTATTCGGGCTCTGCGTCTCGCTCATGAGCGGTATTTGCCTTTCGTTACTTCAGCCTTCGCGCATTATGCTGCACTCTTCGTTGTGTTGTAAACACTGCTTGTCGCGATTGATTACACCGTTGGATTTGTACTGATGCTGACCGTTTCTGGCTGCAATCTGGGCCACTGTCTAATAAGAGAGGAGTAAGCGACAGGAGGTTAAGGAGGATTGTGGACCAGGCGAATCAGACGATCCGCCTGGCGAAGGTATAGTCGGGTCCGGGCCGACGATTCGAAATCAACCTGATACAGCGGCCATGCCGAACGCTTGGACGCCTGACGCTCCCCCGTACCGCGCGGCTCCCGCTGAGGCCGAAGATCCGCGCCGGCAGCGCTCACGGGCACACAAAACTATTCCGCTCCCGGCCACTCTCAGGCGGCCGTTTACCAGCAGCGGGGATCGCGATCGCAATCAGGACAACATGAAAGTTGCGGATTCGGCCCGGAGCGATCGGTTATGGCCCGATTCTCCGTGAGCTTTGCGGCCCTGGAAAGCCCGTGCCTGGTCGCCGACGAAGTCGGGAGCCAGGTACTGCACTATTCCGCTTTCCGATCGCCGTGAGTCGCCGTGGAGTTCGCAGTAACGATACGGCTTAGGAGACCGGCACCGACGCCGTGACGGATTGCTGAGGCACCACTTCGATTGACGTGGGCCCCCCACATAGCTGGCGAAAATCAGCGTTCTCGCGCGGCGAGAAGCTGCAACCTTGAGACGTGTATACAGCGGTAACGCTAAGAGCGCTAGCTGGCGAAATGTTGATAAAGCCGGTTATAAACGGCGCTGAGACACCTATCACTTTTGAAATATCGGCGCAGCTGATATCCCGCGTCTGATAGAGCGACAGACTGAAGCCTGAGTGGGAAATTGTGTTGCCGTTCGCCACAGAAACGTTCCCCGTCACCTGAACGTCGTTCGCAAGAGCCTCAATATTGATGACGGTAGCGTAGTTGCCCGGCTTGACGGGTGGCTCCGCTGGCGGCTTAAGGCCGAATAAAGGAGCCTGGGTGCCGCAGACGAATTTCACCGAATAAATCGCAGTTGGTGTTGTTGTCTGTGCTCGCGCGGAACCGACAACAGTCATGACCGCCATCAGCGCGCCGATGAGCACAATCGTTTTTTCTTTCGCCATAACTAGCCTCCCCTGCAGATTATTTCGATACATTCAGCGTGTCTTTGTTGCATATATCAAACGAAAAGGACAGAGACCAACCTTTAATTGTCAAATATAGAATTATTCATTCAGAAATGACTCCTAAGAAATGTTTGCTTTTCAGCGCCTTTCAGATATAGCGAATGATAGACTAAAATAAATAAAATTAGAGAAAAATTGCCACAAATGACGTTATCTACACAGCGTTAATTCGATCCGAGCGGGGTGGGGCGGAATAAGGTGGAATGGACTTGAAGCGAAACGCATCCAAGGAGCGAGGAGACGCTCACGAACCGGTTAGGAAGTCGGAAGTGATCCGAGCCCGCCGCGTCGCAAGTCGTCAGCGCAGGTGTCTCTCAAAGGTTTGCGAGACGCAAGGGCGTGGCCATTTCGCCTGGGCGCAAAAGACGCTCACGTGCGTGATGTTTGCCATAATCTTCAGTACGACGGGCGCTCGTTGCTGGGCGAAAGGCTCCAAATATATTTCACCGGAGGTAATGAATACCCATGTGATCTTTTCGCAAGCCTGCTCGAAAATTGTATATTCATCGAATCGCGACGGATTTGTTCGGCCCTTCCTGATCGAAATGAAGAATCCCGTCGAGCCGCGGGTGTCAGGGATCGACATTGGAGAATCGCGAGATTTTATAGCCCAATCGCTGGCTCCGGACTGCCAAACATTGGCCATGGTCTCCGATCACGGAGGCGACGGCTTATTCGAAATCTTTCTGTACGATCTGCAGCGCTCGAGTCTGCGAAGGGTTACGGACACGCCCGGCCGCGACGAGGGAAAGCCCCTCTTTGCCCCTAAAGCCCCACTCTTAGCCTATCTAACCGACGGACGTCTCTCGCTCTACGATTATGTGCGGACGAGACGATCGCCTGTTCCGGAAGTGTCCCAGCGTTTTCAGACGATCATTTGGGCGGACGATGGCGCTAGTTTGTTTTTGGAGGACGAGCGTTCTGACATCTGGCGATACGATGTTGCCGGCTCGAAGTTCCACAAGCTATGGACGGCGCCGCAACCAGGTTTGTTTGTGCGAACAATCTCCGAGCACCACGAGCATCTATTCTTCAATTCCGACCATGAGACCGCCTTCAGGCAAATCTATGATTTGGACCTTCAAACCGCCTCGCTGAAGCGCCTCTATCCCACGCAACACGATCAGTTTTCACCCGAGCAATTGAATGATGGGCGCCATACTTTCCGTACAAATGTGGACGGGAGCTTTATGGCAGTGGAACTGGTAAACGGAAAGCCTCAAATGCGATCGCCCACAAGCGGGGTCGTCTATGACTTCTCGCTTGCCTTTGGGCCTCCGTTGCTCCTCTATTCAAATGACCATCTGCCGGCGAATCTCTATTGGTTTGAAAAAGGTCGCCTGAAACCCCTGATTGCAACCGGCTTGGACGCGCGCCAGCCGGACGCGATCCTTATCCGGAACTCCAGCGGGGCGGCGAACTTTCTGTATCTGCCGTCGCAGGCGCCGCGAGGCTTGCTGGTCTGGCTTCATGGTGGCCCGCATGAGCAGGTCTCCCCTCGATTCAATCTCTTCTTCGATTTCTTCGCCCGCGAAAATATCGCCGTCTATGCAATTAATTACCCGGGATCAACCGGCTTCGGCAAAGACTACGCGATGTACGGGCGATCGCAGGAAGAGCTGATACCAATTCAGGTTCAGAGCATTGATCGGGATATCAGTCAGCTGCGCCGCCTCAGACCGACGCTCCGCCCGCTTGTCCTGGTTGGCGTTTCCTACGGCTCGGTGCTCGCGCATCTGGTTGCCGCGACGCATCCGGAGTTCAACCGCCTGATCGACTTTTCGGGGGTCGCAAGTCAGAGCACAGTGCCCGATCCAGGCTCCAAGTCGCACACCTATCCTTCGACACTGTTCATCTATGGCGCGGATGATGCATTCTCCAAGACTTCAGATCGCGCAGCGCTGCTCGCGCGCTATGAGAGTCATGCGAAAGTGTCGCGCCTCATCCTGCCGCGGGAGGGCCACTATATCGATCGGCGAGATAGTATCGATCGTATCTTGATGAGCATGGATGCGTTTATCAAAACGCCTTTTCATCGATAGCCGGGGATTTCTTTATAGGTTGTCGCTCTCAAGCATCAATCACATGCTGGATATCGTCCCAAATCTTTTCTGACGGCTCTTTCGCTCCACACCACCTCGGTAAGAAACCATCGCTTGTCGAGCGAAAGTCGATATGCGGCGCTCAGATTGTTGGGCGATCGAGCGATCAGATATGAGACGTAGATCTCGTTTAACGTGAATATAGCCAACACTCCCGCGAGCAGTAGTGCTGTAACTGCCGCGAACGAGCGCGCGAATCGCGAAAGTGAGATCGTAAAGAGCGGTTTGTGCAACGGCGCGAGCGTTCCAAGCATCAGGAAGGCAAGATAGGTTGGCGCCGGAAGCTGGAGTACCGCATCGAATGATCCGACGATCACGATAACAGCCACCAGAGTCAGGAGTAAAAGCAGGCGCGGACTCGGGTCCGGGCCCGGGGCAGTGATGTTCAGGCGAGACCAGGATATGACGCTCCAAACAGCGAAGGTCGCCAATGCGGCCAACAAGAATGTAACGGCGGGGAGCCCTCTTTCGATCGCGAAAGCAACCCAATCGCTGTTCAATCGGTTGGGTAAATACCAGATTGTCCGCTCGGCTGGCGCTCGATAAGCGGAAGTAGAATCTTGAGAATTGTTTTTCGCCTGGTCGCTGGCGCGCGCCTTGTAAAGAATCTTCCAATTGCCGGGACCAACACCTAACATCTTGTGACCGATCAGCATCGACAGAGAATCATGATACTGATTCAGGCGTACCCGTCCGCTGCCGCTATTTGATTCCGCAAGATGTTCGAAGCTCTCCATGTATGGATGCGTTGCTTTCCAATGCAGTTGCGTAGGAATGCAAAGCCCTAGAATCACACCTGCCACGAGCGCTGCCGTCGCACGCATCACGCGGGTCGTAGTCAACGAAGGGTGAAAGCGCCGTGAGGTTAAACCAAGGAGGATAGCGAACAGTAGGATTCCGGATAGCGCTGCAAGCCAGGCGGCGCGTGAACGGGTGAGCAGCAAAGCGGCGCCCAGGATCGCGAGTGAAGAAAGGGCCAAGCTTTCGCGGCGCGCGCTTCCCGCCTCGAAAGCTTGAAGGAAAAGCAACGGCATGCCGAGCGCGAGAAAGTGAGCGGCCGAGTTTCTGTCGCCGAGAGTTCCCGCGGGTCTGGTGACGGATAGACCATAGTTAAAGCCAAGCGCATCGAGAATGACTGTCGCGGCCAGCAGCACTATGGCGAGGGCCGCCAGATCCAGTAACTGTCGACGTCTTCCGAATTTTGCCATGGCGCGTGAACTCCAGAATATGGCCACGCCAGCCACGGATATCCCGACCGCGCGCAAGGCCTCCCAACGATCAGGCGCCGCGAATCCGCCGGAGACGATGCTGGAGGTCAGGAAAAGCGCGAGAAGCAGGTCCACGAGATCGATTCGGATACGCGAACAATAGAGAACGAGCAACGCGACAGAACCCAATCCGACTAGCTCGAGGACCAAGTCTTTGGGTGCGTTGCACAGGCAAATGCCTGTAGCCCGGCTGGGGATGATCGCCAGTACACAAGCAATCATCCCGACGCCGAGCAGCCATGAGACGAACCCGAAACTGCGGATGGCGCAGGTGATGTTGCGAGGGCCCGTCGGTCTCATTTCTGCAAGTGCTCAAAGTGCATAAAAAGACCGGAACAAAGCGAACGGCGAGGCTGGTTAACCGGAGAATTGGCCGACGATGAAGTACCTCTAGCCAACCAACAAAACGAGCGCCAGCTCTACGAGCGCCGACACCGGAGGCGCGCCGCGAGTGTTGGTGAAAAATCAGCGGCAGCCGCAGCCGCCGCCGCAGCATCCGCCACCGCCCATCGCACCACCGCCCTGGTCGCCGCCATTCATCGGCCGCGCCGCGCCGGAGCCGCGCGCCGAGGCGAAGACCGAAAGCTCGCGCGCGATATTTCCGCCGTGACAGGCCGGGCATCGCGTCTCCTGGCCGCCGGGGCGAACGAAGCTTTCGAACGAGCGGTCGCAATCAGCGCAGTGATATTCGTAGATCGGCATGGGCGCTCATCACTTCTGAGATTTATTGGTTTCGTGGGATTCGTGCTCGAACGGCTGGGCGTACTCGACCAGCACGCCGCGGGTCGCCTTGGGATGGAGAAAGCAGACCATCCCGGCCAGACCGTGGCGTGGCTCCAGATCGATTAGCTGGATCCCCCTGGCCTTGGCGTCGGCGAGTTCGCGCGCGACGTCGTCGGTCTCGAAGCATACGTGATGCAATCCGCCGCCACGCCGCGCGAGGAATTTGCCCACGCCGCTCTCGGGGCCGAGCGGCTCGAGCAGTTCCACTTCGCTGCCGCCGACCTCGAGCAGCGCCGCGCGCACGCCCTGCTCCTCGATCGTGGCACTCTTCGTAAGCCGCATCCCAAGCGTGTCGCGCCAGAACCTGAGCCCCTCTTCCAGGCTCGGCACGACCACGCCCACGTGATGAATTCGCGTCAGCATCGTGAGCCTACCCCGCCGCCGACTGCTTGAGGCAAATCTTGTTCTGCAGATCGAGCCACTGCGCCTTCATCTGCGGGCTGCCGAGGCTCGGATGCTCGCTGCGCGTGACGGCGAGCTTGTTGCACGCGCCGGAGACATTGCCCTCGACCGCCAGGATCTGCGCCATGTTGTATTTGGCCTGGTACCAGAGGTTGTCCGATTGGGCCGCGGTCGCCTCGACGCGCGACCATAAGTCGAGCGCGTTCTTGTAGTCCTTGTGCGACTGCGCGATTCGCGCCAAGCCGGCGTTGGCGTCGGGCGAGGCCGCGTCGGCCTTGACCACCTCGGCAAACGTCGCCTCTGCCTTGTCGGTCTGGCCAAGCGCCGCGTACGCCTGGCCGAGAATCGACAGCGTGCCGGTCAGGTTCTTGGCCGGAATCTTGCCCGCCTTGACCATGTCCTCGAAATAGCCGTAGTCGAGCGCGGTCAACTGGGCCTGCGCGAGGTAGGCTTTCTGATCGCCACGGGCCTGGGCCGCCAGTGCGCCGCGCCAGAAATCGGCGCCGATCTCCTTGATGAAATCGCTGTGGGCGAGGTTGCCCTGGTTGCGCTTGACCAGCGCCGCAACGTCGCGCGCGATCGCGTCCCATTGTCCGACCGCGGCCTGCGCCTTCAGGCGCCACTCGAAGATTTCGCTGAAGTGATCGCTCATCCCGGGGTAGTCGTTCTCGTAGCCGGCGAGCAGCGCGGCGATCTCGCGGTTGTCGACCGCAGTGCCCTCGTGCTCCTGCAGGCTGGCGAGCATGTAGATGGCGCGGCCGCGCGCGTCATGGAAGAAGCGGCGCTCAGCCGGCGCGGTGCGTTCGGCCTGCGGCTCGCGGTTGATTGCGTCGCGCAGCCCCTTGATCGCCTCGGCACGCATCGCGGCCAGCGCGGGCGAAGGTTTGGCATTCTTGCCCGCCGCCTCCTGCTCCTTTTCGGCCTTGGCGACCATCAGGTAGTTGCACTCGGCGGCGTTGAAGACGGCGGTGAAGTCATACGAGGGACTGCCCGAGACCTGCTGGTACTGCTTGATCGCCTCGGCGTACTCGCCCCTCTTCTGCAGGCGTTCGGCGATCCTGAAGCGCGGCTCGAAGGCGTACTGGCCGCGCGGATACGCCTTGAGATATTCCTCGGCGGCGGCCACCCACTGCTTCTCGAGCGCCGCGTTGCTCTTGCCGCCGCGCTCCCATTGTAGGCGCGGCAGCTTGAACCGCATGTAGGAGGCCCATTGCGCGTCGGGATTACCCGGCTGGTTCGCGACCTGGTCGACCAGCTTTTCGACCAGGTCGATCCGGCCCAACGAATAGTAGATGTCGGCCGCGTATTTGTAGGCCTTGGGATAGTGGCCGGTGTCGGCCGCCTCGGTGAAATACTTCGCCGCGGGGAGCGGCTGATGCTTGAAGTAGAGCACGCTCGCCAGCAGCCATTTCTCGAACGGGTCGGAGGATTCCCCGAACTCGGCCACCGGGTCGGACACGTATTGCGAGATCGCCGAGAGCGCGATCGCCCATTCATTCTTGTCGTCCTGGCGGGCCTTGATGTACTCGACGGCTTCGCGATGGAAGTTCGCGCGCTTGGCCGGGTCCGTCGCCGCCTTCTCGGCCTCGAACAGCTCGCGCAGGCGCATCAGTTCCAGTCCCTGGCGGGTCGAACCGCTGGCCCCCGCGGCCATCTCGCCCGTAAGCTTCGCCGCCTGCCCCGCCTGGCCCATCGCGGCGTACGTCGCCGCCAGCCCCTGCTCGGCCGGCCGGTACTGCCGGGTCTCGGGGCCGTCGTGCATGATGCGTTTGAAGTCGGCGATCGCGTGGCTGTATTCCTGATGGTCGTACTTGCCCAGTTCGCGCTCGCAGAGCGCGCGGCCCAGCAGGTTCTCGCGAATAAGCTCGGGCGAGAAAATCACCAGCGTGCTCGAAGTGAAGCCGTCGATCGCCTGGTTGAGCAGCCGGCGCGCAAGCCCGGGATCGTCGCTATAGAGCAGCGCGCCGCGGTAGTGCAGCCACGACAGCGGGTAGAGCGCGCGCAGCGCGAGCTGTTCGGGCTGGTCGTAGTCGCAATTGCCGCCCGCGTCGATCTGCGCGATACAGGCGTCCTTCTTATGTTGGTAGGCCTGGTAGATCCGGTTGAGCATCGACTCGAGCTGCCCGTAGGTCTCGATAAGCTCACTGCGGCTGTTGCGGCCGTTAGCCGCCTCCTCGAACTCGCCCTCGGCCTCGTCGAGCTCCGTGATGACCGAGCTTGCGGCGGCCGGGTCGGATATCGCCTCGTTGACACGCGACTCGAGCGCGTTGAGGCGCGAGTTCAGGCCGCCCAGCGAAGCGCCGGCGGCCGAGCACCAAACAGCCAGTCCGAACAGTGCCATCAGCGGCACGAGGCCGAGCAAAACGCGGCGTCGATACATCATTCGGATAAGTTCCTGCGGATAAGTTCCTGCGGATAAGTTCCTGCGGATAAATTCCTGCGCGTCAATTCCTGCGGCTCAATTCCGGCGACAGCCTGAAAGTTCCGGTGCACAGCCGCCAGGCGTCAAGCAACCGATCCGGTCGCCGGCCGTGATGATTCCGGTCGCCGGCCGTGATGATTAAGGATAACCGGGCCATCGGCGTCAAGGGAACCCCAGCCGCCCCCGGCGCCGCGGCGACTTGGCCCGGCGACCGTACCCGGGCGCAAAGTTATCGCGATCGACCAACAGGTGCTTGAGTCGTGGCAGCAATTACAGATGGCGCAACGGTAGGCGCGGGCAAGGCCCGAGGCTTATGCTTTGGACCAGTACTCCCAATCCTTGGCAAAATCCTGCACGGTTATGGCCCGGCGCAAGCTGAAATCGGGATTCAGCAAGTCGTAGATGTGATCGTCCTTGCCCCGCATGCTGAAGTAAACGACCACGCCGTCGTCACCTCCGCCCTCGATATGGATCTCGTTTTCGGCTCCGCTCGAGAAGGAACCCGCCGGCTTTATCTTCTCGACGACGCCATTGGCGGTTTGGTCGAAAACGTGGAGAGCGCCTTCGAGCACCAGAGTCGTGGTCGCCGCTACATGGCGATGAAAAAGACAGCGGCTGCCGGGATCGAATTTGACCAGCATGTCGGCAGTGCGGGCCGCGATGTTGACGTCCAGAATTCGGTAGTAACAGCCCTCGGTAAGGAAGTCCTTCCACTCGATATTGCTGGTGTCAAAGCGAAAGTTCGAAGGTTTGACCTGCTGTTTCTCAGCGAGCGTGGTGTCGTTCATTACCTTTCCCTTGCAGCGGAATTGCCCTGATGACATCAATGGCGGCCCGATGTTTCCGGCCATGCTTATAGCATGGCAGCCGGTGAACGGACCATCGGAACCCCTCCTCCACGGAGCCATGAGCGTCAAGGGAACCCAAGCCGGCCGAGCGCCGCGGCGACTTGACCCAGCGACCGCACCCGGACGCAACGGCCCTCCGGGAGCGACGGTTCCCGACGCTCCGGTTGTAAGGAGGATTCCGGCCTGGCGGCATGTGGAGGACCAGTATCTTGAGGATCGACCAGCACGACGGCAACGCCCGCCGCGAGCGCGCCGCCCACGTCCAACGGCTCGGAATCTCCGACGTGCAGCGCCTCCTCAGCCGACAATGAATGGCGCTCCAGCGCCAGCCGAAAAATCTCGGGCGCGGGTTTCGCGTAGCCGGCCTCGGACGAAATCGTGATCGAGTCGAAGTAGCGGTTAAGTCCCAGCGCCTCGAGGATGGCGTAGATGCGGTAGTCAAAGTTGGAAATCACGCCCAGCGCGATCCCGCTTTCGCGGAAAGCCGTCAGCAGCGCCGGCGCATCGGGGTCGCGGATCCAGTTCGCCGGGTCGGCGAAGAAGGCGAACAGCGCGTCGAAGTAGGCCTCGAAGTCGGCGAAGTCACCGAGACCCGCGAACGTGGCCCTCACCAGATGACGCCACCAATCGCGTTCCAACTCGCGCAGCTCCTCGGCCTCGTAACCCGAACCGAAGGCGAGTCCCGGCGCCGCCGCGAAAGCGCGCCTGAAGGAGTCGATCACGAGGCGTTGGTCGGCCTCAACGCCAAAGCGCCGCGCGATTTTCGCATAGCTCAGGCCGGCCGGTTCGCGGGTATGAAAGAGCGTCCCGGCCGCGTCGAAAAATACCGCCCTCAACATGTAGTCCGATTCGTCCTTATGCTTATGCTGACGCTGGCGCCCCCGGGTGCTCGTGTCAGCGCTTACGCTACACTCGGCCCAGGATGAAGCGGCGCAGCAGCGACGGCCATCCTTTGAGCACCAGGCTCCTGCCATTGACCAGTTTTCCGTAGTAGACGCCGGCCGATTGTTGCACGCGCGAGAGCGTCGGGACCTCAAAGAAACTCCAGTTGCGCGTCGAGTGCCTGCCCTGCGCTGCGCACAACGATATAGCCACCGCCCTTGAAGGGGCCCGCGTTGAGCACTCGCGTGGATCCGATCGCGTCGACGCCAGCCGACTCGTGGATATGGCCCGAGATGCAAACCTCGGGCCTGACCTCCTCGATAAAGCGGCGCGCCGCGGTGCTGCCCACCGCCTTGCCGCCCACGATGCGGTCGCAGCGCGTCTCGAAGGGTGGGGTATGGCAAATCATCAGGAGCGGGCGATGGCCGCGCACCTGTTCGTAACCGGCCATCAGGGTCGCGTAAATCTCGTCCTCGCTGAGCTCGGTCGGGGTGTTGAAGGGGGTCAGATTGGAGCCGCCGCATCCGAAAATCGCCACCCCGTCGCGCACCATCCCGCGGCCGTGTAGCGCCACGCCCGCGCGCTCGAGAAACGGGATCACCTCGCGCCGATCCAGATTGCCCGGCAGCGCGAGAACGTTGGGGCATCGCCGCCGAACGTCGTCGATCACCTTGCGCGCGTCGTCCTCGCCGCCGAAGTTGGTGAGGTCGCCCGAGATTATCACCAGGTCGGTGTCGCGCATCACCTCGCCCATCCGTTCGAGGTTGCGGGTAGCCATATGGACGTCGCCGAAGGAAATTATCTTCATCGCGGACGCGCAGACGCGCTGGACAATCAAGATAGCGCTTTTGGACAAGCGCCGCACGCCTCGTCGTCCGCAGGTCGCGTCCGCAGATCGCATTGACGACGGACGCCGCCTCGGCGTCCGTGGCAGCGCTGTTGGGGCGCAAGCGCAACGGATAAGATTCGCGGTGATGGACGTGCTGGGAAATTTCGCCTTCGTGCTGGTGCGCCCGCTGCAGGCGGGGAACGTCGGCTCGGCCGCGCGCGCGCTCAAGAACATGGGCCTTGGCGACCTGCGCCTGGTTGCGCCGACGGCCGCCGCGGGCGGGCGAGCCGCGGCTTCGATGGCGGTGCATGCGGGCGACGTGCTGCGCAACGCCCAGCGCTACGACGGCCTTGGCCCGGCGCTCGAGGACCGCACGCTCGCCGTCGGCACGACCTGCCGGCCCGGCCTGTATCGCTCCGGCGTGGTCGAACTGCGCGAGGCGGCGGCGCAACTGGTCGCCGAGGCCGCCGCCAATCGCGTCGCGATTATCTTCGGCCCCGAAGACACGGGGCTTACCAACCGCGAATTGAAGTTTTGCCAGCGCCTGGTCACGATTCCAACCGCACCCGAGTATCCGTCGCTCAATCTGGCGCAGGCCGTGATGCTGGTCGCGTACGAACTGATGATGGCAGCCGGCGCGGCGCGCGAGATGCCGACGGCGGAGCCTCGTGCGCCGGCCGCCGCGGTCGATGCGATGACGGAGCGGCTGAGCGAGGCGCTCGTCTCGATCGGCTTCCTGCCGGCCGACAACCCGGAGCACATCATGTTCGCCCTGCGCGCGATCCTGGGCCGGGCGGGGATTGGCGTGCGCGAACTCGATATCTTAAGCGGCCTCGCGCGCCAGATACGATGGTTCTCGGAGGGCGGCCTCGAGGCCGCCGAAGCCAAGCGCCGCAGCGGCAAAAAATTGCGCTAGGCCGCGATCGCTAAGGTCGGGCGACGATGGACGGGCCGTCAAGCCCCTCGCCGCCAGGCGCCTCGCCGAGCATCCGCAGGCCGTAGCGAATCAGCGCCGTGAACCGCTCGATGCGTCCCAGCAGCTCGATCTGTTCCGGCGCTTGCGGCGCGTCGCGCAAGGCCTCGGCCGCGCCCGCCAGGTTCTCCCGCAAGAGCGCGACCGCACGCTCCAGGTGCGCCCGTTCGGCCACGCGGGCGCGGCTGCGGCGGCGTTCGCGGTCGATCTCTTCGAGACGGATAACCTCGCCCATCGCGGCTTCCTCGCCTCGATTATCATCGATCCCGATAGGCTGCGCCACAACGGCGCGGAGCGGCTGCCGGACGACGCGCTTGATTTCGTGCCGCCATGCGGTTACCAAAATAGGGCCTGCACGCGTGCTCCCCGGTAGCTCAGTCGGTAGAGCGGACGGCTGTTAACCGTCAAGTCGCTGGTTCGAATCCGGCCCGGGGAGCCATTTCAAAATCGTCGGTTTCCCGCAGGAACCCGGCCGCCGTGAGTTTTCAGTGCCCACGCGCCGCCCGGGTCTTGCTCCGGCAGAGACCCCGGACGGGGTCTCTATTTAGCGAATTATTACTTCAAACGGGGATCGTTTTCCGCCACGCACTGGGAGGCCGAGAGCAACTTGAGATAGTCGGGTGCGGAGCCGGGAATTTTAATCATCGCCTGCTTGTCGGTTTCGCAGGCCGCGGAAGATGTGTAGTAGGAGATCTTGTCCCATTTCGAAAGGGAAGCTTGGCTATCGAATTTCCCGACTTGCGTCCAGGGCGGGGTCATCAGATACCACGACGCTGCCAAAACTGACGCTGTGGCGAGCAGCTTTTTCATCAGACTCTCCTCCGGACCTTGGTCGGCCCGATCCTCGCCGTCTTGCCATTCTCCAACTCCCGAACCGCGACTTTTCACGAGATTGAATTTCGAACAGCAAGAGCCATACCCGAAAGTCTGACTAGGACTCGACCGATTATCTTAGTTTATCCCCATCTTTAGTCTTTAGTTTATTCCGTGTCTCAGTCTTGGATGCCTAAGTTGACGTCAGAGTGCGCGGTGAACGTGCAGTAGTGCGGAGACGCCCAGGCTGCTCGGCAAGCGCGTCAGTCGAAGGGGCATATCCATTTGAGCCGGCTGTGGCTACACCATCGAGACGCCCGCGCACGGACTGGCCGAACCACGCGAGCCGCTGATGGAGACGCGCCACCTCGCCGACGACTATCAGCGCAGGCGCGTCCATGTCGCGCCCCGCGAGCACGCCCGGCAAGGTCGCGAGGGTGGCTACAATCACTTCCTGTGTCATCCGCGTTCCGTCCGCAATCAGCGCCGCGCTGGTCGCGGGTGGCAGGCCATTATCGACAAGCTTGCGGCAGATCGATCCGGCCTCGAAGCGCGACATGTAAAAGACCAGCGTCTGACCGCGGCGCGCGAGGAACTGCCAGTCGGGTTCTTGCGCTCCGTCTTTTCCATGGGCCGTCACCAGGACGCATTGCGATGAATAGTCGCGATGGGTAAGCGGTATGCCGGCATACGCGGCGCATCCGCTCGCCGCCGTGATTCCCGGCACCACCTGATAAGGAATTCCCGCGGCGGCCAACGCTTCGAGCTCTTCGCCCATCCGGCCGAAGACGGACGGATCGCCCCCTTTGAGCCGCAGCACGCGCTTGCCCTCTCGCGCCATCGCGATCATCAACTGGTTGATCTCGGACTGGCGCAGAAGATGATCGCCGCAACGCTTGCCTGCATCGAGCACCTCGGCCTCGCGCCGGACCAGCGCCAGGATTTCAGCCGAGACCAGGCGGTCGTGCAGCACCACGTCGGCCTGCTGCATCAGTTGCAGCGCGCGCAGGGTCAGCAGATTCGGATCGCCCGGACCCGCGCCCACGATATAGACTTCGCCTGCGGGCGGCGCGGCCGTGGCCGTGCGACGCGTTTCCTCGGCGAGCAGCCGCGCGGCGCCCGCCGCGTCACCGGCAAGCGCGCGCGTTGCGACCGGCCCCGCGACAACCCGCTCCCAGAGCCGCCGCCGCGCTGCCGGATTGGCGATCGCTCGTGCGACCGCCGCACGCGAGCGGCCCATTATTGCCGCCAGCCGGCCGATCCGCGCCGGGAGCATTGCCTCGATGCTTGCCTTGACCGTTCGCGCGAGCATGGGCGCCGCGCCCGAAGTGCCAATCGCCACGATCAGCGGCGCGCGATCGACGATCGCGGGCATGATGAAGCTCGACAGCTCCGGGTCGTCGGCGACGTTGACCGGAATCGCTCGCAGACGCGCCGCTCCAGCGATCCTACGGTTGAGCTCACGGTCATCGGTAGCCGCAACCACCAGGCGCATCCCGTCGAGCGCCGAGGGCTCGAAACCACAAGCTGACACTTCGAGCGTCCGGTGCTCGGCCATTGCGCGCAGCGCGTCTCCAATTCGGCTCGCGACAACGCGCACACGCGCGCCGGCGCCGGCAAGCTGTGCGGCCTTGCGCGCGGCAACGGCGCCGCCGCCGACCACCAGGCACGGTGCGTTCTTCAGGTCGAGGAAGATCGGAAACCAGTCCATAGACGGCTTGGACGCGCGCCGCGTCTCAGTTCAAGTTGACTTCGAGGCTCTCGATCGCGCAGCCGGAGGGATCGATCCGGATGACGAGCTGGAAGTCTGTGGTGGCGAGCGAGAGTGCGTAGGATCCCGGCCCGCGCGGCGATACGGAAATGTTCTCGATGCGCTGGTCCTTGAGTTTGACGAGCGCTGCGCCCAGCGCCGCGGCCGAGGCCGCCGCGGCCTTGCCCGGCCCCGTGCGGCGATAGAGCCCTCGCGCGACGGCTTCGGCGGTGGGTCCGTTGTGATTGCGCAGCCGTCCGCTGTTGATCAGCAGCTCGAGCAGCGCCGCCACTGTTCCTTGATGCTCCGGGGGCAAACGACGACCGGCTATCGCCGCGGTCAGTTCCTCATAGCGGCGCCGGCTTGCGGAATCCGCGGCCGCGCCCGCCATCTTCGCGACCCCAGGCGCAATCAGCGCCGCTTCGAGATCGTCCAGCTCGAGCGTGCAAGCTTCGGCGCGTTCATCGATGGACTCCACGATCACTCCTGGCCGGCGTCGCCAAGCAGGGCCGCCAGCTCGTGCTCGAAGCCGCCGGTCTCGATCGCGCAGTGCATCCCGCACTCCTTCGGCGCCCCCTTCTCCCACCACCAGCGCCCCGAGCGCGGATCGGCCCCCGGCTCGACTGCGCGGGTGCAGGGCGCGCATCCGATCGAGGCGTAGCCGCGGTCGTAGAGCGCGTTGTAGGGCACCTCGTTGGCGCGGAGGTAGTCCCAGATCTCTTCCTCGCTCCAATCCGCCAACGGCGACACCTTCACGATGCCGCCGTGGTCGTGATCGATCTCGATTTTGCGGATGTTCGAACGCGTGGCCCACTGGTCGCGCCGCAATCCGGTTACCCATGCGTCGCACTTGCGCAGCGCGCGGCGCAGCGGCAGCACCTTGCGCACCTGGCAGCAGAGCAGTCGCAAGTTGACTTCGCGATAAAAAAAATCGGGGCCTCCATGCCGGTTCACCATCGTCTCGACCGTTGCGCCGTCGGCCCTCTGAACCTCAATTGCGATTCCGTAGCGCTCGCGAATCCGCTGCATCACCGCGATCGTCTCCGCCGGCAGGCGGCCGGTATCGATGGTGAAGACGCGCACCTTGGGATCGATCCTGGTTGCCATGTCGATGAGCACGCAGCCCTCGGCCTGAAAGCTGGAACAAATTGCCAGACGCGACCCGAAGCGATCGATGCTCCAGCTCAGAACCTCCTGCGGCGACTTGTCGTCCAGCTCGACCGCCGCTTCGCCGGCCTCGAGCTCGTCCATCATTAGGAGCGAATTCGCAGCGTCAAAGCCCTCATTCATTGGTGTCGTTCCCCTCTACTGATGCTTCGATGTTCAGGCCGATGTTGCGGCGGTATTCAGACCGGCTCCCTGGCCCACGGCAAGCAGTTGTTCGTCCGACAGCCGGATGCAGAAATCCTGAAAGGATTCGCTCCCCTCGCGCCCGCCGAAATAGGCGCCGGCCAGGCGCGCCACCGTGTCCTCGACCAGCGCCGAGGGCACCCGCCGCAGCAGCGGCCTGCCGATCGCGGCTTTCCGCCCTAGGCCGCCGCGCAGGATAATGTCGTAAGCTTCGACTGGCTCACCGCGCGGTCCGCGCCCGGTGGTTCCCTGCAAGCCGATATCGCCGGTCCAGTGATGGCCGCAGGCATGCGGGCACCCGTCGAGATTGATCGCGAGACCGGCCGCGGCGGGTCCGAACTCGCGCGCGAGCCGTTCCAGGATGGATTCGAGCTTGGGCTTGGTCGGCGTCACGGCGTAGTTGCAATGCGGGTCGCCGATGCATCCGATCGACGCGGCGTAGGCGCCCCCGGCCTCGAGCGGAAATCCGATTTCGCCAACGCGGCCGATTACTTCGTCGAGCCGCTCCGCGGGAATCGCGGTGAGGATGAAGTTTTGCCGGCGCGTCAGGCGAATGTCGCCGCCGATTTCGCCGGCCACGCCGGCCAGCTCGATCATCTGGCCGCCGCTCATCAGGCCGAGCCTGACCGGAAAGCCCACGTAGTGCAGCCCGGCCTGCTTCTGTGCGTGCACGCCGATATGGTCGTTGTCGCCCTCGAGCATGGGCGCTTCGGCAAGATCGGGCAGCTTGCGGCCCAGCCGCTCCTCGACCAGGCGGCGGAACTCCGTCACGCCATAGTCGTCGATCATGAACTTCAGCCGCGCCTTGACCCGCGATATTCGGTAGCGCGTGCTGAGCCGCCATACGTCGATGATCGCGCGCAGGACCTCGAGCGTGTGCTCGCGTCGTACGAAGACGCCAAGCTGGCGCGACAGCCGCGGCGTCGAGGATTGGCCGCCGCCCACGCGCACCGCGAACCCGTCCACGCCGTCAAGCGCGACGCCGGCCATCGCGATGCAATTGATCTCGGGAGCGTTGCATCCGGTGGGGCAGGTCGAAATCGTGATCTTGTGCTTGCGCGGCAAATCCGAGTACTCGCGGTTGCCGGAAAAAAAACGCGCTGCCTCGGCTACCAGGTCGGTGGCGTCGAACAGCTCGCGTCCGTCGATTCCGGCCACCGGGCATCCGGTGATGTTGCGTACCGCGTCGCCGCAGGCCCCGAGCGTGGTCAGACCCGGCGCGCGAAGGCGCTCGGCTATCTCGGGAAAATGCTCGAGCCCGATGTAGTGAAGCTGGATATTCTGCCGAGTCGTCAGCTCGCCCTGGTCGCGGCCGTACTCGCGGCTGAGCTCGCCGAGGAGCCGCAGGCCCGCGGGCTTCAGGAGACCGCCCGGAACCTTGACCCGCATCATGAAACTGCCGAGCTTGGGTTTGTCGTGATACAGCCCGAACCATTGCAACCGCACCACGTCGGTTTCGGGCAACGCCTCATAGGGCGTCTCAACCAGCCGGTTCCATTGCCCCTGTAAATCGAGCGGGAAAAGCTCGCGCTTCAGGCGTTCAACCGAGTTGCGCTTGAGAACAGCCTCCCAGGAGGGCGGTTCGGCCGATGCGACGAATTGAGCCATCGTAAGAAAAGATGACTAATAATATGATTTTAGTCAACTATATAAGCTACTGATTTTCTCATCTATATTGTTTTTTGATAGCTTTGTGACGAAAACTCGCCTGTAATGGGGCACAATTCCAATAAAATCTGCTCGATAAGGACTCGGCTTTTCGGCAGATACGAGCCGCTGCATGGTCCCGTCTTCCGCTGTCGCGAGCGATACGCGCGTGCGCGCATTTCAGCCCTCGATCATCAAAGGGGGGGGCTTAGATTCCGACCTTTCCGCGCAGCCCGCGCCGTCTCGAACGACTCGGCCACTTCAGCCACGTTCTTGGCCGCGTGACTCGCGTCTTTGCCTGGGTTGCGGCTCTTCAGGCGCCCCGTGCCCTGGCATGACGAGCCGGACGCTTCATGTGCCGCGCGGCGACCGGCTCGGCTGTCCGCAGGTTGAGCGAATATATCCCGCTCGCGCAACTCATCGGGCGCCGCTCGGAAACTCACGATACGGGTTTGCGCAAATATAACTCGACCCTTAACGAGTACTTAATCATTCCGTAATAGTATGGCAACCGCAATATTCATTTTATCGAACAGCAAACCTAGTTGAGAGTTGGCTACACATAAGGCGCGGCCAGACCCCTGAGACTCCTCTCAGAACAGAGATCGAAGGCCTGGCCTGGAGATCAACTTGCCTGGTAGCAAACAAGGGGCGGGAGCGTCGGCTGCCCGGGTTCCAGAAATCCTCGTCGTGGAAGACGTAGGAAACATACGCGAACTGATTCGAGAGGGTCTCACCCGCGAGGGCATGAAGGTTTGCGAGGTGAGCGAAATGGAGGTGGCACAAGACAAAATCAGGAACCGCACGCCCGACCTGCTGATCCTCAATATGCCGCTGCCAAAGCTATCGAGCCTGGAATTGTGCAGATGGGTTCGCGCAAACGAACTGGCGCAGGATCTACCTATCCTGATTATATCCGGTGAAGCCGGCTCGGCGGACAGAGTCGTAGGGTTGGAAAGCGGAGCCGACGATTACCTCACTGAACCGTTCCGGCCAGATGAAGTCACCGCGAGAGTGAAGGCGCTGCTCCGAAGAAGCCGAATACTGGTGGAGCGGCGTCCAGGCGCAAACTACCATCACGGGCGCCTCAGAATCGACTTCGCCACTCGTCAGCTCTTCGTCGATGACGAAGAGCGCTACCTGCCGTTAAAACAGTTTGAACTGCTCACTTTCCTAGTGCGCAACCCTTATCGCGTTTTCAGCCGCCAGCAACTGGTCGACTCGATTTGGCGGGAGAATGGCGCGGTAGCACACCGCACCGTGAACGTTGCCATGCGCAGGCTGCGCAAACAAATCGAGCGGAACGACGCAAAGCCAACACTAGTCGTTTCGGTCCGGCATGTAGGATATCGCTTCAATCCGGACGGATAGGTCCTCTGTCGGACTGGCGATCTCCATGTGCGGTGACCGAGAACCGTTAAAACTCATTTGCTAACGAGCAACTTCAAGGGCACGTAATTAGTACGTAACGCGGATGTAACGTACGGTCTGTAAAACCCTGCGCGTCAACGCTAGCTTTCCAGGCACGGTTCACTTGCTTGTTCCGTTTATACGAAGTCGAGCGACCAAAGTGCAGGGCAGGGCAGTCTTTCAACCGGGTTTCGCGCGACTGGGCAAGGATTTGTGACGTCGGCGTACTGCACATTGTGGGCACGGTCCGTAGTCACCGCTTGAAGAAAAGCAACTGAAGCAGAGGTCGCGCCTAAGTATAGGCCGCGACGCAGGGGGTCAAATGAAGTTGGGAGCACTTGGTCGATTCGGTCTGGGACTTATCGCGGGCGCCGCGCTGGCGACAGCCACGGGATGCGCGTCAACGGCCGGATGGGGTCCGGCGCCGCCGATGACCGCCGCGCCGGTCTCGGCGCGGCATGGAGCACCGCCGTTCGTCCAGACGACCGGGATGAGGCTGACGCAGGCGCAAAAAGAAGTCGAGGCGCCGTCGTGGATAAGGGTGCAGGACTGCGCGATCGTCGCGATCTCAACGCCGACCCGATACGCCTGCCCGGACGGCAAGGTCTACACCACCTTCCAGCTCTATCGATCCCGAGTTGGCAGCTAAGCGGGGTCAATGAAATCGCCCAACCACCGCGATTATGAGACCGCCGCAAGCGCGGCGGTCAGGCAGGTCGCCCCACAGTGCTGCCTGGTCGGATCGATGACCGGCAGGTTGCGGCGACGGGGGTCAGTCGGCACAACGGCCGAACGTCGAGGAGAGGATCAATGAAACGCAGCAGGTTACTAATTATAATGCTCGGGTTCTTAATCGTGGCGGGAATCGCCGCGGTTGGGGCGCAACGCGCGGCCGCGCAGGATTCCGGCAGCGGCGCGCTAAAGCTCTGGGTCGACCAGCGTACCGGGCAGGTCTTCGTGCGGCCCGGCAAAGGACGCGTGCCGCTGTCGCTGAGCACGGCGGACTCGGCCGCGATCGAGCACAGCGTCGAGCAGAAGGTCGAAGCCAAGACCAATGACCAGATCAAGGCGCAGGTCCAGCAGAGCGCCGCACAGCTACAGGAGCAGAACCAGGTGCTGGCGCAGCAAGTCAACCAGATGCAGCCAGCGTGGAAGAGTTACATGGACGACTTCCATGACAAGTTCCGGCTCGGCGCTCTATTCTACGGCGACTATCGATTTTACAACAACACCGGTTTCCAGCCGCAGGAATTGACCCAGCTCAACAATCCGGGGCCCGGCAACAACAAGTACAACTCGTTCGACATCACTCGCACCTATCTCAACTTCTTCTTCTTTCCAACCAAGGACTGGGAGTTGCGGCTGACGCCGAACATGTACAAGAGCATCGCGTCGGCGCCCAACGATAAAATTGGCCAGACGACGGGATTTGGCACCAACCTGGATGGCAACCTCGAAGTACGCATGAAGTACGCCAGCTTGACGTACAACGGCCTGTGGGATCAGGTTCCGGCGCTCAAGGGCGGGACGGTTTCGGTCGGTGAAGTTCCTAACCCGTTGGTCGATTGGGAAGAGCAACTCTACGGATTCCGCTATGTCAACTTGACGCCGTGGAACTATCTGAGCCTATCCTCGACGCAAGTTGGCGCGTCGATGCAGGGTCCGGTCACGTTCGGCGAGAAAATGTATCTCGACTACGCGATCGGCGCCTACGACAATTCGAGCTTCCACGCCTTCGAGCAGACTGACACCAAGCAGTTAATGGCGCGCATATCGGCCTATCCGTTCGGCGCGGACTGGCGCTTTCAAGGGCTTGGCCTGACCGGCTTCTACAATTACGGCTACGGCAACACGGCGCCTGATACCGCGGACCTGCCGGCCACGCTGAAGGGCGGCAACGCACATATCCAGAGAATCGCGGCGCTGCTCCACTATACCGCTTACAATTGGGGCGTGGCGGCCGAGTACGACGCCGGCAGCAACGCGTTCCAGGCCTCCAACCTGTGGTCGGGCAGCGGCCCGTCCGACGCGTTCGGTTACCCGACCGGCAAACCAATCACCTCGGGAACCTTCGCGGGCAATACCTGCGGCAACGGCTCGACCACCATCGCGAAAGGCAAGGTAGTGCAGCCTTGCTATCCGCTGCTTAACACATACGGGCCGCAGGCGGCGGCGCAGGAGGCGATCCTGAACAATGGCCAGGCGCAGCAGCAAGGTTTCGACTTCTTCGGCCATTTTCACCTCCCGGAAACTCCGCTCACGCTGTTCGGCATGTTCGAATTGTTCCAGCCCAATACTCAGTTCGCCAGCAATCCGCTGGACTTCCAGCGCTGGATATTCGGCATTAGCTACCAGTACAATGAGTACGTGCGCTTCGCGATCGACTCGCAGAACCTCTCCTATTACCATAGCCAGCAGTCGATCCCGATCTCGGCGCTGAAACCGTTCGGCTATTCGCCGGGCGGCACTTTCAATGGTCAGACGCTGCCCAAAACCGGCAGCATCCCGGACATGGTGCAGCGTGATACGCACTCCATCTTCGCCAACGTGGAGTTCAACTACTGAGGTAGTCTCCTCCATACTCCGGTCGCGGCGGCGGCGCTGGATGAGTCCTCTCCCCGGCTCATCCGCGGCCGCCGCCGCATTTTTTTCAGACGCGCGGCGATCGCCGCATCGATCAACTCGTGTGATGTTCCCGCGGGGCCGGGCGCGTAGCGCGTCCGGGCGAGCGCGCGCCGCGCCCGGGGCCCCCATCTTGCTATTTAGACAGCGCCGGCAAAGCTATGGTTCGCGAGCTTGGAAGAAGCGGTTCTCGGGCCGTGGCAAGCCAAGTTTTTCCCTGAGTGTCTGGCCTTCGTATTCACGCCGAAAGATCCCTCGTCGTTGCAGTTCGGGCACGACGCGGTCGACGAAGTCGTCGAGTCCACCGGGTAGATAGGGGAACATTACATTGAAACCGTCGCAGGCTTCGGTCACGAGCCATTCCTCCATCTGGTCGGCGATCATCGCCGGTGTGCCCACAAAGGCCAGACCGCTGTAGCCACCGACGCGCTGTGCGAGCTGTCGCACGGTGAGGTTCTCCCGGTGCGCCATTTCGACGACACGCTCCCGCCCGGTCTTGCTCGCATTGCTTTCGGGAATTGCCGGCAACTGGCCGTCCGGATCGAAGCCCGACGCGTCGTGCCCGAGGGCAACCGAGAGCGACGCAATTGCGCTATCGTAGTGCACCAGACTGTCGAGCCGTGCGCGCCTCTCGCGTGCTTCGGCGGCCGTCTCGCCCACCACGACGAAAGCGCCGGGCAGAACCTTCAGGTGGTCGCGGTCACGGCCTGCTTGGTCCATCCGGTTTTTAACATCGGCGTAGAACGCTCGTGCATAGTCAATGGTGCCGCCGGCTCCAAAGATGACCTCGGCGGTCTCGGCGGCCAGTTGACGACCCGCCTCCGATGCGCCGGCCTGTACGATGACCGGCCATCCCTGAATCGGCCGGGCAATGTTCAGTGGCCCGCGTACTTTGAGATACTCTCCGTCGTGATTGAGGATGTGGAGTTTCCGGGGATCGAAATAGATCCCGTGCTCGACGTCGCGAACGAAGGCGTCGTCCGCCCAGGTGTCCCAGAGACCCGTAACGACGTCGATGAATTCGCGCGCTCGGCGATGCCGCTCCGCATGCTCGACGTGTTCCTCCAGGCCGAAATTCATCGCCTCGTGCGGATTGCCGGAGGTGACTACGTTCCAGCCCGCACGGCCCCCGCTGAGGTGGTCGAGCGAGGCGAATTTCCGAGCGATATGATACGGCTCGTTGTAGGTGGTGGATGCGGTGGCGATTAGACCCAGATGCTCGGTAACGACGGCGAGCGCCGGCAGCAGGGTCAGCGGATCGAACGAGGTGACCGTGGCGCTGCGCTTTAACGCTTGCATCGGCATGTTGAGCACGGCCAGATGGTCGGCCATGAAGAAAGCGTCGAACTTGCCGCGCTCCAGCGTCTGCGCCAGGCGGCGAAGATGCTCGAAATTGAAATTCGCATCCGGCCACGCACCCGGATAACGCCAGGCTGCGGTGTGGATGCTGACGGGTCGCATGAAAGCGCCAAGGCGCAATTGACGAGAACTAGCCATATTTTATCGTCAGTCTAAACCATCGATATAATCGATAAGCTTTCGATGCTTCAACTCTCAGTGCAAGCGCTTGTGCGCCGGGCGCTCGATGCACGTTGAAAAATCATCAGGTGCGGACGTTGGCAATGTCGCCCCAAGCGACGAATACGCCCTCGCGCGGCTGCGCGCGGTCTTCCTGAATTTGTTGCAATTCCCCAACAACGTTACTGCATGTTTGCCACATGATCTTTGGCACACATCTCGCTTATGAACTCTTCCTGTGACTGAGAAGATGACTTGGCGAATATCCGACGTTCAATGCCTCGATACATTTTGCAACAGAGGCGATTTGGCGCCGCATCCAGTATTTAAAAACATCAATAAACACAGCGTCTTGCGAGCCAAATATGGATTACCCAATGCGTTGCGGACCGGCAACATGGTCGTCTCCCTCGAAACTGTCGCCACGCGAATGCGGCCGCGGAACTGTTGACATGTGGTACACCAGGCGCGATTATGCACCAATATGCTCAACAAGCCGTGCCAGATCGGGCCATACGCTAGTGTCTGAGAGTTTAAGTGCATTAGCGTTAGAGGGCTATCGGGCGAGAGTCCTGATTGTCGATAGCGACGAGGCTGTGGCACATTCTCTCGCCAAAGCGCTCGACGAACAAGGCTACGAAACCGAGATTTGCCTGACCAGCGACGCGGCGCTCGCCACCGCCGAGCAGGGCTGTGAAGTTATCATCACGGCCGTGCGCGGTCCGGGAATGGACGGGCTGGAATTGATGCGTCACGTCCGGACACGGCGGCCGGACGTGGCGGTGATCCTGCTCGCGGCCGACAGCAGTGTCACCTCGGCGGTCGCCGCGATGCGTGAGGGCGCCTTCGACTACGTGACGAGACCGCTTAGCGCGGATGCACTGATCAAGACTGTCGCGCGGGCGATCGAGATGGGCTCGCTGCAGCGCGAGAACCGCCGCCTGCGCCAGCAGCTCGATGTCGCCAGCACGGCCGCCGGCTTCATCGCCGAGAGCCCACAGAGCAAACAACTGGTCGCGATGGTGCGCCGGGTGGCGCCGTCACGCTCGACCGCCCTCATCGAGGGCGAGAGCGGCACCGGCAAGGAACTGATCGCGCGTATGCTCCACTACTGGAGCGCGCGGGCCGAGGGGCCTTTCGTCGCGGTCAACTGCAAGGCCTTCGCCGATGGAGTGGTCGAAAGCGAATTGTTCGGCCACGAGAAGGGCTCCTTCACCGGCGCGATTGCCGCGCGCGCCGGATGCTTCGAGCGGGCCTCGGGCGGCACCCTATTCCTGGACGAGATTGCCGAGGCGGGCACGGATTTCCAGGCCAAGCTGCTGCGCGTGCTCGAGGACGGCGAGGTATTGCGGGTCGGAGCCTCGAAAACGCGCAAAGTCGACGTGAGAATCGTCGCGGCGACCAATCGCGTGCTGCGCAATGAAGTAGCGGCCGGCCGCTTCCGCGCCGATCTCTACTTCCGCCTCAACGTCATCCCGGTCAAAATCGCGCCGCTGCGCGATCGCCGCGATGATGTACTGCCGCTGGCGCGTCATTTCCTGGCCTACTACACGGCACAGGCGGGACGCCCGATCACCTTGTCGCCCGAGGCCGAACGCGCGCTGGTCGGCTACTTCTGGCCCGGCAACGTGCGCGAGTTGGAAAATGTGATCGAGCGCTCGGTGGTCATGAGCGGGGCCGAAGTCCTGACTCCCGACGCCTTTGCGCTCGAAGGCGACATCGAGTCGGCGTCGGAATCCGAGGAACCCGCCGAGTCCAGCGAGACGCTGCAAACCTACCTAGACCGCGCCGCCGTCTCGCGTATCCGCGCCGCGCTCGACGCCGCCAAGGGCAACCGCGCGATCGCGGCGGCGACCCTCGGCGTGGACCGCACTACTTTGTATCGACTGATGAAGCGCTTGGGGCTGTAGAATCCGCGAGCCCGGTCTGGAAGGGCAGCCTCGCGCGGCCGCGCCGCCGTTGTTGGTCGCGGGCCGACGCGTATGTGCGGATGCGGCGTGGTGCCTTCTTTTTGGGATATTCTTTCGGCCAGTTTCATGGATTGACCAACTTCAGGAGCGGCCGCCGAACACTCCGCGCAAGCGCGACATCAGGCCCAGCGGCTCTTCGACATCCTCGTCGCCGGCCGCCAGCCGGCGGGCGAGGTCCTCGTAGGCCCGGGTCAAGGCCGAGTTTCCCGCGCATTGCCACAGATCCTTGGCCATGAGCTGTACTTTCTCGAGCGCCTTTTCGTCGCGCGGGATCCTGGCGTAAATCGGCCGGCCCAAGGTGTTGACGATCTGCTCCTCGCTGATCGGGTGATGCGAAACATAACGGCTCAGGATGAAGTGCGGCTGCACGCCACTGAGCCCCAGGCGTCCGAACAGTTCGATAAAGCGCCAGCAGCACCGCGCCGCCCCGATCGACTGGTCGAGCACATAAAACAGATGGTCCGAGCGCTCCCACACCGCCACCACATTTTCATTGACGTAACCGCCGCAATCGACCACCACGAAGTCGAACAGCCGCCGCATCAGGTCCAGCGCCGCGCCCAGGGTCACGTCCGAGACCAGTTCGCTGTCCTCGATACGCTTGGGCGCCGCGAGCAGATAGATCCCCGAGGGATGCTTGGTCAGCGCCGATTCGAGTTGAATGGAATCGAGCTTCTTGTCCTGCTCGGCCAGCGCCATGATGGTGCGCTCGGGTTCCAGGTTGAGCGCCACCGCGAGCCCGCCCGACTGCAGATCGAGATCGACCAGCGCCACCCGCTTGCGCAGCGTGTAGCGGAGCGCCAGGCCCAGGTTGGCGGCGAGGCACGAGACCCCGACCCCTCCCACGGTGCTGACCACCGAACAAATGATGCCACCCTGTTCCTTCTGTTCGCGCCGATGCGATTCGCTGACTTTGAGCAGGGCGCGCGTGGCGTCGCCTGGATCGAGCGGCAGAAAGAGCAACTCGTCGGCTCCCGCGCGCAGGATTTGCCGCATCAGTCCGGGTGAGCGCTCGCGCACCAGCGCGAACAGGGCGGGGCGCGGCGAGCGTTCGGCTTGCTTCTGGAGATAGTTCAGCGACACCTCTTCGTTGCCGTTGAATACCACCATCGTGACGTCAGCCGGCGCCGCTGCGTTGCCGCTCTCCTGGGCGCCGTCCTGCGGGGTTAGCGAGACGATCTCGAGCGGCGGATCGCCGAGATTGTCGAGCGCGGACTTGATCTCGGCTCGCCGTCCCTCGTCCTCACCGACCAAGAGAACCCTGAGCGCGCCCGTGCGTCCGTCGGTTTTTCTGCCTAGCACTGCCACAGGATTCTTTTCGGCCGCACGTGTGCCCGTCGTTAGAAGCGGGGCCGTCCGGCGTCTTCGGGATAGACTCTCTGGGTCTTGATTTCGTCGAAATTCATCGGTCCGCGATCGGTCGGCAGAGCGACCCGGCCATTGGACGGCAGCGGAGCCACGATCTGCGGTGTCACGGTCATCACCAGATCGGTTTGCGCGTTGTTGTAACTGGTATTGCGAAAAAGTCCGCGCACATACGGAATATCGCCGAGGTAGGGCACCTTGGCCACCGTCTCGTTCTTGGTATTGAGCAATAGGCCCGCCACGATCAAGGTCTGATTGTTCTTCAACCGCACCATCGTCTCGGCCTTGCGCGTTACGAAGGCCGGCACGGTGAAGCCGAAAAGGTTGACGCCGTGAGCGAAGTCAGGTTCTGAAACCTCGGGCTTCACCTTCAGCAGGATGTCGTCGAAACCTATTACCGTCGGTACAAAGATGACCGAGGTGCCGAACTGTTTGAATACGATCGAGGTGTTGAGCGCCTGCGAAATCACGATCGGAATCTCGCCGCCGGAAAGGAACTCGGCCTTTTCGCCCGAGTTGGCCAGCAGATGCGGTTCGGCCAGTATTTTTCCCATGCTGTTCTCTTCCAGGAACTGGAAGAAGCTCTGGGTCTGAATATTATTGTTACCCGCGGCAAGGCCGTAGGTTATGTTCTGAGACAACAGCAACGGGATGATACTGCCGTTCGGGGGCAAGGTGCCTGTCGCGGTGTTGGAGACCGTAATCGGGGGATTCGAGGAAATCAGCGAGTTGGCGGTTAGAAGGGACGTCGCATTGTAGGGCGTGGCCACACCGCCGGCCATATTGACCAGCGAAATGTTCCATCTCGGCAAAGCCATCGACCAGTTGACGCCGAAGTTCTCGATCCGCGAACGGTTGAGCTCGGCGACGATTACGTTGAGTAGCACCTGTTGCTTGCCGCCCTCGTCGACCCTGATCTCGCGCTCCGAGTAGCGGCCCTGCGTGTCCCACACGGCCAGGGTGGTGAAGCCCGGCTGATGGGCTACCAGGTTAAGCTCGTAAGGATTGATCACCTGGATGTCGGCAACCTTACTGTCGGCGATCGAGACCCGCCGGATGCGGGTCGGGTAGTCGAGCACCTCCGAAGTTCCGGTCATCAGGTCAACGCCATCACCCGGCATGAAATGTTTCTCGCCGAGCGGCGGCGGACCGGACGGGATGACCGCCATCGGATCGGTATTGAACGTCCGCGAGGGTGGCAGCGCCCCAGTCGAGGAAGCCTGCGACGGCAGCATCCCATTGTCGCCACTGGTTGAACTGGGAGTGACAATCGGAGCCACCGAATTGGGCACCGCGGTCGAAGATTCAGAAGTGGAGGCCTGCGCCACCGCCGTCGATGGCGCCGCACCTGGCGGCGCAGGTGCGGATGGGGCGGCAGCGTCGACCGGACCTGCCGGGTCCGTCAAGGTGGCGCTTGGCACCGATCCTGTGCGGGTCGCATCGGTGCGGGTTTCCGAACCCGCTACTGGATGACTCGCCAATATGAAGAATCCGAACGCTCCCACGGCCGCGGCTATCAGTTTGCGGCCGTGGCGCGCCTTTTTCTCTATCGCTTCGACCATCGTCCCATCCTCCCCAATTACGGCACGTCGACAGTCTTTGAATTCGGCCCGGCGAAAAACGGATTTTCCTCTGGAGCCCCCGAGAAGCCCGCTCCACTCGGCGCTTGCACGTGAGCGCCGTGATTGCCGTTCGCCGTCGAGTCAACAGTTCCTGCCGGAGGCGCCGAAACAGGCAACGCCGAGACCGGCGGCGCCGCTCCAGGAGCGGGCGTCAGGCTTTCGACCCCTGCCACCTCAAAACTCGCCGCGGCCGAACCGACCGTCTTCCGGTGCACGCCTCCGGTATCGCGTGCGCCCCGGCCATGCACGAAAGAAATCGATTCGCTGCTATGCCCGTCCCGCAAGATCTCGACCTGTACCGTCTTGGGCCCTGGGCGTGCGCTGACATGAGGTATCGGAGCCACCACCTGATGCTCGATCACCGGCGCCGCCGCGCCGCCCCGCAGCATGGCTCCGATGTCGGAACCGTTGGTCATCACGATCTTCTTGTCGTCGTAATTGCGCAGCGCCAGACGCAAGACCCCATCGTGGCTGGCCACCGAGAGCCGCTCGGCCTCCTCGGGTGTCACCAGCACGGTGACGACCTTGACCACTCTGGGTTCGTCCTTCGCCTCCTCGATCTCCTGCGCAACGGCGAGCACCTCGACATTTTGCAGTACGATCTTGGAAAATGGCTGGCCGCCGGTGGATGGATCGGAGATCGCGACCAGTATATCGACGTGCGCGCCGGGCAGGACGAAGCCGGCAATATCGGCGACCTCGTCCACCGAAAACGACATCGCGCGCATCCCGGCCGGAATCAACAGCGGCAGCATGCCCGCGGTCTTGACCCCCGAGAACAGGCGGTCACCGATAATCGGTTCGTTTTCCACAAACGGTGTCTTGACGTATTTGCCGGTCACGGCCGCGATGTCAGTGAAGGCGCCCGGTGGCGTGCTGTCGCGCGACCATCGCACGAGTTTGACCGCGGTCGGATCGATCTGTGAACCAATGTGCAAATCATGCGTGGCAACCACGATATTGACCGATTGCGCCATCGCTTCCTGGACTTCCCGCTCGCGTTTCTTCAGCGCCGAGTAGACGACCAGCGCAGCGACCAGCGCTGCGACGCCGGCCAGCATCATGAACAACAGCGATCGTCTCATCGTGAGCCCTCCCCCTGATGAAAGCGGCCTGGCCAAGGGCCGCAAGCTTTTCCGAACCACTCGGCACTTGTTGCCGCGCGCTCAACCGCTCATGACCGTTTCCTTGCTGGTGAACGACACCAACACGAACTCGACCATCGCCTCGCCGCCGAAAGTGGTTTTTCGTGCCGTCAGGATTCGATCAAGCGGTGAACTCTCGACGCAACCGCAGTCAGAGTAAGGCCTCATAAATGAGCGCCGCATGGAAGTTGCTAATGACGATCCCGATGAGTGATTCCTTCGTCGGAGATTCGCCGGAGCCCGATGCCGCGCTAAGCATTCCTCTTTACTGACAAACTATGGCGTGGAGCATTCCGAAGCAAGAGCGCGACAATTTGCACTTTCAGTAATGGCTATTCTTGTCAAATCAAGTCAGGGCTCTTCTGTCTGACTCTCGTCAAGCGTGCCGAGCGGCTAAACTATGTCACTATTCGCGGAATCGATGGTTCGATCCTTCCGCTCTATATAACGCTTACCCTACTCTGAATAGTCTGTCTCTCTTTGCCAAGCCAGTTGCGGCGCGCTTCACGGCGGACGGCCCGTTCCGATCGAGCGTCACTGCGAATTGACTAATTAGGCGGTGGAGCTCGCATCCCGCCGTCAAACGTCAGCGGCTGATTTTATTGCCGCTTTTTCTTTAGCCGCTTAAAGGATGCTTTGCGGAGGATTGATTGCCCAGTGTTGTCGCTCTTGGGACTTGCCTTTCTACTCTTTATACCGACAGACAGCGTATTATGCTTGATGTTATTTTTTGGCCGATGGGACGAGATGGGAGCCGACGAAACGCTCGCATACCAGAAATGCCTTCACAAACAGATAGTCTTTCTCTTCTTCTTGACCATTCCCGTTTCAATGAGACTTGCTTTTGAGCGGAAACGTGAGGACCGTTCGTGACATTGCACGTATCATGAGAGAGACGGGGGGCGTAACTCAGAATTATCGAGTGCATCTATCGGAAATATCGAGCACATTTGCAGTGAGGACACGGGTAGAGGCCGTGGCTTACGGCCGCTCGAAGATGATTTGATCGCCGACCTCGGTTTGGCTGCGGGCCGCGGCGCCGGCCGGAAGTTCCAGCGCTTTGCGCGCGCCCCAAACGACCGAGGAGATGCGCCATGGCCGCAGGTTGCGATCGATTCGAATTGCTCTGTCTTGGCGGCTCAGGAACACAATGTCGATGGCAAAGCGCATGAACAACATGTGCATGCACATGAACGGCTCCAGTCGTCCCGCCTCGAACAGCATCCCCGCCTGCGCTTCGAGCCTATCGCGTCCGAGCAGGCCGCGGCTCTTGCCCATCATCCCGCTCGCTTCTTCGAGGTGCTCACAGAGGACGGTCGCGCGCGTTTGATTCACCGCCCGCAGGTTCGCCGGCCGCTTTACCTCGGTACTTTCCATCGCTCCTCGCTTGCTTATGGTTCAAGTATAACGCCGCGCGATACCCGCCGCCCTGTCCCGTCCAAGTCGGGTGTAATACAATCGCCGGCAAGGAGAGCACGTCGGCGCTGGTTGAGCGGCGTCGGCCAGGCATCATTTAACACCGGGCACGGCGCGGCGGGCCCTCCCGCGTGCTGGCGCATAATCAGTCACAATCAGTATGGACACGATCTGGCTTCCACCCGCTCTGGTATGTTACGCGCTTTCGGCCGCCGGATTCGTGGCCGGGCGCGCCGCCAACCGTCCACGCTGGACCGATCAGGCGGTGCCGCTGCTGGGTGCGGCGGTGCTGTTTCATACGCTGGACCTGGTGATTGGCGCCCTTAAGGCCGGCAATATCCCGGTCACCAATTTCGCCCAGTCGTTGTCTTTCCTGGCCTGGCTCACGGCGATCGTGAGCTTTGTCCTCATATCGCGGATGCGGATGCAGGTGCTGGGGGCCTTTGTGGCGCCGGGCGTTCTGGCCGCGGTGGGCTCGGCGATGCTGCTTACGCGTCGCGGCCGCCTGGTCATTCCCGACAGTCTGCGCAGCGCGTGGCTGCCGGTCCACGTGACGCTGGCGTTTCTGGGCGATGCGCTGTTCGTGGTTGCGGCCGGAGTGAGCCTCGCCTACCTGGTCTACGAGTCGCGCCTGAAGGCAAAGCGCCCGATGACGCCGGTGGGGCAGACGATGCCGAGCCTGGAAAAACTCGACCGCATCAACTACCGCCTGCTGGGATGGGGCTTCGTGATGCTGTCGTTGGCGATCGTCAGCGGGGCGCTATGGGCTGAGGCGACCTGGGGCCATTTCTGGTCATGGGAGCCGCAGGAATCGTGGTCGCTGATAACCTGGCTGTTGTACGCGGCGCTGTTGGAATCGCGGGTGGCGGCGGGATGGCGCGGGCGGCGGGCCGCAGCGCTGACGCTGGCGGCGTTTACTGTATTGTTAGGCTCGTTCCTGAGTGTGAGCCTGCTCTTTCCGGGCAAGCACGGCGGAAGTTTCGGTTAACCTACGGGCGGGTGCATTTGCGGACAGGATGGACGAGAAGCTTCTCATCGTCGGTATCAACCATCGCACGGCCCCGGTCGCGGTCCGCGAGCGGCTGGCCTATGGCGACGGCGAGATCCTTGCAACGCTTTTGCGGCTCAAGGATCGCGCGCCTACGCTGGCTGAGTCCGCGCTGATTTCGACCTGCAACCGCGTCGAGATCGTCGGCGTGGCGGCCGACTCCGCCCGCGCCATCGACGAAGCCACCAGCTTCCTCGCGGCCGACCGCGAGGTCGATGCGGCGCTGTTCGCCGGCGCGCTCTATCGCTTCGAGGGCCGCGACGCCGTGCACCATCTGTTCCGGGTCGGCGCCAGCCTCGACTCGATGGTGGTTGGCGAGCCGCAAATCCTCGGCCAGCTCAAGTTGTCGTACGGCTACGCGGCCGAGGCGGGCACCGCCGGCCTGGTGCTGCATCGCGCCTTTCATCGCGCCTTCTCGGTTGCCAAGCGGGTGCGCAAGGCGACGCTTATCGGCCGCGGCTCGGTGTCGGTCAGTTCGGCCGCGGTGCGTCTGGCCGGACAGATTTTCGATACGCTCAGCGACAAGACGGTGATGCTGATGGGGGCGGGTCAGATGGCCGAGCTCACCGCGCGCCAGCTCCATGCGCTCGGCGCCGAAACCTTGCTGGTGACCAGCCGCACTTTCGATCATGCGGTCGCGCTGGCGCGCGCGCTGGGCGGGACCGCCGTCCCCTTCGAGAGCCATCGTCCCTACCTCAAGATCGCCGACATCGTGATCGGCTCGCTCTCGGCCGCGCGGCCGGTGCTCGAGTCCGAGAACTTCGAGGCCGTCCTGCGCGAGCGCCGCTACCGTCCGATTTTCCTCATCGACCTGGGCGTACCGCGCAACTTCGACGAGCGGCTCAATACGATGGAGAACGTCTATCTATACGATATCGACGACCTCGGCGCGGTGGTGACCGAGTCGGTCGGCGAGCGCGCACGCGAGGCCGACAAGGCCGAAACCATCGTTGCCGACGCCCTCGCTTCATTCATGCGCTGGATGGACGGGCTGGACCTGGTCCCGGCGATCAAAGACATCCGGGTGAGCATCGAGCAACTGCGCGACACTGAACTCGGACGCCATCGCGCGTGGCTCGCCGCACTGGAGCCGGCGGAGCGCCAGCGTATCGAGGGACTCACGCGCACGCTGGTCAACAAGCTGCTCCATCGCATCCTGGCCGGCCTGCGCAGCACCGGCGCCGGTTCATCCGACCCCGCATATACCGCCGAGCTTGCGCGCCGCCTGCTGTGTGGCGAGCTGGCGCCCGAGGGATCCGTGCTGGGCGGCACGGCAGCCAACCTTGACTTCGAGATGGATCTCGACTCCGGCGACGACGAGGAATCCTGACCGGCGGCCGGCTCCCGACGCGTCCAACAACATTCATATAGATGACCTCCGTACTCCGTATCGGTTCGCGTCCCAGCCGGCTCGCCCTTGCGCAGGCCGAGCTGGTGCGGCACCAGCTCGGGGCGCTGGTCCCGTCCATGACCATCGAGATCGTTCCGATTCGCACCAGCGGTGACCGGATGACCACAGCGTCGCTCGCTCAAGTCGGCGGCAAAGGGCTTTTCATCAAGGAACTGGAAAAGGCGCTCGGCGATAGCCGTATCGACCTGGCGGTGCATTCGATGAAGGATCTGCCGGCCCAGCTCGCCTCCAGCTTCCGTATCGCCGCGGTGCCCGAGCGCGCCGATCCGCGCGACGCGCTGCTCTCGCGTGCCGGCGGCTCGATCGCCGCGCTTCCGCGCGGCGCACGGCTCGGCACCTCGTCGGCGCGCCGGCGCTTCGAGGCGCTGCGCCTGCGCCCCGACCTGCAGATCGCCGCGCTGCGCGGCAACGTCGACACGCGCCTTACGCGTCTCGCCGCCGGCGACTTCGACGCCATCATCCTCGCGATGGCGGGGCTGACGCGGCTTGGGCGCGGCGAGGGCGACACCGCCGCGAGCGGCGTCGCCCTCGCCGCGCTCGACGAGCGCGACTTCGTCCCGTGCGGCGGCCAGGGCGCACTCTGTATCGAGGCGCTCGTAGGCGGGCCGATTGGCGGCTCGGCCGAACTCGAGGCTGCGGTCGCGGCACTCGACGATCCGCGGGCTCATCTCGAAGCCGTCGCCGAGCGCGGCTTCCTGGCCGCCCTCGGCGCCTCGTGCGTTTCGCCCGTCGGGGTGTTCGCGAGGCTGGACGCGGTCACGCTCGACCTGCGTGCGCTGGTCTTCAGCGTCGACGGCGCGCGCCACATGATCGACGAAATTTCCGACAGGGTGGTCGACGACAGCGCATCCGGCACGCCGCTGGAGCGCGCCGCCGCGCTCGGCGCGCGGCTGGCGGAGCGGATGCTCGCGGGCGGCGCGGGCGCGCTCATTGCCGGCGCCGATGAGGCCGCCGCCGCAGGCGCGGCGGCGGCCGGGGAAGACTCAGGCCGCGCGCCGCAATCGGGCGCGCGGCCTGAGTCTTCCCCGGCCGCCTCGATGCCGCTTCATGGGCGGCGAGTCGTGATCACCCGGGCGCGCGAGGCCGGCGGCTCGTTCGCCGCCGGCTTGCGCGCGCTCGGCGCAGAGGTGACGGAATTTCCTACCATCGAAACCGTCCCGCCCGACAGCTACGCGGCGATCGACGCGGCGCTCGAGCGCGTGGCGGTTTTCGACTGGGTGATCTTCACCAGCGCAACCGGCGTCGAACGACTGCTCGAACGAATGAGAACGCGCGGCCTCGACCCGCGCGCGCTCCTGGACGCGAAGCTCGGCGCGATCGGCCCCGCCACCGCCGCGCGACTGACCGCGCACGCGCTGGAAGTTGCCGCGATTCCCGACGAGTATCGCGCCGAGGCGATTATCGAAGCGATCGGCGCCGGGCGAATCCACGACGCACGAATCCTGATTCCTCGCGCCCAGGTCGCGCGCGAAGTGTTGCCGGAGATGCTGATCGCGGCGGGCGCACGCGAAGTCGTCGTCGCGCCGGTCTACAGGACGGTGAAGCCCGAGCACGCGCCGATCGATCGCGTGCGCGAGATGGCGGCGGCACGCACCATCGATCTCGTCGCTTTCACCAGCTCCAGCACGGTGGCGAACTTCTGCGACATGGTCGGCGCCGCCGTCGCCCGCCGGCTCAAGGCCGCGGCGATCGGCCCGATAACCGCCGAGACCGCGCGCTCCGCGGGTATCCAGGTGGTCACGCAGTCGACTGAATATACGATTCCCGGGCTGATCGCTGCGATACGCGAATATTTCCTGGCCGACGTCAAATAACTGCGCGTTCCGTCGAGCGGTTCGCCCATGACCGATTTTCGAGATGACCGACTTTCGAGCGCTGGCGAAAATCGCCGCGCTCTGCGACACTGAGCATTATGGACGCGAAAGCTAAGGCCGAAATCCTGCACGGCGTGGTGCGCAAATTTCGCACCGGTGGAAGCGATATCACCTCCGAGGAATGGGGCCGCTTCGTAGCCGCCCAGAACGAGGGTTATCGCACCGGGCCGGAAATCGGCCAGCGCGTGCCCGAGTTCAACCTGCCCGACCAGCATGGCAAAAGCCGCACGCTGAAAGATCTTTCGGGACCCGACGGCTTGCTGCTGGTCTTCAGCCGTAGCGCCGATTGGTGACCGTACTGCCGCAACCAGCTCGTCGAGCTGCAACAATCGCTGGAGACGCTGAAGGCCGCCGGAATCAACGCCGCGTCGATCACCTACGATTCGCGCGCGATTCTCGCCGCCTTCGGCGAGGCCTACAGGATTGACTATCCGCTGCTTTCGGACGCCGGCAGCAAAGTCATTCGCGCGTTCGGAATTCTCAACACCAACATCCCGGAAGATCACAAGATGATGTACGGGATGGCTTTTCCGGGCGATTACCTGCTCGCGCCCGACGGCACGGTGCGCGACAAATTGTTTCTCCCCAGCTACGAGCATCGCCCCTCGGCCACCGCGCTCACACTGCGCAACACGGACGGCGCCGGCGCGGCGAACTCGGTTGAAATCGACTCCGGAGCGTTCAGTGCGACGGTCACGTTATCGGCCGATCGATGCTTCCCCGGACAGGAACTGGCGATCGCGCTGCGTATCCGCTTGAACCCGGGATGGCACATCTATGGCACGCCGCTACCCGGTAGCTATCGGGCGACCGAATTGATTTTCGAAAGTCCGATCGTCGGCGAGCAATCGATCGAATTGCCGGCTGCGAAGCCGATGCTGCTCAAGGCGCTGGGCGAAACGCTGCCGGTATACGAGGGCGAGGTTCGCGCGCACGGCAGGCTCGGGATCAAGTGGAGCCCGCCGATGCCGGCGAAATTCATGGAACCCTTCGGCAAGCCGATCGCTCCGGGACCGTACAAGATCGCCGGCACGCTGCGGTTCCAGGCTTGCAGCGATACTGTCTGCGAGGCGCCGCAGGCGATCAAGTTCGAGCTGCCGCTCGAGCTGGAAGCCGGAATCCCGCCGGCGCCAAAAAAGCCGGTCTAGTGTAACGCCCCAGTAATAAGCCGCTTCAAGAGCTTGTCATCCTGAGCGACGCGAATCCGCAAGCGGAGTCGAAGAATCTCTCGCGCGGCGTCCTTGTTGCCGCGTGATTTGGCAGGGGCTTTGCGGAAAGGATGCACTGGCGGTGCGAATAGCCAATCCAATCGTCATCCGGGCCTAGCTGAATTCGCCGCGGATATATTCCTTGGTATGCTCTTCCCTGGGGTTCTCGAAAATCGCCTGGGTGGGTCCGTACTCGACCATGTAGCCAGTACGACCGCCGGCCGAAGTATCCACGTACAGAAAGGCGGTCGTATCCGCGACCCGCTTGGCCTGCTGAAGATTGTGGGTGACGATGGCGATGGTGTATTTTCTCTTCAGCTCCGTCATCAGCTCTTCAATCCGGCGCGTCGCGATCGGATCGAGCGCCGAACACGGCTCGTCCATCAGCAGCACCGCCGGCTCGGTAGCGACGGCGCGCGCGATGCACAGCCGCTGCTGCTGTCCGCCGGAGAGCGCCAGTGCGCTCGTTCGCAGCTTGTCCTTGACTTCGTCCCACAGCGCGGCCTGGCGCAAGGCCGCCTCGACCTTGTCCTCGACCGGGCCCTTGTAGCGGTTCAAGCGCAGTCCGAAGGCGACGTTTCTGAAGATGCTCATCGCGAACGGATTGGGCTGCTGAAATACCATCCCGATATGCCGGCGCACGGCGACCGGATCGACCCTGGAGCCGTAGATGTCCTGGCCGCGGAAGATAACGTGGCCTCTGAGGTGAAACCCGCGCACCAGATCGTTCATCCGGTTGAGACAGCGCAAAACCGTGCTCTTGCCGCATCCCGAGGGGCCAATGAAAGCGGTGATGGTGCCCTTCTTTACTTTCAGGGCCACGTCGCGCACGGCCTTGAACTTGCCGTAGTGAAGTTCCGAGATGTTGCAATCGATCAGGGTGTCGGTGAGCGGCGATTCGTCAGATGCGCCGTTCACGTGCCTCTTGGTCAGCACCGGTGTAAGTGGCATGCGCGTCTCCCTCGACTAGTCGGCGGATCGTCCGGCCAAGGCCTGGCCGACCACGTTGAATATCAGCACGATCGCCACCAGCACCAGCGCCGCGGTCCACGCCAGTGCTATCTGGTTTTCGAATGGCGAGCCGGAAAAGTTGTATATCATGACCGCGAGCGAGGCGGTCGGCTTCATCAGATCGCCCAAAGTCTTGGGCAGAAAATCGGGCGCCGTGCGGCTCATCCAGAAATTGCTGAACAGTGCGGTGAACAACAGCGGGGCCGTCTCTCCGGCGGCGCGCGCCACCGCGAGCATCACGCCCGTAAGCATCGCGGGTGCGGCGGTCGGCACGATCACTTTTGTCACGACCTGGGTTGGCGTTGCGCCCATTCCGATTGCCGCTTCCCGCATCCTGGACGGAACCCGCTTGATCGCCTCCTCGGCGGTCAGCAGCACCGTCGGGAGCATCAAGAGCGCCAGTGCGACGCCGCCGGCGGGCGCGGAGAACTCTCCCGTCACCACGACTATAACCGCGAAAGCAAAGACCCCCGCTAGGATCGACGGCAGACCGGTCAGCACCTTGGCCGCAAAACGCACCGCAGAGGCAGTTCGGGTGTCGGGGCCAAATTCGGTGATATAGATCGCCGCGAGGATGCCCAACGGTACGCTAAGCGCGGTGGCTATGGCAACGATCACAAAAGTGCCGACGATTGCGTTGCCGAACCCGCCGCCGGTCGTCATTGCGGCGGGTGGAAGCTCGCGCAACGTACCCTGGTTCAGCGCCGCGGTTCCTCGCACCACCAGCAGATAGAGCACGGAGAACAAGGGGAACAGCGCGCCGATCGTCGCCACCCCGGTAAACAGGCTCATCAGATAGCTGAAAAGTGTGCGCGGCCGGCGCAGCGATCGCTCGAGCCCTTCCAGGTCAACCTCGGCGGCCGCACCGGAACCCTGTATCGGCGCCGCCATCAGCGCAACCCCTTGAGGCCCGCGTCGGCGCGCTGAAGGATCAGGGTGCCGACGATGTTAACCACCAGGGTGATCGCCAGCAGTACCAGCGCGACATACATCAGCGCGCCGACCTCGATCTGGTCGGCTTCGGGAAAATGATTTGCGAGCAGCGCCGCGAGCGTATTGGCCGGCGAAAAAAGCGACCAACTGATTACGTTGGCGTTGCCCGCCAGCATCGCGAGCGCCATCGTCTCGCCCAGCGCGCGGCCAAATCCCAGGATGATCGCGCCGAAAATTCCGGTCGCCGCGGTCGGCACGAAAATCGCCAGGATCGCCTCCCAGCGCGTGGCGCCCATGCCGAAGGCGGCTTCGCGCAGTTTGGGCGGCACCGCGACCAGCGCGTCGCGCGAAATGGCCGAGATGGTCGGCAGCACCATGATTGCCAGCACGATCGAGGCCGGCAATAACCCGGGCCCACTCAGGCCAGTGCCGAAGATCGGTATCCAGCCGAGATGCGCGTGCAGCCAGTTCGCGGGCGGGCGAACGAATGGAATCACCACGAAAATTCCCCACAGCCCGTAAACCACGCTCGGGATCGCGGCGAGCAACTCGATGGTGATTTTCAGCAGGTTCTCGGTCCGGCCGGGCAACGAGTTCAGCCACGAATACTGTGAGAGCCGCAAAAAGCCGAGCACGGTATCAAGTCCGGATGACAAAAAGCCTTCGCTAAGAAAAATCGCAATAGCTAAACCGAAAACCGTTCCAATAGCTAATCCGAGTATCGAACTATACAAGGTTCCCACGATCGCGGGCAGAATTCCAAAACGGGCGCGATTGGAATCCCAGGTGGTTCCGCTGAGAAAGCCCAGGCCGTAGCTGCGAATCGACGGCATCGCCTGCCGTCCGATGCTGATGATCACGCAGAACACGAGAATGATCGTGAACCAGGCAACGGCGAGCGTGCAGCGGCGAAATATGCGATCCGCCGCGATTTCGATCGCGGACGGAGGCTGAGAGATCTCCGCCCTGGCAGGCACTACCTCTTCATCTCCCGAATGCCCGCCGAGGTGGAAGATACTCCGTGCCGCACCAAGCTCGCGTGGGGTCATGAAATCTGTTTGAGCGCTTGGCTGACCGCGTCGACCACATTCGCGGGCAGCGGGATGTAGCCGAGGTCGACGCTGAACGACTGGCCTTGAGTCAGACCGTATTGAATGACCGACTTGAGAGTGGCGGCGGTTTTGGGATCCTTATACTTTTTGTAGCAAAGTAGCCATGTGTAGGTGACGATTGGATAGGCGTCGGCGCCCGTCGGATCGGTGATCCACGCGCGCAGGTTGACCGGCAACTGCACGCTGGCGAGCGCATCCTTGCCCGTCGCCAGACCGGCCTTCACATATTTGCCGCGCTTGTTCTGGAGCGTCGCCATCGGCATCTTGGTCTGCATTGCGTATCCGTATTCGACGTAGCCGATCGCGCCCGGCGTCTCCTTGATCAGGGCGGTGACGCCGGGGTTGCCCTTGCCGGCCACGGCGGCCGGAAAGTTGACCGACTTGCCCGCGCCCGGTCCGTTCTTCCACGCATCGCTGATGGCGCTTAGATGCGAGGTGAAAACGAAGGTGGTTCCGCTGCCGTCGGAGCGGACCACGACGGTTATCTTGGTCTCCGGCAGTTTCGCTCCCGGGTTGGCCTTCAGGATAGCCGGGTCATTCCACTGGGTGATCTTGCCAAGGAAGATTCCCACGTAGGCCTCGCGCGAGAGCCTGAGCTCGCGCGGGCCGTCGGGCAGATTGTAGGCGAGCACGATTGCGCCGGCGGTCATCGGGAGCAACACGACGCCGTCTTTGACCGCGGCCATCTCCTCGTCGGTCATCGCCGCGTCGCTGGCCGCAAAGTCGACCAGGTTTTTCTGGAACTGTTTTATTCCCGCGCCGCTGCCCAGCGCCTGATAGTTAATCTGCACGTCGGGATGAGCCTTGTTATATTCGGTGAACCACTTCTGGTAGAGCGGCGCCGGAAACGTCGCGCCGGTGCCCTGCAAGGTTATCGCGTCCGCGGCGCCGATCGGAGCGCCGGAGCCAAGCCTGGGCTCCGCAAGGCTCCCGAAGGTCGCAAGCCCCACGCCGATCAGCGCGATGGCGATCGGCAGCAGTACGTTTCGCACAATTCTCATAAATCTTCCCTCAGTTCGGAGGCGCGGGCCCGACCGGCGAGAATAAACCCCCGCAGCCTCCATTCGGACCAAACAATTGTTACGGCAATGTGTCACGCCAGTGACTTTTTCGTTTCGAATTGCTCGCCAGTCGCTCCGACTACGGGCATTCGCTGATCCTCGCGTCCCCGGCCGCCGGCCCCAGGTTCGGATTGTGATCGGCCGGAATGAACGCCATTCCGCCCGGATTCAGGAGCCCGTTCACGATCGGGGTGACGAAACCCGTGGTCAGATTCGTCTGCCCGACGAACTGGACAACGTTCGATCCCGTGACCGGCGTGCTGACCACCACCACCGCGGAGTAGGCCGCGCCGGGCGCGAAATACGGCGCCGTGATCGCATAGACGGTTTCGCCGTCCTTGTCAGCCACCAGCAACTCGCCCTGTGGAGCGTTCGCAAATACGGTGTCATCAAAGGTGGTATCGCCGATCGTCGTCCCTCCAGCTTCCGACGTCAGCGGCACGACCAACACGTTCTGACATCTGCGGCCCGGATGCTGCACGACGACGAGTTCGCCGTCTTGCTGCGAATCCAGCAACAGCTCGCCAAAGGGATCGAGAATCATCGAATCCGGATCCGTAAGATTGAGCGTCACGGGTTTGCCGGTAGTCACATCGATCGCCGACGTGTCGTCGTTGATCACACCGGTGAGTTTGACCTTCTTGCCGTCGAGCTTGAGACTGGCGATCCCGGGCGCGCTGTTCGTGGAAGGATTGGAGGCGCTGACGAACACTGAACCGCCGTCGAACACGAGATCATCGTAGCCACCGCCGTGGGGTCCGGTCCCGATGGTAAAAGGCTTCTGCTTGCCGCTCTTAGGATCGATGACTATCAGCGTCGAGTTTGCATCCTCGTTCTGCAACGCCCACAGCTCGCCGGTTTCGTTGTTAAACTTCAAGCCGTCGTTATGACCAACCACCGTGAATGTTTTCACCACCGTACCGTCCATTGTGTACTTGACGATGGTGCTCATCGCGCCGCCAGAGCCGTCGGGCGCACCGCCATTGCCATAGCCGACGAAAACATTGTAGCGCGAGAAGGTGATTGAATCCGGCGCGCTGTAGCCGTTTTCCGACACGGCGAAGGTGCTGAGCGAATAGGGCGCGACCGCCGACGGACTTACCGCCTGTGCGGGCGCCGGCCGCAGCGTTGCGAGCAACATCAGGGATGCACCGCAGGTTAGCGCCCTGGCCGCAGCACCTGTTTGTCTCAGAATTATTTTCACGGTTTTCCATCTCCTCGCGCTGTAGATGCGAATGTTTGCAATAAAGATTGCGCGCGTTTCCGAGATAGCACGCTTCGCCGTTGCGCGGATGATTGCGGGGTTAACGGCAGGTTAAATTGAATTCGATGGGTTCAAATTGGCTTCAGATGTTTGTGGGCAACTATAGACTCGCCGCCATCGCCATTGTCGTTTAGCTACTGTTCAAGTAGTCACTCAAATCGATTGCGGCTCTTCAGTGGAAGACGCGGCGCGATACCTAGTTGCGGGGTTCCGCCGACTGAGACTTTGTGCAATGTGAATTTAACAATCGCGCCATTCCACCGGGTTATTTACACCGGCGGGAAGAAGAAGGTCATGGAGCATGGCGGCTTCGCGCATGACGACACCAACGTCATCATGCTGCTGGCCAACTCCGAGTTTTCACCCGAGAGCGTGAACACTCCGGTGCAGACGGCCCAGGTCGCTCCGACGATCCTGAAAGCGCTGGGCCTCGATCCGCACAGCCTGCAGGCGGTTCGGCTTGAGCACACCCCGGTTCTGCCGGGCCTCTCGCTCCCGCACTAGGAACGCGCAAAGGGCCGCAGGCAGGTCTTGCCATAACATGGCGGGCGTCCCGGTCATACGGGGCGCCCGCCACTCTTTTGCCGGCACGAAAAAGCGGTTTCGTTCCGGCGCGCCTCATCAATATAATCAGTGACGAGCTTCCAGTTCCGCCCTTGAGGGGGTAAGCATCGCGATGGCGTTTCCAATCAATCGCCCACGGCGGCTACGGCGTACCGAAACCCTGCGCCGGATGATCCGAGAGACGCGTCTTGCGCCCGACGATCTTATCCAGCCGTTCTTCGTCTGCCCGGGACGCGACGTCAAGCGTCCGATCAGTTCGATGCCGGGGGTGGCGCAGATGTCGGTCGACCAGGTGGTGCGCGCCGCGCGCGAGACGCACGCGGCCGGTGTCCCGGCGACCATCCTGTTCGGCATCCCGCAGCGCAAGGACCCCAACGGCAGCGAGGCCTGGAACGATCAGGGCGAAGTGCAGCGCGCGATTCGCGAAATCAAGGAGCACGTGCCCGGCCTCGCGGTGATAACCGACGTCTGCATGTGCGAGTACACCGACCACGGACATTGCGGCGTGGTGCTAGGCAACGATGTCGATAACGACGCGACGCTCGAACTGCTTTCGCGCGAGGCGCTCTCGCACGCCCGCGCCGGCGCCGACATGGTCGGACCTTCGGACATGATGGACGGGCGAGTCGGCGCGATCCGCCGGACGCTCGACGAAAACGGCTTCACGCACGTTCCGATCATGGCTTACTCGGCCAAATTCGCCTCGGCGTTTTACGGGCCGTTCCGCGAGGCGGCCGAGTCGGCGCCGCAGTTCGGCGACCGCCGCTCCTACCAGATGGACCCAGCCAACGGCGACGAGGCGATGCGCGAGATCGCGCTCGACCTCGCCGAAGGCGCCGACATCGTGATGGTCAAGCCGGCGCTGCCGTATCTCGACCTGATCTACCGCGCCAAGCACGAGTTCCGCGTCCCGGTGGCGGCCTACAATGTGTCGGGCGAGTACTCGATGCTGCGGGCGGCCGGGCTCAACGGATGGCTCGACGAGGAGCGCGCGGTGATGGAAGTGCTGACATCGATCAAGCGGGCCGGCGCCGACATGATCCTGAGCTACTTCGCCACCGAGGTGGCCAAACGGCTTAAGTGATCGCGCCTGTTGCCTGGAATCCAGCTTTTCGGGCGGCTGAAATGACATGACCATTCTCGTGCGGCCGCTGGTCGAAAACGATCTCGACGAGGCCGACCGCATCATGCGGCTCGCCTTCGGCACCTTCATCGGGCTCAAGGACCCGGCGGCGATGTGGGACGACGCCGACTACACGCACTCGCGCTGGCATTCCGATCCCGCGGGCGCGCTGGCCGCGGAGCACGACAGGCGGCTTGCCGGATCGAATTTCGCCGTGCGCTGGGGCAGCCTGGCCTATTTCGGTCCGCTCTCGGTGCGGCCGGAATTGTGGGATCGGAAGGTCGGGCAGCACCTGGTCGAGGCCACGATGGCGATGTTCGAGCGCTGGGGCGTGCGCCATCGCGGGCTTTACACATTTGCGCAGAGCCCCAAGCATATCGCGCTCTACCAGCGCTACGGATTCTGGCCGCGCTTCCTGAGCGCGGTGATGCAAAAGGAACTTCAGCCCCGTCAGCATCAGGTCCAGTACGAGAAATTCTCCGCGCTTTCCGCGAGCGCGAAGGCAGAGACGATCGCGGCCTGCGGCCAGCTTACCGATTCGCTTTTCGCCGGGCTCAACCTGCGGCGTGAGATCGACGCGGCCGATCGGCTGCGGCTGGGCGAGACGATACTCGCGCGGCGCGGATCGAAGGTGGCCTGGTTTGCCGTTACGCATATCGGGCGCGCGACCGAGGCCGGCAGCGGCGTGTGTATGGTCAAGTTCGCGGCCGCGCGGCCGGGCGCGCACGCCGGGCGCGACTTCGATCAGATGCTCGACGCCTGCGAGGCGCTCGCGCTGGGTGCCGGGGCGCATCAACTGCGCGCGAGCGTCAACTTTGCGCGCGAGCAGGCGCATCGCAAGCTCGTCGCACACGGCTTGCGCGCCGAACGAATTGGCGTGGTGATGCAGAGTCCCAACGAGCCGGCCTACAATCGCCCGGGCAACTACATTCTGGATGACTGGCGCTAAGCTGGCTCGGCGCGTCGCAGCCGCGCGGCGCGGGCGGTGTTTTTTCCCCGCGTTGGATTCCGGATTGAACCGGATCGTATCAGGCGCGCGGTTTGGGTCTGATGTGCGTCTCGTAGTATGGGCGCATGGCGCGCAGCGCGCGCATCTGATGATAGGCGAGTTCATCATCGGCATAGCGATGCTCCGGACCGAGAACGCATCCAGCCCGCGCGTGGCATCGCCCGGCGCAATCGGGCTCGACCTCGACCCGATGCGTCAGGCACTTCGGCACGTCCCATCCGGCGGGAAAACTCACCGCGCCGACCGGACACGCACCGACGCAACTGCGTGGAACGCATCCGGGACACGGATCGAAGCCGCGCGCATCGCCGGGCGCGTCGAGCGGCACCTCGAGCAGCAGCGCCGCGCGAAATGCGATCCACGGACCGAACACCGGATGCACCACGACGCCGAGGATGCTCGGCCCGGCGATTCCCGCCGCCTTGCCCAGCTCGACGAAGTTGAGCGTGCGTGCGCTGCGCATGGACGGCTGCATAAACGGATGAACGATGGTGTAGCGGAGCGCGGCTTCGCGCAGCGGCGCCGCGACTTCGCGTTCGACCACCTCGCGGGTGAAGTCGTCGAGCGGATTTTCACGCTCCCGCCATCCGGGATTGCGCGCCGCGTGCCGCTTGAAGGCCGTCCAGAAATCGCTGCCGCCGTTGCCGAGCACCACGATCGAGCGCGCCGCCGGATCGACGAGCGCCGCGCGCGCCTCGGGCGGGACCGCCGCGTCGTAGCGCGCGAGCGGGAGCGCGGCGCACAGGTTGAGCCCGTGGAGCGCGGCGGCCGCGCGAACCGCGGCGAGTATCGAAGCCGGGTCAGGCAATTTTGTAAGTGACCAGCGCGTCGGCGATCAGCGCGCCTTGCCGGTCGCGGATTTCGACCGCGATGCTGGCGATCCGTTTGCCGCCGCGGCGCACCCGGGCGTGCGCGACAAGATCGGTTTTCACCGCGGGCGCGGCGTAGTTGACGGTCATCGAGATGGTCGCACTGCTGCGAGTCTGCGGCATCGTCCAGATGGCGGCGCAGGCGGCAACGTCGGCCAGCGCCGCGATCGCGCCGCCGTGGATCGGAACGCCGGGGCCGCCGGCGTTGAGGATGCTCTCGCCGAACGGCATTCGCACCGTCGCCTCACCCACGCCGTGCGCCTCGATTTTGAGCCGCAGCGCAGAGGAGAACGGCCCCTGCTCGAGCTCGCTGAGCACCGCGTGATATGTCGCCTCAGCCATCGCCACCCCGCGATCTTACTCCCTCCTGTTCTTTCCGATGTTGGGCGCCTGATCTTGCATGCCCGACCGTGCGCGTTTGATCTTGCGCACGTGGCGAGCCGCCGCCAGCCGCGCCATCCGAAGCGCCACACCGACCGCAGCCTCCGGTTCGTCGGCGTGCTCGATACCTTCGATTTGCCGCCACGCGCGGAGCGCGACCGTGGGGCGGCCGATCTTGAGCGCAAATCCGATTTCGCTCAGCGTGCCGCCTTCGCCGGCCAGCGCGACCACGGCGTCGGCGCTGCCGATCACGACGGCATTGCGCGCCTCGCCCATCCCGGTCGCGATCGCGAATTCGATGTGCGGATTGGCGGCGCCGTGGTCGTAGCCGGGCAGGATGCCGATGGTGTGCGCGCCGCGCTCGAACGCTCCGCGCGCCGCCGCTTCCATCACGCCGCCGCGTCCGCCGCAGATGAGCGTCGCGCCGTGCGCGCCGATCTCAGCTCCGACCTTGTGCGCGAGTTCCAGTACTTCGACGCCGGCGCCGTCGCTGCCGCCGATCACCGCGATTGCCGGACGGCGTTGCATCGCGGGTCACACTCCGAGCAGCGCGGGCAGCTCGGCGATGTCGGCGACCATGAGGTCCGGCGGCGGGATGCCGTCGGGCAGCGGGCCGCCGCGCTTGTTCACCCACGCCACGCGCATCGCGGCGCGCCGCGGCCCGAGCACGTCTTCGCGCGGCGTGTCGCCGACGAACAGGATCGTGTGCGGCTCCAGCCGCAGCATCGCAAGCATGCGCTGGTAGATTTCCGGATTGGGTTTGCGCAGCCCGGCCTCGGCCGAAATTATCACCGCCTCGAACAGGTCGGCGACCCCGGTATCGAGCAGGACCTCGCGCCCGCATTGCGCGTCGTCGAAGTTGGAAAGCAGGCCGAGGCGGAAATGCGGCGCCAGCCGGCGCACGGCGTGCGAGCGCTCGGGCGGCGCGAAGGTGACCTTGCGCACGCCGTCCATGTGAACGCGCGTAACATGGAAGGCGAGGAGGCCGCGCTCGGCGGGATCCAAGTAGCCTAAACGCTCCAGCGTGCGCTCGAAGCGCTGCTGGCAGGTTATTTCGATACCCTCGCGTTCGCGCTCGGCGTTAATCTCGTCGATCACGTCGTGATAAACGGTGAGAAACGTCTCGAGCTCGAAACGCGGACCCATCCGCTCCTGGAGCGACGGCAGTATCCACGGCAGAGTGCTGTGGGTCGAACGCTCGCGCCAATGCAAAAGCGGCAGCCGCTCGGGCTCCCACTTGACCAGGGTGTCGAAAAGGTCGAACACCACCGCTTTAATCTCGCCGTTATCCACGAAGGCCATTATCCACGAAGGCCATTATCCACGAAGGCCGCTATCCGCGGGCAGTGAGCGCGGCCGCGCTTGCCAGCAGCGCCGCCAGGTTGAGCAACATCACTCCGCCGTTGAGCATGACGGACAGATGATGGAGCCGGTCGAATTCGGCGCGGCGCGCGGGGTCGGGATTCGCCTCCTCGGTCACGGCGCGGATCGCGTCGACCTTGGGCCGCACCACGGCCCCGGCGTAAGTGGTCAGCCCCAGCGCGATCAGCAGCGCCAGCGCCGCCATCGCCCACCACATCCGCGGCATCCGCGTCGCGCACAGATAGATCGCCAGGATCAGGCCGATCGCGCCGCAGATGTAGCCGAGCAGGTAGTAGCGCGGAAACAACACGCCCAGCAGCTTGCCCGCCTCCGTCATCGGCAGCACCTTGAACAGCACCGGGGCGACCAGCGCGCTGAAAAATACCATCCCGCCCAGCCAGCAGACGAGACTCAGCAAATATACGAACAGCACGGCTACCATCGGGCTTCGCCTCCGGGCGTCGTCGCAAGGAGATCAAGATGATCAATTCAGATACGGCTTGTTGACGCCGGGCAGCGGCCGGCGGTCGGAGAAGCCGGCATCGATGGTATGCCAGGCGATGATCTGGCGCTCACCGGATTGCCAGCACAGAAAAACCACGTCGTCCTCGATCTCGTACGGGAAATCGACCAGGCCCTGATCGATATCTTTCAGGAAGCATCCGAGGCCCTCGACCTGCCCCGCCATCTCGGCCATTCGCGCGGCATTCTCCTTGAGCTCGGGATAGCGCTCGATGAGATCGGACAGTGGCATTGCGGTAATGGAGGAATCGTGGCGGCGCGCGAGGTCGCCGATGCGCGCGCGCAAGGCGTCGGCTTCGATCTGCAGCCCGCGCACCAGAATTTCCATGCGCGGGATCAGGGCGTTGGCTTCCTCCACTGTGAAAACTTTCTCGAACTGATGCTTTGCCAAGCTATTGTCTCGATAATTGGCGCGGCCCACCAATCGTGGCTAAGTTGTAATAGTGAGACCGAGCTTGTCTGCCCGCAGGGTGTATATTACGTTAATCGATTGCGTGGGTGGAAGCGCCAGTGGCTCTCGGCCGCTACTGGGGAGGCGGTTCAGTATCTATGCCAGAAAAATCCGATAAGGCCAAAGGCGAAAAGCGCTTCGACATCGAAGAGGATCTAAGCAAGGTCGAAGTTCCCGACGTTTTGCCGGTGTTGCCGCTGCGCGGCATCGTGATTTTTCCCAACCAGATTCATCCTTTCCTGGTTTCGCGTCCGACCTCGCTCAAACTGATCGAGGACGTGGGCCAGGCCTCGCGTGTAATCGGGCTGTCGGCGCAGAAAAATCCCGAAGAGGAGAATCCCGCTCCCGAGGGGCTATTTCCGCGCGGGACCGCGGTACGGATTCTCAAGATGCTCAAGTATCCCGACCATAGCGTGCGGGTACTGGTGCAGGGCATCGCGCGAATCGATCTGCTCGACTTCGTGCAAAGCGAACCGTACTTCCGCGCCAACGTGCGGCGCCTGGCCGAGGCGGTCGAGGGCGACAAGGAACTCGACGCACTGCAAGCTCATCTGGTGAGCCAGTTTTCCAAGTTCGTCTCGCTGGTGCCTTATCTGCCCGACGAACTGCAGGTGATGGCGATGCAGGTGCGCGAGCCTGCCCGCCTCACTGACATGGTCGCTTCGTATCTGAAGATCGCGGTCGAGGAGTCGCAGGATTTGCTCTCGACCAACGACGTGCGCGCGCGCCTGGAGAAGCTCATCGTAATTTTAGGGCGCGAGATCGAGCTGCTCGAGCTGGGCCACAAGATCCAGTCGCAGGTCCAGACCGAGCTCAACAAAAATCAGCGCGAATACTATCTGCGCCAGCAGCTCAAGGCGATTCAGAAGGAGCTGGGCGAGGGCGACGCGCGCTCCTCCGAGATCGAGGACCTCGAGAAGAAAATCGAAACGGCCAAGATGCCCGAGGACGCGCGCAAGGCGGCCGACAAGGAGCTGGATCGGCTCAAGATGATCCCGCCCGAATCGGCCGAGCATACCGTGGTGCGGACCTACCTCGATTGGCTGGTCAGCGTGCCCTGGTCGGTTTCCACCGACGACAATCTTGACATCAGGCACGCCCGCTCCGTGCTCGACGAGGACCACTTCGATCTCGAAAAGGTCAAGGAGCGCATCCTCGAGTTTCTCGCCGTGCGCAAGCTCAAGAGCGACACCAAAGGGCCGATCCTGTGTTTCGTGGGGCCGCCGGGAACCGGCAAGACCTCGCTCGGCCGTTCGATCGCGCGCGCGCTGGGGCGCAAGTTCGTGCGCCTGTCGCTCGGCGGGATCCGCGACGAGGCCGAGATTCGCGGCCATCGCCGCACCTACATCGGTTCCTTGCCCGGCCGCATGATCCAGGGTCTGCGCAACGCCGGCTCCAACAATCCGCTGTTCATCCTCGACGAAGTCGACAAGCTCGGAACGGACTTTCGCGGCGATCCGGCCTCGGCGTTGCTCGAGGTGCTCGACCCCGAGCAGAACAACGCCTTCGTCGATCATTATCTCGACGTGCCCTTCGACCTCTCCAAGGTATTGTTCCTGACCACGGCCAATGTGCTCGATCCGATTCCGCCCGCGCTGCGCGACCGAATGGAAGTGCTGGAGCTGCCCGGCTACACCGATGAGGAAAAGCTCCAAATCGCGGAACGCCACCTGGTGCCCAAGCAGATCTCCGAGAACGGCCTGGGCAACCTCAAGATCGAGTTCACCAACGAGACGGTGTCCGAAATCATCCGCAGCTACACGCGCGAGGCCGGCCTGCGCAACCTCGAGCGCGAGATCGGCCGCGTGTGCCGCAAAATCGCGCGCTCCATCACCGAGGGCGAAACCGCTCCCGAGCGCGTCACGCCCGACATGCTGCATCGCTTTCTCGGCCCGCGCAGGTTTTTCTCCGAAGTGGCCGAGCGCACCCAGGAACCCGGCGTCGCAACCGGCCTCGCCTGGACCCCCAATGGCGGCGACATCCTGTTCATCGAGAGCACCCGGATGAACGGGCAGAAGGGCGTCACCATCACCGGCTCGCTGGGCGACGTAATGAAGGAGTCGGCGCAGGCGGCGCTCTCTTACGTGCGATCGCGCGCCGGGCAACTCGGCATCGCGCCCGACTTTTTCGAAAAATCCGATCTTCACATACATGTCCCGGCAGGCGCCATTCCCAAGGACGGCCCGTCCGCCGGCGTGACCATCGCCGCCTCGCTGGCCTCACTGCTGAGCGGTCGCCCGGTGCGCTCCGACGTTGCGATGACCGGCGAGATAACTCTGCGCGGCAAGGTCCTGCCGGTCGGGGGAGTCAAGGAAAAAGTGCTGGCGGCGCGGCGCGCGGGAATCAAGACCGTGATCCTGCCGCGGCGCAACGAAAGCGACCTCGAGGATATTCCCGAAGAAGCACGTAAAGAGATGGAGTTCGTGTTCGTCGATACGGTCGACGAGGTCCTGCGCCACGCGCTGCGCGAAGGAACCGAGCAACATCCGGAAGCGGCGCCGCCGGCCGCTGAGCGCACCGTACTGAACTAAAGGGTGGCTGCCCGGGGACTCGGGAAGTCTTTTTTGCCTGGCGTCGAAGAGGTCACAGAAGGTGCGTCGTGCGGGCGCGCCGAGTCTCTAACCGCGGCCGTTTGTTCCGCGCGCCCCTCTGAGTTGTCGCCCACATCGTTTGCGGCAAAGGACGCGAAAGATCACTGGCCGAAAAAGTGAAAATCGCGATCGTTGCCGCCGAGATAGCGCCCTGGGCCAAAGCCGGCGGACTCGCCGACGTAATCGGCGCGCTGCCCGCCGCGCTCAAGCAAAGCGGCGCAGAGCCCGCGGTTATTTTGCCCGGCTACCACGGCGTCCTCGCCGCGCTCAAGACAGCGCCGGTGGCCGAGAATCTCTCGGTCCCGGTGGGCGGCTCCTTCGAGCGCTTCGACCTGCTGCGGGCCGAGACCCGCGACGGCGTGCCGCTCTACCTCGTCAAGCATCCCGCCTGCTTCGATCGCCCGGGAGTATACGGCGAGCACGGCGTGGATTACCCCGACAATCTGCATCGCTACGTGATGTTCGGCCGCGCGGCCGCGCTCGCCGCCGCGCGCTTCATCCGGCCCGACGTGCTGCATGCTCACGATTGGCACGCCGCGGTGGCGCCAATCGTGGCGCGCGCCGACCCGGCGCTGCGCGACGCGCTTGGCGCTGCGCTCACGGTCTTCACCGCGCACAACCTCGCCTTCCAGGGAATCTTCGAGGCGGCGGATTTCGGCCTGCTCGACCTCGACCGCTCCTATTTCTCCGTCGAGTGCCTGGAGTTCTGGGGACGAGGCAATCTGATGAAGGGCGCCATCGTGCTGGCCGACGGCGCCTCGACAGTGAGTCCGACCTACGCGCGCGAGGTGAGCAGCGATCCCGAATTGGGTTTCGGACTGGAAGGGGTGTTGCGCAATAAGGGCAGCCGCTTCGTCGGGATCCTCAACGGCGCGGACTACACCGAATGGGATCCGGCGATCGACCCGATGATCGCGGCCAGGTACACGCCCGCGCGGCGCGAAGGCAAGGCGGTCTGCCGCCGCGCGCTGCGCAAAATAGCCGGCTTGCCCGATCGCGACGATGCGCCAATAGTCGGGATGGTCACCCGGATGACTGCGCAAAAAGGCGTCGACCTGCTCGCCGACGCGCTCGACGCGGTGATGGGTCTCGGCGTGCAGCTCGTGATGCTCGCGAGCGGCGACCCCGCATTGGAGAAGTTTTTCAAGTCCGCCGAGGAACGCTTCGCCGATCAGTTGCGCGTGCATCTCGCTTTCGACAACGCCTTCGCCCATCATATCCAGGCCGGGAGCGACATTTTCCTGATGCCGTCGCGGTTCGAGCCCTGCGGACTGACGCAAATGTACGCGCTCAAATACGGCACGGCGCCGCTGGTGCGCGCGACGGGCGGTCTAAAGGACACGGTTGCCGAGTTCGATCCGCAACACGGCACCGGCAACGGTTTCATGTTCACCGATTATCGCGCCGGCGCGATGGTCGACGCGCTGGCGCGGGCGCGGCGGCTCTTTGCGGACCGCGCCGCGTGGCGCCGCCTGATGGACAACTGCTTCGCCGCGGACTTTTCCTGGACGGCGTCGGCGTTACACTACCTGCGATGGTTCGACGATCTGCGCCGGGCGCGCGGAGCTTGAGCGACCGCCGGTGGCCGCAACATCCTCAGCGCCTATCCTCGTTTACGCCGACGGCTCGTGCGAGGGTAACCCGGGGCCCGGCGGATGGGGCGTCGTAATCGTCACGCGCGACGGCACGCATCGGCTTAGCGGCGGCGATCCGCAAACCACCAACAACCGGATGGAGATAATGGCGGCGATCGAGGCGCTGCGCGCCCTCGATCCCGGAATCCCTGTGATCCTGCGCAGCGACAGCCAGTACCTGGTCAAGACGATGAACGAAGGCTGGCGCCGGACCAAGAACGTGGATCTGTGGAAACAACTCGACGGTGAGGTCGCCCGGCACGACGTGCGCTTCCAGTGGGTGCGCGGACACGCGGGCGACGCGCGCAACGAAGAGGCCGACGCGCTGGCGCGCGAGGCGGCGCGGAGCGCGGGCAGCGGCCGCGCTCCGCGCCGCCCCGGCGAAGGCGGCGGCGCGCCGGCGATGCCGGGGGCTGCCGTGGCGGGACGCGCG
>Ga0307374_10000490_pt1 | contig 76262 bp, 63 predicted proteins | sample OX3MG_FD_202532 | JGI IMG/M metagenome (GOLD analysis project Ga0307374, IMG submission 202532) | Soil microbial communities from Risofladan, Vaasa, Finland - OX-3 | ecosystem: Environmental > Terrestrial > Soil > Coastal area > Acid sulfate soil | place: Finland: Risofladan, Vaasa | collected... | reverse complement strand
ACCGCGCGATGGCCTTCATCCCGCTGATCTCCAGCGCGGGGCCCCAGGGCGTCCTGGTCGCGCACCGACCCGACGCCGAGCCCTTTGACCCGTTCCGCCTCCACCAGCTGGAGGCCGTCGGCGTCCCGCTGGCGGAGGCGCTCACCGTCGCCCGGCTCCACCGGGCGGACGCCCGGGCCCGCCCCCCGGCCCCCGGCGGGGCCGTCGCCGGGACGGACCGGCCTCCCTGTGATCACGCCGACGCCCGTCACCCCCCGACCGGGTCTCGAGGGCAACCCCGAGAGCCCCCCACGATGCGCGACGTCCGGTCCGAGACGGATGGCGTCACCCGTCCTGCGATCATCCGGGGCGACCCCCGGCCCCGGGCGACGCCTGACGGGATGCGGAGGCGCCCGGGAAGCTGCCCGTCCCGCGGTGACGGCGCTCGGGACGATCTGGCGAGCTTAACCGCTGTCCGTCCCGGGGGACGATCGTCCGGCGGTCACCGGGGAGCATCGTGGCGGTGACGGGCCACGACGCGGTCCGCAGGGAGCGGCGCGTCGGCCGGGTCACCCTGCGACGGCCCGCCCCGAGGCCGCCCGCCGCCGGCTCCGAAGCTGCCGGCGGCGAGGCGGTGACACAGCTGCGACCAGACCGCCATCGCCGCGTCGACGTCCCCACGCGGTGGACCGAGCACTGTGGGGGAATGCCACACTCCCGCCCCGGGCCGCGTCCGTGATCGCCGCGGCTCCCGAGCGCCCCGGCGCTGCCGTCCGGGACCGGGCCGGATCCGGCACCGACCGCGCGGCGGACGCCCCGGCGCGTCTCCAGCTCCTGATCGTGGAGCTCGACCGCCACCCGGTCGGGCTGCTCGCCAGCCAGGTCCAGGAGCTCGCCGCGGCGGTGGCGGTGACCCCGCTGCCGCGCTCCCCGCGGTTCGTCGAGGGCGCCATCGACTGGCGCGGTGAGGTCATCGCCGTGGTCGACCTGCGCGCTCGCCTGGGCCTGCCCGCCCGCTCGCCGCGCCTCGACGACCACCTCGTCATCGCCCGCGCCGGTGACCGTGTCGTGGCGCTGCGGGTGGATCGCGCCGCCGACCTCGTGACGGTGCCGGCGGCCGACCTGCGGGGCGGACAGGGCCTCACCGCCGCCCCCCACGTGGCCGGCCTCACGACGCTCGCGACCGGCTTGGTCGTGGTGCACGACCTCCAGGCGCTCCTCACGGCGGCGGAGGCGACTCGATTGGAGCAGGCGCTCGCCGCCCTCAGACCAAAGCAAACGACCCGGCGGCCGCCCCGGACCGAGAGTCGGCCCCGGGGGCGGGACTGCACCGATGGTTGACGATCGCGATCTGGTCGAGGCGGCCGCCGCCGTCACCGCGCGGACCGGGCTCCGCTTCGACGGACCCCGCCGGGGCCAGCTGCTGGGGCGGCTCTCGGCCGCGATGGAGCGCGCGCGGGCCGCGGACGCGGCCACCTTCGCCGCAGGGATCGACCATGACCCCGCCCTCTTCGAGCACGTCGTCGCGGCACTGACCGTCGCCGAGACCTACTTCCTGCGCGAGCCGGACCACTTCGAGCTGCTCCGGCAGCAGCTTGCCGACCTGCGGGCGCGGGTGGGTGGCGAGCGACCGCTGCGCCTCTGGAGCGCGGGGTGTGCGACCGGGGAGGAGCCCTACAGCCTCGCCATCATCCTGGAGGAGCACGGCTGCCGCGGCGCCCAGGTCCTCGGGACCGACATCTCCGCTGGCGTCATCGCCCGGGCTCGGGGCGCCGTCTACGGCCCGCGGTCGCTCCGACGAGTCGACCCCGGGCGGCGCGCCGCCTACTTCGAGGAGCGGGCCGGGTCGTTCCACCTCCACCCCCGCATCGCCCGGACGGTGCGCTTCGAGGTTGACAACCTGGCAGATCCCCCCGGGACCGGTCGGTCACCGGTCCGGTGCGCGACGGATGTGATCTTCTGTCGCAACGTCCTCCTCTACCTCGCCCCGCCGGCCGTCGCCCGGGCCGCGGTCCGGCTGGCGGCGTCGCTGGCGCCGGGAGGATGGCTGGTCACCGCCTCCTCGGATCCCGACCTCTCCGGCCTCGCGGGCCTCACCCCCGTCTCCACCCCGTGGGGGGCCGCATACCGACGGGAGAGCCCGGCGCAGTCCGCCCGGCCGGCGGCGGCGGCGCCGGCCCTCAGGCGCACGGCGGCCCCGGCGACGTGCGCCCGCACCGGCGTCGCCCCAGCCCGCGCGGAGGGGCCGGCCGCCCCGGCCCTCGCCCGGCTGGTTCGATCGCTGGGCGATTCCGGCCGGCTGGAGGCCGCGGTGCTGGCCGCCTCCCAGGCCGTGCGGGCCCACCCCCTGGACGCCGAGCTTCGCCACCTCCACGCGGTGGGGCTGCTCGGCGCCGGCCGGTGGGCGGAGGCGGCGGCCGAGGCCCAGGCGGCGGTGTACCTCGCCCCGGATCGAGCGGAGGCTCACGCGGTCCTCGGGCACGCCCGGCACCGACTGGGTCGGGGTCGGGCCGCGGCCCGGAACCTGAGTGCCGCGGCCGCCCTCGCCGCCCGCCAGGCGGAGGCCCCGACCCGCGATGGCTGACACCCAGGACCGTGGCCTCCTGGCCGAGCGGGCGGCCCAGCTGGCCCGCCCGGCCGCGGCTCCGGACGAACCCACCGTCGCGTTGCTGAGCTTCACGGTGAACCACACCCGCTGCGCCCTGGAGCTGGCCTGCGTTCGCGAGGTGCTGCCGGGGGGGCTCGCCGCCCGCCTGCCCACCGGGCGCCACCTGCTGGGGTGGATCGTCAACGTTCGCGGGGAGCTGCTCGCCGTGGCTGACACCGCCCGGGTGCTCGACCCCTCGGCTCCGCCCGGCGCGGGGGGCGGGCCGGTCGTGGTGGTCGGCGGACCCGGCGCCCCGCTCGGTCTCGCCATCGACGGCCCGGCCGACCTCGTTCAGGCGACGACCCTCCTCCCCCCCCCGCCCACCGGCCACGCGGCGCCCCTCTCGGGTGCGACCTCCGACGGGCTGGTGGTGATCGATGCCGCCGCGTTGCTGGCGGACCCACGACTCTTCGTCGCCAGGGAGAACCCCATGGAGCGCATGCCAGACCCTCGTTCCGAGCCCGTGCGATGAAGCGCTCGATGACCGTCGGCGGCCAGATCCTGGCCGGATTCGGGGTTGTCATCGCCCTCACCGTCGTGCTCGCGGTCGGGGCCGTCGCCGCCCTCGACCAGGTGGCGGCGGCGAAGGACTTGGTGATCGAACACAACGCGCCCCTGGTCGCCGACGCGTACCAGGCGCTGGCCGCGGCGACCGACGGCGGCGCCAGCGAGCGAGGCTACCTGCTCACCGGCGACTCGAGCTTCCTCCGCCGGTCCCAGCGGGACGGCACCCTCTTCACCGCCACCGCCCGGGCGATGCTGGTCGCGAGCCGGAGCCCGGTGACCCGGAGTCTGCTCGCCCAGGCGACGCGGGAGCAGGCCGCCTACCTCAAGGACATGGCGACCGTCAACTCGGGAGTGGGGGCCGGCACGCTCCGGGGCCCCGCGATCGGCCGACGTGTGAGCCAGCTGCTGTCCCCCGCCCTGGATCGGCTCCGGGCGACGATGAAGCGGCTCGCCGCCACCGAGCAGCGCCGGATCGCTGCGGCCGCCCGGAGCTCGGCGCGCACGGTCCTCAGCATGAAGCTGAGCTTCGGGGCGCTGGCCGGCCTGGCGGTGGTGGCGGCGATCGCCATTGGCCTGTGGATCACCCGGCGGGTCAACCGGACGCTCCAGCCCCTGGCCCGCTCGCTCGACGCCGCCGCCCTCGAGATCGTGGCCGGGACCAGCCAGCAGGTGGCGGCCGGCTCCCAGCAGGCGGCCGCCGTCCAGGAGACGGTCTCCACCGTCGAGGAGCTGGTCCAGGCGGCCGCCCAGAGCGCGGACCGAGCCCGGACGGTGGCCGAGCGCGCGCGGCAGTCGACCCACGCGGCCGAGCAGGGGACGGCGGCCGTCGCCGAGACCACCAGCGGCATGCAGGCGGTGCGGGAGCAGGTGGACGCGATCACGGCGCGGATCGTGTCGCTCGCCGAGCGAGCTCAGGCCATCTCCGAGATCGTCGAGACGGTGAACGAGATCGCCGACCAGACCCACCTGCTCGCGCTCAACGCCGCCATCGAGGCCGCCCGCGCCGGCGAGCACGGTCGCGGCTTCTCGGTGGTCGCCAGCGAGGTCCGCAGCCTGGCCGAGCAGTCCCGCCAGGCCACCGCCCGGGTCGCGACGATCCTCGGCGAGATCCAGACCGGGACGAACGCGGCGGTGATGGCCAGCGAGCACGGCACGCGGAGCGTCGGCGAGGCGATCCAGCTGGTCGGTCAGGCCGGCGCGCTGATCACCGAGCTGGCCGCCACCGTATCCGCCGCCGCCGCCGCGGCCGAGCAGATCGCCGCCTCCTCCGCCCAGCAGGCGGCCGCCACCAGCCAGATCAGCGAGGCGATGCGCAACATCGACGAGGCGACCGAGCAGAGCCTGGCGGCCGCTCGCCAGGCGGAGGACACCGCCAAGGGGCTCAATCATGCCGCCGTCCAGGTGGCGGCGCTGGTCGGGGCGCGGCGATAAGCAGGTGGAGACGGACGCGCTCTCGGCGCGCTTGCGGGCCCTGTTCCTGGAGGAGCTGGACGAGCACGTCGACGCGCTCAACCGCGGCCTGGTGGCGGCGGAGCAGGTCGCCGGGCGCCTGCCCGCCGAGGCGCTCCAGATGTTGTTCCGGTCGGCCCACAGCCTCAAGGGGGCGGCCGCCGCCGTCGGCTCCACCGATGTCGAGGCGGTCTGCCACCGCATGGAGGACGGGCTTCAGCAGGTCCGGGACGGCAGGACGCCGCTGACACCGGCACTCCTGTCCCGGCTCTTCGCCTCGGTCGACGCGATCGCCACCGAGGGTACCCGGCTCCGGGCCGTCCCCGGCGGAGACCCGTCCCCGGCGGAGGACGGCGAGCCGAGTCCCGCGGGCGCGGTCGCTGTGGGGCGATTCGGGGCGGAGGCTGGCCCCAGCGCGGGGCAGCCGGCGATGGCGGCGGGGCCCCCGACCGCGGCCGAGGGCCCCGTGCTGCGGGTGCCGGTGGCGAAGTTCGACGCGCTGCTGGCCCAGGCCGGCGTGCTCACGGCGGCGAGCCGACGCGTGGAGGGGCTGGGTCTGCGGCTCGAGCAAGTCCGAGCCGGCGTCGACCGGGGGAGCGCGGTGGCGGCGGCGCTGGACGAGCTGGCCCGGCACGCGGGGGCGGCGGAGCGGGGCCTGCGCCAGGCCGGCGATGGCTTCGCCGAGGCCGTGCGCTTCGCCCGACTGCTTCCCTTCGGCCGGGCCTGCGAGGGGCTCGACCGGATCGTGAGGGACCTGGCTCACGGTCTCGGCAAGCAGGCCCGGGTGGTCGTCGAGGGGGCGGGCGCCGAGCTCGACCGGGCCGTCCTGGAGGCGGTGCGCGACCCGCTCCTCCACCTCGTGCGCAACGCTATCAGCCACGGGATCGAGCGGCCGGCGGAGCGGGAGCGGGTCGGCAAGCCGGCGGTGGGCACCGTCCGCGTGGAGGCGGTGGTTCGGGGCCGCGGGGTCGTGGTGACGGTGTCCGACGACGGGGCGGGTGCGGATGCCGATGCGGTGCGCGCCGCGGCGGCGCGGCGCGGGCTGCCCGAGCCCTCCACGCCGGCCGAGCTGATTGAGGCCCTGTTCGCGCCGGGACTCTCGACGGCGCTCGAGCCGACCGCGCTCGCCGGCCGCGGTGTGGGTCTCGACGCGGTTCGCTCCCAAGTGGAGGCGATCGGCGGGGAGGTGCGGGCGACCTCGGGGCCCGGGGTGGGGACCTCGGTGGTGCTCACCCTGCCCCTGTCGATCTCCGCGGTACAGGTCCTGGTCGCCCAGGTCGCCGGGGAGACGGTGGCGCTCACCGCCTCGGGGACGCCCTGCCGGATCCGTCCCGACGAGCCGGCGCTGCGGGCGGGAGAGGGTCGAGCGGCGCTGGTGCGCGAGGACGGCGTGGCGCCGCTGGTCCCCCTGGCCGCCGTGCTCGGCTTCGCCGCCGATGCCCCCGCCGTCACCGGCGTGGTCCACGCGATGGTGGCAGGGTCGCCCGGGAGCGCGGTCGCCCTGGTCGTCGACCGCCTGCTGACCGAGCAGGAGGTTCTGGTGCGGCCACTCGGCGACCGACTCGCCCAGCTCCCCGGCGTTCTCGGCGGCGCTGTCCTCGCCGACGGCCGCCCGGTCCTGGTGCTGAATACCGCCGTGTGCGCCCGCCTCGCGCTCGCGGAGGTCGGCTGGTCCGGCCGGGCCCACCCGGCAGCGCCGCCGCGGCAGCGGGTGCTGCTGGCCGACGACAGCCTCACCACCCGGACCCTGGAGCAGAGCATGCTGGAGGCGGCCGGCTATGAGGTGAGCCTGGCGGGAGATGGGGCCGCGGCCTGGGCGCTGCTGCGGGAGCGGGGCGCCGATGCGGTCGTGGCCGATGTCGACATGCCCATCATGACTGGGCTGGATCTGTGCCGGGCCATCCGCACCTCGGAGCGGTTCGTCGACCTCCCGGTCCTGCTGGTCACGTCCCTCGAGACCGACGAGGACCGCCGTCAGGGGCTGCTCGCCGGCGCGGATGCCTACCTGGTCAAGTCGCGCTTCGACCCCGCCGCCCTGCTGGAGTCGCTGGGGCGGCTGCTGTGACACCGCCGGGCCCCGTGCGGGTGGTGGTGGCGGACGATTCGGCCACCGCCCGGACGCTCCTGGTGGAGGTGCTGGGCGCCGACCCGGAGGTCGCGGTGGTCGGCGAGGCGATCGACGGGGCAGAGGCGGTGCGCCTCATCCGCCGGCTGCGGCCCTCGATCGCCGTGATGGACATCCACATGCCGGTGATGGATGGGCTGGAGGCGACCAAGCGCATCATGCGTGAGATGCCGACCCCCATCGTGGTGGTCACCGGCAGCCTCGCCCCCCACGAGGTGGAGGTGAGCCTGCGGGCGATGCGGGTCGGCGCGCTCACCGTCCTTCCCAAGCTGCCCGCGCCCCGGTCACCGGGGTTCCCGGAGGCGGCGGCCCGGATCGTGTCGGTGGTGAAGGCGCTGGCGGAGGTCACCGTCGTCCGCCGGCACTGGTTCCCCGGCGAGCCGCCCGGCCCGCCACCGCCACCGGCTCTCCCCGGAGCCCGCATCCGACTCGTCGCGCTGGCGGCATCGACGGGAGGTCCGGCTGCGATCTTCCGGCTCCTGGAGCAGCTCCCAGCGGAGCTGGCCGCGCCGGTGGTGGTCGCCCAACACCTCGCGCCGGGCTTCCTCGCCGGGCTGGTGACCTGGCTGGGCTCGGGAACGGAGCTGCTGGTCACCGAGGCGGCCGACGGGGAGCCGCTTCGGGCCGGCACCGTGTACCTCCCCCCTGACGGCCACGACCTCGAGGTCGGCCCCCGTGCCCGGGCGGTGCTGGTGCGGCGCCCCGACGACGCCGGCCTGCGCCCGTCGGCCGACGTCCTGTTCGCATCGGTCGCGCGCCGCTACGGCCAGTCCGCTGTGGGGGTGGTGCTGACCGGGATGGGGGTGGACGGGCTGGAGGGAGCGCGCGCGCTCAAGCGAGCGGGCGGGCTGGTGCTGGCGCAGGACCGGGCCAGCTCGGTCGTCTTCGGCATGCCGGGGGCGGTCGTCGCGGCTGGCCTGGCCGACCGGGTGGGGAGCGTCGACGAGCTTGCCGGTGAGCTGGTCGGGCTGGTGAGGAGGGCGTAGATGGTGTCCCGGGTGCTGGTGGCGGAGGACAGCCGGACCCAGGCCGGCGCCCTGCAGGCCCACCTGGAGGCCGGCGGCTACACGGTCGCCGTCGCCCGCGACGGCGAGGAGGCGCTCGCCCGTCTGCGATCGGACCCCTTCGACCTGCTGCTCTCGGACATCGTGATGCCGGGCATCGACGGCTACGAGCTGTGCCGGCAGGTCAAGGCCGACCCAGACCTGGGCCGTCTGCCCGTGGTGCTGCTGACCTCGCTGGCGGACCCGATGGAGGTGGTGCGTGCGCTGGAGGCGGGCGCCGACAACTTCCTGCGCAAGCCCTACGATCCCGAGCAGCTCATCACCCGGATCCGGACCACGCTCGTCCAGCGCGACCTGCGCGCCACCGGCTCGCTCCAGGTGGGGTTCGAGCTGTTCTTCCTGGGCCGCCGCTTCTCCATCACCGCCGAACGCCAGCAGATCTTCGACCTCCTGGTCTCCACCTTCGAGGACCTGGTGAAGACCAATCGGGACCTGCACCGGCGGGAGGAGGAGCTGGCCGCGGCCCAGCGGGCTCTCGAGGACCAGCTCCTCGCCGTCGGGGTCGAGCGTGCGCGGCTGCTGGGGGTGCTGACGGCCCTGCCGGAGGCGATGGTCATCTTCGACGGCCAGGGCATGGTGAGCGAGGTGAGCGAGGCGAGCGAGCACCTCCTGGGGATCCCCGCCACCGCGGCGATCGGCCGCCGCGTCCACGATATCTGCCGACTGGTGGATCGCCACGGCCAGCGCGTGGCCCTGGTCTCCGAGGTTCGGGCCGGGCTGGCGGCCGACGACACCACCGTGATCGGGTCGGGGTTCGACACCTACCTGGAACGGGCCGCCAGCGGCCCGGTGCCGGTGGTCCTTCACGCGGCGACGGTGCGCTCGGCCTCGGGCGGGGCTGGCGACGTGGTGGTGGTGCTGCGCGAGATCGGCGGGCTCGCGTACCACGACCCGGTCACCCGGCTGCCCAACCACACGCTCTTCGCGGATCGGCTGCACCAAGCGATCGAGCGCTCCGCGGCCCACGGCCGGATGGCGGCCCTGCTTGTGATCAAGCTGGACCGGCTATCGGTGGTGGACGAGACCGTTGGACAGTCCGCCTCCGACCAGGTGCTGGCGAAGGTGGCGGCGCGGCTGGCCGAGCTGCTCGCCTCACCCGAGCTGGGCGCCCTCGCCGACAGCCCCTCGGGAGGCTTCCTCGGCACTGACACGTTCGGGGTGGCGCTGCCGGGCGTGGTCAACGAGGTCGACGCGGTCCGGGCCGGCGGGCTGATCTCCGAGCGGCTGAGCGGACGCTACCAGGTGGCTGATGTCGAGGTCACGGTGACGACCAGCTGCGGGGTGGCGCTCACCGCCGTCGCCGGGCCGGTGGCCGACCTGCTGCGCGCCGCCCGGGCGGCGGCCGCGGCGGCCGAGTCCAAGGGCGGCGCGTGCCTGGAGCTCTTCGACCCCACCACCCGGGTCCGCACCGCTGCCTGGCTCCGTCACGAGTCCGCCCTGCGCCGGGCGATCGGGGCGGGCCAGCTCCGACTCCACTACCAGCCCGAGGTGGACCTGCGCACCGGGCGCCCGGTCGGCGCCGAGGCTCTGGTGCGCTGGCAGGACCCTGAGCGCGGCCTCCTCGGCCCGGTCGACTTCATCCCGCTAGCGGAGGAGACCGGACTCATCGTCCCGATCGGCCGCTGGGTCATCGCCGAGGCATGCCGGCAGGCGGCCCGGTGGCGGCAGACGCTGCCGGGAGGCGAAGACTTCACCATCGGCGTGAACCTGTCCGCCCGCCAGCTCGGGGACAGCGGCCTCGTCGACCTGGTCGCCGAGGTCCTGGCGGACACCGGGCTGGTTGCCAACGCCCTCCTGCTGGAGATCACCGAGAGCGCGGTGATGCGCGATCCTGACGCCGCGGCCGTGATCCTGGGGCGCCTGCGGGCCCTCGGCGTGCGCTTCGGGCTCGACGACTTCGGGACCGGGTACTCGTCCCTCCTCTACCTGCGCGCGCTCCCAGTGGACCTGCTCAAGGTGGACCGGACCTTCGTGGCCCGGATGTGCACCGAGGCGGGGGATGCCGCCATCGTGCACACGACGGTGCAGCTCGCCCACGCCCTCGGCCTCCAGGCGGTGGCCGAGGGCGTGGAGACGGAGGCTCAGCGGGTCCACCTGGCCAGCCTGGGCTGCGATCTGGCCCAGGGCTACCTCTGGAGTCGAGGAGTCGAGTCGGCCGATTTCGCGGCGTGGTGGGGCGCCGTCTCGCTCTTCGGCCGGCCGGGTCCCGATGGCCGGTCCGGGACCCCGATCGGCGCCGCCGACTGAGCGCCGACACCGGAGTCGCCCGAGGGTGTCCGCCCCCGTCCTGGACCGTGCCCGGATGAGGTGGAGCGCCGCGCCGCGCGGGCGAGCTGGCGGCTCCCGCCCCGGCGCGACCCGCTCGGAGAGAGGCGGATCTGGTCACCGTGCCCCAGCGCTCCGCCCGGACCTGTCTGCGGCGGCCCGTCCGGGCCCGAGCGGAGCGTCGGGGCGGGTGCGTCGCCTGGTCCCTCGCGTGGCAGCGGAGGCCCGGTCGCACCCCCAGGGCTCCCGGTGCGCGGCCGTCCCGGGAGGTCAGCTCGAACCCTTCACCGCCGGCGTCGGCGCGGCGGACGCGGGCCCCACGAGCGAGCTCCCGACAGTGGGCGGCGGGACCGGGGAGCCGCCGTCCTCGACCCGGCGTCGGCCCCGCGGGCGGAGACCCGGCTGACCCCGGCACCCGAGAGCGGGCGATGCGTCCCCGGCGGTGCCCCGGGTAGCGGATGCGACCCGCTGGGGACCCGGGGGCGAGGCTGATCACGGCCGGGCGGCCGCCGTCGGCCCTGCGCCGCCGGCGGTGCCGGGGAGGGTCCGCTCGTGCCGGGACCGTGCTCGCGCTCCCTCTCCGCACGCCGGCGGCGGCGCGTTCGACGACCGCGCAGGAGGGCCCGTGCCCGCGACCACTGCGCTCCCCGACGGCGGCGCCCGAGCCCGCTCGCCGAGGTCGACGCGTCCGTCGGCGGGCCCATCGGTCGCGCCCGCGGATCGCTCCGCCCGGGCCGGAGCGATCGCGGCGGTCCCGGTCTCGGGCGTGAGCCGGAGCCTCTCGCCGGCCAGCCCGGCCGGTGGGGGTCGTGACCGGCACGGGGGCTGGCCCCCCCTGGTGGATCGAACGGCGGCGCGCGAGTCTGGTGCCCGGCTCAGCCCTCGCGCCGCAGCACCGCCCCTCCCAGCGCCGCAGCGGACGCGATCGCCACCAGCGCCGTCACCGCCGCCGCCAGGGCGAAGCTGGGGGGGGCGCCGCTCGGGGGGTTGCCCCCGAGGACCAGCTGGAACGCCTGGTCCAGGTAGGTGAAGGGCAGGACCACCGCGATCCACGCCCGGGGACCCGCCGCCGGGACGCCGGTGAAGAGCCCGGCGAGGAACAGGAGCGGCGCGAGCAGCACCGCCAGCCCCAGCATCGTCTCCCCGGGGTGGTCGGTGAGCGCGGCGAGCGCCAGGCCGAGCGCATTCGCGATCGCCAGCACCGCCAGCACCAGCAGCCAGCAGGTCAGCCCCACCAGCGGGGCCGGCTGGCGCCAGGCGAGGACGAGGCCGATGACCAGCGACCCCTGGACGGCGTCGACCAGCCACGAGGCGAGCAGCAGCTCCACCCCGACGCGGGCCGGGGACAGGGGCAGGACCGCCAGCCGAGCCAGCCACCCGCCGCCGCGGGCCCGGACGACGGTGACGCCCGTCCCCACCGCCCCGATCAGGGTCACGAGCACGGTGAGCAGCATGCCCGCGAAGAAGGGCGGGGCGGAGGTGGCCACCAGGGGGACCACCAGCACGAGCGGGAAGCCCAGCTTGATGGCGAGGGCGCGGCGCCGGGCGAGGGTCGCGAGCAGCTCCAGCGCGGTGAGCCGTCGCGGCAGCCAGCGGGGAAAGGGGGCGCGCGTGCGGCGAATGGCGCGCTCGGCCGCACGGCCCTCCTCGCCCACCCTCCTGGCCACCGGTCAGACCTCCAGGGGACGGCCGACCAGGGCGAGGAAGCAGTCGGACAGGTCGGGGTCGCGGATCTGCAGGTCCTGGAGGACGCGGTCGGCGTCGCCGAGCGCCTGGACGACGTCGGCCACCAGGCCGTCGCGGGGGTGCGCGGTGAGGACGACGCCGTCAGGTGTCGCCGCCACTGTCGCCACCCCGGCAAGCCGGCGGAGGCGGTCGATCGGCGCCGCGCCGACGCAACGCAGGCGCAGCTCCCGGAGCGTTCCGAGCTCCGCGAGCAGCGTCGCGACCGGGGCGTCGCGCACCATCTGGCCCTGGTCGAGGAACCCCACCCGGTCCGCGGTCCGCTCGACGAACCCGGTGTCGTTGCTGGCGAGACAGACTGCGGCGCCTGCCCCCGCCCGCTGACGCAACCCGGCCGCGAGCCGGTGCGCGGCGGTGACGTCCAGTCCCACCGTCGGCTCGTCCAGCAGGATCAGGTCGGGGTCGTGGCAGAGAGCCTCCGCCAGCAGCAGCCGCCGACGCATCCCGAAGGAGTAGGTGGCCACCGGGTCGTCCGCGACCGCGAGCAGGTCGTGTCCCGCGAGGACGGCCTCCAGCCGGCTCCGGTCGACGCCGGAGCCGGTGCCCTGGTGGGCGGCGAAGAAGGCGAGGTTCTGGAGCCCCGAGGCCTCCTCCACGTGGGCGCTCACGTCGAAGCCGACCCCGAGCCTGGCTCGCGCCCGGGTCCGATCGCGATCGCCCCACCAGGCGACGCTGCCTGCGCTCGGCCGGGTGAGGGTGGCCAGGCAGCGGAGCAGGGTGGACTTGCCCGACCCGTTGGGCCCGAGCAGCGCGACCACCTCGCCCGGGTGGACCATGAGGTCGACCGGGCCGGCGCCCCGTCCGTTGCGAAACCGCCGGCAGAGCCCGCGGGCCTCCAGCGCCGGGGGAGCGGCGGCGGCCGGCAACCGAGCCGGGCCGGAGCCCCGACTCACTCCAAGAACTCGATCACCGTGGCGCTGGTGATCTCGACGGTGCCCCCGGGAACGGTGTGGGCCACCTGGAATCCCAGCAGCCGCTCGCCGACCTCGATCTGCTGTCCGGGCAGGCGGCGACGCACGATCGCGGCGAGGAAGCCCGGGGCGCGCCGGTTGACCTTGCGAAGCACGACCCGCTCGGCGGGGAAGACCGGCCCCTGGGGGAGCGTGGGAGGCACGCCTCCGAGTGTACGGATCCCCCCGCAGCACGGCGTCGGTGCGGCATAGTTCGGGCCATGCGGGTGCTGCACTGCGCCGACCTCCATCTGGAGCGGCCCTTCCCCGGGCTCCCCGACCCGTGGCCGGGCCGCCGGCGCCAGGCGATCCGCGACGCCCTGCGCCGGATCGCCCGCCTCGCCGGCGAGCTCCAGGTCGATGCCCTGACCATCGCCGGCGACCTCTTCGAGGACGACCGTGCCCGCATCGACACCGGCGCCTTCCTCGCCGAGACGTTCGCCTCGGTCCCCTGCCCGGTGCTGATCGCGCCCGGCAATCACGATTACTGGCATGCCGGCTCCACCTACGCGCGCCAGGCGTGGCCTCCGAACGTGCATGTGTTCCGCACCCGGACCCTGACCGCCGTCGAGCTGAAGGGGCTGCGCATCTTCGGCGCCGCCCATGTCCAGCCGCGGGGCACCCCGGACCTGCTGACGGGCGTGCGGGTCCCGGAGGGGACGCCGGCGGTGGCGCTCTTCCATGGAGCCGAGGTCGGTCAGCTCCAGTTCGAGGAGGCGGGCAAGGGCGAGCATGCGCCCTTCGCCGAGGTCGAGATCGAGCAGGCGGGTTTCGCCTACGCCCTCTGCGGCCATTACCACCGCCCGCGGGTGACGCCCCACCTCTGCTATCCGGGCAACCCTGAGCCGCTCGCCTTCGGGGAGACCGGCACCGCCGGCGCCGCCCTGATCGACCTCGCGAGCCGTCCCCCCGCGGTGACCATGCACCGGGTTGCAACCTTCGCCGCGGCTGACGTCACCGTGGATGTCAGCGGGTGCACTCACCGCGACGCCGTCCTGGATCGCGTGCGTCGGGCCCTGCCGGCGGGGGACCGCATCGCCGTCCGGGTCCACTGCCAGGGGGAGCTGCTGCCCACCGTGGCGGTCACGGGCCGGCAGCTGGAGCAGCAGCTGGAGAGCGACCACTGCATCCAGGTGGACTGGGCGGTCCGGCCCCAGCTCGACCTCGCCGTCCTGCTTCATGCGCCCGACGTGCGGGGCGAATTCGTGCGCGGGCTGCATGACCGGCCCGACCGCGACGGCCCGCTGGTCCAGCGCGCGCTGCTGGCAGGCCTGCGCGCGCTGGCGGGGGAGGATCCCGGACTCCGATGAGAATCTTGCGCCTGCACCTGCGCGGCTTCGGCGGCCTCACCGGCACCTTCGAGTTCGACCAGCCCCTCACCCTGGTGACCGGTCCCAACGAGGCCGGCAAGAGCACGCTCCATCAGGCCCTGCGGGTCGCCCTCTGCGGGCTGGAGCTGCCCGCTCGGGGCCGACGACCGCGCGAGACCGGGGAGGTGCTGCGCCACTTCCGCCCCTGGCAGGGAGGCCCGTTCGCCCTCGACATCGAGCTGGAGCTGGCCGGCCGGCGGCTCCGGATCGCGCGCGACCTCGACCAGGCGGACCGGGTCGAGGTCATCGACCTCGATCAGGGGCGTGACTGCACCGACGAGTTCCGCCGCGGCCGCGGGGTGGATGTCGCCACCCCGCTCGGGATGGGACGCGACAGCCTGCTCTCGGTCACCACGGTGGCGCAGACCCAGCTCCTCGACCTCGATGCGGCGGCTCTGCAGGAGGACCTCCAGCGCGCCGCGGCCACATCGAGCACCGAGATGACCGCGCGGGCCGCGATCGAACGACTGCAGGGGTATCGCGTTCAGGTGGTGGGCGGAGCGCGCACGCGGGTGCGCCCCCTGGACCAGGCGCGCGAGGCGATCGACGCCGTCACGGGGGAGCTGGAGGCGGCCCGGACCGCGCGCACGTCGCTCTCCGATGAGCGGGGCGAGGAGCGCCGGCTCGAGCGGGCGCTCGCCCAGGCGGAGGCGCTGGCATCCCAGGCGGAGGTCAGCTGGCACCGGGCCGAGCTCACCAGCCTCGACGCCGACCTCCGCCGCGTCTCCGAGATCGACGGCCAGCTCCGCGAGCTTCCCGACCTCGAGCTGCCACCGGACCCGGAGGCGGTGCGGGCCGCGACCGCCGGCGCCGCCGAGCTGGGGGAGCAGCTCCGGACCGCCCGGCAGGCGGTCGGGCGTCTCACCCCCGCCGACCCGCGCCTGGTCCAGCTCGCCCCGACCACCTCAGCGGCCGAGCTGATGGAGCTGGCGGGCACGCTGGAGCAGCCGATCCCGCCGCTGCCGGCGCAGCGCGGCCACCATGCGGGGCTGGAGTACGTTGACCGGCGCGAAGTGGAGCGCTCCCGGGTGGTCGCGGACGTGTTCGCGGTGGTCGGGGGCGTCGCCGGCCTGCTCCTTTTCGCGCTTGCGATCCTGGCCCCCGCGGGGCACCCTCGGGTGGGGTTCTTCTTCGGGGGGATCGCCGTGCTGGTGGTCACCCTCGTCGCCTTCTTGGCCCTGCAGCGGCGCCTGCGCGGACTGCTGGCGACCGGGGGCTTCGCCTCGGTGAGCGAGCTGCGGCGGGCGGTCGCCGCCGCCGAGGAGGCCGGGGCCGATCCCGAGATGGCGGCGGCGGTGGAGGCGCAGCAGGGGGCGGTCGCCGGCCGGGAGCGCGCCCGGGCGCGCCTGGACGCCCTCAGCGCTCCCCGCGAGCCCGCCCAGGTACGCGCGCTGGCGGCGTCGCTCCCCGCGGCGCAGGCCCAGCTGGAGGAGCTCTCGGTCTGGGCGGCGGCGGTGACCCGGATCGAGGCCGACGTCACCGATCGGGCCGGTCGCGCCGGGCTTCCGGCGCGCGATCCCGCCGACGTGGTCGTCGGGCTGGTCCAGCTCGGGCGCGCCCTCGAGGCGGCGGAGACCGCCGCCGGGCGTCGCCGCGAGCTGCTCGCCCAGCGGGAGGAGCGCCTGCACGGCCGCGAGCCCGCCCAGCTTGCCGGGCGCGCCGAGGAGCTTCGGCGCAATCTCCGGCAGGCGGTCGACGCGCCCGAGGCGGCGGGTGAGGTGAGCGCCCAGGAGGCGCGGGCGCGATTCGACGCCCGCCGCGGCGAGGTGGAGGCGGTGCGGCGCCAGCTGCTGCCCCTGACCGCCCGGCTACGGGAGCGCGCGGCCGGCGAGCAGGATGTCGCCGCTCTCGAGGAGCGGCTGGCCGCCCTGGTCGCCGAGGCTGGGGAGTTGGAGGCGGTCGGGGCGGCGGTCGACCTCGCCATCGCGGAGCTCGAGCGGGCGGAGGAGCTGATCCACCGCACCCTCGCGCCCAAGCTCGCCGCCACCCTCGCTGAATGGCTGCCGCGCATCACCCAGGGCCGCTACGAGCGGGCGACGGTCGACCCCCAGACGCTGGCGATCCGCCTCGCCGGTCCCGCCGCCCCCCGGCTGGTCCCTTTGGGCGACCTCTCTCAGGGCACTCAGGAACAGGTCTACCTCTGTCTGCGCATGGCGCTCGCGCGCCTGCTCTCGCCCCGAGGCGAGCCCCTCCCGCTGCTCTTCGACGACCCCTTCGTGAACGCCGACGACCACCGCTGCAGCGCCCTCCTGGAGGCGATCCGGGAGCTGGCCGGCGCCACCCAGGTGGTGATCTTCTCCCACGAGCGCCGGGTGGCCGACTGGGCTGCCGCCCGCAAGGTGGCCACCGTCACGCTGGCCGCCGGGCTGGGCACCCCCATCACGTCCCCGCTCCCCTCGACCACGGGAGGCTGACCCGGACGATGCGGATCGCCTCGCTGGTGCCCAGCGCGACGGAGATCTGCTTCGCGCTGGGCCTGGGACCCCTCGTGGTGGGGGTGACCCACGCGTGCGACTTCCCCCCCCAGGCCACCTTCAAGCCGATCCTGACCCATCCCGGGGACGCGGGCCACGACCCCGGTGACGGCCACCTCGACGAGGGGCGGCACACCGGAAGCAGCCCGATCCGCCTCGACCGCGCCGCCCTGGGCCGGGCCCGCCCCGACCTGATCCTCACCCAGGAGCTCTGCGACATCTGCGCGGTCGCCTACACCGAGGTGCGCGACGCGGCCCGGGTGCTGCCCGGCCGTCCCACCGTGCTCTCACTCACGCCGAGCACCCTGCCGGAGGTCTTCCGCACCTTCTTGGAGGTGGCCCAGCTGACCGGGACCAACGACCGCGCCCGGGAGCTGGTGGGATCGCTGGCCGCCCGCGTCGACGCCGTGCGCGGCGCGGTGGCGGGCCGGAACCGTCCGCGGGTCGTCTGCCTCGAATGGTTTGACCCCCTGATGGTGGCCGGGCACTGGGTGCCGGACCAGGTCGAGATCGCGGGCGGCCGGGACGTGATGGGCAGCTCGGGAGCGCCTTCCCGCGTGGTGACGGCGGCCGAGGTGGCGGCGGCGGAGCCCGAGCTGGTCGTGTGCATGCCCTGCGGGCTGCGCGCGCCCGCGGCCCAGGCGGCGGCCGCGGTCCTGGGCGCGCTCCCGGGCTGGGGCGAGCTCCCCGCGGTGCTCGCCGGCCGCGTCTTCGCCGTCGATGGCTCCTGGTACTTCAACCGTCCCGGACCGCGTGTCGTCGACGGCACCGAGCTGCTGGTGCGCCTGCTCCACCCCGAGGCCTGGCGCGGGCCGGTGCCGCTGGGGACGCTGCGGGTCGAGCGGGCGCCAGACTGACGGCCGGGGGACCCTCGCGGGGGTCGACGCGCGACCGGGGCACCGGGGAGGACGGTACCCGGGTTGTCCCGGGGCCGGGGTGCCCGCTGGACGGCCTCTCGCGCCCCCGATCTGCGCTCCACCACTGTGCCCGGGGTCACGGCCGGCGCGGGAGGGTCGTTGCCCCCGCCGTCCTCGCAACCCGATGGGCCGGTCCCCGATCGCCGCGACCCCGCCGCGCGGCCAGCCCGCCGCCTCCGGGTCCCCGAGGGCCGGCGGGACGGGCGGAGGCGTTGGCGGCCGGGTGCGATGGCCGTGGGGTGGCCCCGCGGGTGGCCGGCGCCCGCCTGGGCGGCCCGATCGTCGCCGTGGCCGTCGGCCGGCTCCCGATCCGGCCGGGACGGCCCGCCCCACCCCGAGGTCGCCACGGGACCTGCCAGGTGGTTTCGACCTGTCCGGGGAGCGGTGCCGGCTGCGAGCGTGGCGTCAGGCATCGGGGCGGGGTGCCCCGCCCGGGCCCCTGTGAGAGGATCGAGATGACCATCAGCGTCCCCCCGCCGGCGCCGACGCACGCGTCCGGCCGCTACCAGGCTGTGAACGAGGCCCTCTGGCTCGACCGCGCCGCGACTCGGCGCCGGGCCGCCGAGCGGGCGGAGCAGCGCGCCGCCCTGTCCACCGTCGACGGCATCCTGTCGGACCTGGAGCGGCTCCGCCTGGCTGGGCACGAGACCCTGCCCCTGGATGCGCGCCGCCGGGTCGAACGAACCCTGATCGGGCTGCAGCGGGCGGGTGCGCCGATGGGGCGGCGGCGACCCCCGGTCCGCGGCACCATCCGTCGGCTGAGCAACCGGCTCTTCGCCCTGGAGGCGGAGATGCTGAGCCCCAGCCGGTCCGGGCCGGAACCCCAGCCGGTGCCGCCGCGGCCGTGACCGATTTCGGTCGGGCGATGGTGCTCGACGGCCCGGGGCGGCCGCTGCGGCTGGAGCGCCGGCCCCGGCCGCTCCCCGGTCCCGGCCAGCTCCTGCTCGCGGTGACCGTCTGCGGGGTCTGCCGAACGGACCTGCATGTCCGAGACGGGGACCTGGCGGACCCCCATCTGCCGCTGGTGCTTGGCCACGAGGTGGTGGCGGTGGTCCGCGGACTCGGTCCGGGGGCGGGCCGGGTGCCGCTGGGCACCCGGGTGGGCGTCCCGTGGCTCGGCTGGACGTGCGGGGTCTGCCCCCGGTGTCGGGCGGGGCGCGAGAACCTGTGCGTGTCGGCGCGGTTCACCGGATACACCGTCGATGGCGGCTTCGCCGAGTGGATGGTCGCCGACGAGCGCTTCGTCCTGCCCCTGCCGGCCGAGCTGGGCGACAGCGAGGCGGCCCCCCTGCTCTGCGCCGGCCTGATCGGGTATCGAGCCTGGCGACTCGCGGGGGAGGCGGCGCGGATCGGCCTCTACGGGTTCGGGGCCTCAGCCCACCTGATCGCCCAGGTGGCCCGTCATCACGGTCAGGCGGTGCTGGCCTTCACCCGCCCCGGCGACCTCGCGGGCCAGGCGTTCGCTCGCGAGTGCGGCGCGGAGTGGGCGGGCGCCTCCGATGAGGCGCCGCCCGAGCCGCTCGATGCCGCCATCATCTTCGCCCCGGCCGGCGAGCTGGTCCCGCGCGCCCTGGCCGCGGTCGCGCCCGGCGGCACGGTGGTCTGCGCCGGGATCCACATGTCGGACATCCCCAGGTTCCCCTACCGGCTCCTCTGGGGCGAGCGCACCGTGCGCTCGGTCGCCAACCTCACCCGGCGGGATGGGGAGGAGCTCTTGGCGCTGGCCCCCCGGATCCCGGTGAGGGTCCACACCACCGACATCGACCTGGTGGCCGCCGACCATGCGCTCGGGCGTCTGCGCGCCGGTGTCGAGGGGGCGCTGGTGCTCCGCGTCGGAACCGACCCCGGGGCCGGCTGACCCGTCCCGGCCGGCGTCGCCGCGCCAGGTGGGTCCGGCGGATCCCCGCCATCGGGTGGCGGGCGTCGGCGATGGCTGCCCGATTCTCCTCGGGGCGCAGGGGCAGGCGGTGCCCGGCCCTTGGAGCGGATGATGTCGGCCTGATGGGGTGGTACGGCCGACGGATCTTCACCAACGGCGTGATCCACACCCTGGCGCCGAACGCCCGGCCGGCGGCGGCGATCGCGGTGGCGGGAGACCGCGTCGCGTACGTCGGCGATCTGGACGAGGCCCGCCGGGGACTTCCCGGCGCCGAGGAGATCGACCTCGGCGGGGGGACGGCGCTGCCCGGGTTCATCGACGCGCACAACCACTTCCTCGCCACCGGGGAGTCGCTGCAGGCGCTTGACGTGCGCTTTCCGGCGGTGGGGAGCACGGCGGAGCTGATGGCGGCCGTCGCGACGGCGGCTCGGACCGTTCCCGCCCGGGGCTGGATCCGGGCCGCCGGATTTGACCACGCGAAGTACCCGGGGCCCGCCCCCACCCGCTGGGACCTCGACCGGGTCGCCGGCGAGCACCCGGTCGCCGTCCAGCACGTCTCCGGCCATTACGTCCTGGTCAACTCGCTGGTGCTCCGCGAGCGAGGCATCGCGGACACCGCGGCTGACCCCCGGGGCGGCGCCTTCGCCCGCGACGGTCGCGGCGTTGTCACCGGGCTCTGTCAGGACACCGCGATGGAGCTGGTGCTGCCGGCCATGGTCGACATCGGTGGCCACGGGCCCAACTTCCACACCCGGGCGACTGCGGAGGAGCTGGTGGCGGCGGTGGACCGCGCCGGGCGGGCCTTCCTGGCCGCCGGGCTCACCACCGTCTGCGACCCCCAGGTCACCGCCCGCGAGCTGCCCGCCTACCGGGCCGCGCGGGCGGCCGGCCAGCTGCACGTTCGCACCGCCTGCATGCCGCTCTCGCACCAGCTGGACGCCGCCGAGCGGCTGGGCCTGGCCAGCGGGCTCGGGGACGACGAGCTCTGGCTGGGGGCGATGAAGTTCTACGCTGACGGCTCGCTGATCGGCGGCTCCGCCGCCTTCACCGAGCCGTACGGGGCCCACGGGGAGCTGTCGGGGACGCTCTTTTGGGAGCCGGCCCAGCTCACCGCCCTGGTCACCCGAGCGCACCGGCTCGGCTGGCAGGTGGGTGTGCACGCCCAGGGCGACCGCGCCATCCAGATGGTGCTGGACGCGATCGAGGCGGCGCTCGCGTCGGCTCCCCGTGCCGACTCCCGGCACCGGATCGAGCACGCCGGCTACCCGACCCCGGCCCAGATCGACCGACTGGCGCGCCTGGGGGTGGTCAGCGTCAACCAGCCCACCTACCTGCACGACTTTGGCGACCAGTTCCTCGCCCGACTCGGTCCCCGCGCCCATCGGCTGATGCCGCTGCGCGACCAGCTCCGCGCCGGGGTCGAGGTCGTGCTCAGCAGCGACTCCGACGTTGCCTCCTACCGGCCGTTGGAGACGATCGCGCACGCGGTCCGGCGTCGGACTCGCGAGGGCAGCCCGATCGGCGCCGACCAGGCGCTCACGGTGGCGCAGGCGGTGCGCGCCCACACCGTCGCGGCCGCCCGAGCGCTGTGTCGCGAGGATCGGATCGGCTCGATCCGGGCCGGCACGCTGGCCGACCTGGTGGTGCTCGACCACGACCTCCTGGCGCTGGCGCCCGAGGCCGTCCCCGAGGTGGCGGTGACCATGACGGTGCGCGGCGGCCGTGTCGTGCACCCGGTGTGACGTGCCCGCTCTCTCGCTGACCGCGACCGAGGAGGACCGCCTCCAGGTCTTCTTGGTGGCGGAGCTGGCCCGCTCGCTGCTGGCCCGCGGCCTGCGCCTCAACGTGCCCGAGGCGGTGGCGCTGGTGTGCGACGCGATGCACCTGGCGGCCCGCTCGGGGGCCAGCTTCGAGGAGGTGGTGCAGGCGGGCCGGGGGGCGCTGCGCCCCGCCCAGCTGCTGGACGGCGTCGCCGGCCTCGCCGACGAGATCCGGCTCGAGGTGCTGCTCGACGAGGGCACGCGCCTGATCGTGCTGCGCGACCCCTTCGGACCCCCCGGCTCCGACGCGCCCGGAGCGGTGCGTCCGGCCGCCGGCGAGGTGGAGCTGGCGCCCGGGCGCGAGCGCCGGCGCCTGCGCGTCCGCAACGACTCCCAGCGCCCGGTCCGGGTCTCGTCCCACTACCCGTTCTGGCGCACCAATCCCCGGCTCGACTTCGACCGGGCGGACGCCTGCGGGTTCCGCCTCGACCTGCCCGCGGGGGCCTCGGTCCGATGGGCTCCCGGCGAGACCCGCTATGTGGAGCTGGTGCGCCTCCCGGACGGCGCCGGGTCCACGCCGTGAGGCTGACCCGCGCGGCCTACCTGGGCGGGTACGGTCCCAGCACCGGTGACCGCATCCGGCTCGGCGACACCGACCTCTGGGTGCGGGTCGAGGCCGATCACACCGCCCTCGGCGACGAGCCGCGCTGGGGCTACGGCAAGAACCTGCGTTCGCGGATGGCGCAGTTCGACCGTGTCACCCGGGCCAGCGAGCTCGACGTCGTCCTGCTCGGGGTGGTCGTGATCGACCCCACCGTGGGCGTGGTCAAGGCCGACGTCGGCATCAAGGACGGACGGATCGCCGGGATCGGCCGGGCGGGCAGCCCCGATCTCAGCGGGCATGTCGACCTCGAGATCGGGCCCAACACCCTGCCCCTCAACGGCCAGGGGCTGATCGCGACCGCGGGCGCGGTCGACAGCCACGTCCACCTGATCACCCCGAGGCTGGTCCCGGTCGCGCTGGCGGCCGGGGTGACCACCCTCATCACCGCGGGCTTCGAGGAGCCCCCCTTCGTGATGGCCGCCACCCTGGCCGCGATCGAGCCGCTGCCGGTCAACCTCGGGCTCCAGGCGAGCGCCCGCACCGAGCGTCCCGGCCACGTCGAGCGGGTGCTCGAGGCGGGCGCCTGCGGTCTCAAGGTGCACGAGGACTGGGGGGCCTACCCGGAGATCGTCGACGCCACTCTGCGCCTGGCCGAGGTCCACGACGTGGCGGTCTGCCTGCACACGGACGGGCTCAACGAATCCTGCGAGCTGGAGGACACCGTGGCCGCGATCGCCGGCCGTACGGTTCACGCCTATCACGTCGAGGGCAGCGGCGGCGGGCATGTCCCCGACCTGATCGGGATCGTGCGCGAGCCGAACGTGATCTGCTCGTCCACCACGCCCACCCTCCCCTACGGGCCCGCCGCGGCCGCCGAGCACCCCGACATGATCCTGGCCGTGCACGGCGGCGACGCCCGCAGCCGCGACGACCGCGCCGCCGCCGCCGAGCGCGTCCACCCCGCCACCATGGCGGCGGAGGGACCGCTGCACGAGCTGGGGGCGATCAGCATCATCAACAGCGACTCCCAGGGGATGGGCCGGATCGGCGAGACGGTCCGGCGCACCTGGCAGCTGGCCCACCTCATGAAGGGGTGGCGGACCAGCGCCGCCGGCCGCGACTGGCCGCCGGCGCCCCCGGTGCGCCGCCCGGCGGCGCCGGCGCGCCAGGCGCCCGAGGAGGGGCCCGACGACAACGAGCGCGTGCTCCGGTACCTCGCCAAGATCACGATCGAGCCCGCTCTGGTGCACGGGATCGCCGCCGAGGTCGGGTCGCTGGGCCCGGGGCGGCTCGCCGACATCGTCCTCTGGCGCCCCTCCCACTTCGGGGTCCGGCCCGAGCTGGTGCTCAAAGCGGGCGCTGTCGCGTACGGTCCGCAGGGGAGCGGCAACGCCGCGGTGGAGGGCGCCGAGCCGACCCGCTACGGGCCGGGCTGGGCCGGGCTGGGCCGGGCCGCGGCCCGGGGCTCGCTGACGTTCGTGAGCCGGGCGGCCCTGGACCTGGGGATCGCGGCCCAGCTCGGCAGTCGGCGTCGGCTGGTGGCCGTCCGGGGCACTCGCGGCCTCGCTCGCGCCGCGCTGGTGGCCAACACCGCGGTGCCCGCGATCACCACCGATCCCGTCGACGGCACGGTTCGGCTCGGTGGCCGCGTGCTGGCGGCCGGTCCCTTCGCGACCGTCCCCCTCAGCCGGCGCTATCTCCTCGGCTGACCCCATAGGGGGCCCCGCGGGGCCCCCTATGGGGTCAGGGCGCCAGCCGCTCCCCTTGCCAGCCGCCCTCCGCCCGGGTGAATCGGAGCCGATCGTGGAGCCGGTCGGGGCGGCCCTGCCAGAACTCCACCCGATCCGGCCGCAGGCGGTACCCGCCCCAGCCGGCAGGCAGCGGGACGGTGTCGGGATGGCGGGCGGCGTGGACGCGGCTGCGCTCCTCGAGCCACCCGCGGCTGGGGACCGGTCGGCTCTGCGGCGAGATTGCCGCCGAGACCTGGGCGCCATACGGCCGGGTGGAGAAGTAGGCGAGCGACTCCGCCCGGGGGGTGCGCCCCACCGCGCCGCTGCAGCGCACCTGGCGATGCAGCCCCGGCCAGAACAGCGCCACCGCCGCCCGCGGCACCGCCGCCAGCTGGCGCCCCTTGTCGCTCCGGTAGTTGCTGAAGAAGGTGAGGCCGCGGGCGTCCACCCGTTTCAGCAGCACCATCCGCACCTGGGGCTCGCCGGCGGCGGTGACGGTGGCCAGCGCCATCGCCGCCGGCTCGGGCTCGCCGCCCGCCCGGGCCGCCTCCAGCCAGGCCGCCAGCGCCGCCAGTGGATCCGCTCCGAACGCAGGGAGCTCCAAACCCAGGGGGTGGGCCGGGTCCATACCGGACCTCGGCTCAGGCGACGCCGACCCCCTCGCCGACCAGCTCCTCGAGCTCCTGGGAGGTGTGCCGCTCGATCCGGGTGTTGGTGTGGTGCTCGATGTCGCGCAGCTTGAGGATCTCGATCGGGGTGATCAGGGTGAGAGCCACCCCGTCGCGGCCGGCCCGGGCGGTGCGGCCGACCCGATGGACGTACTCCTCGGGGGTGGAGGGGACGTCGTAGTTGATGACGTGGCTGATGTCCTCGATGTCGAGCCCGCGGGCGGCCACGTTGGTGGCGATCAGGAAGCGCACCGTGGAATTGCGAAAGCGCTCCAGGGAGGCGTCGCGATCATGCTGCGAGAGGTCGCCGTGGAGCACTGTCACGTCGTAGCCGCGGGTGAGCAGGACCGAGTGAAGCAGGTCTGCATTGCGCTTGGTCTCGGTGAAAATCAGGCCCACCTTGACCCGCGGGCTGTCGAGCAGGCGGGTGAGCGCCTCCACCTTGTCCGCCCAGGAACATTCGATGTACCACTGCCGCACCGTCGGCACCAGCTCGGTGTGCCCGGTCACCGACACCGTCTCCGGGTCACGCATGTAGCGGGACGCCAGCCGCCGCACCCACTCCGGCATGGTCGCCGAGAACAGCATCGTCTGGCGCGCCGGGGGAGTCTGGCGGAGGATCCGCTCGACGTCGGGAGCGAAACCCATGTCGAGCATGCGGTCGGCCTCGTCGAGGACCGCGAAGCGCACCTGGCCGAGGCTGAGCGACCCCCGTTGGAGGTGGTCGAGCAACCGTCCGGGAGTGGCCACGATGATCTGGGGCTGCTCCCGCAGGCCGGTCAGCTGACGGCGCATGGAGTCGCCACCGAAGACGCACAGCCAGCCCACGGGGCGGTGCACCGCCAGGCGACCGATCTCCTCGGACACCTGCACCGCCAGCTCGCGGGTGGGGCACAGGATGAGCGCCTGGGTGCCCGGACCCGGGGACTCGATCCGCTCCAGGATCGGCAGCCCGAAGGCGGCCGTCTTGCCGCTGCCGGTCTGGGCCTGTCCCACCAGGTCGCGCCCTGCCAGCGCCACCGGGATGGCGCGGGCCTGGATCGGGGTGGCACGTTCGAAGCCCATCTCGCTGGTGGCGCGCACCAGCTCCGGCGAGAGACCCAGCTCGGCGAAACGGGGCAGGATCTCCGGGGCGACCTCGGAACCTGCTGCCGAGGCGGGAGGCGGGCGCAGCGGGCGCGGCGACGGTCGGAAGGGACGACGAGAACGAGATGGCACGCCCCTCCACTATACGCGAGGCCGGGAATCGGGCCGGCGGCGGATGCGGACCCGCCGCCACAATGAGGGGATGGGACGTCGGCTTTTGGTCTGCGACATCGATGGGACCCTGGTCGACGACACGCTCACCCTGGACGACCGGGACGTGCGCGCGGTGGCGCGAGCCCAGGCGGCCGGCACCCTGGTGGGGGTGGCGACGGGCCGGATGTACCGGTCGGCGCTGCCCTTCGCTGACCGCCTCGACGTGGCGCTCCCGGTGATCTGCTACCAGGGTGCGGTGATCCGCGACCGCCCCCGGCCGGGCGACCCGCTGAGTCCGTTGACGGGCACGCGGCTGGGACGCCTGCGCCGGGAGTGCGGGGTGGGCCCCGGCCTGGCGCGGGAGGTGCTCGCGCTCGCCACCGCCCGCGGCTGGACCTGCAACGTCTACCAGGACGACCAGCTGCTGGTCGCCGCCGACACCCCAGCCGTCCGCTATTACACGCGCATCGCCCGCGTGCCGATCACGGTGGCGGACGACCTCGCTGACCGGCTGGGGCGGGGCTCAACCAAGATGGTGGTGGTGGTGGAGCCTAATCAGGCGGTCTTCGCGGCGGTGGTGGCGGAGGTCGGCGAGTTGGTGGGGGCCCGCGGCGTGGTCACCCGATCCTACCCCGGATTCTGCGAGGTCACAGCCCCTGGGGTCGACAAGGGCACGGCGCTGGCATGGGTGGCGGCATCGGTGGGGGCGGCGCTGACGGATGTCGTCGCGGTGGGTGACGCACCCAACGACCTCGCCCTGCTGGCGACCGCCGGGACCGCGGTGGCGGTGCGCACCGCGGCCGCCGAGGTGCGCACCGCCGCCGACTGGATCACCGGCGCGCCCGGCGAGGGGGGCATCGCCGCGGTGGTGGAGCGCTACCAGCTCGACGACGCGGCGGCCGCCTGAGGCGAGGCGGGAGGACATGAGCGCACCGGCCCGTGTCGGAATCGCGGGCCTGGGCACGGTGGGGTGGGCGGTCGCCCGCGAGCTGGCTGAGCGGGTGCCCGCAGCCGAGCTGGTGGTGGCGCTCGTGCGCGACCCATCCCGCCACCTAGAGCAGGCCCGCAGCCTGGGCCCGGCGACGGTGCTGACCGCCGACCCGGCCGACCTGCTCGGAGCTGGCTGCGATGTGGTGGTGGAGTGCACCGGCGACGTGGCGCTCGCCCGTCGGGTGGCGCATGCGACGTTGGCCCGCGGAGCCGGCGTCGTCACCGCCAGCAAGCAGTGCCTCGCCGCCCATGGGCCGGAGCTCCAGCGACTGGCCGGGCGCCACCGGGCGCCGCTGCGGTTCGAGGCCGCGGTGGGCGGGGGCATGCCCGTGATCAGCGTGCTGAGTGGGGCGCTGCGAGCCGACCGGGTCCAGCGGCTGGCCGCGGTTCTCAACGGCACGACCAACTTGGTGCTCGACCGAATGACCGCCGGTGACAGCCTGGACGACGCCCTGAGGTCGGCGCGGGCGCAGGGTCTGGCCGAGGCCGATGCCAGCCAGGATGTGGATGCCCACGACCCGGTTGCCAAGCTCGTGATCCTCGCCGCCGTCGTGTGGGGTGGGTGGCCCGCCGTCGCCGACGTCGCCCGCTGTGGAATCGGCGAGCTCGACCCCGCCGACCTGCGGGTCGCGGCCGGGCTCGGGTATGCGGTGCGGTTGGTCGCCCGAGCCGAGGCGGAGGGGGCCGGCGTCGCGCTCGCGGTCGAGCCGACCCTGGTCCCGCGGGACCACCCGCTGGCCCAGGTCCGTGGCGCCGGCAATGCCGTGGTGATCGAGTCCGACCTCGCCGGGCGCACCGTGGTGACGGGCACCGGCGCCGGGGCCGCACCCACCGCCTCCGCCATGCTCTCCGACCTGATCCTGGTTCTGGCCGACCGCCAGCGAGGGGCCGCGCCCGCGCCCCTGGCGGCCCGGCTGACCATCGCCGCCCCGCGGCCAACCCGCGCGGTCTGGCGCCTGGGCGCGGGGGACGGGCGCCCCGATGAGCTGGCCGCCGCCGCCGACCTGAGCGCCTGCGGACTGACCGCAGGGCGACTCTCCGGCGACCGGGCGGGTCCGGCATCGACCGCGTGCCTGGTCGTCACCGCGCCGGCGACCGCCGCGGAGCGCGCCGCGGCCGCCGTGGCGCTCGCTTGGCGTGGCGGCTACGCTGTGCACAGCTGCCTGCCCATCCTGGAGCCGTGATCACCGTGACCGTCCGCTCGCCGATCCGGACCCTGGACCGGGTGCCCGCGCCGACCGGCCCCGGGGCTGCTCGCCGGACCGACCGCGCGCCCGGCGCCGGGGTCGGCCCGAGCGTAGGGGGCGACCCGCGGGCGGGGGTCCTGCTGCGCTATTCGGACCGGCTGCCGCTGACTCCGCGCACCCCCCGGATCACCCTCGGTGAGGGCGGTACCCCGCTGATCGCGGCGCCGTCGATCGCGGCGGAGCTCGGCCTCGGCGAGCTGCTGCTCAAGTTCGAGGGGCTCAATCCCACCGGTTCGTTCAAGGACCGGGGCATGGTGGTGGCGGTGGCGCGAGCGCTGGAGGCAGGGAGCGAGGTCGTGGTCTGCGCCTCCACCGGCAACACCAGCGCCTCGGCGGCCGCCTACGCCGCGCGCTTCGGCCTGCGCGCGGTGGTGGTGGTCCCGGGTGGCAAGATCGCGCCCGGCAAGCTGCTGCAGGCGCAGGTCTACGGCGCCAAGGTGCTCGCCATTCGCGGCAATTTCGACCGCGCCTTCGCGATCGTGCGGGAGCTCGCCGCCCGCTACCCGGTCACGCTCGTCAACTCGGTGAACCCCGACCGGATCGAGGGGCAGAAGACGGCCGCGTTCGAGATCGTGGACGCGATCGGGGGCGCTCCCGACGTGGTCAGCCTGCCGGTGGGCAACGCCGGCAACATCACCGCCTACTGGCGTGGCTTCCGGGAGGAGCACGCGCTCGGCCGGGTCGTGGCCCTGCCCCGGCTGCTGGGCGTCCAAGCCGACGGGGCCGCCCCGATCGTGCGCGGCCGGGTGGTGGCCCGGCCCCGGACCGTGGCCAGCGCGATCCGGATCGGCAACCCTGCCTCCTGGGAGGGGGCGGCGCTGGCGCGGGACGAGTCGGGCGGCGCCATCGTCGCCGCCACCGACGGGGAGATCCTCACCGCGCAGCGGTGGCTCGCCGGGCGCGAGGGCGTGTTCGCCGAGCCCGCCTCGGCGGCGTCGCTGGCCGGCGTGGTGCAGATGGCGCGCTCGGGCTGGATCGCCCCCGGCGCGCGGGTCGTCTGCGTTTTGACCGGGCACGGGCTGAAGGACCCCGACGCCGCCCGGGCCGAGCTGCCCCCGCCGATCGCGGTCGACGACGACCCGGCTGGCATCGCCAAGCTCCTCAAGCTCTGAGCGGTCCCGCCGCCCTGCCCGAGCACGGCTGGCGGGTCTCGGTCCCGGCGACCGCGGCCAACCTCGGCGCCGGTTTCGACTGCCTCGCTTTGGCGCTGGAGCTGCGTCTCACCGTCGAGGTCACGGGGGGGCCGGAGCCGCTCACGCTGGAGCTGCCGGCCGACGCGCCAGCGGCGTGGGCCGACCCCGCGACCAACCTGCTGGCGCAGGCGTACGCCGCCGGCTGCGCCGCGGCCGGCGCCGCATCCCCCACCGGCCGGCTGCGGGTGACCGCCCCGATCCCGCTGGCCCGCGGGCTGGGGAGCAGCGCCGCCGCGGTGGTGGCGGGGCTCGCCGCCGCCGCGGCGGTGCACCGCCATCGCCCCGACCCGGTGAGCCTGCTCGAGCTGGCGACCGGATTCGAGGGTCACCCCGACAACGTCGCGGCCGCGCTCCTCGGCGGCTGCGCGCTCACCGTCCGGGGTGGCGACGGCACGCTGCTCGCCCGGCGGATCCCGGTTCCCCGGGGGCTGGGAGCGGTGCTCTTCGTGCCCGACCGCGAGCTGGAGACCCGAGCCGCCCGGGCGGTGCTGCCGCGGTCGGTGGGGCTCGCCGACGCCGTCTTCAACTCCGGTCGCTGCGCGCTGTTGGTGCATGCCCTCTGCTCCGGCGAGCTCGACTGCCTCGGGTGGGCGATGGAGGATCGCTGGCACCAGCCGGCCCGGACCGCGCTGCTGCCGTGGCTCCCCGCTCTGATCGCCGCCGCACGGGCTGCGGGCGCGTACGGTGCCTGCCTCAGCGGGGCGGGCCCAACCGTGCTCGCCCTCACCCCGACCCGCCCGGGATCGCGGCAGGCGGTGGGCCGAGCCCTCGCGGCTGCGGCCGCGCGGGCTGGGCTGGCGGGCCGGGTCATGCTCCTGCCGCTGGCCGCCCACGGGCTGCTGCGGGAGCCGCTGGCCGCCCCACCGGTTCCTGAGGGGCGCGGATGAGCGTGCCGACCGGGTCCGTGGGGGCCCGACCGGTGGTGCACAAGTACGGGGGCAGCTCGCTGGCGACCCTGGCCCGGATCCGCCGGGTGGCCGGGCTGGTGGCCGCGGCCCGGAGTGCCTGCCCCGGCGTGGTGGTGGTGGTCTCGGCGATGGGGGAGACCACCGACCGCCTGCTGGCGCAGGCGCACCATCTCCACCCGCGGCCCCCCGCCCGGGAGCTGGACGCCCTGCTCGCGACCGGCGAGACGGTGACCGCGCCGTTGCTGGCGATGGCGCTGGATGCCCTGGGGGTCCCTGCGGTGTCGCTCTCGGGTCTGCAGGCGGGGATCCGGACCGCGCCCCACCATCGCCGGGCCCGGATCGTCGACGTGGTGCCGCGGCGCATCCTCGACGAGCTCGGGTCCGGGCGGGTGGTGGTGGTGGCGGGATTTCAGGGCGTGATCGCGGACACGCTCGAGACGACCACGCTGGGACGCGGCGGATCGGACACCACCGCGGTGGCGCTGGCGGCCGCGCTGCGGGCCGACATCTGCGAGATCTTCACCGATGTCCGCGGCGTCTTCACCGCCGATCCGCGGGTGGTCGCGAGCGCCCGCCGGCTCGACCGGATCGGCTACCAGGAGATGCTAGAGTTGGCGGCCGTGGGTGCCGCGGTGCTGCACCCGCGCGCGGTCGAGATCGGCGCCGCCCACAGCGTCCCGATTCGTGTCCGGAGCACCTTCCATCCCCGCGACGCGGGCACCCTCATCTGTCGGGAGCCGCCGGTGGAGCCGCGCCAGAAGGTCAGGGGGATCGCGTTCCAGGAGGACGTGGTCAAGGTGACAGTGGTGCGTGTCCCCGACCGTCCCGGGATCGCCGCCGCCATCTTCACTCCCCTGGCCGAGGCCGGGATCAGCGTCGACGCGATCGTCCAGAACGTCAGCCACGAGGGTCTCACCGACCTCAGCTTCACCGTAGCGGGGGCCGACCTCGCCACGGTCACCGATCTGCTCCCCGCGATCGTCGCCGGAGTCGGGGCCGCCAGCGTCAGCATCGATCCCGCGATCGCGAAGGTGTCGGTGGTGGGAACCGGCGTGCTGGGGAGCCCGGGGGTGGCGGCGCGGATGTTCCGCGCCCTCGCCGACGCCGGGATCAACATCGAGATGATCGCCGCCTCGGAGATCCGCATCACCGCGACCGTGCCCGCTGCCCAGCTGACCCAGGCCGTGCGCGCGCTCCACCGGGCCTATGAGCTGGAGCGGCTCTGACGCGTCGGACCGGGCCGACCGACGGCGACTGGTGAGCCTGGCCGCGGCCCTGCTGCTGGTCGCCACCGGGCTCGTGGCGGGGGCCGCCAACACCATCGTCGGCTCCGGGTCGCTGGCCACCTTCCCAGCCCTGCTCGCGATCGGCCTCACCCCGGTTCCGGCCAACGCCACCAACACCGTGGGGCTGGTGCTGGGCTCGGTGAGCGGGGTGATCGGCTACCGCCGCGAGCTGGTCGGCCAGGCAGACCGCGTCCGCCGGCTGGCGCCAGCTGCGGTGGTCGGCGGAGTGGCCGGCGCCGCGCTGCTGCTGGTGCTGCCCGCGACCGTGTTCCGGGTCGTCGTCCCGGTGCTGATCGGCCTCGCCGTGGTGCTGGTGGTGGTCCAGCCCCGGCTCGCCCGCCGCCTGCGGCGGCCCGGCCGCGTGCGGCCCGGCGGCCGGGGGCTCCCCGCCGGCGTGCTGGGGACGGCGGTCTATGGCGGCTACTTCGGCGCCGCCCAGGGGGTGATCCTGCTCGCCCTGCTGGGCTCGACCCTGGACGACACGACGCAGCGGCTCAACGGTCTCAAGAACGTCCTCGCCGGGCTGGTGAACGTGGCCGCCGCGCTGGTGTTCATCGCCGCCGCCCGGGTGGAGTGGGCGCCCGCCGGGGTGCTCGCCGGGTCGACCGCGGTGGGCGCGCAGCTGGGGGCCCTGGTCGGCCGTCGCCTCTCCCCGACCGTGCTCCGGGTGGCGATGGTCACGGCCGGCCTGGCGGCGATCGCCCGGCTGGTTGCCTGACCGACCCCGGCGAGCCCGGAGCATCTCCAGGCTCCGCCTACGCCAGATCCGCCAGGACCCCGCCCAGCAGCGCCGCCTGGACCCCGTGGAGGTGGTGGCGCATCGCGCGCTGGGCCCGGGGCGCGTCGCGCTCGCGGATCGCCTCGACGATCTCCTCGTGCTCGCGCCGCGCCAGGGTCAGCCGCTCCGGGGTGGACGTGCGCTCCTTGAGCGTGCCCCAGTAGACGTGGTCGCGGGCTCCGTTGATGGCCCGCAGCATCGCGGCGGCGAGCCCGTTGTGGGTGGCGTCGGCGATCGCCTGATGGATGGCAGCATCCCAGATCTCGAACTCGGGGAACCCGTGGGCGGCGCGGGCGCGCACCAGGCACTGGTCCATCCGATCGAGATCGGCGGGCCGGGCGGCGGCCACCGCCAGCGGCATGAGATTGGGCTCGATCGCGAGCCGGACCGCCATCACCTCGGCGGGGGAGGACTCGACGAGACCGGTCCGAGCCGCCGGCGCCGGCAGCCGGCTCGCGACGAACGTGCCCCGCCCGACGTGGCGGGCGACCCGACCCTGCGCCTCCAGGATGCCGAGCGCCTTGCGCAGGGCGTTGCGCGTCACCCCGAGCCGCTGGGCCAGCTCACGCTCCGGCGGCAGCCGCGCCCCTGGCAGCCCACCCGAGCGGGTGACCTCGGCGTCCAGCCACGCCACCAGCCCCGTGCCCGCCCGAGTCGCGGACCCGCACTCCCCCTCCACGACGCGGGAGCCCGAAGGCTCAACCACCGCCGTCCCTGCGTCCGCCACCGAGCATTTCCCTTGACCCCGATTCCGGGGAAGACTACCATGCGGCCGACCCCTTGAGTCGGCCTTCGGGGGGCCCGCCTCCTGCCCGGTGCGTCGCCGGGGAGGAGGCGGGCGGGATGGGGCGGGGGAGCACCCTCCGGGGGAGATGCGCGGCGGCGGGCGCCGCCGCCGCGTCATCATGGACGCGAGCAGAGTGGAGACGACGACCGCATGCGTCTTGTGACCTTTCGCGACCAGGGGGTGGCCGCCGCCGGCGCCGTCGAGGACGGCCAGGTGGTGGCGCTGGCGCGCGCCTACCGGGCGCTGCTGGAGAGCCGGGGCGAGGGTCGCGTCGCCGAGCGGGCCGCGGCGCTGATCGGGGGATCGGCGGGCGAGGTGCTGGTGGGCGGTCCGGGCTCGCTGGACGCCGCCCGGGCGGCGGTGGCCCATGCCCTGACCGCCCCGGACCCGGCGCGGACGGGGGCGCCGCTGACCCTGGCGCTGGGGGGCGCCGAGCTGCTCCCACCGGTGCTGCGGCCGTCCAAGATCCTGTGCGTCGGCGTGAACTACTCCGACCACGCCGCCGAGGCGGCGGGACGTTTCGGGACGGCCCCTCAGCCGGTGCTCTTCGCCCGCTTCGCCGCCTCGCTGGTGGGGCACGGCCACCCCCTGGTCCGGCCCGCCGTCTCGGACGAGCTGGACTGGGAGGGCGAGCTGGCGGTGATCATCGGGCGCACCGGCCACCGGGTCGCCCGGGCCGACGCGCTGGAGCTGGTGGCCGGCTACAGCTGCTTCAACGACGCCACCCTGCGCGACTTCCAGCGGCACACCAGCCAGTGGACCGCCGGCAAGAACTTCGCCGGGACCGGCGGATTCGGCCCCTGGATCGCGCTCCGCGACGAGGTGGGCGACCCCGGGGGCCGCGAGCTCACGGTGCTGGTCAACGGCGAGCGGATGCAGCATGCCTCGACCTCGGACATGACCTTCGATGTCCCCCGACTGATCGAGTACATCACCACCTTCACCCGGCTCGACCCCGGCGACGTGATCGTCTCCGGCACCCCGAGTGGGGTCGGCGCGTTCCGCACGCCGCCCCGGTTCCTGGTCCCCGGCGATCGGGTGGTGGTCGAGATCGAGGGCGTCGGCCGGCTGGAGAATGGGGTGGTGGCGGAGGGCGCGGCCTGACCGGGGGCGCGCCGTGAGCCTCGCCGTGGGGATCGTCGGCCTCCCCAACGCCGGCAAGTCCACGCTTTTCAACGCCCTCACCGGGGGACGCGCTCTGGTCGGCGACTACCCCTTCACGACCATCGACCCCAACACCGGAGTGGTGCCGGTGCCCGATCTGCGGCTGCAGCAGCTGGCCGAGCTCTTCCGTCCCCCGCGGGTGATCCCGGCCACCGTCACCTTCACCGACATCGCGGGCCTGGTGCGGGGAGCGAGCGGGGGCGAGGGTCTCGGCAACCAGTTCTTGGGGCACATCCGTGCCACCGACGCGGTCGCCCTGGTGATCCGCTGCTTCGCCGGGGCGGTGGCCCACGTCGAGGGATCGATCGACCCCGAGCGGGATGTCGGGATCTTGGAGCTGGAGCTGGTGCTCGCCGACTTGGCGGCCGTCGACCGCCGGCTGGAGCGCGTCTCGGAGCGGGCTCGCCGGCCCCGCGAGGTCACCGAGGTCGAGGTGGCGGGCCTGCGACGGGTCCGGGCGGCGCTGGACCAGGGCCTGCCGGCCCGGGCGGTCGCGCTCTCCGCCGAGGAGCAGGTTGGGGTCGCTGCGCTGCAGCTGCTCACCGCCAAGCCGGCGCTGTATGTCGCCAACGTCGACGAGGACCAGCTCGCGGCCCCCGAGGGGTCGGGACCGGCCGCGCCGGTGGCCGCTCGCGCCCAGGCGGTGGGCGCGAGCTTCGTGGCGGTGAGCGCCCGGCTGGAGGCGGAGCTCGCGGAGCTGGAGACGGCCGACGCCATCGAGTACTTGCACACCCTGGGGGTCGCCGAGGCCGGACTGGGGCGCCTCAGCCGGGCGGCCCACCACGCCCTGGGGCTGCTCACGTTCTTCACCGCCGGGGAGAAGGAAGTGCGCGCCTGGACCCTGGCCCAGGGGGGTACCGCCGTCGACGCCGCCGGCGTCATCCACACCGATTTCGCCAGAGGCTTCATCCGCGCCGAGGTCTGCGACGTCGCCGACCTGCTCGCGGCCGGGGGCTACCAAGGGGTGCGAGAGCGTGGCCGGCGCCGCCTGGAGGGCCGGGACTACGGGGTCCGGGACGGGGATGTCGTCCACTTCCTGTTCAACGTCTGAGGCTGCCGCCAGAACCTCGGACCCGAAGACCGCACGCTTGCACTCCACAAGATCCTGTGCTTGAATGTCGTGGGGGCACTAGATGTGGGTCGTCTGCATCGCCCACCAGCAGACAGCGGGTGTCGGAGCCTTCCCGTCCCCTTTTCCCATGCCGACTCGTCCTTGCCACCGGTGCCCGCTGTCTGCACCTGCGCCCAGGGTCCAGCCGCCGCGGCGGGTTGATCGTCCCCGGTCGACCGGCGCGGGCTTCGGTACACTGACCCCCGCGTCGGCGACGCCGCCCCTCGGTGGCCCCGCCGGTCGCGTTCTCACCATGGCCAAGCGACCCAAGAAGAAGAGTTCCCCCGCCCTGCGGCGCCCGGTTCGGTCGCCGGTCGCCCCCGCGTCGGCCGGGCCGAGCGCGGGGCTGGCGGTTGCCGGGGGCGAGGAGCTGGCTCCGCCGGTCGCCGATGAGCCCGCCCCCAGCCCCGCCCCGGTCACCCGCGCCGCCGGCAACGGGATCCTTGCCGCTCCCGCCGCCCTGCCCCGGGTGACCCAGTCGTTCCTGCCCACCCGCAGCGAGCGCGTCACCAGCCGGGCGGAGCGGCGGCGCCAGCAGGAGGCGGCCCTGGTGCCACTGGACGAGACGCCCGCCATCCCCGCCGACCGTGTCCCCTTCATCGGCAGCGACCTGCGCCGGATCGGGGTGGTGGCCCTGGTGATGGTCGTCTGCATCATCGTCGGGACCATCGTCTTCCGCTAGCGGGCGGTCCCGGACCAGGGGGGGGCCCGGCGCCGGGTACCTATACTCGGCTGCGATGCGAGTCATCCTCTACACCGGCAAGGGCGGCGTTGGCAAGACCTCGATCGCGGCCGCGACCGCGGTCGCGTGCGCGCGTCGCGGCCGCAAGACGTTGGTCATGAGCACCGACGCAGCCCACAGCCTCGGCGACTCGCTGGACCAAGAGCTCGGGGATCAGCCCCGCCAGGTCGCGCCCGGGCTCTTCGCTCAGGAGGTCAACGCGCTCCACGAGCTGGAGCACAACTGGGAGCGGATTCACCACTACCTCGCGACCCTCTTCAACAGTCAGGGCATCGAGGACATCATCGCCGAGGAGATGGCGTCCCCACCCGGGATGGAGGAGGTCGCCAGCCTGATGTGGATCAAGCATCACGCCGAGCGCAGCGACTACGACGTGCTCATCGTCGACTGCGCCCCCACCGGTGAGACCCTGCAGCTGCTGGCCTTTCCCGACGTCGCCCGCTGGTACCTCAACAAGATCTTTCCGATCGAGCGGAGGGTGATGAAGCTGGCCCGCCCGATGGTGCAGCCCTTCCTCTCCATCCCCCTGCCCAGCGATGAGATCTTCGTATCGGTGCGCGATCTGCTGACTAGCCTGGAGTCGATGAAGAGCGTGCTCGGGGACCCCAGCGTGTGCACCGTCCGGATCGTCCTCAACCTCGAAAAGATGGTGATCAAGGAGGCCCAGCGCGCCTACACGTACCTCAACCTCTATGACTATCTGACCGATGCGATCTGTGTCAACCGGGTGCTCCCCGACGACGTCGTCGACGTCTACTTCGACGACTGGCGGCGCCAGCAGGTCCGCTACGCGGCGCAGGTGCGTGCCACCTTCGACCCGCTGCCGATCTTCTCGGCGCCGCTCTTCGACCACGAGGTGGTGGGAGTGGCTCAGCTGGGCGAGCTGGGTGAGGCGCTGTACGGCGAGCGCGATCCCGCGGAGATCCTCTCCCGGGCCCGTCCCCAGCGGGTTCGCAAAGATGGCAGCGACTACGTGCTGACGCTCGATCTCGGCTTCGCCACCAAGGACGCCGTCAGCCTCAGCCAGCGTGACGACGAGCTCTACGTCACCATCGGCGCCTACAAGCGCGAGCTGGCGCTGCCGCGGGTGCTGCGCGGCACCGTCACCAGCGGCGCCCACATCGAGGATGGCCAGCTGTCGATCCGCTTCCGCCGGCAGAGCGCGTGAGCCGGGAGAGCCGGCCCCCCGGACGGCGCCCGGGCGAGGCCGTCGGATCGCCCGCCCGCGCCCGTCGACGCCCGCCCCGGGCGGCGGCCCCCGAGCCCGCCGCCCCCGACCCGGGGGAGGGCCCCGCCGGACTCCCCCAGCAGGCGCTGCGGCTCGGGGTGGAGCTGCTCGGGGCGGTCGGCCGGCGCGCCGGCGAGGTGGTCCCGCCCGAGGCGCAGGTCCACCTCCTGCGCGCCCAGCGCGAGCTCCTGCTGGCGGCGTGGGCGGTGCTGCGCGCCGGTCGCCGGGGGGCGGGCGCGGACGCCGCGGCGCGCCCTCGACCGCGCCGCATCCCGCTGGACTGATCCCTCGTGACCGGGATCGCCTTCTACCTCATCCTGGTCGTCTTCGCGCTCCCCGGCATCCTCCTCGGCTTCACCGTCCACGAGTACTGCCACGCGCGCGTGGCCACCGCCTACGGCGATCCCCTGCCCCGTCGGCAGGGGCGCCTCAGCCTCAATCCCGCCGCCCAGGTCCATCCGGTCGGGCTGGTGATGCTGCTGCTGATCGGGTTCGGCTTCGCCCGCCCGGTTCAGTTCAATCCCCTGATCGTGCGGCGGGGCACCCAGCAGGCGCTGGTGGCGGCCGCAGGGCCGCTCTCCAACCTCGCGATCGCGACCGTGCTGGGGCTCGCCCTGCGGCTGCTGATGGCGGTCGACCCCTCCTCCACCTTCTGTGGCATCCCCAGCTTCGCCGACACCCCCTCCGGGGCGCTCTTCTGGGTGCTCACCGAGGGGTTTTTCATCAACGTGATCCTCTGCGTCTTCAACCTGCTGCCGATCCCGCCCTTGGACGGCTACCGGGTGGTCGAGGGCCTGCTCGGGGGCCACCTCCCCCGCCTCTTCGCCTGGGTGGACCGCAATCAGAGCGCGATCTGGATCGCCGCGCTCGTGTTGGTCTTCGTGGTGCCGCAGCTGACCCAGGGCAGCGTCTCGCCGATCTCGAGCCTCATCTCCGGCCTCTACGGGGGGATGGCCCGCCCGCTGGTGGGGACGACGCTCCCCGGCCTCTTCCCCACCTATCAGTACCTCACCACCCCGGGGCTGGTCCCCAGCTCGCTGCTGACCGCTCCCTGCGCCGCGTGAGCCAGGCGGCGCGCGACCCCGCCCTCCCGGACCCCGGCCGCCGGGTCGCCGGCGCCCACGCCGTGATCCGCCGCGCCGATGGCCGGGTGCTGCTCTCGTTCCGGGTTTCACCGCCCGGGTGGGAGCTTCCCGGAGGCCACGTGGCCCGGGCCGAGGCCCCCGCCGCCACGGTGGTGCGCGAGGTGCGGGAGGAGGTCGGCTGCGAGATCAGCGTCGACCGGCTCACCGGCACCTACACCTTCCGGGGACTCCGCCACAGCCGCGACGCGGTCTTCCTCGCCCGCCTGGGGGCGGGGACGCCGTCCCGCTCGCGGGAGGTGCTGGCGCTGATGTGGGCCGACCCCGACCGCCTCCCCCCCGGGCTCTTCCCCTGGTTCCATCAGCGCATCCGCGACGCGGTCGCCCCGCCCCATCGGGACCGAAGGCCGGTCCATCGGGTCCAGGCGGTGGGCGCCGCCGAGGTGCTGCGCCACGGCCTCCAGCTCGCGCACGCGGCCGCCGCCGCCGCCCGCCGGGGGGCGGGACGGGGCCTCCGGCGCCGGCCCGGCGCCTAGCCAGGAGGAGGGGGAGGGTCGAGCCTCGCCCCCGGGCGCCGGTCCGCGGGCGCGGCGCGGGAACGCGATCGCCCCCAGCCCCACCCGGGGCCCGCTGGCCTCGGTCCGGGTGGGCGGCGGTCCCGCCCCCAAAAGGGCGCGGTGATCGCCCGGGCTGGAGAGGGGAGCGGCTGCCCGGGGGCGAGCGGCCCCCCGCCGACGGCCGCAGCGGGGGCCCTTGCATTCGCCGGGGGAGCCGGCCGGCCACCCCCCGGGGACCGGGGCCGCACCCCTCAGGGGCGGCACGCCGCTCGCGACCGTGCGCCCGCCACAATGGGGCGATCATCGGGCAGCAGATCGGCCCGGGCGCTCCCCGGCTGCGGCGGGAGCCCACGCCGGCGGCGGCGCGCCCGCCCACGGGCCACCAGCAGCACGGGGCCGGGACCCTCCGGCGGGTGCGGCGGGGCGCCCCCGGTGGGTGAGAGCGCGGGCCTGCTCGCCGTCAGCCTCGTCCTTATGGTGGCGGCGGCCGAGCTCTTCACCAACGCGATCGAATGGGCCGGTCACCGGCTTCACCTCGGTGAGGGGGCGACCGGGAGCCTGCTGGCCGCCATCGGCACCACCCTGCCCGAGAGCGTCGTCCCGATCGTGGCCCTGGCGGGCGCGCGCCCGGGCGCGGACGGCATCGCCGTGGGCGCGATCGTGGGCGCGCCGCTGCTGCTCGCCACCCTCGGCGCCGGCCTCACGGCCGCCGCGGCGCTGAGCCGGCGCCGCGGCTGGCTGGCGGTCGACGCCGCTCAGGTCCGCCGCGATCTCCTCACGTTCCTGCTGAGCTTCGGCCTGCTGATCGCCAGCACCGTTTTGCCCCGGCCCCTGCATCTTGCGGTCGCCCTCGTGCTCGCCCTGCTCTACGCCGGCTACGTGGTGCGCACCCTGCGCCACGACGCCGGCACGGCCTCGGAGGACCTCCCCGAGCCGCTCCACCTGCTGCGCCCCGGTCGCGGCCGGGGCCGGGGCGGGTGGCGGGCGGGCTCCCCGGGATGGACCCCGCTCGCCTGCCAGCTGGGTGCCGGCGCGGGGCTGCTGGTGGTGAGCGGCGAGCTCTTCGTGACCGCTCTCCACGGGCTCGCGGCGGGCCTCGCCCTGCCCGCGGTGATCCTCTCGCTGATCCTGGTCCCGATCGCAACCGAGCTTCCCGAGACGCTCGCGGGGGTGATGTGGGTGCGCTCCGGCCACGACGGGCTGGCGCTCGGCAACATCGTGGGGGCGATGGTGCTGCAGGCCACGATCCCGGCCCTCATCGGGCTCGGGTTCACCCCGTGGCGGCTGGGGCGGCCCGCTCTGCTGGCGGCTGGCGCCGCCGTGCTGGGGGCCCTGCTGATGCTGGCTGCGCTCCGCCGAGACCGCGGGCTGGGGGCCCGCGCCGTCGCCGTGGGCGGTGGCGCCCTCTATGCGGCCTACCTGGCGGCCGCGCTGGTCTGGCGCGGCTGAGAGATAAAGGGGGGCGGCTCAGCCCGCGGGCGGATCGGGGTAGGGAGGGCTCTGCACCGTCGCCTCGGCCTCCGCCCGCAGGGTCGCGAGCGCGGCCTGGACCGCCCCCGCGGGGTCGCTCGCCACCGTGGTCGCGGTGGCGTCGCGCCGACGCAGCTCGGCACCGCCCGCCGCCACCGAGCGCGGGCTGACGGTGACGCGCAGCGGCATCCCGAGCAGGTCGGCGTCCGCGAACTTCACGCCGGGGGCCACGTCGCGGTCGTCGTCGAGAACGCCGACGCCGGCGGCGGCGAGCTCCGCCACCAGCTGGTCCGCGGTCCGGTCCACGGCCTCCGACGCCGCGCCCAGACGCACCAGGTGGACCGGGAACGGGGCGACCGCGAGCGGGAAGCGAAGCCCTCGTTCGTCCCGGTGGGCCTCGGCGACGCAGGCCAGGATGCGCCCGATGCCGATCCCGTAGGAGCCCATCACGATCGGGTGGAGGCCGCCCTGGGCATCGCCGTAGGTGGCCCCCATCGGCTCGCTGTAGCGGGTGCCGAGCTGGAAGATGTTGCCGAGCTCGACCCCGCGGCTGAGCCGGACCGGCGATCCGCAGCGCGGGCACGGGGCACCGTCGCTGGCGGCGGCGATGTCACCCACCCGGTCGGGCTCGTAGTCGCGCCCACAGTTGACGTTGCGCAGGTGGTACCCGGCCACGTTGGCCCCGGCGACGAGGTTGGGGCTGGCCGCGATCAGCTCGTCCGCGGCCACCACCACCGCGTCCCGCCGGATCCCGACCGGCGAGGCGTACCCGGGCTCGGCCCCGCAGGCGCGGATCCGCTCCGCATCCGCCGCGCGCAGCCAGCGGGCGCCGATCAGGTTGGCGAGCTTGGTCTCCTCCACCTCCATGTCGCCCCGGACCACTGCCATCACCAGGACCTCGCGGGCGCCGGGGCCGGTCGGGTCGCCGCCCGGATCGGTGGGGGGGAGCCCGGCCACGAAGAAGACCGCCTTGGCGGTGCGCTCGGGGCCGATTCCGAGGCTCACGGCGAGGTCGGCGATCGTGGCCGCCCCCGGGGTCGCCACCCGCTCGACCGCCCCTGGGGCCTCCGCGGCGGGAGTCGGCTTGGCGAACCGGGCCACCTGCCGGTTGGCGGCCAGGCCGCAGTGGCCGCAGACGACCAGGACGTCCTCGCCGATCGGGGTGAGGAACATGAACTCGTGGGTGACGGTGCCTCCCATCATCCCGGGGTCGGCCTCGACCGCGAGCAGGTCGGTGAGACCGCAGCGGCTGAAGATCCGATGGTAGGCGGTGTAATGACGGGCGTACTGCACCGCCAGGCCGGCCAGGTCCGTGTCCAGCGTGTACGAGTCCTTCATCACGAACTCGCGGGTGCGCAGCAGCCCCGCCCGCGGCCGGGGCTCATCGCGGAACTTGGTCTGGAGCTGGTAGAGGCAGAGCGGGAGCTGGCGGTAGCTCGTGATCTCGCGGCGGGCGAGGTCGGTGATCACCTCCTCGTGGGTCATCGCCAACACCATGTCGCGGCCGCCGCGGTCCCGGAACCGGACCAATTCCTCGCCGATCGCCTGCCAGCGCCCGCTCTGCTGCCAGATCTCGGCCGGGTGGACCACCGGGAGGATCACCTCCTGGCCTCCGATCGCATCCATCTCCTCGCGGACGACCGCCTCGATCCGGTGCAGGGCGCGGGTCCCCAGTGGCAGGGCGCTGAAGATTCCCGCGCCCAGCTGGCGCACGTACCCGGCACGCAGCAGCAGCTGGTGCCCGGCGACATCCGTCTCGGCCGGGGCGCTGCGCAGGCTGCGGGGGAAGAGGGCGGAGAGGCGCACGGGCGGTCCATCGTAGCCGGTCGGCGGGCGGGGGCCGCCGACCCCCCCCCCGGGCCGACCCCCCGGTGCCACCGCGGTCGATTGCGGCCCCGGCGTAGACTGGCCCGGTCATCCGCTGGTTGGGGGAGGACGCCACCGGAACGATGGTCGAGGCCTGCGCGCGCCGCCGCCGCTCCCGGGGGGAGCGCTCGGACCGGAGCGCCCGATCCGAACAGTGGCGGCCGGGCGTGGTGGGCCTGGTCGCGGTCGTGGCCGCCGTCGCCGTCGCCGGCTGTGGGACGGAGCCGGCCCAACCCTCGGCGACCCGGCTGGTCGCGGCGGCGGCGCTCGCGATGCGCCGGGCGCCCGCTCATCAGCTGGTCGGCAGCGCCACCGCGGGGCCGGCGACGGTGCGCTTCGTCGTCACGGTGGTGCCCGGGGGATCGTTCGCCGGAACCGTGGTGGCGACCGCGCCGCGGATGGGGACGCTCCGCACCCACGTGCTCATGGTCGGGGGTCGAGTCTTCGTGCGCTCGCCGATGGAGCTCGCCCGTCTTGGGATCAGCCGGATCCCCGGGCATCGCGACCTCGCCGCCACCTGGGTGGTCCAGCCCGCTCGGGTGGCGGCCCAGTACCGGGGCAATCTGGCGCCCTTCATCGGGACCGGGCTGGGGCGCACCCTGCGCCAGTACTTCGACCACGCCCGCGTGAGCGGGCGCTGCCGGGTCGGCGGGCTCGCCGCCTACAAGCTGGTGGCGGGACCTCGCCAGATGCGGGCGGTGGTGTACGTTGCCACGGTGAGTCACGAGGTCCTCCGCCTGGTGGTGACGGGTGCTGATCCGGTCGAGCTCGATTTCCTCGCCTTTGGCCGGACCGCGCGCGTGTCCGCCCCGCCCGCCCGCGCCGTCTACGTCCCGCCCCACCTGGGTCAGGGCGCCTAGCGGTGGCGATTCGGGTGGGTGCCCACGTGTCGACCGCCGGCGGACTGCTCACCGCGTTCGACCGGGCGCGGGCGATCGGCGCCGAGGCGGTCCAGGTGCACCCCACCGCCCCCCAGACCTGGCGCCGTCTCCCGCTCGATGACGACACGGTCGGTCGTTTCCACCAACGGATGGGGGAGACCGGGCTCGACCTCTTCTTCTTCCACGCCGTCTACCTCATCAACCTCGGGACGCCGCGTCCCGACCTGCTGGCGCAGTCGACCGGCTCGCTGCGCCACTACCTCGAGCTCGCGAGTCGGCTCGGGGTGCGGGGCGTGATCGTCCACCCGGGGTCCCATCGCGGCCAGGGCTTCGACGCGGTCCTGAGCCAGATCGCGGAGGCGATCCGGGAGGCCCTGACGGGAGCGGGCGACGCCACCTGTCTTCTGCTCGAGAACAGCGCGGGCGCGGGAGACAACATCGGGTCGACCTTCCGGCAGATCGGACGGATCGTGGACGCGGTGGGCGACCCCCGGGTCGGGATGTGCCTGGACACCGCCCACACGCTGACCGCCGGCTACGACATCGCCACCGCGGACGGGCTCGCGACCGCCCTCGACGAGCTCCAGCGCGAGGTCGGGTTGGAGCGCCTGCTGGCGGTGCACGCCAACGATTCCAAGGCGGCGCTGGGCTCCAACGTCGACCGCCACGAGAACATCGGCGACGGCCACCTTGGCGACGACGGGCTCCGCCGCATCTGCCGAGAGCCGCGGCTGGACGGGCTGCCCTTCATCCTCGAGGTGCCGGGGCTGGAGCGCCAGGGCCCGGACCGGGCAAACGTGGAGCGGCTGCGTGCGCTGGCGGGTCTGCCGCCCCAGGCCGCCGTCCCGACCCCGGCCGTCGGCCCCTAGAGGGGGTGCCCCCGATCCCGGTGCCGCCCGCCTCCGGCATCGTCGCGGGCGTTGACTTCGGCCGAACCTGGCTCCGGTTCGGGGCGGCCGACCGGAACGGCACCCTCATCACCCAGGATCGGGTGGCCACCCGGCCGGAGCGCGGGCCGGACGCGGTCATCGCCACCATCGTCGACGGCCTTCGGAGCGCGGTGGCGGCCGCGGGACGGTCACCCGACGCGTTGCGCGCGATCGCGATCGGCGCCCCCGGACCCCTGGACCCCGATCGCGGGGTGCTGCTGAGCCCTCCGAACCTGCCCGGGTGGGACGAGGTCCCGTTGGCGACCCGCGTCGAGACCGCGCTGGGCGCCCGCTGCCGGGTCGAGCACGACGCCAACCTCGCTGCGCTCGCCGAGTTCCGCCAGGGGGCTGGTGCCGGCACCACCAACTTCGTGTATGTGACCGCCAGCAGCGGCATCGGCGCTGGGCTCATCCTGGAGGGTCGGCTGTATCGCGGCTCCCACGGGGCGGCAGGGGAGTTCGGGCACATCGTGGTCGACCCCGCCGGGCCCCTGTGCGGCTGTGGCAACCGCGGGTGCCTGGAGGCGATCGCCTCCGGGACGGCGATCGCGTCGCGGGCCCAGGCCATTCTCAGCGCCGCCCCGGCGCGGGCCGCCCCCCACGGTCCGCTCGCGCGCCGGGCAGCGCAGGGGCCGCTCGACGGGGCGGCCGTGGCCGAGGCGGCCGCTGCCGGCGACGTCGGCGCCGCCTTGGTGCTGCGATCCGCCGCCCACCAGCTCGGGCTCGCGGTCGGAGGGCTGGTCAACCTGCTCGGCCCCGATGCGGTGGCGGTCGGGGGCGGGGTCACCCAGGCCGGCCCTCCCTTCTGGGAGGCGCTCCGCCAGGGGCTGATCGAGGGCAGCATCCCCTCTGTCCTGGCCCGCTGCCGGGTCGGGCCCGCGCGCCTCGGGCAGGAGCAGGGGCTGGTCGGCGCCCTGGCCTGGGCGGCGGTCGCCGCCCAGGGGACCTGAGATGCCGACCGAGCCCTCCGCCAGCGCGCTCCGGGCCGCGCTCCTGCCCCTGGAGGCAGCCCTGGGCGGGCGCGCCCGGATCGTCGGAGGCCATGTTCGCGACCTCCTGCTGGGACGGGAGCGGGGACCCGACATCGACGTCGTCGTCGAGGGGGTCGACGCCGGGGTGGCGGCGGGGTGGCTGCGCCGCCACTGGGGGCGCCCCGAGCCGGTCGTGACCTTCGAACGATTCGGCACAGCCCAGCTCGCCTGCCGCACGCCCCCGGGCGGGATGATCGTGGAGTTCGTGCGGGCGCGCAAGGAAGCGTACCTGCCCGAGAGCCGCAAGCCGACGGTGCGAGCGGGCACTCTCGACGAGGACGTCTGGCGCCGCGACTTCACCGTCAACACCCTCCTGCTCGACGGGCTGGGGGTGGTCACCGACGTCACCGGCATGGGACTTCAGGACTGCTTCGCCGGGCGTCTGCGCACCCCCCTGGCCCCGCTCGCGACCCTGGCCGAGGACCCGCTGCGCATGCTGCGGGCGGCGCGTTTCGCGTCCCAGCTGGGCTTCGACCTCGACGCCGACCTGCTCCAGGCGATGGTGCAGGCCCGCGACCGGATAGGGATCGTGTCACCCGAGCGGGTCCGCGACGAGCTCGGCAAGCTGCTGCTGGCGCCCACACCGTCGACCGGGCTGCGGCTGCTCCAGACCACCGGTCTTTTGGCCGCCGTCGCCCCCGAGCTCGAGGCGATGGTGGGGGTCGAGCAGAGCGGGTACCACGTCGGGGATGTGTTCACCCACACCCTGCTCGCCGTGGACGCGGCCCCGCCGGATCGCCTGGTCCGGCTGGCCACCCTGCTGCACGACGTGGGCAAGCCCGCGACCGCGCAGTGGGCCGACGGCCGCTGGACCTTCCATGGGCACGCTCAGGTGGGCGCGCGGCTGGCCCTCGAGCTGGGCCGCCGGCTGCGACTCCCGCACCGCGAGGCCGAGGCGGTGGCCCGGCTGGTGGCACTCCACATGCGGCCGATCCAGTACCAACCGGAGTGGGACACCCGCGCTGTCCGCCGCCTCCGCCACGACGCCGGGGCGCTGCTCCCGGCCCTGCTCGCCGTCGCCCGGGCCGACACCATGGGATCACGGTACCCCTCGCTGGCCGACCTCGACGACCTCGCGACCCGGCTCGAGACGGCGGCGGCGGAGCTGCCGCTGCCGGTACGCTCCCCCCTCGACGGGACCCAGCTGAAGCTGCGCTTCGGCCTCGCCGACGGACCCTGGATCGGGCGGGCCCAGAGCCGTCTGGTGGACGCCGTGGTCGACGGGGGGGTGGCCCCCGGCGACACCGTCGCCGCCGAGGCCCACCTACGTGCCGACCGGCAGGCCTGGGAACCGAGGCCGGGCGAACGCGGAGCCACCCCGGCGAGCGGCCCCGCATGACCGGGCGGGCGGTCGCCGACCTCGGCCGGGGCCGCTGGGCACGGGCAGGCGTGATGGCCGCCACGGTGCTGGCGGCGGTCGCAATGGGCTCCGCGCGGGCGGCTGCGCCCCCGGTCCCGGCCGCCGCGCCCGGGACCGGAGCCTGCCCCCCGCTGGTCGCGCCCTGCCTCAGCCCGGCCGGGCTCCAGCGCCTCTACGGAGAGGGCCCCCTGCTCCGGGCCGGCTGGCAGGGCCAGGGGCAGACGGTCGTGATCGTGGTCTCCTACGGAGACCCCGCCCTCGCCGCCGACGTGCGCGCCTTCGACCGGCGCTTCCATCTGCCGGCCGCGGCGGTCCGGGTCCTGGCGCCGCTGGGCCGGGTGCGGTTCGACCCGCAGCGTCCCGACATGCTGGGATGGGAGACCGAGACCGCCCTCGATGTCGAGACCGTCCACGCGGTGGCGCCGCGGGCCGGGATCGTCGTCCTGACCAGCCCGGTCGACGAGACCGAGGGGGTTCAGGGCCTGCCACAGTTCCTGGCGCTCGACCGCTACGCCGTCGCCCACCGCCTCGGCTGCGTCTTCTCCCAGAGCTGGGCCACCGAGGAGCAGGATCTCACCACCCCCAGGGGCCGGGCCGAGGTGGCGAGCTACGCGGCCTTCGATCGGACCCTGACGGCGTCACACCGCTGCACCGTCCTCAGCGGGTCGGGAGACTCGGGCGGGTTGCCCATGGTCGCGTTCCCCGCCGACCTCCCCTGGGTCACCGCGGTGGGGGGGACCCAGCTCACCTTGGCGCCGGGGACGCCCGCGGGCTACCGCCAGGTGACCTGGCCGGGGAGCGCCGGGGGGATCAGCCGCTGGTTCCCCGAGCCGCCCTGGCAGCGGGCCCTGCCGGCGCTGGCCCAGGCGGCCCTGCGAGGACGGCGCGGCCTGCCCGACGTCGCCGCGGACGCCAGCCTCAGCCTCAACCTCGCGGTGGACGCGGGCGGGAGCTGGACCGTGGCGAACGGCACCAGCGAGGCCACCCCGGTGTGGGCGGGTCTGATCGCCCTCGCCGACCAGATGGCGGGTCGCCCGCTCGGCAATGTCAACCCGCTCCTCTACGCCATCTCCACCACCCCGCAGGACGCCGGCGCCCTGGTCGACATCACCCGGGGGACCAACGCCGTCCCCGATGCCTCGCCGCCGGCCCCCGGTCACGTCGCGAGTCCGGGCTGGGACCTTGTCACCGGTCTGGGCACCCCCTGGGCGGCCCGGCTGGTCCCGGCCCTGGTGCGGCTCAGCGGGTGCCCCGACCCTCCCCCGCGCGGGCCGGTCGGCTGCGCGATCCCCGCCCCGACCTGACCCGGGTCGCGGTCCCGGTACACTACCCTCTCGCCGCGGCGGCACCTCCAGGCTGGTGGCCGGGAGGGGGACGCCGCGCAGGGCACGGGAGCTATGGTCCGGCGCGTCCGCACGATCCGCAGGCTGGTCCTCGACCTGCCGGGCCAGGTGAGGCTCGCCTACTGCCTGACCCGCGATCCCCGCGTGCCCAGGCCGCTCAAGCTCGCGGCCGGCGCCGCGGTCGCGGTCATCCTCACCCCCGTCGTCAACATCCCGCTGTGGGTCCCGGTGGTGGGGGAGATGGACGCGGTCGCCCTGCTGGTCCTGTGCCTGCGGCAGTACAACCGCCTCGCCCCCGCCGACGTCCGCCGCGAGCTGGAGGAGGCCCTGCGGACCGGCACCAGCGCCTTCGACCGCGACCTCGCATCCGGGGGCCGGGTGGCGAGGACCCTGGCCCGCTGGCTCCGCGGCCGGGTCGGCTCGGCCCCGGAGCGGCCGGACCCGGGGCCCCCCGCGGGCGGCGATCCCCGTCCCTCTCCCCTGACCGATCCGTCATCCCCCGCACCCGCAGGGGGCGGGGCCGTTGTCCCGCCCGGGCCCGCCGGCGGGACCACCACCGGCGACGAACCAGGAGGCGCTCACCCGTGAAGATCATCCTGACCAAGGACGTGACCGGCACCGGCCAGGCCGGCGAGGTCCGTGAGGTGTCCGACGGCTTCGCCCGCAACTACCTGCTGCCGCGGCGGATGGCGGTGCGGGCGAACGCCAAGATCGAAGCGCAGGTCACCCAGCAGCGCAGCCGACAGCGGGTGCGCGAGGAGCGCGAGGTGGTCGACGCTCGCCAGCTGGCGACCAAGCTGGAGGCGAGCGTGCTCCGGATCAGCGCGCGTGCCGGCGACACCGGCAAGCTCTACGGCGCGGTGGTGAACATCGACGTCGCCGAGGCGGCGGAGGCCCAGCTCGGGGTGGTGCTGGACCGCCGGAACATCGAGTTCGAGCCCGCCCACGAGCTCGGCGAGCACCTCGCCGTGGTCCGGCTCCACTCCAAGGTGGAGGCCAAGCTGCGGGTGGAGGTGGTGCCCACGTGACGATCCGGCCCGAGGTTCGGTCGGTGGGGCCCTCGGCCGCGGCGCCGGGCGGCCTGCGGGTCCCGCCCCACAACCTCGACGCGGAGCGCTCGGTGCTGGGCGCGCTCTTGCTGGATACCGAGCAGATCGGTCAGGTCGTGACCCTGCTCGACCCCGACGACTTCTATCAGCCCGCCCACGGCGACATCTACCACGCGATGCGCAGCTGCTTCACCCGCTCGGTGCCGATCGACACCCTCACCCTGGCGGACGAGCTGGAGCGCGAGCAGACGCTGGCCCGGGTCGGTGGGCTGGACACGCTCACCGCTCTCGCGGGCGCGGTCCCCACCGCCGCCAATCTGGAGTACTACGCCCGGATCGTGCGCGACCACGCCTCCAAGCGGCGCCTGATCCAGGCGGGGGGCGAGGTCGCCCAGCTGGGCTTCGACGAGCGGGTCGAGGCGCTCGAGGCGATCGAGTCGGCGGAGCGGCTGGTCTTCGCGGTGGCCGATCGCGGGCGCGCTCGCGGTGACTTCGAGCCGATCAGCAAGAGCCTCACCCAGACCTGGGACGAGCTCACCCGCGTGTATGACAGCCGGGACGTCCGCGCCGTCACCGGGGTCGCCAGCGGCTTCGTCGAGCTGGACGAGGTCACCAGCGGCTTCCAGCGCTCCGAGCTGATCGTGCTGGCGGCCCGGCCCGGGGTGGGCAAGACCTCCTTCGCGCTCAACATCGCGCGCAACGCCGCGGTTCGGCGCCAGCACCCGGTGGCGCTCTTCAGCTTGGAGATGAGTCGCGACAACCTGGTCCAGCGCATGCTCTGCAGCGAGGCCGGCGTGGACGCCTACCGGCTGCGAACCGGCCAGCTGGGTGACGACGCCTGGCCGCGCATCGCCCGCGCGATGGACACGCTCAACCGCGCCAAGATCTTCATCGATGACACCCCCTCGCTTTCGATAATGGAGATGCGGGCGAAGGCGCGCCGGATCCGCGCCACCGAGAAGGTGGACCTGTTCGTGGTCGACTATCTGCAGCTGATGCGCGCCAGCGGACGGCAGGAGTCGCGGGCGCAGGAGGTGTCCGACATCTCCGCCGGACTCAAGGGCCTGGCGCGCGAGCTTGACGTCCCGGTGCTGGCGATCTCGCAGCTGAATCGCGAGTCTGAGCGACGCACCGACCGCCGTCCCCAGCTCAGCGACCTGCGCGACTCCGGCAGCATCGAGCAGGACTCCGACATCGTCATGTTCCTCTACCGGCCGGGCATGCACGAGGACGGCAAGGACCCCGGCGTGACCGAGCTGGAGATCGCCAAGAACCGCAACGGTCCCGTGCGCCGCCTCTCGCTCTACTTCAACGCCGGCCAGACCACCTTCCGCGACCTCGACCGCCACCACCCCTCCCCGCCTGAGGACGCCTGAGCCCACTCGCCGGGGGCGATCTCGCAGGGCGGAGCGGGTGGTTCCGCCCTCTCACGGGTCAGGCGCGCAGGGGAACACTGGGGGCATGCGATCGAACGGGGTGGGACCCGCTGGGGGCGCAGCTCCGGGCTTGCGGGAGGTAACCAGATGCGACGGCGAACATTCGATGCCCTGCTCACGTCGGTGGGAGCGATCCTCACCCTCACCCTGATCGTGGCGGGGTCGCTGCTGATGTGGGGCGCGGTCTTCTCCCAGAACGAGGTGCACAGCCAGCTGGTGTCGCAGCGGATCTACTTCCCCGCCAACCACAGCCCCGAGATCAGAGCCCCCGAGTTCGCCGCCATGCACCAGTACGCCGGCCAGCTGATGACCACCGGGGCTCAGGCCGAGGTCTATGCCGACCACTTCATCGCCAATCACCTGAAGGCGATCGGGCTCACCTACTCGCAGGCCAGCAATCTGGCTCGGGCGCATCCCACCAGCACCAAGGACGCCGCCCTGGAGCAGACCGTGTTCCAGGGGACCACCCTGCGGGGGCTGCTGCTGGAAGCCTACGGCTACTGGGTGTTCGGGCAGATCGCCCTGGTCGCCTCGATCGTGGCCTTCGTGCTGGCCGCGCTGATGGCGGTGCTCTCGGGGATGGGGTTCGCTCACCTGCGGCGGGTCGCCCCCACCGTCCAGATCTGAGCGGCGCCGGCGGCCGGGCGCGGGACCCGGCCGCCCCGGTCCCGCGTGGTCCGCCCGCGCAACCGAGCGAGTGGGACCTATGATCGAGCCGGTGGCCGCCCGGGTCGGGGCCGCCGGCAGCGGGCTCGGGCCGGCCGCCCCGGCCTCGGAGAGGGGCATGCTGGACGAGGCGGTGAGGGCGCTGGCCCAGGCTCCCAACTTCGCCGCGGTGACCACGCTGGGCCCGACCGGCCAGCCTGAGACCCAGGTGATGTGGGTGGACTGTGACGAGCAGGCGGTCCTGTTCAACACCGAGCTGCACCGCCAGAAGGTCGCGAACCTGCGCCGCGATCCCCGCGTCACGGTGATGATCTGGGACCGGCGAAGCCCCTACCACTACGCCGAGGTGCGGGGCCGGGTCGAGCGAGTAGAGCTGGGCCTGGCGGCGCGCCGCCACATCGACCGACTCAGCCACAAGTACAGCGGCGAGCCCTTCCCCCAAGACCGGATCCGGTCGGAGCGGGTCATCGTCCGGGTCCGCCCCGAGCGCCAGCGGGTGTGGGGGACCGCCACCGACTGAGCCCGCCCACCGGCGCCGCGGGGCGACCCCAGAGGCCGTGTATGCTGCCTTTGGCCCCGCGCGGCCGGCCCCCCGGGCCCCGGGCCGGCGCGGCCGGCCCCGGCTCGCTTCACCCTCTCGTCCGAGGCGCCCGAGTGAACTGCCCCCGAGTCCTTCCCACGGGCCCGCCCCGGCGTCCCGCCGAGCCGGGCTCCCGCCGCCCCGTCTGGGTCTGATCCCGCGATGCCAGTTGTGATCTGCGTCGGGGGTCAGTGGGGCGACGAGGGCAAGGGCAAGGTCGTCGACCTGCTGGCGGAGTCTGCGGAGATGGTGATCCGCAGCCAGGGCGGCAACAACGCCGGCCACACCGTGGTCACCGGCGGCCGGGAGTTCCGGTTCAACCTGGTGCCGGCCGGGATCCTGCACCCGGCGACGACCTGTGTCATCGGCAACGGGGTGGTGCTCGACCCCAAGGTGCTGCTGGATGAGATCGAGGGTCTGGTCGCCGCCGGCGCCGACCTCGGCAACCTCGTGATCAGCGAACGCGCCCACATGATCATGCCCTACCACCCGGTGCTGGACCGCTACGAGGAGGAGGCTCGGGGCGACGACCGCCTCGGGACGACCTACCGCGGGGTGGGGCCGGCCTACAGCGACAAGGTGCGTCGGATCGGCTTTCGCGTCGGCGACCTCGGCAAGCCCCGCTTCCTGGAGAAGAAGCTGAACTTCGTCCTGCCCCTCAAGAACGCCGTCCTCGAGCGGCTCTACGGAGCGCCCCCGTTCACGGTGGACGCGATCCTGGCGGAGTTCACGGACTATGCCCGACGCCTGCGGCCCTACATCCGCGACCCCTTCCCGCTGGTGCAGGGCGCCCTCGCCCGGGAGGAGCGGATCATCTTGGAGGGGGCACAGGGGACCATGCTGGACCTCGATCTGGGCACCTATCCGTACGTGACGAGCTCCTATCCGTCGGCGGGCGGCGCGCTCGCCGGGGCCGGCATCGGCCCCCGCCACGTGACCACGACCCTGGGGGTCCTCAAGGCCTACACCACTCGGGTCGGCTACGGTCCCTTCCCCACCGAGCAGGAGGGCGCCCTCGGGACCCATCTGCGCGAGCAGGGACACGAGTACGGCACCACCACCGGCCGGCCCCGTCGGGTGGGCTGGTTCGACGCCGCGGTGGCCCGCTACGGGGTGCAGGTGAATGGGATCGACGCCATCGCCCTCACCAAGCTGGACGTGCTCGACGGGATCGACCCGGTGCGGGTGTGCATCGGCTACCGCAGCAAGGGCGTGGCCCACGCCCACCCGATGGCGAACATCTCGCACCTCAAGCACTGCGAGCCGGTCTACGAGGACCTGCCCGGATGGCCCGGCCCGATCAGCGCGGTTCGCCGCTACCCCGACCTCCCGCCCGCGGCCCGGGGCTACGTCGAGCGGATCGAGGAGCTGGTGGGCGCCGGCATCACCCATGTCTCGGTGGGACCCGACCGCGAGCAGACCATCCTCCGGTCCGCAGGGCGGTGAGCAGCCGCGCGCCGCGCCGCGCCGCCTCCGGATGGCGTGCGGCGGCCACCACCCTCGCGCTCGCGGCGCTGGCCGCCGCTCCGGGGGCGCTCGGCTCGGTTCCGGCCCGGGCGGCGTCGCCCACGACGCCGGCGTTGCCGCGCTGGACGCCGCTCGGGCCGCTGAGGCAGGCGCACCGACCCGCCCCCACGGTCTGGAGCGTGATCGCCCTCCCCTCCCAGCCCAGCTGGTTGGTCGCGGCCACCTCGGTCGGGGTGCTGCGCAGCACCGATGACGGGGCCCGCTGGACCGCCACCAGCCTGGTCGGACCGGTGTGGACGGTGGCCGTCGGCCCCAACCCCGGCACCCTGTTCGCAGGCACCGAGCGCCAGGGGGTGTGGCGGAGCACTGATCTCGGTGCCCGCTGGACCCAGGACAACCACGGGCTGGCGGTGCGCGACGTGCGCGCGATCGCGGTGGCTCCCGACGCGATCGTGCTCGGCACCTCGGCGGGCGTCTACGTGTCCGGGACCGGCGACGGCTGGGGCCTGGAGGGACTCGGTCAGCTCTCGATCAGTTCGGTGGCCATCGTCTCCGCCAGCCCGCTCGGGGTGCTGGCCGGCGCCGACGGCGGCGACCTCGCCCAGGGAGGGCTGTTCCGGGACCTCTCGGTCACCACCGGCGGAGGGTGGCAGGAGCTGTCCCAGGGCGATCCGGGAAACGTGCCGGTCTGGGCGGTCGCGGCCGGGCCCCGTGCCCTCGGCGCGGCCGCTCCCCCGCTCTTCGAGGGCAACCTCCACGGCCTCTACCGCAGCACCGACGGGGGGGTGAGCTGGCTCCAGCTCACCCTGGCCGCGGGGGTCACGTGGAGCGTGACCACGCTCGCCGTCGACCCCGCCAACCCCGCCGTCGTCTACGCGGGCGGGGACAACGGGGGGAGCTCGGGCGGAGGGCTCCAGCGGAGCGTCGATGGCGGCAACGAGTGGACCCCGCTCCAGATCGGTCTGCCCACCGCGGCGGGCGGCGACGTCGTCAGCCTGGAGGTGGTGCCCACCCGACCGCTCACGGTCCTCGCCGCCTACTTCGTACCGGGACCGCGCACCGGGGGCGTGGCCCGACTCTTCGACCGCACCCTCCCCGCCCCGGTGCCGCTGGCCCCCCAGCCCGGGGTCGCCCCGGTCCGGGTGAGCGTGGTGACGCCTCCGCCGACCCCCGTCGCCTCCCCATCCCCGGTGGGACCGCGGCGGGGGCGCCCCCTGCTTCGGGTGGCGTCCTGGGTGCCGCCGATGGCCGCCGCGACCCTGCTTTTGCTCTTCTTCGGAATCATCCTCGGGGTGCGTCGCCGACGTGCCCGTCTCGAGGTGGAGGGCCCCCCGTGACTGATGCCGACCGCTCCCCATCCGCCCGGCTCGCCCAGCTCGGGCTGCGCCTGCCCCCGGTGCCCACGCCCCGAGGCCGCTACCGCCCCTGGCGCCGCAGCGGGACGACGGTGGTCACCGCTGGGATCGTGGCGGCCGACGAGCAGGGAGTGCGGGTGGGACGGGTGGGGGAGGACCTCGACCTGACCGCGGGGGCGGCCGCCGCCCGGGTCGCCGCCCTGTCCCTGCTCGCGGTCCTGGATGAGGCCGCGGGAGGGCTGGCCCGGATCTCCCAGGTGCTTTTGCTCCAGGGGTTCGTGCGGTCCGCACCCGGCTTCACCGCCCAGCCCCAGGTGGTGGACGCCGCCTCCGAGCTCCTCTTCGATGTTCTCGGCGAGGCCGGGCTGCACGCGCGGGTGGCGGTCGGCGCCGCCGAGCTCCCGCTGGGCGCCGCGGTCGAGCTGCAGGCGTGGGCCGAGGTGAACTGACCGGGCCTGTCCACGTGCTGCTGGGAGAGGGGGCCAAGGGGGAGGCCCCGGGGTCGGACGCCCCCCCAGCCGTAGGCGCTCGCCCGCGGCCGGCTCCGCTGACCCAAGCTTCCCCAGGGACGTCGGCAGCGTCGGCGCCGGGCGCACGCCCTGGCCCGCGGCGCCTCACGATCCACCAGGCCGTGCCCGATCTGCTCTCCGACGGCTCGGCCGGGCTGCCCCGGGGGACCCGCCGGGAGGCGGATCCGCCGGGGTCGGGGCGACCGCGGTCAGGCGGCGACGGCGAGCCGGTCCGGCCGACCAGAGCCCCGCCACCCCACCCAGGAGGAACGCCCCTTGGCCTGCCGCCGCCCCGACCACGGGAATCCGCCCCCCGATCTCAGCGGGCCGACCGGTGGCCGGGGAGCGCTCCCCTGTCCGCTTGCGATGGCCCGCTCCCCACTGGAACAATCGCAGCCGCATGCCGCCGGACCCTCATCCACCTGTGATCTCGCTGATGCTGGCGGTGGGCGACGCGCCCGCCGCGGTCGCGTGGTACCGGCGCGCGCTCGGCGCCGAGGTGCTGTGGGACCTTGGATCGGTGGTGGGGCTGGAGGTCGAGGGAGCACCCTTCTTCCTCCACGAGCCGACCGGCACGGGGTTCGACAGCCCATCGGGGATCGGGACCACGACCGTCCGGGTTGAGGTCTTGGTGGATGACCCCGATCGCTTTGTCGCCCGGGCGCTCGCGGCGGGTGCCGGGGGTGCCCTCGACCAGATGAGGGACCACCCGCGCCCCTGGGGCGTCCATCGCCAGGGCGGCTTCACCGACCCGTTCGGGCACACCTGGTCGGTGGGGGACAGGTCTCCCTTGACCCCATGGTTGAGGTGAGCGGCGGGAGCCGGCACCCCCAGGGGCCCATTCCCCCCTGAGGGGACGGGCCCCTGGGGCGCCGATCGGGGACGGACCCCGCTGGCCAGCCCCCAGCCCTCGGCCGAGCGACTCGGCCGAGCGATCGTGCCGCCTGGCTGCGGTCTGGCGGGCGCACTCCCCCGCGACGATGCGGCCGGGGGCGAGCGAGGTCTCCGAGCATGCGCCCGATCGGCTCCGCTGCGTCCACCCGCTCCGCTCCCCGGCGCCGGTGGCACGTGCACCCGGCGGGAGGCGGGCACGGTCGGCACCCGGCGCGGGTCGTCCGTGACCGGGCCCGACCCGGCCGGTCGTGGGGGGGAGCGAGTGCGGGACGGCCACTGCCCCCCCCTCGCCGCCACGCCGCGGCGGGGTCCCTGGGCGAGGCCGGCGGGGCCAACCGAGGTGGACATCGGGCGCCTGACCCCCCGCGATCTCGCTGGCCAGCATGCTCGCCGGACCCCGCCGCGAGCTGGACTGGACGGTGAGGCATCCGGTCATGCGGGGCGAGCCCCACGACCCCACCTAGGAGCTGGCCCAGACCACCAGTGGTGCGGACCCGAGGGCCGCTCGAGCAGGAGCGCGACCCGGCCATTCGGTGCCAGTCGGGCGCCATCCGGGCAGCTCTGGGCGAGGTCCCTCCGGCGGCGAACGGGACGATCTGGTCGTGCTCGGAGATAGGTTGGTCGGACGCCGTCTCGATCAGGGCCGGGTGGACGAGATGGTGATCCTGCTCGGTCGGGTCCTGATCCGGGCCGGGGCCCGTCGGGGACTCCGGCCCGAGGCCCGTCCGGCGTGAGCCGCTCAGCGTCACCAGGGTGGGGACGCTCCCCACCCTCTGCGACCGGGAGGCGAGGTGAGCCGCGGCGCGGTCGAGCCCCACCGGCAGGCGGGACCCCCGACCGCGACCAGAGCGTCTCCCCGCCCGCCCCCACCCCGCCGAGCCCGGGGTCGCTGACCCGACGGCGCGGACGCCACCTGCGGCTTGACCTGATCATCCCCCCCGGCGCGGCCCGCCGCGATCGGTCTGGGACCGCCCTCCCGCCCCTGGATCGGCTGTCTCATCCCCTCGGCGGCGCGGACGGCGAGGGCGGAGAGGGGGGTGGGGCGCTGGCATCCGGGAGCCACACGGTGAAGGTGGTGCCACGCCCGGGGACGGACTCCACCGTGACGCTCCCCGCCTGCGCCGTCGCCAGCGCTTGCACGATCGCGAGGCCGAGACCGGAGCCGCCGTCGCGACGGGCGCGAGCCCGGTCGGCGCGGTAGAAGCGCTCGAAAATGTGGGGGAGCGCCTGCGGGTCGATCCCCGGCCCCTGGTCGCCGCAGCTGAAGCCGACCCGGTCCCGCGCGCGCACCGTGCGCCAGCGGGTGGCGGCGCCGGGAGCATGGCGCTCGGCATTGCTGAGCAGGTTGCGGGCGATGGTCCGGAGCGCGTCCGGGTCGGCCAGCGCCACCACGTTGGGCTCGAGGTCGAGCGTGACCGGCCCCGTCACCCGCCCGCCCCGAACCACCTCGCCCACCAGGGCGTCGAGCGCGACCGGGCGCGGCGGGGGCGGCTGCGATCCCTCGGCGCGGGCCAGCTGGAGCAGGTCCTGGACCATGGCGCGCATGCGCTCGGCCTCGCGAGCCATCGCCGGCAGCGCCTGGGCGACCGCCTCGGGGTCGTGGCTCGCCCCCCGCTGGAGCACGTCGAGGTAGCCCTTGATCGTGGTCAGCGGGGTGCGCAGCTCGTGGGAGGCGTCGGCGACGAACTGGCGCATGCGCTGCTCGGACTCGGCACGCAGCCGCACCGTCCGCTCGACGCTGCTGGCCATGTCATCGAAAACCCGGGCCAAGACTCCGACCTCGTCATGGCGCGGGCGCAGCCCGCTGCGCTGGCCCAGGTCGCCCTCCGCCAGCGCGCGCGCGGCCTGGGTGAGCCGTCCCAGCGGTCGAAGCGCACGGGTTCCCAGGTACAGCCCGAGCAGCAGGGCCACCAGGTCGAGTGCCACCCCGCCCGCGACCAGCAGCGCGCGCACCGTCGTCAGCTCGCTCTCGAGATGCGCGGCGGGGACGCTGAGCTGGCCGATCGCCGCGATCGGGCGGGTGCGGCGGCCCGGGGGCAGCACCACTGTCAGCTGGTCACCGGCTCGGGCCGGCAGCACCAGCGGCCCCGAGGCGTGCCCGGCCGCGGCCGCCTCGAGCACCCCCCGTGCCACCCGGGGAAGGTCGGCGGCGATGGTGCCCCGCGGCAGCCCGGCCGTGAGCGGAACCAGCGAGCGTGTGTACAGCAGGATCCCGACATGCTCGGCCGCCACCTCGGCGGCGAGCAGGCGCGCGCCGTCGGCCAGGCTCAGCTGGCCCAGGCCCGCCCGCGCCTCCGCCGCCTCCTGCTGCCGGACGCTGGCGATGACGCTGTAGTAGCTGGCCTCGATCGACTGCGCCCGGGTCTGCAGCAGGCTCTGGCGGAGCACGAGGTACTCCACCACCCCGGCGGTGGCCAGCAGGATCGTCAGCAGCAGGCAGAACGCCAGCGTCAGCTGCCAGCGCAGGCTGGTGAACCAGCGCACCGGTCCCACCGCGGGCGCCCGCGGGGGTGGGCCGACGTCAGAGGGGGACGAGTCGATAGCCCACCCCTCGCACGGTCTGAATCCGGCGCCGCTCCCGGTCGTCCAGCTTGAGTCGCAGGTAGCGGATGTAGACATCGAGGTTGTTGGGGTCGCCGTAGAAGCTGTAGCCCCAGACCGCGTCGAGCAGCTGCTCGCGGGTACAGACCTCGCCGGGCCGTTCCATCAGGTGCGCGAGCAGATCGAACTCCCGCGCGGAGAGCTCGATCGGGCGGTCGCCGCTGTGGACCTCGCGGCGGCGCCGGTCGAGCAGAAGATCCCCGCAGGCGAGCACCTCTCCGCGCTCCGGCTGACGCCGCCGCAGCACCGCGCGGATGCGCGCGACCAGCTCGGTGAAATCGAATGGCTTGACGAGGTAGTCATCGGCGCCGAGGTCGAGCCCGCGGATCCGGTCGGAGGTCTCGTCCCGCGCCGAGAGGATGATCAGGCCGCGGCGGGGATCCCCGGACAGCTGGCGGGTGAGACCGTAGCCGTCGAGGCGCGGCATCATGATGTCGAGCACCACCACGTCGGGCTGGAACTCGTCGATGATCGGCAGCGCCGCCTGCCCGTCGCTCGCGGTCCGGACGACGAAGCCCTCGCGGCGCAACCCGAGGCTGATGAAGTCGGTGATCGCCGCCTCATCGTCGACGACGAGCACGCGGGGCGCCGACGGGCGGTCCGACGTCGGCGCTTCCACGCCCATCTCGCCGGTGGAGTATAGGGGCGGGCGCCCCCGGAGCCGGCCCGGTGGGGCGTGGGCGCGCACCGTAGACTCGGTCGGGATGACCAACGCCCCGGCCCCCGCGATCGGCCTGCGCCGCTGGCGGGCGACGGTCGGGGAGGTCGCCCTCGCCGGGGTGGGCCGGCAGGGCCAGGGAGCTCCGGTCGTCCTCCTCCACGGGTGGGGAGCCCGGGCGGACACCTTCACCCCGCTGCTGCTCCGGCTCCGGACGCCGCGCCCGCTGTGGGCGCTCGACCTGCCGGGGTTCGGCGAGTCGCCGCTGGGGGCCGGAGGATGGACCACCACCGCCTACGCGGAGCTGGTGGGCCGCTGGATCGAGGAGGCCGGCTGGGAGCGGACCAGCCTGCTCGGCCACTCCTACGGCGGCGCGGTGGCGGTGCGGATCGCGGCCGCTGGCACCCACCTGGTCGATCGGCTCTGTCTGATCGGCGCCCGCCTGCGGGTGGAGCCGTCGCCGGATCTGATCCGCCGCCAGCGCGCCTGGCAGAGACGTCGTCAGCTGGGCCGCTGGCTGCCCGCCCCCTGGCGGCGGCGGTGGGAGGACGCCTGGCGCGAGCGCCACGGCTCCCCCGACTACCGCGCCGCGGGCCCGCTCCGGCCGACCCTGGTGGACGCCGTCACCGAGGACCTGGCGCCGGTCGCCCGCGGGGTCACAGTCCCCACCCTGCTGCTCTGGGGAGCCCGGGATCAGGACATGCCGGTGGCCACCGTCGCCGCCCGCTACCGCGCGCTGATGGCGTCGTCGGAGCTGGTGGTGCTGGAGGGCAGCGGCCACTTCCCGTTCCTCGACGAGCCCCAGCGCTGCGCGGCGATCATCGACGCCTTCGTCGACGCCCGGCTCTGAACCCGGGGTCCCATGCCGGCCTGGACCGCGCTCCTGCTCGCGCTCGCCGCCGGCATCGCCGGCGCTCCCCGGCTGCGCGGCTGGCTCTATCTGTACCAGCTCGAGGAGTACCTCCCCGGCCGGCTGCGCGCCACCTGGCTGCGGCGCTGGCGGGGGGCGCCCGCGGCGCCGGTGGCGCTGGCCGTGGCCGGGGCCGCCATGGCCGGGGCGGCGGCCCGGCTCGCCTGGCCGGCGCCGCCGCTGGCGGTCCTGGTCGTGGTGGTCGCCGGCCGCCTCACCTGGTCGGCGCCGGAACGACGCGGCCGACTGCGATGGACCGCGAGAGCACGCCGCCTGGCGGCCGTCGCCGGCGGTCTCGCCCTCGCCGCCGTGGGCCTGCTGGCCTGGCTGGGCTGGCCGGCGGCGGTGCTCCTCGGCCTCGCGGACGCGCTCGCCGTGGTCGCGCTGGCGGGGGCGAGCGTGCTGCTGGCTCCGGCCGAGCGCCGCCGCCGGCGGCGCTTCCTGGGCCAGGCCGCCGCCCGCCTGGGCACCGTCGCGCCGGTCGTGATCGGAGTGACCGGCAGCTACGGCAAGACCTCGACCAAGGGCTACCTGCGCACCCTGCTCGATCCCGGAGACGGCAGCGTCTTCGCCACTCCCGCCAGCTTCAACACGACCCTCGGGGTGTGCCGCGCCATCAACGAGGGGCTGCGTCCCGAGCACCGTCTGGCGGTGGTCGAGATGGGCGCCTATCGCCCCGGCGAGATCGCCGAGATCTGCCGCTTGGTGCGACCCCGGCACGGGGTGGTGACGGCGGTCGGGGTGATGCACCTGGAACGGTTCGGCTCGCGCCGGCGGATCGCGCAGGCCAAGGCCGAGCTCTTCGACGCCCTCCCCGCCGACGGCACCGCGGTGGCGCCGTCCCAGCTGGCGGAGCGCGAGGTCCTCGCCGCCCGAATCCACGGGCGCGCGGTGTGGGTCGGCCAGCCCGGCGACGGGCTCTGGGCCGAGGCGGTCGAGGTCACGCCGGCCGGTACTCGCCTCGTGGTGCGGGACCCGACCGGTCTCACGCTGCCCCTGATGGTCCCGCTCTTCGGGCGCCACACGGTCTCGAACCTGCTCTGCGCGATCGCGGTCGCCCGGGCCGCCGACGTGAGCTGGAGCGCGATCGCGGCTCGGGCGAGCCGGCTGCGGCCGGAGCCCCATCGGCTCGAGGTCACGATGGCGAATGGGATGACCATCATCGACGACGCCTACAATGCGAACCCCGATGGGGCTGAGGATGCCCTCGACCTGCTGGCCCGGCTGCCGGGGACGCGGCGGGTGCTGGTCACCCCGGGGTTCATCGAGCTGGGCGCCGAGCAGGAGGAACGGATGACCGAGCTGGGGCGACGCGCGGCCGCCGTGTGCACCGACGTCGTGCTGGTGGGGCCCCGTCAGACGCGTCCGCTGCGAGCGGGGCTCGCCGCCGCCGGCTTCGCGCCCGATCGCTGCCGGGTGGTGCGCGACCTCGACGACGCCCAGACCGCGCTCGCCGGGATCGCCGGCCCCGGCAGTGTCGTCCTCTTCGAGAACGACCTTCCCGACCAGTATCGTGAGCCGTGACCCTGGCGGGCCGGACCGTGGCGGTCGTCTTCGGCTCCCGCTCGGTGGAGCACGAGATCAGCATCCTCACCGCCTGCCAGCTCATGCCCGTGCTGGCGGCCGTCGGGGCGGAGGTGGTGCCGGTGTACGTCACCAAGGACGGTGCCTGGCTGACCCGTCCCGAGTGGAGCGAGGTCGCCGCCTTCCGCCAGCGGCTGCCGACGGACGGCGACCCCGTGAGCCTGGACCTGGCCCAGGGTCGGCTGGTGGTGGGGCCCCGATCCTGGCGCAGCCGGCCGCGTCCCCTGAAGGTCAGCGCGGTGTTCCCCTGCACCCATGGTCCCCTCGGCGAGGACGGTACCCTCGCCGGCCTCTGCCAGCTCGCGCGCATCCCCTGCGTCGGGTGCGGTCCCGCCTCGGCCGCTTTGGTGATGCGCAAGGCGTGGTGCAAGCAGGTGCTGGCCGCTGCCGGTCTGCCGGTCGTGCCCGGCTGGGCGGTGCCGGTCGCCCCGACCGCCGCCGCCACCATGGCGGAGGCGGCCCGGGTCGCCGAGCGGCTGGGATTCCCGGTGGTGGTCAAGCCCGACAGCCTGGGCTCCAGCATCGGAGTGACGCTGGTGGACGGTCCGGACGCGCTCGGCGACGCGGTCGAGCTTGCCCGCGCGTACGACGACACCATCCTGGTTGAGCGCGCGGTGATCGCGGCACGCGATCTCAACTGCGCGGTCAAGCGGGGGGTGCCGCGCGCTTCTGAGATCGAGCGGCCGCTGGGCCGCGGGGGCATCCTCTCGTATGCGGACAAGTACGCGCCCCAGGGCAAGCTCGGTGGAGGCTCGATCGGAACCGCGGAGGGCAAGGGAGCCGGGGCGAAGGCGGCGGTGCGGGAGCTGCCAGCCGACCTGGGGGCGATCGTGCGTGAGCGGGTGCAGCGGCTGGCGGTGGCCGCCTTCGATGCCTGCGGGTGCTCCGGAACCGTCCGGGTGGACTTTCTCCAGTCCGGTGACGACCCCGACAGCGTGGTGGTGAATGAGCTGAACCCGATCCCGGGCTCGCTCGCCTTCTACCTCTGGGAGGCGACGGGAGTGAGCTTCCCCGTCCTCGCCGAGGAGCTGGTGATGGAGGCCGTGCGCCAGCGCCAGCGGCCCGACCTCACGCTCCCCGGTAACCTCCTCGCGACCGGGACCGGCGCCGTGCCCGCGGCGGCTGGCTGACCGGTCCGCGACGGCGGAGCGGGACTCGCGGATCGTGCGCGGGCACGGCGGGACCGCTCGCGCGAGACGGTGCGGAGCTGCGCGGATGCGCGGGTTGCGCTCTCCGCCCCCGGCCCGCGCCGGTCGGCACGCGCGCCGGAGGAATGTCAGCTGGAGAATTCCCCGAATCGGATGGCGCCCGGTGACCCCATCGATCACGCCCCCGGGTGAGGTCCGCGGTCGGCCCCATCGCATCCGCCGGAGCGGGCAGCCTCCACCCCCCTCGCGTCCTGCCGCGCGCGCTGTCCAGGCCGGTAGGTCATCACCGCCCGTCCCCGACCGGGGTGGAGACCGTGAGTGTCCGCAGCCGGCGGCGGGCGCTCACCGCCCGCCGGGCCAGCTCCGCGCCGAGGGGGCAGGCGGCAACGCCGTCGAGCTCCGGCGCACCTCGGGGCGGATCCCCCGCGACTCGGATCGCCCCCAGCGCAGGGATCGCGCCCGTCCCCCCGTCACCGATTACCGGGGTCGCAGTCGATGGCGGAGACCTGGCTGGTGGGGTGGACTCGGGGGCCGGGCGGCCGGGCCACCTCCGCGAGCGGGTGGGGGGCGGCCCTCAGCCCTGCGACCACACCCGCTTCATGAGGATGCGGGCGAGCTTTTCGGGATCGTGGTGGGAGCTCAGCCGTGTGCTGACGACATCGGCCAGGACGAAGCGGGTGTGCCGGCCCATCGCCTGCACGGCGCGCAGGTCGCAGGTCACCCGGTGGACCCCCGCCTCCTCAGCCGCTGGCGGCAGCGCCACCCCGAAGTTGCTGTTGGCGACCACGTAGTCGAAGAGGTTGGATCCGATGTGCCGTTCCAGCACCTCCAGGTGGTCGTGGAGCTGGAAGCCGGTGGTCTCGCCCGGCTGGGTGGCCACGTTGCAGACGTACACCTTGAGCGCGGGCGAGCGGCGCAGGGCCTCCACCATCCCGTCGACCAAGAGGTTGGGCAGGATGCTGGTGAACAGGCTCCCGGGTCCGATCACAACCATCTCGGCGTTCATGATCGCCAGCTCCGCCTCGGGATTGAGCGGCGGCTTTTCGGGCACCAGGAAGACGTGGCCGATCGGTCCCCGGGCGGTGGGCACGCGCGACTCGCCCACCAGCACCTCCTCGCCCGCCACCGCGCAGAGCGTCACGTTCTGGAGGGTGGTGGGAACGATCTGCCCGCGGACCGCGAGGACACGGCCGGACTCGCGCAGCGCGCGCTCGAAGTCCCCGGTGATCGCGGTCATCGCCATGATGAAGAGATTGCCGAAGGAGTGGCCCCGCAGCGATCCCTCGGCGAATCGGTACTGGAACAGGTCGGACATCAGGGGCTCGACGTCGGCGAGCGCGGTGAGGCACTGGCGGAAGTCCCCCGGCGGCAGCACCTGGTACTCCTCCCGCAGCCGTCCCGAGCTACCGCCGTCGTCGGCGACGGTGACCAGGGCGGTGACGTTGCCGGTGTGCCGCTTGATCCCTCGCAGCAGGGTCGACAGGCCGGTGCCCCCTCCGATCGCCACCACGCGAGGGCCCTTGCCGAGGCGCCGGAAATCGTACAGGCGTTCGACAAGGCGCTTGTCCCCCCCGGGGACGAAGGGGCTCAGCAGGGACTGCCCCAGCTTGACCATCCCCCAGACCATGGCGCCGACCCCGACCACGGCGAAGATCAGGGCGCGGACCAGCCGGGGAAGGAATTGGAGCGTCAGCCAGAATGTGAATCCAGGCAGGCGCGCGTGCAGGTAGAACTCGCGCAGGGCGTAGCTCACACCGAGGCTGACGGCAACGACCCCGAAGATCGTGAGCGCCAGCCAGCGCTTGACATGGAGCCCGGGGACCAGCCAGCGCGTGGCGTTCGGACGAAGGCGCGGGGCGCGCATGAACGGGCCGATCGTAGCACCGGGGGCGCTGGCGGGCGGCCCGGCGTGAGCCGCGCGCCGATATACTGGCCACGGTGGCCGCCCCGGGATCGGGCACGGGCGAGTGAGCGTGGAGGTGGCAGGTGGCGGTCCAGGTGAGAGCTGGAGCGAGGGCCCCCCGGCCGGTCCGCTCGCTCGACGAATTCGTCCAGTCCGAGGCGATCGTCCACTTCGATGGCGACTTTCGTGCCTATGCCGAGTGCCACATCGGGCCGATGACCCATGCGCTCCACTACGGCACCGGCTGCTTCGAGGGGATTCGCGCGTACTGGAGCGAGGCGCAGGGGCGCCTGCTCGTGTTCCGCGGGCCCGAGCACTTCGCCCGCCTGCGGCAGTCCGCCCGGATCCTGCAGATGACCGTGCCGATGGAGCCGGACGCGATGCTGGCGCTGACGGTCGAGCTGCTTCGCCGCAACCGCTTCGAGACCGATGCCTACATCCGCCCGCTGGTCTACAAGGCGGGCGAGGAGATCGGGGTCCGTCTGGGGGGCGTGCGCGACGGGTTCTTGGTCTATGCCGCCCCATTCGGCGACTACGTGGACATTCGCAACGGCCTTCGCTGCATGGTGTCCAGCTGGCGCCGGATCGACGACTGCATGGCCCCGGCACGGGCCAAGATCACCGGCAGCTATGTCAACGCCGCCCTGGCCAAGAGCGAGGCGCTCGACAACGGCTTCGACGAGGCGATCATGCTCGGCGCCGACGGCCACGTCAGCGAGGGCAGCGCCGAGAACTTGTTCCTGGTCCGCTCCGGAACGCTGGTCACCCCGGCGGTCACCGACAACATCCTGGAGGGCATCACGCGGGCGACCGTGCTCCAGCTGTGGAGCGAGGACCTCGGGCTGCCGGTTCAGGAGCGCCCGGTCGACCGCAGCGAGCTCTACACCGCCGACGAGGTCTTCCTCTGTGGCACCGGGGCGCAGGTGTCGCCGGTGGTGGAGGTGGACCGGCGCCCGGTCGGCGACGGGCGGATCGGCCCCTACGTCACCCGGCTCCAGTCCCTCTACTTCGACGTGGTCCGGGGCAAGGTGGAGAAGTACCGGGAGTGGGTCACCCCGGTCGACTGACCGGTGCAGCCGGCGCGCCAGAGCCGACCGGCTCTGGCCGCCGCCCGGCGCAGGTCCGATCGAGTGGCCTCGACCGCGTCCGCCAGGGTGCGCGGGCCGTCGCCGAGCGGGAGCGCGGTGGCTCCCATCCGCGCGAGCGCCCGCTCGGCGCCCGGCTCCACGCTTCCGCAGAGCACAGCGCAGGCGGTCCCCGCCTGGGCCGCACGTTCCGCCACCAGCTGGGTCGCCTTGCCGAACAGGCTCTGGTGGTCCAGCCGGCCCTCCCCGGTGAGGACGAGGCCGGCTGAGCTCAGGGCGCGGTCGAGCCCGACCCGCTCCGCCACTACTACCGCGCCCGGGGCGAGCTGCGCGCCCAGGCCGGCGGCCAGGCCGAAGGCGGTCCCCCCGGCGGCCCCGGCTCCCGGTGACTGGGGGCTGAGATCGCGTCCCCCCGGCGAGAGCAGCCGTGCCCACCGCCGCAGCCCCTGCTCCAGCTGCTCGACCGCGCTCGGGTCGGCCCCCTTCTGGGGCGCATACACCCGGGCGGCGCCGCTGCGTCCCAGCAGGGGGTTGCGGACGTCGACCGCCACCACCATCGGGATGCGCGCCAGCCGCGGGTCGAGGCCGGTGCGGTCGAGCGTCGCCACCTCGGCGAGGCGGCCGCCTCCAGACACCACCGGCCGGCCCCGCCCGTCCACGATCCCAAGGCCGAGGGCCGCCAGGCATCCCGCCCCGCCGTCGGTGCTGGCGCTGCCGCCCACCCCGATCAGAAGGCGCTGGGCACCCCGGTCGAGGGCGACCCGGATCAGCTGGCCGAGGCCAACGGTGCTGGCGCGAAGGCTGCTCTCGACCGTCGGAGTCCCCACCAGGCGAAGGCCGCAGGCGGAGGCCAGCTCCACCACCGCGGTCGCGGGTCCCGGTCCGCCCAGCCACCCCAGCGGGGCTCGGTGGGGCCTGCCCAGGGGCCCGGCCACCTGATGCCGGGTGACCCGGCCACCGGTGCCCCGCACCAGCACCGCGAGGAAGCCGTCTCCGCCGTCGGCGAGGGGGAGCAGCACCGGCTGGATTCCGGGCCAGGCGTCGGTGAGCCCGAGCGCCATCGCCCGGGCTGCGACCTCGGCGGAGCAGCTTCCCTTGAAGGCGTTGGGGGCGACCAGGACCCGGGGCGGGCGAGGTGGCATGCGGCGATCCTGCCACGACGACCCGAGCAGCGCCGATCGGGTCACCCCGCCCGCAGCGGCCTGCGTGTACAGTGAGCCCCGCCGCGGCCCGCTCCACATCTCCGCGGCCCGTCACAGGACTGGACCAAGGTCTGCAGATGGCCGGCGACCTGCACGGCGACCCGATCGGCGGACGGCACCGGGGAGCGGGGGGGGCAGGTGCCGGACGAGTGAGCGCGCGCGCGGGTCGCGGGCGCGCGGCCGGATGGCGCCGGGGCGGGCTGCGCCGGCAGGTCCTCTTCGTGATGCTGGCGGTGTCGGTGGTGCCGCTGGCGATCTTCAGCGTGGCCAGCCTGACCGCGCTCGAGGGCCTCAACTCCGGGGCGCTGCGGAGCGCGGACCGGGGTCTGGTCGCGGAGCAGGACGCCCACCTCGCCGAGCTGGTGCAGGCCCGGGCCGCGACCGTCAACGAGGACCTGGTCTCGATCCAGGACGAGCTCTCGATGCTGCGGGGGGAGGCGGAGCGGTCGCTGATCCCCGCCCCCGCCGGCGGGGGTGGGGGGTCCCAGCTCGCCTCCGAGAGCGACCTCGTCACCGAGCCCGGGGCGCGGGTGACGGGGTCGGGCGGGCTGGCCGCCGTGATGCCGCTGCTGGGCCCGTCGATGGCGCTGGTGACCCAGCTCCACCCCGAGGTCGCCGATGTCTGGCTGCGCGCCGGTCCCTATCTCCAGGTGGCCCCGGTGGGCGCGGTCGGGCGGGCGGCCCCCTTCGCCCACGCGGCGGTGCTGCCGCTGCCGGGGATCGTCCAGACGGCGGTGCGCCGCCAGATGCTGGGGCTCCAGCCGCCGTACGTCTGGCGCCGCCTGGTGGGCGAGGAGACACCCCAGCTGGTGTGGTCGCGGGTCTACGACAATCCGCTGGTCGGCGGCCCCACGGTCACCGTGATCACCCAGGACCACTCGGCCGCGGGCACGCCGTTCACGCTGGGGGCGGACATCCCGGTGCACAACCTCGCCGTCCAGTTCCTCAGCAGCCCCCCGGCGGCCACCCACGGCGCCTACGCCTTCCTCATCAGCAGCGACGGCCGCCTGCTCAGCGTCGCCGGCACCGGCCGGGTGGCCCTCGGCCTCCCCCGCAACTGGACCGGGCAGTCCCCGGTGCGATTGGCGGCGGGGCGGCCCACCTTGGCGCCGGTCGCCGAGGCGATGACCCTGGGGCTCGCCGGCGAGGCGCGGGTACGTCTCGGCGGGGTGCCGACCAGCCTGTTCTACGCTCCCCTGCCAACCAGCGAGTGGAGTCTTGGGGTGGCCGCCCCGACCCAGGCCCTGCAGGCGAGCGTGCTCCTGCTCTCGGGCCGCATCCGCAGCGGGCTCACCAGCACCATGGCGCTGCTGGTGCCCTTCGTGATCGCCCTGGCGGTGCTGGTGGCGGTGATCGCGGGGACCTTCGCTCGGCGTGCCCTGCGCCCGCTGGTGGCGCTCACCGTGGCCTCGGGGCGGATCGCCGAGGGCGATCTCGAGACGCCGGTCGCGGTGTCGGAGCGCCGCGACGAGATCGGTCGTCTGGAGCGGACGCTGGAGCGCATGCGCCGACGGCTGTTCGTGCAGCGGCGCGAGATCGAGGGGGGCCGCCGCCAGCTGGAGCGCCGGGTCGAGCGCCGCACCCAGGAGCTGCGGGACCGCAACCAGGAGCTGGGGATGCTCTACACCCTCGCCACCGAGCTCGGCCGCTCGCTGATGGTGGCGGACGTGGCCCAGACCGCGGCCGACTACCTCGCCCAGGTGCTCCACCTGCAGGGGGCGGCCGTGTACTGCCTCGACAGCCTCCAGCCGCCCCCGGGACGGGTGGCGGGACGGGCGGGCGCGGCGCCCGGAGAGGCGGTCTTGCCGCCGGGGTGGCCGGCGTGGACCGGACCCGCCGGGGAGGCTGGCACCGTCCGCGGGCCCTGGCTCCTGATCCCGCTCGACTCGGGAGGCGCGCGGCTCGGCGGCCTGGCCCTCGATCGCGGCCACGACGGCGCGGTCGCCCCGCGCCAGCTGGAGCTGCTCCAGGTGGTGGGCGGCCAACTGGCCCTGGCGCTTCGCAACGCCCAGCTCTTCGCAGACAGCCAGGAGCTGGGGACCCTGAACGAGCGCAACCGGCTCGCGCGCGAGATCCACGACACCCTGGCCCAGGGGCTCGCCGGGATCGTTACCCAGCTGCAGGGGGCGGAGGGCTGGCTCGATCGCGACCCCGACCGCTCCCGAGCCGCCCTGCGCCAGGCGACCGAGCTGGCGCGCCGCAACCTGCAGGAGGCGCGCCGCTCCGTCTATGACCTGCGCCCGGAGGCGCTCCAGCGCAACGGCCTGGTGGGGGCGCTGCGCGAGGAGCTGGCGCGGGTGCGGACCGACAGTGGTGTCGCGGCCACCGTCCGGGGCCGGGGGGTGGCCGGGCTCCGCCTTCCCACCACGGTCGAGGTGGCGCTCTTCCGGATCGCCCAGGAGGCGGTCGGGAATGCGGTGCGGCACGCCAGGCCGAGCGCGATCTCGGTCACCCTGATCGCCGAGCCCGCCGGCCTGCGCCTGCGGGTCCGGGACGATGGGATCGGGTTCACCCCCCCGGCCCTGCGCCCCGACGGCCGCCCGGAGCGGGGGCGATCCTTCGGACTGACCTCGATGGCGGAGCGGGCGGCGGGCTGCGGCGGCGCCCTCACCGTGCACAGCCGCCCCGGCCGGGGGACCGTGGTCGAGGCACGGCTGCCGCTGGCGACCGACCTCGCCCTGGGCGCGGCGGCGTCGGAGCCGCTCCCCGCTCCCACCTCGCTCGCCCTCGCCTCCGGTGGGCGTGGCTGAGCCACGGCCGTGATCCGGATCGTGGTCGCCGACGATCACCCGGTGGTCCGCCAGGGGCTGGTGACCATGCTCCAGATCGAGACAGACTTCGCCGTGGTGGGGGAGGCGGGTGACGGGGAGCGGGCGGTGGCGCTGGCGGTGGAGCGGGCGGCGGACGTGGTCCTGATGGATGTGCAGATGCCGCGCACGGATGGGATCGGCGCGCTCCGCGCCCTCCAGGCGATCGCGCCGCAGATCCGCGTGATCATGCTCACCACCTTCGACCACGAGGCCTATGTCATCCCCAGCCTTCAGGCTGGGGCCCGCGGCTATCTCCTAAAGGACGTCGACCGCGCCACCCTGACCGGGGCGATCCGTCGGGTCGCCGCGGGGGAGTCGCTGCTCGACCTTCGGGCTCAGGGGAGCGAGCGGGAGCCGTGGCCGGGCGCCGCCCTGCCCGTCGGCTCGCAGCTCACCCGCCGGGAGCTGGAGGTGCTCGCCTTGGTGGCCCAGGCGCTCTCCAACCGCGCCATCGCATCCCAGCTGTTCGTGAGCGAGAACACGATCAAGACCCACCTCCGTCACATCATGGAGAAGCTGGGGGCGAACGACCGCGCCGCCGCGGTCCTGCGGGCCTGGAGGCTGGGGCTGCTCCATCCCGCCCCCGAGCGCTCCGCTCCCCGAAGATCACCCTGACGGGCGACGCGGGGGGGACGACTCGCAGCGTACTGTGGGCTCACCGTGAGGTGGTCCAGGACGAGCGTCGGGTGGTCGGCGACCGTCCCCGGGCGACCGAGCGGATCCCGCCCGGGATCGGCGACCTCCGCCCTCGGCCCCGGGTGCGCTGCGGAAGCATTGTCCGGCTACAGACCCGCTGCTAGAGTGTGGGCGCCCCGAGCCGGGGTCGGCCGTGACCGGGATCCCTCCCGGTCCGATGCGGGGACCGACCCGGGTCCAGTTCAGGAGGAGATCCAACCAAAGTGAGAGCACACCTTCCGATCAAACGGCTTCTGGGAGCGGGGGCAGCCGGTGCCGCGCTGCTCGCGGCGGCCCTGGGAACGGCGGCGGTCCATGCCGCGCCGACCAGTGGTGGGATCGCCACCTACGCCGAGCTTCCCGGCGTCTATCCCACCTACATCTTCCCGCTGGAGAGTGGCGGGGTGTTCACGGTCGCCAACGGCCAGCAGTTCAGCTATCAGATGTGGCGTCCGCTCTACTGGTTCGGCGCCAACGGCAAGGCGCAGCTGAACCCAACTCTGAGTCTGGCCAATCCCGCCACCTTCGCCGTCAACTCGTCCCACGAGACGGTGGCGACGATCACGTTGAAATCCTACAAGTGGTCGGACGGGCAGCCGGTCACGACCCGCGACGCCACCTTCTGGATCAACCTGCTGCGGGCCAACCCGCAGGACTGGGGAGCCAGCGTTCCGGGTGACTGGCCCTTCAACATCAAGTCGGTTGCGGTCGCGAGCCCGACCAAGATGTCGATCACGTTCAAGGGCGTCTACAGCCCCTACTGGCTGCAGTACAACGAGCTGAGCCAGATCATCCCGATGCCCCAGCACGTCTGGGACGAGACCTCGGCGTCGGGACCGGTGGGCAACTACGACCAGACCACCAGCGGCGCCCAGGCGGTCTACAAGTTCCTCGACTCCGAGTCCAAGATCACCACCACCTACACCACCAATCCGCTCTGGCAGGTGGTCGACGGCCCCTTCAAGCTCAGCACCTACCTGCCGGCCACCGGCTACACCGCGATGGTGCCGAACTCGGCCTACTCGGGCCCGGAGAAGCCCACCATCGCCAAGGTGGTGCTGCAGCCATACACCAGCGACACAGCTGAGTACGACGCTCTGCGCTCCGGCCAGGTGGACTTCGGCTACATCCCGATCCAGGACATCGCCCAGAAGTCGCTGCTGGCCCATGAGGGCTGGACGCTGGTGCCCAACCCCACCTACACCGACACCTACTTCCCCTACAACTTCCACAACCCCAAGACCGGGCCGATCTTCAAGCAGCTCTACATCCGCCAGGCGATCCAGCACATGGTCAACCAGCCGGCGATCATCAAGGACATCGAGAAGGGCTACGCCGCTCCCGGGTACGGCCCGGTGCCGCAGGCGATCGCCAACCCCTTCGTGGACAGCTTCGAGAAGGACAATCCCTATCCCTACAGCCCGTCGGCGGCGAAGTCGCTGCTGGCGAGCCACGGCTGGACGGTGAGGCCCAGCGGCGTGTCCACCTGCGCCAAGCCCGGCACCGGCTCCCACCAGTGCGGCAGCGGCATCGCCAAGGGGACCTCGCTCAGCTTCAACCTGCAGTACTCCAGCGGCCAGGTGGCGACCACCCAGATCGCTGAGGAGCTGCAGTCGGCAGCCTCGCTGGCCGGGATCAAGCTCAACTTGAGCCAGGCCCCGTTCGGCACCGTGATCACGACCGCCGCCACTCCCTGCACCAAGACCGGCGGGCCCGGGTGCAAGTGGGACATGCAGTGGTGGGGGGTCTGGTCCTTCGAGCCCGACTACGAGCCCACCGGCGGCGAGCTCTGGGCCAGCCACGGAGCTGCCAACTACGGCACCTATGCCAGCCGCCAGGCCGACCTCTACATCTCCGCCACCCATGCCTCTCCGTCGCTGACGGCGATGCACAAGTACGAGAACTACCTGGCGCTCAACCTGCCGGTGGTCTGGCTGCCGGAGGGCGACTACCTCAACGAGGTCAGCCCCAAGCTGCACGGGGCGATCTCGACCGCCAACGACCCCTACTTTCAGATCTATCCCCAGGACTGGAGCCTCTCGTCCTGAGAGGCTGAGAACGACCCGGACGGGGCCCGGCCGGTGCGGCCGGGCCCCCCACGCGGACCCGCCCGCCGGGCGAGGCCACCCCTCGCGGGGGACGTCGGACCTTCCCTCACGATCGGGGGCGAGCTGGGGACACGGGCAGGCTGTGGGGAGGGGGGAGCCAGCGCCCGCCTCGTGTCGACTCGGTCCCGGATCGGATCCCACAGCCGGCGGGATCCCGGCTATCATTACCCGACCAGGGGTGGGGGATGGTCTCCCCATACCCGGGCCGCCGCCCCCGGCGACGGCCCCCACTGACCGCCGGAGGAGGCCAGCAGTCACGTCATGACGGGCTATCTGATCCGCCGCGTCATCCAGGCCGGGATCGTGGTGGTGGGCGTCACCATCATCGTGTTCATCCTGCTCCACCTGCTGCCCGGCGGGCCGGCGCGGGCGGTGCTCGGGCAGCGCGCCACCCGGGTGGCGATCGCCGCCTTCAACAAGGAGTATGGGCTGAACAAGCCCCTGCCGATCCAGTACATCACCTGGGTCGGCCAGCTGCTCCGCGGCAACCTCGGCTTCTCCTTCAAGCTCAACCAGAGCGTGGACTCGTTGCTCAGCGAGAACATGCCCCGGACCGCGGTCCTGGTCGGGATCTCGACCCTGCTGGCGGTCCTGATCGGGGTCACCTTGGGCATCTGGCAGGCGATCCGGCGCAATCGGATCGACGACTACGTGCTGACCGGGTGGGCCTTTCTCTTCTACGCCATGCCCACGTTCTTCCTCGGCCTGATCCTGATCATCATCTTCAGCGCCACCTTGCAGTGGCTGCCGCCCACCGGCCCGGACGGGACCGTGCCGCTCTGGGACCAGGCCACCAACCTGATCCTCCCGGTGGCGACCCTGACCCTGGTGTACGTCGCCTTCTTCAGCCGGTACATGCGCTCCTCGATGCTGGAGAACATGGTCCAGGACTACGTCCGCACCGCCCGATCCAAGGGGGCGGGCGGGGCCCGGGTGCTCTTCCGCCACGTGTTGCGCAACGCCGTCATTCCCATCATCACGCTGCTGGGTCTGTCGCTCCCCGGCATCATCAGCGGGGCGCTGGTGACCGAGGCGCTCTTCAACTACCCGGGCATGGGGCTGCTCTTCTGGAATGCAGCCCAGCAGCAGGACTATCCAATCCTGCTCGGGGTGACTCTGATCACCGGGGTGGCGACCGTGCTGGGATCTTTGGTCGCGGACGTCCTCTACGCCGCCGTCGACCCCCGGATCCGGTACGCGTGATGTCCGTCCCGCAGCCGCTGACCTGGGGGCTCTGAGCCGTGCTGACCAACCCCGACATCGCCGACGACGTGATCGTGCCGGCTGCGATCGGGACCTCCCTCCCCGAGGGCGGCGAGGCGGGGGCATCGGGGAGCCTGCTCCGGCTGGTCTTCGAGGTCTTCATCCAGAACAAGCTGGCCGTGGTCGGGGTCGGAGTGGTCATCTTCATGGTCCTGTTCTGCTTTGTGGGCCCGCTGATCTACCACACCGACCAGGTCCACGTGAACCTCAACCAGACCACCGTGGCGCCCAATCTCCACCACCTGCTGGGCACCGACAATGTCGGCTACGACGAGATGGGGCGGCTGATGCTGGGCGGCCAGACATCCTTGGAGGTCGGCCTCGCGGCGGCGCTGCTGGCGACCACCTTCGGGGTTCTCTACGGGGCGGTGGCGGCGTTCCTGGGCGGCTGGATGGACAACTTCATGATGCGTATCGTGGACGCGTTCCTGGCCATCCCCTCGCTGTTCCTGCTGCTCTTCCTCGCCACCATCTTCGTTCCCAGCGTCCCGCTCCTCATCATCGTCATCGCCTTCATCGCCTGGCTGGTTCCGGCCCGTCTGATCCGGGGGGAGTCGCTCAGCCTGCGCACCCGGGAGTACGTCCAGGCGGTTCGGGTGATGGGGGGTGGCTCGCGCCGGATCATCCTCCGCCACATCATTCCCAACGCCTTCGGGACGATCGTGGTCAATGCCACCTTCCAGGTGGCGGACGCGATCCTGCTGGTCGCCTACCTCAGCTATCTGGGCCTGGGCATCCCCCCGCCCGCCGCCAACTGGGGCCAGATGCTCTCGGATGGAGTGAACTACACCTTCGCCGGCTACTGGTGGCTGATCTGGCCCGTGGGCGCCCTGATCGTGCTCACGGTGGTCGCGTTCAACTTCATCGGCGACGCCATGCGCGACGCGCTGGAGGTGAGGCTGCAGCGCCGCTGAGGGCGGCCCCGCCCCCGCGTCCGCGGGCCAGCTGGAGGTCGGCGGTCGCGCCCCCACCCGAGAGGCCGAGGTCTGCCACGCGCCCCGATCGCGCTCCGGGGATGGGCGCCTTGGGCCACGGGACGGCGGCGTCGTCCGCCCCCCCACCGAGGCGGCCCCGGGCGGCGGCTACCGGCCCACCAGCCGGATGTCGCGGGCGCCGGTGGTGAGCAGGTCGAGTGGCTCGACCTCGGTGGGAGCCCGCAGGTAGCGAACGCCGGCGGCTTGGCAGCGGTCGGCCACGTCCGCGCAGAACTCCTGGAAGCGCTGCTGGTAGGCGGCGGCCGCGCGGCTGCTCAGGTCGACGTCCATCCACCCTCCGGTCTCCTTGTCGCGCAGCCGGACCTCGCCGCGCAGCCCGGTGCCAGTCTCCCATCGGTCCACCACGTGGAGCAGGCTGGCCGCCCGACTCGAGTCGGCGAGCTCAGCCAGCGCCGCGCTGAGGTCGGTGGGGTCGACCAGAGCGTCGCTGAGCAGCACCGCCAGGTCCACCGGCGGTTGCTGCCGGCGATAGGCGCGCAGGCTCGCGCCGAGGTCGGTCCCGCCTCCCCCGGGCAGGCGCTCCACCTCCCGAGTGAGGGCGATCAGCAGCCCGGGGCCCTCGAGCCGGTCGCTCGACTCCACCGCGCCGTCTCGAAGCACGTGCACCCGCACCGAGTCGGCTCGCAGCAGGGCGACGGTGCCCAAGGCAGCAGCCATCCGGCGTGCGTGCCAGAGCTTGTCGGCCTGGCCGTACTCCATCGAGCGGCTGGCGTCCACCAGGACGGCGAGGTCGTTGTGCCCCTCCTCGGGGGCGACCTTAATCATCAGCTCACCCAGCCGCGAATACAGGTGCCAGTCGATCCGACGCAGGTCGTCGCCGGGAGCGTACGGGCGGTAGTCGGCGAACTCGATCCCGGTGGCGGCCGAGGGTCCGGCGCGCTGTCCGCTCACGCCCGCCACGATCGCGTCGAGGAAGGCCAGGCTGAGGCGCTCCAGCTGGCGCACGGTCTCGGACTCCAGCAGGGCCGGTCTCGCCCGCGACCGCGCCGCGGGCCCCCTGGCTGCCGGCCCGCGGCGCCGCTGGTGGCGCCTCAGCGTGCCTCCTCGGGAACCCGGTCCAGCGCATCGGCGATGATCGCCTCGGGCGTCACCCCGTGGCGAACCGCGTCGAACGTCAGCACCAGGCGATGACGCAGGGCCGGAACCGCCGCCGCGCGGACGTCCTCGAAGGCGAGGTTGGGACGCCCTCCGAGCAGCGCGGTGACCCGGCCGGCGAGGCTCAGCGCCTGCGCTCCGCGCGGGCTCGGCCCCAGCCGCACGAAGTCGCGCACCATCGGAGCGGCGGCCCCGTGGGGCTGCAGCGCCAGCACCAGCCGGCTCACATAGTCGAGCACGTGCGAGGCGACGGGTACCTGCCGCACCAGACGGTGCATGCGCTGCAGCAACGGGGAGTCGGCGACCGGCGGGGGGGCGGGGGGGCTGGGCAGGGTGGCCTGCGTCAGGATCGTGGCCAGCTCGGCCGGGGTGGGGAACTCGAAGCGTAGCTTGAGGAAGAAACGGTCCAGCTCTGCCTCGGGGAGGGGATAGGTGCCGTGCATCTCGACCGGATTCTGGGTGGCCATCACGCAGAAGGGACGGGGCAGGGGGTGGCTGACCCCCGCCAGCGTGACCGCCCCCTCCTGCATCGCCTCCAGCAGGGCGCTCTGCGTCCGCGGCGAGGCACGGTTGATCTCATCGGCCAGCACCAGGTTGGCGAAGAGGGGTCCGGGTTGAAAGCGAAGCCGCGGCGATCGCGACGGCTCCTCCACCATGACGGTGGTGCCGGTGATGTCCGCCGGCATCAGGTCGGGGGTGAACTGGATGCGGCGCTGCTCCAGAGCGAGCGCGGCGGCGAAGGCACGCACCATCGTGGTCTTGCCGAGACCGGGCACACCCTCCAGCAGAGCGTGGCCGCCCGCGATGAGGCAGATCAAGCCGCCCCGAACGGCCTCGGCCTGGCCCACGATCTGGGCCTGGACGCGCTGCTGGATCGCGCCCGCCACACGCCGGAACTCGGTGGGGGTGAGGGTCTCGACCGCCGCGGCGCTCACCGGGTCCCGGC
>Ga0307374_10000489_pt1 | contig 76270 bp, 59 predicted proteins | sample OX3MG_FD_202532 | JGI IMG/M metagenome (GOLD analysis project Ga0307374, IMG submission 202532) | Soil microbial communities from Risofladan, Vaasa, Finland - OX-3 | ecosystem: Environmental > Terrestrial > Soil > Coastal area > Acid sulfate soil | place: Finland: Risofladan, Vaasa | collected... | reverse complement strand
CGCCTGAAACTGACTCTCAGAAAAGCCTATGGCTTTCGAACCTTCAAAGCGGTTGAAGTGGCGCTCTACCATAGCCTTGGGGCGTTACCAGAACCAGAATGGACCCACAAATTTTGCTGAGGAACCACAAATTCAAGCCCATGAAAGGTGATATTCGCTGCCCCAACTGCGGCCAGACGATTCCTCCGGGGATCAGGAATTGTCCCTTCTGCGCCCGCCGCAAGCAACACGCGTTGCGTCAGGATACGATCCTGGCCTTATGCCTGCCGGTAATGGCCGTGCTTTTTGCCATCACGGGTTTTGCCGTCAAGATGCACAACGCCAAGTGGCAAGCCATTTCAGCGCAGTGGTCTGCAAAAGGTGATAAGGACCTGCAGGAAGGCCGCCCGCAGTTTGCCGTGGACGATTTTCGGACCGCCTTGCTCTATTCCGAGGAAAGCAGTTTGCTGCAACTCCAACTGGCTCGAGCCCTTTTCGCTGCCAATCGCACCGGCCAGGCCCACGATTACCTTTTGAAGTTGTGGGAGGACAATCCGGCCGATGGCGCCGTGAATCTGGAGATGGGAAGAATTGCCTTGCGCGACGGCAACATGGCCCAAGCCATCCGCTATTACCATAGTGCCATCGATGGGGTCTGGCCGGATGGCGCCGACGTCCATCGCCGCCCGGTCCGCAGGGAATTGTGCCAGGCCCTGCTTGACCGTGGTTACAGGACCGAAGCCCTTGCGGAATTGGCGGCGCTTTCGGCTGAGACCCCGGACAACGCCAATCTGCGGGCGGAGGTCGGCTTGCTTTTTATGCGCGCTCAGGACGATGACGTGGCGTTGAAGCAATTCCAGCAAGCTCTCCGGCTCGACCGCCACCTGGAAGTTGCCTGGAAGGGCGCGGGAGAAGCATCATTCCATTTGGGCGATTACCAGACGGCCCGCCGCTACCTCTTGCACGCTCTCTACCAGGATTCCCAGAACCATCAGATCGCGCAAATGCTGAACGTCGCGGACTTTGTGCTGGAAGTCGATCCTTTCTATCCTCGCCTTTCACTGGCGCAGCGAAGAAGGCGCGTGATCCGGGTCTACCAACAGGCCTTGGCGCGGCTCAAAGCTTGCGCCTCATCGCAAGATGAGAATCTTGAGGTTTCAAAACCGGTGACACCATTGCAGACCGCATATGCTCAAGGGCTTAAATTGAATATTGAGGCCACGGAGCGCGCGCTCCGGCGCGATCCCGACCTGGAGGACGGCCTTATGAACCAGGCTTTTCAGATGGAACAAGCTGCGTCCGAGGTTTGTGGTCCCGCGCAGGGCTTGGACCAGGCCATCCTACTCATCGCACAAAGGAACGGAGGACCCCGGTAATGGGCGAAGTTGAACCGGAACCATCCGGGAAGGCGTCCACCGTCAAACTGGAAGCACATGAGCCACGGACGCCGGACGATCCATCCATCGGGATGTCCAGCAATCGCCTCCTCGCCTGGTGGCGCCGCTTTTCCCGGAGCGGCCGCAGTTACGGGTTGCGCGAAGGCAACCTCTTTCTGATTCTTTCGGTCATCATCGGCGTTATTTCCGGCCTTTTGGTGGTTTGCTTCCGCATCAGTATTCAAGCCATTCATGTGTGGCTCTTCGGCTCTTCGCTGAATCCCTCATGGCCCAGGTTGCTCCTGGCGCCCACCCTGACCGGGCTGGTGACTGCGGCTTTGGTCCTGCGCTACTTTCGCCGGGTTCGCGGCAGTGGAGTGAATCAGACCAAGGCCGCGGTGTTTATCTATGACGGCTTCATTCCCTTCCGCACCGTCATCGGCAAATTTCTGGTCTGCGCGCTGGCCATCGGCAGCGGCCAATCGCTGGGGCCGGAAGATCCCTCGTTGCAAATCGGCGCCGGCATCGCATCGGCATTGGGGCGGAGGCTGCAACTCTCGCGGGATAAAATCCGCCTGATTGCTCCTGTGGGTGCGGCGGCCGGACTGGCGGCGGCGTTCAACGCCCCAATTTCTGCGGTCATCTTCGTGATCGAAGAGGTTATTGGCAAATGGAGCGCGGGCGTGCTGGGCGCAATTGTGCTCGCTGCCGTTTCTAGCGTCGTCGTGGTGCGCGGCTTTCTCGGCTCGGAACCGCTGTTTCATATTCCGGTCTACCGCCTGGTACACCCCACGGAATTGATCGCCTATGCCATCCTCGGCGTCATTGGCGGCGTCTCCTCACTGGTCCTGGTTAAACTCATTAGCAAGTTCCGGCCCCAATTGAAGGCGCTGCCCGAATGGACCCAGTACCTCCAACCCGCTCTTGCCGGCCTGGCCATCGGCATCATCGGCCTGCGGCTTCCCCAAGTGATGGGCGCCGGTTACAACTACATTGATGAGGCCATGCACGGGCAGTTCACCTGGCAGATGCTGGCGATCCTGGGCGCCGTGAAGATCATTGCCACCACGCTGTCCTTTGTCAGCGGCACACCGGGCGGCATGTTTGCGCCTTCGCTGTTCATTGGCGCCATGATGGGCGGCGCGGTGGGCGGCGTGGAGCACCACTTTTTCCCCGGCCTCGGCATCACCACCGGGGCTTACGCCCTGGTGGGGATGGGAACACTGTTTGCGGCGTTCCTGCGCGTGCCCATGACCTCCGTCTTCATGGTTCTCGAGGTCAGTGGAAATTACTCCATCATCCTTCCGGTGATGGTTTCGAACACCATTGCCTACCTCATCTCGCGCAAGTTCCAACCCACCGGGCTTTTTGACATGCTCTCCCGCCAGGACGGTGTGGAACTTCCCTCTATGGAAGAGCAACGCGAGGAATCGCCCTTGCGCGTGGAAGACGCGATGCGGCCTGAGCCCCATCCCATCCTCTCCGGTGATGAGAGCTTCGCCGGAGCCTTCCGAAAAATCCAGAATCTGCCCGAGCAACATTTCCTGATCAATCAGGGCAATCGAGGTTGGAGCAGCATCACCAAGGAACTCTTGCAGTGGCAAGCCCTCGGCGATAATCCTGATCAGCCACTCGACACTCTGCCTTCCAACATGCGCCTGCCCTGGCTCCATCCGGATCAGTCTCTCGATGTGGCCATGCGGCTGATCGGCGACCGGCCTTTGCTCCCCGTGGTGAATCGCGCCGCGCCCGATAAGCTGGAGGGCATTGTGACCTTGAAGGATATTCTGGAAACTTATCAGGGCTCCTTCCAAAGAGGAGCATCGGCCGGTCCTGATGATGCAGATTTCAAGACCGTTCCTCTCCAACCTTCGTGATTTTGCCCACCGAACTCCGCTTGACACGAAAGCATCGCGGGCCTATCTTATGGGCCGACACCCTTATACCGAGTTTCGTAAAATAGAGTGACGTCAACTTTTGTGCCGGCGTCTGCGGTCGCCGATTTTCCGGCACTCCCTGTCAGGGCAACCTCGGAGCGCCGCAGAGCAAACGGTCGTCGCTACATTTTGACGTTTTCCGCGCCTGAAGCAGGAGGCGGGAACAAGGGTAGTGGTGCAGTTTGCTGTAGCGGCGTCTCTGACCGCCGGAAGGTATTGATAAAACAATTCGGCGGTCAGAGACCGCCGCTACGGCCGCCAAAACGTACCACTACCCAGTGGACAGGTTGCTGAAAAGATTTTGGAGCCTGTCATTCTGAGCGATCACAGCCTTGCGGCTGCCCATCATTGGCAGAAACTCGACGCGTCGCCAGAGGAGAGCGAATGCTGAATCTAAATGATTTACGCATCGAGTTTCTGCAGAGCGCGGGGAAGAGTCGAAGCCTTCCCATTTCAATATGGCAATATAGGCGGATTCGGGTGGGCATTTCAAAATAAAGGAGAAGATAAAAATGACAATCTGTGAATCCTTGAGGCGCCTCGCGGTTGGCTCGGCGCTGGGCCTGATGATGGTCGCGGTTGGCCCGCCGCCCTGCCTTGCGCAAGCGAAACGGGCCGTGAATCTTGCGGCAGCGCATGCGCCGCTTCCGTTCAGCGATGGCATTCGCGTGGGCAACACCCTGTATGTGGCCGGTCAGCAGGGAACGGGTAGCACCGGCAAGCTGGAAGAAGGAATCAGCGGCCAGACTCGGGCCGCGTTGGAAACCATCCGGCGCGTCGTTACCAAAGAGGGCTTCAGGATGAGCGACGTGGTGGCGGTGAATGTGTACCTCTCGGACATCCATGATTTTGCGGCGATGAATAAGGTGTACACCACTTTCTTCCCCGATCCCAAGCCTACCCGGACGACAGTTCAAGTGGCGGCTCTGGTGAATGGGGCGAAAATTGAGATCTCGGCCATCGCTGCCAAACCATGAAAGCCGGACCGCCGCCGTCAAACCTGGCTTGCCGCGGGAGGTCGCGTAGCGCCGCCCCCCCGCGGCGAAGCCAGCCTGGGCTGATGTTGTCAGGACGGGCCTTCTGCATGGCGGTTCCCCGCCTTCGATTCAATTAATTAATGATCCTAAAAAATGGTTGACATCGACTCCAAAATAGAATAACCCTCCTAGAGTTGAGCAAAAAGTTTCCAAGATGTGAGCGTTATTTTCAGCGAATGAAAATGACATTTCTCAATCAACCTTTGTCGAAGACGCCGCCCGCAGTGGGCCCAGGCGCCAGGGAGGTGCGGAATGTTCTCAAATCGAAGGACCTTGTGCGGATTAGCCGCAGCGGTGCTGTTTGGAGGGCTGGCGCTTTGGGCTGCCATCACGGGCAGCATTTCGGGTGTGATTAAGGACCCGAGCGGAGCAGTGATTCCCGATGTGAAGGTGGTCGCGGTAAATACCCAGACCGGAATCCGGCAGACGGTGGTCACTAACAGCACAGGATTTTACGAATTTCCGGTCCTGCCGATTGGCGTTTATGAAATCGAAGTGCAACAAGCTGGTTTCAAACGTTACCGTCAAACCGGCTTAATCATTAATGCCAACTCAGCGCTGCGCGTGGACGCGAGTCTCGCAGTGGGCGCCACAACCCAGGAGGTAACCGTCTCCAGCGCAGCCCTTCACGTCGAAACACAAAGCACGCAAATGGGAGAAGTTATTGGGGGCGCCAAGATGACTGCCGTCCCTCTCAATGGTCGGAGCTTCACGAATTTGCTGTCCTTGCAGCCCGGCGTATCACCTTACTACAACGTGGCCATCGGCGGAGATCGTCCTGCCTCGGGCAACATCACGGACTCCGGGAACCAGTCTGTAAACGGTCAGCGGGAAGCTGCGAATGGGTTTATGGTGAACGGCGCGAACGTTGAAGAGGGGCGCAACAACGGCGCGGCGATCATTCCCAACCTGGATTCCATTGCGGAATTCCGCATCATTACCAACAATTTTGACGCCGAATATGGAAATTACAGCGGCGGCCAAGTCAACATGGCCACCAAATCCGGCGCCAACCAGTTTCATGGCGATGCTTTCGATTTTGTGCGCAATACGAGTTTTGACGCCCGTAACTTTTATTCCCCCACCATCGGGACATTCGATCAAAACCAATTCGGCGGAACCTTCGGAGGGCCGATCAAACACGACAAGGCTTTCTTCTTCGTGGACTACCAGGGGACGCGCCAAGTCCAAGGAGTCGATACCGGTCTGATCCCTGTTCCGTCACCCCAGGACCGGCTGGGGAGTCTCGCGGATCAAGCGGGTTCGTTGACGGGTTCCGTGAATGGTTCATACTGGGCCAATAGCCTGGCGGCAAAGCTGGGATATCCCGTAACCGCCGGTGAGCCTTATTACACTTCCGGCTGCACCAGCTCTGCGCAATGCGTGTTTCCCAATGCAGTCATTCCTCAGCGGGCCTGGTCGTCTCCCACCACTCCCTTGATGAAATATATCCCCTTGCCCAACGTGCCCGGAAATTTCTTCTCCTCTTCCGCCTTTGACCAACGTTTGCGGGATGATAAGGGTGGAGTTCGGGTGGACGGCAACTCCCGCTACGGCATGCTTTCCGCCTATTATTTCATGGACGATTACAACCTCAATAATCCTTATCACAATGCGCCGGAATTTCCGGGTTTTAATGCCATCACGCCGGGCCGCGCGCAATTGCTCGATCTGGGGGATACCAAGTCGTTGGGAGCCACCGCCGTCAACCAGTTCCACTTCAGTTATCTTCGGGATGCCAATGTTTTCGCTAAACCCGTGGGTGGCGTCGGTCCAACCTTAAGCTCTCTCGGTTTCTCCGGGAGCTTCACCTCGCCGGGCGGCATCGGGCCGGTCCTGCCGTCATTGCAGGGTGTCCCGCTCATGCAGTTCAATTCTTACAATTTCGGTCTTCCCGATGGCACGACAGGACAATACAACAACACTTTTGAATGGCTCGATAACTTTACGAAAGTCGTCGGAACGCACAGTGTGAAACTTGGCGGGGAATTCCACTACGATCAGATCAACGAGCGCAATACCTATGCTGAAAACGGCGTTTTCGGGTTCAACGGCAGTGAAACCGGCTCAGACTTCGCGGACTTTCTTATCGGTGCGCCTGCTTCTCTCATTCAAAGCAGCCGACAATTCCTCGACTCGCGAAGTAAATACTTGGGCCTGTTCGCGCAGGACAGCTGGCGCGCCAAGCCTGATTTGACGTTGAACTATGGGTTGCGATGGGAGTTCAGCCAGCCTTGGTACGACACTCAGAACAAGACGGAGACCATCATTCCCGGCGAGCAATCCGTTGTATTTCCCGGGGCGCCTAAAGGCTGGCTGGTCCCGGGCGATCCCGGTGTTCCACCCACGCTGGCGCCCACCTATTATGGCGGTATTTCCCCTCGAGTCGGCTTGGCGTATTCGCCCAGCACCGAGAATGGCTTGCTTGGGAAGTTGTTGGGAGGTCCCGGCAAAACCAGTATCCGCATGGGTTACGGAATCTTCTATACATCGGTGGAGGACTTGACCCAATTTGTTGAAGTCGGCGACTCGCCTTACGGTCTGTTCTATGTCAGTCCTGTGCCACCCCTCTTTGCCACGCCGTATATTGACCGGGCCACCGGCAACAGCGAAGGCCAGCGGTTCCCGTTCGTCTTTCCGCCGGCGAATTCGTCAGCCACCCACCCCGATACCACGTTCAACTGGCCTGCGGTCGAGCCGATCTCCGGCGCGCCGGTCTTCTTTCACAAGAACCAGATGCCTTATTCGGAGGACTATGAGGTCTCGCTGCAACGCCAATTCGGCCTGGACACGGTGCTCAGCATGAGCTTTGTGGGGGACCAAGGACATAACTTGATTGCTTTCCTCGAATCGAATCCTGGCAATCAGGCGCTGTGTCTTTCCCTGAGCCAGCCGAGTGAAGTTGCGCCAGGAAGCCCGACCTGCGGCCCGAATCTTGAAGGAGCGGTTTTTACCAGGGCCAACGGACAGGTTATCAATGGGACGCGCCAGCCTCTTGGCAATCTGTTCGGAAGCAACGCCTATATGGATGAAATGGCCAATTCCAATTACAATTCGCTGCAGGTCAGCTTGCGTCACACCAGCGCGAACTCGTCTTTTCTTGTGGGATACACCTACAGCAAATGCCTCACTAACTCTTCGGGCCTCTTCCAGGGCATTAACCCGCTGAACTATGCCGCCAGCACGTCTCTTTGCTCCTTTGACCTGACCCATAATTTTGTGGCCAGTTACACCGTCCGCCCTTTTGACAGACTTTCATTTGCCAACAGCAGGGTTGGAAGCCAAGTCGTGAAAGGGTGGGAGCTCACCGGAATCACTACCTTTGCGACGGGCCTGCCCATCCTCTTGTCGGAAGTGGATGACCGCTCTCTTTTGGGAACGGGGACGGGCGTTGATGTGCCCAACGTAGCAGCCGGGAAAATTCTGAATAACACCAATCCTCGCAGCGGGCTGACCTATTTCAATACGTCCTTATTCAGCCCAGAACCGCTGGGGTCGTTGGGAAACGCCAATCGCGCCTTTTTCCACGGGCCGGGATTGAACAACTTTGACATGGCGCTTCTCAAAAACTTCAATCTTACTGAATCGAAGACACTGGAGTTCCGCCTGGAGGCTTTCAACGTGTTTAACCACGCCCAGTTTACCAATCCGAGCGGTAATATCAACAATGGCGCATTCGGCCTCGTCACCAACGCCATGCCGCCTCGCATCTTGCAAATGGCGCTCAAGTTCATATTCTAAATTTGGGAACCGCCCGGCTGGCTGATTTTGGACAGGATTTCACTTGCGATGCGTTGTGGCCCGCCCCAGGATGACCGGATCGCACTTCGCAAGGTGCTTGGGACAAGTATCCGACGGCACCTGGCGGGCGTAGGCGGCTTGATCCTCTTGCTGTTTCTGGTCATTCCGGTTTTGACTTCAACCGCCGCCTCCAGGAACACTGATCCCGCCGACACCGGTTTGGCGCAAGGCAAACAATCCTTCGTATTACACTGTGGCGGCTGCCACGGAATGGACGGACGCGGCGGTGAACACGCGCCGGATATCGCCACCAGCCCCATCGTCCAAGCCTTTTCGGAGGCTGATCTCGAGCTCATCGTTACTAACGGCATTCCTTCCCACGGCATGCCTGGCTTCAATAACCTTGGGCCAGCCGGCATCAAGGCTGTGGTGGAGTACCTCCTCATTCTCCAAGGAAAACAGTCCACGGCGGCCGTCCGGGGGAATCCTGCGCAGGGGAAGCATCTCTTTTTTGGCCGCGCCCAATGTTCGAGTTGCCACATGGTTCATGGAAAAGGAGGATTCCTGGGGGCGGACTTAACGGAATATTCCCGCACGCATTCGCCCCAGGAGATGAAAGAAGCCATCGTCAATCCTTACAAAAATCTGAGTCCCCGGCAGGACACTGTGGTGGCTGTTACTCGCGATGGACAAAAGCTCACCGGCATCGCGCGCAACGAGGACAACTTCTCAGTTCAGTTGCAGACGGCGGACGGCGCTTTTCATCTGCTCATGAAGTCCAACTTGGCGGCTCTGCATCACGGGCCCCGGTCCCTGATGCCCTCCGATTACGCTTCCAAGCTCAGCGCCAGCGAGATCGACGATTTAATCAGCTTTCTTGCTGAGACGGGTGAGACAAGCGAGACCAAAAAATCCGGGGGAAACCGCTCGAATTAGCATGAGGACGTGTCAGACGGCCGCCAGCATCCATTTCAGAAGACCAAGACTTTCAGGAGGCACTTCGTGATGGTTCGTAAAAGGTGCAAATCCTTTACTTGTGGTGCCGCTTTGGGACTCGTCCTTTGTTTCGCCATAACTCTTGAGCCGGCAGGTCCACCGCCCCGGCAATTCAAGCTTCAGGCGCTCTTACCGCAATTCTGGAATCTTGTTCCGCGCCATGCGAAGCTGACGCGAATCGCCACTGGCTTTGGGTTTACGGAAGGGCCGGTGTGGGACCGGAAGAATTTTCTGTACGTTAGTGATGAAGTCCAGAACAAAATCTATCGTGTTTATCCGGATGGCCGCCGGGAAACGGTAGCCTCGCTGGTTGACCCGGACGGGAATACTTATGACCTGGACCTTAACCTGCTTGATTGTGCCAGCATCCTGCACGCCATCATTCGCGTCAGACCTACCGGCCGATACACGATTCTCGCGGACCGTTTCGAGGGAAAGAGCTTTAACAGTCCGAACGATGTGGTGCTGGGACCGGACCGGGCGATCTACTTTACGGACCCCACGCTCGACTTGCCCAAAGGACAAAAGCAGGAAATCCCCTTTCAAGGTGTTTACCGGCTGGATTCGCGCGGCAAGATCCAGTTGGAGACCAAGGACCTGACGCAGCCCAACGGCCTCGCCTTCTCTCCGGATGGCAAGCACCTCTATATTGATGATAGCGATCAGCGTAACATTCGGGTCTATACCTTTAATGCGGATGGGACGCTATCCGGCGGGCGCATTTTCGGAGATGAAAAAGCGGGCCCCGGTGATGGCGTCCCGGATGGAATGAAGCTTGACTCGCGTGGTGACTTGTTTGTGGTGGGGCCGAAAGGGATTTGGGTGTGGGACGCGCAGGGCCGCCATTTGGGAACTATCGTGGTGCCGGAGCAGCCCGCCAACTTGGCTTGGGGAGATCACGACTATCGTACTTTGTATATCACCGCCACCACTTCGGTCTATCGCCTGCGGGTCCGCGTCCGCGGGTTCATTCCTTATTTGGCATATGTCCAAAAGACCTCCGTGATTCACCGTCAATGATTGTTAAAAAGCAAACGGTCAACTTCTGCCGTAGAGGTTACATCCCGCCGGGCTTGAACCTGGCACTCGCTTTCATCGCTGTCCTGTTCTTGTGGAAACCACCATCGGGAATGACCGTTCAGGCGCCAAACCGGGGGACCTCTCCCATACCGGCATCCGGCGAGGCTTCACTCCTTGCGCACGGGGAGTCGGCGTACCACAGCGGGCGTCTTGACCTGGCACGGCACTACCTGGAGGAAGCTATCCGTCTTGCTCCCCAGTCGGCTCGGGCTCACGCGCTTCTGGGCTTGACGATGGCACGGCAGAAAGACTTCAAAGAAGCTCTGGCCAACCTTCGCCAAGCCCATGAATACGATCCTGCCAATGGCGATTATGCCTTTGACTACGCCGTTCTGCTGCTTCAGGATGGGCGCTTTGCCGCAGCAATTCCTGTTCTGGAGGACCTGCACCGGAAATCTCCGCAATCCGGTGACGTGCTGGTGAATTTGGCCCGAGCTGACGCTGGCGCTGCCCAATTTCAGAAGCTGTCCGCTCTGGTCTCAGCGCTGCCCGCCGTGGATTATCACGACGCCGCGCTGTTGAAGACTTTGGCCACCGTCCTGGCCGGGACCAAACAAACGTCAACACTTGAAAAGCTATGGCGATCGGCGATTAAGAATGATCCCACCGGGCCCCTGGCTTACGCTGCTTTAGCCGGCATTTGGACCACACAGGACAAGGCGATCAAGGCATTGGCGCTATTGGATGGAGCGCCCGCTGCGGCGCGCGGGCCTGTCTATCTCTACGCCCGGGGCAAAACGCTCCTGGCCTTGGGAAGGTACGACGAGGCAAGCCAATCGTTCCGTGGGATCACCGTGCAAATCCCGCAAAATGAACAAGCCTGGCATGAGATGATCTGGGCCGAAGTGTTGGCCAATCACCTGAGAAAGGCGGACGCAGAAGCCGGGGAAGCCGCGAAGAAATTTTCCCAGGTCACCGAATTCAGGTATCAGCAAGCCGTTGTTAATTACATGCTGGGCCGCACCACCATTGCCATCGACGCCTTAACACGCATTCTTCAAAAGGGCGGCGTAAAAGACCCTCGACCGGTCCTGCTGATGGCAGTCCTCGAATCTCAAACCGGGAATTATGAGAGTGCCGTGAGTTACTTTGCCCGCTTGCCGCAGCTTGAATCGGGCTGTGATGCGCTGGCTTCCTATTTCTATGGCTCGACTCTGTTACGGATGCATCGGCCCGATGCCGCTGCAATCCAATTGCAGGCCGCCATCCGTTGCCGCCTCCGCTTCGCGCTTGCCGAATACCGTCTGGGCCAGGCGCTGACCGATTCGGGAAAGCTACGCGAAGCGCTCACCGTGCTCGAGCAGGCCACACAGGATGATCCCTCGCTCGCGGAGCCATACTACGCTTTGGCCCAGCTTCGAAGGCGGCTGGGCGATAACGCGGGCGCCGAGGCTGCGATTGCCCGGTTCAATAGTGTTCACCAGCATGTTAAGAATTCTGACCAGGAACTATTGCGAAATGGTTTGCAGTGAGGAAATCAAGTATCCTGTAGAGGCGCTCCTGATGGCCGCCCTTTTGGGCTTATACAAGACGCGCCATTGCTGTGGGCAGTTTTGGACTGAGCGCCGAACCTGAATCGGGGGTCATTATGGACAACTTTGTTACACGTCGAGGGTTTTTCCGATGGGGAAGCTGCATCCTCGCGGCGCTCGGACTGGAGAGCGCGCCGGGGGCTCTCGATGCCGCGCCGGATTCGAAGAGCCAGCATGAAGCGCCAGTCGATTATTACGACAAACTTGGCGTGGCCAAGATCATCAATGCGGCAGGGACGTACACGATCCTGACCGCCTCAATCATACCGCCCCCGGTTCAATCTGCCACTGCGATCGCGGCCCGGTATCCGGTGCGCCTACTCGATCTGCAAAAGGCCTCGGGTGAGTATCTTGCCCGGCGATTACATTGCGAAGGCGCATTGGTGACCGCAGGCGCAGCCTCCGCGCTGACTCTGGGAACCGCCGCGTGTGTCACGGCGGGTCACCAGAAGGCGATTGAATCGATTCCGACCGATCTCAACCAACTCAAGGACGAAGTCCTGATCCAGAAAGCCCACCGGTATGATTACGATCACGCCCTGCGGAATTGCGGCATTCGTTTTGTGGAAGTTGAGACCCTTCAAGATTACCAGGCCGCCTTCAATCGCCGGACGGTCATGGCCCATTTCTTCAACGCCGCCGAAGGCGGCAAGATCAGCCGTGAGGACTGGATCCGAGTGGCTCACCAGCACGGCGTGCCGTGCTTCAACGACGCTGCCGCCGATGTCCCGCCCATCTCGAATCTTTGGAATTATACAAAGATGGGTTTTGACCTGGTAACGTTCTCTGGGGGCAAGGGGATGCGGGGGCCGCAGAATGCGGGCCTGCTGCTTGGGAGAAAGGACCTGATCGATGCGGCGCAAGAGAACAACAATCCGTTCTCAGACACGGTGGGAAGAGGAATGAAAGTTGCGAAGGAACAAATCGTGGGCATGGTTGCCGCGGTGGATTGGTTCCTGAGTCAAACGGACGAGGGAATGGAGAAGGAATTCCGGCGGCGCGCTGAACGGATCAGGGACAAGCTCAAAGGCATCCCGACGGTTCAAACTCAAATCTATGTACCTCCGGTTGCGAACCATGTCCCTCATCTGCTGATTCGCTATGATCCCAAGCGATTAATGATTACGCCCTCGCAGGTTGCAGATAAGTTACGCCACGGAAGTCCCAGCATTGAGTTGAATCCGGCGACGGGTATGACGGCCGTCAGTTCGGGCTTGCCTTCTGATGAGAATACGATCGTTGTGGGAGTTTGGATGCTTCAACCGGGCGAAGACTTGATTGTGGCAAGGCGGCTCCGCGAGGTCTTGGATCGAGCGGCGCAGGACGGCAAAAATGCGTGAGCAAATACCGGGGAACATCCCAATCATGCTGCCATTTTTGCCAGGTCACAACCGTCTTCGTGCCGGCTATACATTGAGAAAGGACGCTTGCACCGGAGCAGTTGAAAGAGGCGCCGGACGGTCCTCGATCGGCGACCGGCCAAAATCCAGAAGGGTCACACTTCCAACACCACGGGTAGGACCATCGGGCGCTTGCCGGTTTCACGGTCGAAGAAGCGCCGAAGCTCGGCGCGAATCTTATCCTTGATCACGCCCCAATCGCCCACTTCTTCCAGATTGGATTTGGCCAGCGTCGCCCGCACCACCTGCCGGGCGCTTTCCACCAGCTCCGTCGCTTCATCCAGGGGCAGGAAGCCGCGAGAGACAATTTCCGGTTCTGCCTCCAACTGCCCCGTATGCTTGTTAATGGCGATGATCGGAATCACGAAGCCCTCGGCGGAGATATGGCGCCGTTCCTTCAGGATCACGTCGCCCACTTCATCAAGTGATCCCTCGTCAATACAAATTCGGCCCACTTTCACCCGTCCATTGCGATGCGCGCCCGATTCGTCAAACTCCAGCACGTCCCCCGATTCCATCAGGAACGTATCCTCCGTGATCGATGCAATCTCCTGCGCTATTTCCCGGTGGCGGCACAGTTGCCGGTACTCCCCATGAATGGGGATGAAGTATTTGGGCCGCACCAGACTTAACATCAGGCGCAACTCCTCGATGCTGCCGTGCCCGGAAACGTGCACCAGCGGATGGCTGCCATCATCGTAATGGACTCGCGTCCCGCGCCGGTAAAGGTGGTCCATCATGCGGAAGATGGCCTTTTCATTGCCGGGAATGATGCGCGCGGAAAGCATCACCTCATCGCCGCGCTCCGCGCTCACCCACCGGTGGCGGTCCACCGCGATCCGCGCCATGGCGGACATCGGCTCACCCTGGCTCCCCGCCACCACCAGCACCACCTGCTGGCGGGGCAGCTTGCGGACGTCCTGCGGCTGCACCAGCAATCCCTCCGCAATGCGCAGCAGGCCCATCCGCTGCGCAATTTCCGAATTCTGGAACATGCTGCGCCCAATGAAGCACAGCCGCCGCCCGTGCGACGCGGCGAGTTCCGCCACAATCTGCATGCGATGGAGCGAGGTTGCAAAGCAGGAGATCAGCACGCGGCCCTTGGCTTCAGACATGACCTCGGTAAACCGTTCGCGCACGGCCCGCTCCGAAGGGGTGAAGCCGGGCCGCTCGACGTTGGTTGAATCGGAAAACAAGGCCAGCACGCCCTTGCGGCCGTAATCGGCCAGCGTGTGCAGGTCGCTCGGCTTCCCGTCGGTCGGAGTCGGATCGAACTTGAAGTCGCCGGTGTGGATGATGGTCCCAAGTGGCGTGGTGATGGCCAGCGCCCCGGCGTCAATAATGCTGTGGGTCAGATGGATGAACTCGATGTGGAAGGGGCCCACGTCGAAAGGTTGGCTGGGCAGCATCTCCCTCAACTCGGTGGCCTCGTCCAGGCCGTGCTCGGTGAGCTTCGCCTTGGCCAGTGCCAGTGTGAATGGCGAGCCATAAACCGGCACATCCAGCTCGTCGAGCACGTAGGGCAGCGCGCCGATGTGATCTTCATGGCCGTGGGTAAGAAGGATGGCCCGCACCCGGTGCTGGTTTTCGCGCAGGTAGGTGATGTCCGGAATCACCACGTCCACACCCAGCAGCTCGGCATCGGGAAAGATGACGCCACAATCGACAACGATGATGTCGTTGCCGTACTCGAAGGCCATCATGTTCATGCCGAACTCGCCGAGGCCGCCGAGAGGTATCGCTCTGAGTTTCAAATCAGTGGAAGGATTATTGTTAGTCACAGGTTTAAGAACATTCATACTAACACAACCCGGGCCCGAAAGCAGCAATGGATCTCAGGCGCAAGTTGGCATAGGGCCGGACTTCGTGGCCGCCCGCGCTCGGCGGGCGCATTGTTGGGGGCACGCGGGTGGCGCCCGCACACGGCGGGCTTAAAAGATGCCCGGCCAGCCAGCCCACGCCGGTCAGGTTCCGGTAGCGGCGGTGGAACTGGTCTGGAACGGCAAGAGCAGCGAGGTCTAGAACAGCGCGTGGAATCCGCGGTGCTTTTTACCATTCGCTGGGAAGGACGCTAAGCGGCCTGACCCGGAAGGGACACAGGATTGGCTGAAACGATGCTTGACTTGGCATCCCACAAATGGGATAAACAATGAGACGGTCACTGACGCCCGGAGAAAAGCCGCTGAATTGGATCGGCTCATCCCACCGTGACCTGTTCCAGTTTCCCGAGCCGGTCCGGCGGAGCATGGGATTTGCTCTAAGCGCTGCCCAATATGGCGGGAAGCACGCATCGGCCAAGCCATGGAAAGGTGAAGGGCCGGGCGTTCTGGAAGTAGTGAAGGACTTTGACGGAGACACCTATCGCGCGGTTTACACCGTCCGCTTCAAGCAAGCCGTCTACGTCCTGCACGCATTTCAGAAGAAGTCGCCGCGTGGCATCTCGACGCGGAAATCAGACGCGGAGATGATTCGCAGCCGCCTGTGCTTGGCCCGGCAGGATTACGAGGAAAAATATGGTTAAGGCAACCCGTGAACGCGTCATTCGCAGCAGTGGCAACGTATTTGCCGACCTTGGACTGCCGGACGCCGCTGAGCTTGATACCAAGGCGAGACTGGGGGCAACCATCTGCCACATCGTAAGACGGCGGCGGCTCTCCCAAGCCGATGTCGCGGGCTTGCTCGGCATCAACCAGCCCAAGGTTTCCGCCCTTCTGCACTTCAAGCTGGAGGGCTTCTCTGTGGAACGGCTGATCCGCTTTCTGGTGGCTCTCGATCAGGATGTGGAAATCGTCGTCAAGCATAAGCCCCGCACCCGGCCCGCCCGAATCGCCGTGAAGGCTGCCTGGCACTGGGAACGGCGGCCTCCCGGATGCCGCAACCGGCCTTCTTCATCGGCCTGGCCTTGCTGAAGCAATCCTTTAGGGCGGGAGTGTGGGTAAGACCCCCTTCGTCATCCGCCGTCTTTCCAATCATGGTCTGAAAGGAACCCAATTTCAGCGGTTTCGCGCTCATCATCCCCTTGAGCCGTTCCGATGATACTCTGTATTGCGGCGTGCGGAGAAAAGCGCCTTTTTCACAGGCCCAACAGTTATGCCGAACGGAAAAGCGGGTCGATATAAGCCACGACGAGAAAAACCGCTCGTCGTGCCTACCCGCTTAGGTACAATTCAATTTAAGGTAGAATTGTGCCCGTGGCAAACTTGCAGGATGAAAATACAGGCCGAGACCTTTGAGAACTCATGGAGCAGATCCTTACCGAATGGACGCAGCAGAGATCGTAAACTCATACGTGCAGAAATACGAGAATGCACTATCTTCCCGGTGAGGATGATATAAAGAGGTAGGTAGAACAGGTTATGACCACAAAATGTTAATTAGTATGTTAAAACTGGTATGGTTGTGCCAATGACACAGGGACAGGAAATCGCCGGTATAGGAAGGGTGAAGTTCGAACGCCCCCCGATTAATGAGGTGGCAATAGGCGTTTATTATGTGCCAGTCACCGAGCTGAGGGCCGAGCATATTGGCATCTACTGGGATTCTATCAGAAAGCGATATCCGATTTGTGAGCAACGATTTCCTGTTCTGATACAGTCCGAGGGCCAGCCACCCGCAATGATTGCCGAAGCTCCCGGCGAGATTTTCCCGCTGCCACGCTTCTGGTTTTCCAACAATGCTCACTCCATACTAATTCAGATTCAGCGGAATGCCTTTATGCTCAACTGGCGACGTGGTTCTAGTGAAGGCTATCCCCACTATGAAGGCGTGGAGAAGGACTTCTGGCAAGAATTTGAAGGGTACAAGAATTTTGTCCAGGGGATTGGGGGTAAGCTTGATGTCGTCCAGCGCTGTGAGCTTACTTATGTCAATTTCATCAGCCCTAATGCTTTCTTTTCAAGCCCTGCCGAACTCGGTAACGTGCTCCCGTCGGTAGCCAGCCTCTGCAAAATGCATGATGAGGAACGGAAGCTGGTCGGTCTTAACGCCTTGGCAGCATATCAGTTGAATGACAACCTTCTGGTTGAATCGGCAATCAAATGGGGCAAACGGTCGGACACAAAGGAGCCGGTTGCCGTGCTCGAACTGAAGGCGCAAGGCACCCCTGGCGATCTCTCCCTTATAGGAGCCGCAGCTTGGTTCAAAGCGGCTCATAACGGCATCTATAAGCTTTTTTTGAGCCTGACCGATGAGGAAGTGCAGAAGCAAGTGTGGAGACCCCTATGAGTTACGCTCCGAGCTATTCCGGTTTACTCACCGAGATGAATGTCATCGAGCCCTTTTTCCTCACACAAGCTGAAGCCATCGAAAGGGCAATCGAAATCAAGGAGAAGAAGAAATTGATTGCACGTCAACAGATTCCCAATGTGCAATCGATGCCGCTTAATCTCAGCGCCGAGTATCCTAGCCCTCAGCGAATCTTCAACGCTATTCAGGCGCTCTACCAGAGCCACAACAGTCCGCCCGCCCGCCAGATTCCAGACCGGCTGACCGCCCTATACCGGGATGCTTATGCGGAGAATCAAAGTATCGTAGCGGACTCCGTCAGCCAGTTTGCCGACTTCTTCCGCAATCACCGAGACCTTGGGCTTCCCAAAATCACACTGACTCCCGACGGTACACTTCGCGTCCGCTGGATACATGGCCCGGGAAATTTCACAGCTATCGAGTTCACCGGAAAGCCGCTCGCCAAACTGGTTGCAGAAATTCCCCGCGAGGGTGGGCTGACGGCGCGGTATTTTACTACTGAGCCTATCGAAAACATCCTAACCGCCGCACGCGCAGTCGGCGCTTCATTTGCTTGAGATGGCAGACCTAGACCACTCCCACCATTTCTTCCGCCACATTAAGAAAAGCTGGACTGACGGCACTTTCGTTGACCCCGCTGCTTTCCGTCTCGCCAAAAGAGATGGGCAGTTTGAGGAAGGGTTGTCCGTTAATTGGATGGAGTATTTTCAAAGGCCAACCCCACAGGAATCCATCGCTCCCCTTCGCGAAATACTCATCAATAAGGGCCGGTCAGTCGGCGGAGAATCGAAATTTGCTCTCCTCAATGTCGGCACGGCCAAAGCCGCCGCCGCCGCATACACAGCCGTTGCCATCGTCACCGACGCGGAAGAGCTGGACGCATCGCACGCGCTTGTAAAGGGCTACGAAGCCCATAACGATGAGGTGGCAGAGGAATTGGGGAAGGTCATCATCGGCATATATCCGGCCAAGCCCTGACTGGCTGACAGCTTCAGCCCCGCACCCGGCCCGCCCGAATCGTCGTGAAGGCAGCCTGGCACTGGGAACGGCGGCCTCCCGGATGCCGCAACCGGCCTTCTTCATCGGCCTGGCCTTGCTGAAGCAATCCTTTAGGGCGGGAGGGTAAGACGCATCCAGGATGAAGGCGCTCACTCGCGCCCTTCTTCAATCAGTTCGCGGATGGAAATATCGCCCAAGCTCAGCCCTTTGCGTAATTCCCAGAGGCGGGATTTGCGGGGTTGGCGCTCTCCGTCCTTGATGTCTTCGGCGAGCATTTCCAGCGCGGCGCTGATGACTTCGCCGGGGTCATGGTACGCGCCCGATTGGATGGTCCGGTCAATCACGCGCTGATGTTCCGGTTTAGCTGCTCCTCTGGCTCTTCCGATGGGCGTAAACCACCTCTAACTTTACTTTGGAAACTGTCTTGAGCACCAATTCGCTCACCTCCACCTGACTTGCCAGGCTGCCGCGCGCCTGCACCAGCACGGCGCGGACAATTTCCTCATAGGTAGCTCCGCACAAATTCAAATGAGCCAGCGCCGCTTCCAGAGGAGACATGCTGGGGTTGTAAGCGGCGTTCTCCGCATAAGGCCCGGTAAAAATCTGTCCGCCCCTCGTGGCCAGCGCCATCCCCGCATGGCCGTGGCTGTAAGGCGCGTAACTCATCCGGGCTGCGGACAGGGCCACCAGAATCGCAGGATCTTTTGACGGGTGGTCCAGCTCCAGATCATCCGCCCGTTCCTCCATCAGGCCGCCCTGAACGTTCAAGTCGCGCGGTCCAAAGGCGTGGGGAAGAAGATGGGTGAGCAGGGCCGGGGGTGTATGAGGCAGGAACACTTCCAGATTCCTGGACGTCACCAATTCATAGAGGAACTGGCGGCAGTATCCGCAGGGCGCATAGTTAACGGCCAGCCGGTCCAGGCCGGTTTCACCGTGGACCCAGGCATTGACCATAGCGGCCTGCTCCGCATGAGTGCTGAGGCTCAATGCTGTGCCCGTGAATTCCATGTTGGCGCCGAAATAGAGTTTGCCGCTCTTGCCGCGTGCGATGGCGCCCACTTGAAAGTTCGAAATCGGGGCGACTGCAAATTGCTTGACCACCGGCAGCAGGCGGAGCATCAGTTGCGTTTCATCGATGCCTGCATTCTTGGCGATTTCGCCAGCCTCCGCACGCGGAATCACGCTGATGCAGCTTCCTGATTTGAAGAGCTTGGCGAGCGTCGCCAGGGCCGGTTCCGGCAGATGAGTTTGAGCGACGGCAGCCGCCAGCCTTTCCCGAAGATTCATGCGAAAGTCCTCCAAGTTAGACAACAAACCGGAGTGAATGGCTTGCCCAAGGTCAGCATATCATTTCATACTTCATGCTGAAAATTGAGTCGATTTGATCCTTCACTCAGATTATTCACGATGTTTTGCTCGAGGACCGTCAGGGCACGGTTAACCCGGCTTTTTCACCAGGCAGGGCAGATGTGGGGGAATGAATTGAAGGGCGGGGTTTCAACCCCGCCAAAGACGCGGGGATTAGATCTACGACGGTCTCGCGCCGCAGACGTGATTGCAACACCAAGCGCAGACCTGAAAGGCACAGGTCTGCGCTTGCTTGCTACTTGCTTATAATCAGCGCGTCCGTTCAGCCCGAGTCAGGCAATAGGCAACGCGGCTCACTGCTCTATTGCGTTGGACCGGCGCCACCGGTCGCGTTGGGAGTCTGTTGTTGCGCCTGCTCGACCGGGGGCGGCGTCATCACTTTCACGTCCACGCGCCGGTTTTGTTCTCGCCCCTTTCGAGTACGGTTGGAAGCTGTGGGATCGGCGTTACCGTAGCCCATTTCATAGATCTTCACTAGCGGGATGTTGTGATTCAGACTCAGGTATCGCACCACGGAGTCTGCCCGGCGCTTGCTCAAAGCCAGGTTGTATCGCTTGGGCCCCGTCTTATCCGTGAAGCCCTGAATCTGAATCACATAGTGCTTCATGGATGTCACACTTTGCGCCAGTTCGTCCAGTTGTTCTTTATCGGCATCCGTCAGCGTGCTCCGGTTCAGTTTGAAGAGCACCGATGCCGACTTCACAGGCTGGAAGTTGTCGGCGTTCTCAACCTCTTGCTGGGCCAGGCTCGCCTGTTCCACGCCCTTTTGCGCCGTTTGCTGGGCAGTTTGAGCGTCTTTGCCGGCCTGCCCCGCGTGCTGGTCCGCGGCATCGGCCTTTGATGCCGCATCGGCAATGCCGGTTTCGGCTCTGCGGTCTACATCTTTGATGCTTTGGGCATTGGCGGTGGTCTTCTGATCGACCGTGCCAAGCTTGGTTTCCAAGGGTTGAACCGAGTTTCGAACATACTTTTTCGTCGCACAAGCTGACATGGCGAGGGCAATCAAAACCGTCGTTCCCATTGCTAACGCCGAACCCACTTTAGATTTCTTCATGGCGATGCTCCTCCCGTCCAATGCCGTCATAAGAGGCTTGATAAGCACTCCACGTGCCACATGCACGACAGGGCGTATCAGTAGGAAACCAGAATAGATAGGCGGGTTTGAGCTTTCCGCGAGACCGGGAAATTCCACGCCAGGGTCTGTAAAACTTACCGCTGGCCGGAAATTCGGCCCGGTAGGGGCGGGCCTCGTGCCCTCCCTCGCGTGGCCACGGATTAGGTCCCTGCAGATGGGGTCTCGACTCCCGGCGCGCTGCGAGTTAAGCTCATAACATCACTGCTGAGTCTCATGGACAAACGTTCAAGCACTCCATCCCGCACGCGAAGCATCGCCAGCCCGGCGAATGCCGTTTTGAAAGTGTTCCGGAAAGCCCTGGCCGAAGGGTCAACTCGTGACGGTTGGGTGGCGATTGAGGGTCCGAGGCTGATTGAAGAAGCGATTCGCTGTGGAAGCGCGAAAGAGCAAAGCCAGACGGGGCATCAGTGCGCGTTGCGCAGCGTGCTGGTGAGCGAAAGCGCCGCGCCAAAGTTCTCTGCAATTCTGAAACGAATTCCGCGCGACGCCGAGATCGTCCAGATTCCCGCCGCTCTTTTCGGCACAATTTCTCAGACCGAAACGCCCCAAGGCATCGCCGCGCTGGTGGAGCTTCCCACCTACAATCTGGATGATTGTCTGCGGCGCGAGGGCGCAGTCCTCTTGGTGGCCTGTGGCATTCAAGACCCAGGAAATCTCGGCACCATCCTCCGCACTTCAGACGCCTTGGGTGTGACGGCCGTGGTGACGGCCAGGGGAACGGTCAGTTTGTTTAACCCCAAAGTGGTGCGAGCTTCGGGCGGAGCGTTGTTCCGGCTTCCGGTTTTTGCAACTGCCGATTTCGCGAAGCTCATGGGCGAATTGCGCGAGGCTGGGGTGCGAACCATCGCCGCCGATTCTGCCGCAGGCATTTCAATTGCGGAGATGGACTTGCGCGGACGCATCGCGTTACTGGTGGGCAGTGAGGCCGCTGGGGTCGGCCCGGAGATCGCCCGCCAGGCTTCGGCACGCGCGCGGATTCTGATGAAGCCCGGAGTGGATTCCATGAACGCCGCGGTGGCCGCCAGCATCATCCTATATGAAACTCAGCGGCAGCGTGGCTTCCGCTTCGATCAGCCGGCGGAGGTGGTGGACTCCTAGAACTGCCATTTGTAATTATCATGAGGTATTCTTTGTGATGGTGATGCTCTCACCCGACTCGATGCATAATTCACATTCGATCACGCCCCTCTCCCTTTGGGAGAGGGTGGCGCGTAGCGCCGGGTGAGGGGAAAGCGCGTGACCGCAAGTACGATGGTTGGACTCACTCTCGACCACGTGGGATCACATGGGCCGGACCTGCGGAATCCAAGGCCCAATCCCTAGCCCGGGTTTCCTTTATGCCAATCGATCAATTCTCAATGGCGTTTGTGCCCACGCAATCCGCGAAGGATGAAGGCGACGGACTGCGTCCGCTCGCGGACCGCATGAGACCGGATTCGGTCGATGACTACGTCGGCCAACTCCACATTCTCGGTCCGGGCAAGCCCCTGCGCGAGCAGATTGAACGGGATCAGCTTTCCTCCATGATCCTTTGGGGACCGCCCGGCTCCGGCAAGACCACGCTCGCCGCCATCATCGCCCATAAGACCCGCAGCGAATTTGTGAAGTTCAGCGCCGTGCTCGCCGGCATCCGCGAGATCAAGGACCTGATGGCGGGCGCGGAAAAAGGGCGACGGTTCGGGCGGCGCACCGTCTTGTTCATCGATGAGATTCATCGCTTCAACAAGGCTCAACAGGACGCTTTTCTGCCTTATGTTGAACGTGGCGACATTATCTTGATCGGAGCCACCACGGAAAATCCCTCCTTTGAAGTAAACTCGGCGCTGCTCTCGCGCGCCCGCGTTTACGTGCTCTCCGCCTTATCAACAGATGAGGTTGAAACACTGTTAAGCCGGGCTTTGAAGGACGAACCCCGCGGCCTCGGCAAGGAGCGGTTGGAAGTCAGTCCCGCACAGTTGCACCAGATTGCCGTGTTCGCCAATGGGGACGCCCGCTCCGCCTATAACACTCTGGAAGCTCTAGCCGCGGCGGCGGCCCAGCAGGAGGATGGCCGGATCTTGGTGACGGACGCGCTGGTGGAGGACGCCATCCAGCGGAAAATGCTGCTCTATGACAAGGCGGGCGAGGAGCATTACAACCTTATCTCGGCTCTTCACAAATCCGTGCGGAACTCCGACCCGGACGCTTCCCTCTACTGGCTGGGCAGGATGCTGGAGGCGGGCGAAGACCCGCTTTACGTCGCGCGCCGGTTGATGCGCATGGCTTCCGAGGACATTGGGCTGGCCGATCCGAACGCCCTTGGACAAACCGTCGCAGCCATGCAGGCCGTCCATTTCCTGGGAATGCCCGAAGGCAACCTGGCACTGGCGCAGGCGACGGTGTACCTTTCCTTGGCGCCGAAATCCAATGCCGTTTACACCGCGTATGGGCAGGTTGCAACCGACGCTCAAAAGACCATCGCTGAGCCCGTGCCGCTTCATCTGCGCAACGCCGTCACCCGGCTCATGTCCGGTTTCGGCTACGGTCAAGGCTACCAATACGCCCATGATGCCCCGGAGGCGCTCACCAACATGTCCTGCCTGCCGGATAGCCTGAAGGACCGGCGCTATTACCAACCCACTACTCAGGGCTTTGAAAAAAGGCTTCAGGAAAGGCTTGAAGCCATCAGAAAGTGGAAAGAAGACCATTCCAAGTAGCCACTAGCCCCAATACTGTTCACTTAAGGCAAGTCTCATGACCTTGATATCAGAGGTGTCACCTGACCCCTCACCCCGACCCTCTCCCCGCCTGCGGGGAGAGGGCTGGGGTGAGGAGGAAATGGCGGGGGCGCATTTTCACCCCAACCAAGCGGCACACACCTTGCCATGCCAGGAATGGGCCGCCTGTCTCCTGTATACAATGTATCGCTTCGATACAAAGCACTTTTCCCGTCCATGCACCCTGCCCTTGGCTAAGATGGTATGGACTCCATGACGGTTTTGACCCGGCAGAAGGCTTCCCGGACGTGGCGGGAGTGGCGAGCGCAACCGAAATTTTCGGAACGAACCCTAAGAGTGTAAGAAAACAAAGGATCGAGGTTTGGAACGAACCCTAAGAAGCCATTTCTCACTCGGTTCGCTGCCGCAACGGAAGGGCAGGGTTAATGCCCCGCCCTTCCTTCGTACCGGATAATCTGGTGAGAAATCCGGGCTAAAGGGCCGGAGGATCTAATTTTCCACTCGCGGTGGCCGGTCTAAAGCGGACAAGATCGTTCAAGCTCCAATAATCAACCTAAATCATTCATTGATATATACTTACATCAATCCAGCCCTCGCTGCGGCGCCTGGTATCCATATAAGTAACTGAAATTAAGTGACTTGTATGCTTTGTGCGGAGACGAGCACGAAGGCTGGAGCTGATTTCACCCAGTCCTCTCGACGGCAACCTGCCCAGATTCGCGGGCGATTCCAGTATCCAGGCTGGTTTCATCAGCTTAGGTAAAACGGGGCTTTGCAATCGCTCGCGGGCTATGCTAGTATCCGTTTGGGTAACGAAAAAGCAGCAAATGTGGCCGCTGGTAAAGGTAAGGTCAGAAATAAGTTCATATTCTGTAACAAGTTATACACCATCATGCTCTCAGCCGGACTTGAAGGCGAGCAGCTCGGTCAACCGCAAAGCTCAACAATCGCAGAGCTTGCAGTGCCCTTGGCTCCAAGACCTTCTGAACATGACCGGTCAATTCGTCCGGAAATCGTACAATTCCTTGAATACGTTCGGGTTGAGAAGGGTTTGGCGGCGAACAGTGTTTCCAGTTACCGGCGGGATTTGACCCGGTTCGCCGCATATGTCGATCAACGTGGATTAACCCTTCAAAGAATTCAGCGAGAGGACATTCGCCATTTCCTGGCGACGCTTTATAAGGCCAGCTTGAGTGCGCGGTCAGTAGCGCGCTATCTGGTGTCACTGCGGGGCTTCTTCCACTTTCTTCGGCGCGAGGGAAGGGTAGAATCAGAAGTCACGTTGGAAATCGACTCTCCGCAGATGGGCCGAAGCCTGCCCAAGTTCATTTCGCTGGAGGACGTGGAATTGCTTCTGAAAGCGCCCAGTTTGGCCACGCCTTCGGGACTTCGGGACAAAGCCATGCTGGAGTTGCTTTACGCCACTGGCATGAGAGTCTCCGAGTTGACCGGAATCGGGCATGGGGACTTGGACGCCGGCCTGGGCATTATTCGGTGCCTGGGGAAGGGCAACAAAGAACGGCTGATTCCGGTAGGCCGCAGTGCCCTGCAAGCGGTTGAGGTTTATATGCGGCAGGGCCGGTCTAAACTGCTGAAGGGCCGGTCGTCACCCTATCTTTTCCTGAATCAGCGTGGTGGCCGGATGTCACGCGTCGGTTTCTGGAAGATACTTTCCGCCTATGGCCGTAAGGCTGGAATCGCCACGCCTTTGACGCCGCACCTGGTACGCCATTCGTTTGCCACGCACCTTTTGGATCGTGGCGCGGACTTACGTTCCATCCAATTGCTGCTCGGGCATAGTGACATTTCAACCACCCAGATCTATACCCACGTCCTCAAGGAAAGGTTGAAGCAAGTCTACCAGGCGCACCACCCGAGAGCTTAGCGGGGTTGCTTGTAAACTTGATGGTGGCGCCGCTTGGATCGGGCAGAAGTGACAAGTAGCCAATGATGAGCGGCCAGCAATCAACCGACCGAGACCATCATGTTGAATGCTGAAAGCTGACGACTCTTTTCCAAGACCTATGAGTGATTACAACTTCTTGATGGAGATCAGGCTCTCACCGGAGCAGCTCCGGGCCCTAACCTTTTTGAGCCGGATTGCGGCCAACCAAGGGCTGAATCTTTACCTTGTAGGGGGCGCGGTTCGCGATCTGACTTACGGCATGAGCAATATCCGCGATCTGGATTTTGCGGTGGTGGGCGGGACGCAGAAGCTGCTCCGGGCGCTTAATTCGCCTCCGGCCAAGGCGAAACCACACCCGCTCCCCGGGGCGCAGGAAGAATTCCAACACATTGAAGTGCTGCAGCAGCGTCTGGATGCCAAGCAACAGGTGGCGGAGGTAGTGTTCGCGCCGGGCATTCGCACTGAAATCGCCGCCACCCGCTCAGAAACTTTCTCGAAACCTGGTAGTTCTCCCGGCATTTCGCCGGCCGGCATTTTTGAGGACTTGAAACGGCGGGATTTCTCCATCAATGCCATGGCCGTGTCGCTCCATCCGAACTCCCGCGGCCTGCTTCTGGATCCCACCAACGGCGCTGCGGATATTGAGCGTCACGAATTGCGTGCCTTGCACAGCCGGAGCTTCTTGGACGATCCTTCGCGCATTTACCGCCTCCTTCGTCTGAGTCATCGCCTGAATTTCAAGCCCGACGCCAAAACCCAGATTTGGCTCGATCAGGCGATGGAGCACAAAGCTTGGGAATGGGTCAACCCGCAGCAACAGGGCCGCGAAATTCAGGAAATCCTTCGAGAAGAAGACCCGGGGCGGTTGTTAAAGCTTCTGGGCGAGCGCGGTTTGCTGGGTGGACTGGACAGCCATCTCTCCGCCAAGAAGATACCCTTCGCGCAGTTTGAAAAAATCCGGGCTGCTGGCCGCAACGTTCCCGGCGCGGATTTGTTTCTTCTCTACTTTTCAGCGTTGGCGGAAAAGCTTGGGCCTGCCGACCGGGCAAAATTTGCAAAGAAAGTGCTGGGTGATGGCAATCTGGCTCAATCCGCCACGAGGCTCGATGCGGAAGCCCGAAAAGTCGCTCACGAACTGAAAGGACGCAGGGGCAAGACGCCCACCGACGTTTACTACTTGTTGTCAGGCGTTCCGTCTTACGTCCTGCTTTACATGCTGGTCAATCTCCAGCAAGCACCCCTTCAATCGAAACTGAAGAACTTCCTGATCAAGGTCCCGCAAGTCCGGGCCCAATTGCCGCGAGAAGAACTCCTGAGCCTGGGCCTGGGGCCGGGCCAGAAGTTTGAAGAAGTCTTGGAGAAAATCTTCCTCGCTCAGATCGACGGGAAAATCAAGACGCCACTGCAATTGAGTAAGGCTTTGCGGACGCTTTCCGGGATTGCTGAACCGCCCCACCACCCTGAACCGGAGAAGCTCCCTCATCCAAAAAATGTCAAGGAAGCTCCGGCGGCGAATCAGAAGCCTCCACGCAATAAACAGCAATGGTTGAAACGATCCCTGCCTGTCCAGATGCCGCGAAGTTGACGGCGGCTCAGCGCCGTCTGGCTGGGTTTTCGCCGCGCCCGCTGGGTCATGGTGCAGCCGGGATGCTGCTCCTTGCCTTGCTGGTAATGGCACAGGCTTGCGCGCACGCTCAGAACCGTGGACCGAAGCGCGACGCCTGGCAACATCCCGGCCAGGTGATGGATGAGCTGGGAATTCACACCGGGAGCGTCGTGGCCGATGTCGGCTGCGGGCGCGGCTATTTCACCTTTCACATGGCGCAGCGCGTGGGCCCAAGCGGGAAGGTTTACGCCGTTGACCTGCAGCAAAGCTGGATTGACGAAATCCGCAAGCGGGCGGCAGCGGAAGGGTTGAAGCAGATCCGGGCACTCCAAGGCAAACCTGATGACCCGGAACTCCCCAAGGATAGCCTGGATGTGGTTTTTGCGATGAACACCTATCATGAGTGGCGGCAAAATGTAGCCATGCTCAACCATATTTATCTGGCGCTCAAGCCTGGCGCCCTTTTCGCCTTGATCGATGGGAACGCGGCCACGAGCCATTCCCGCGAGTATTACCACCTTCACCACCGGATGCCCGAGTCGATGGAGCGCGCTGATGTCCTTCACGCCGGCTTCGTCTTCCTTCGGCAAGAACCGGGCTTTACTCAGCCCGATGATCAGAAGCAGTTTTACTTTCTCGTTTTTCAAAAGCCCGTGGCTCAGTGAAATCCACGCTGGGAACGGACATTGGGTAGTGGGTCAGTTTGCTGTAGCGGCGGAAATGTACCACTACCGGACATTGTGGAAATTCGCATAAGGAGGCACCATGCTGAAAGTCGGAGATAAAGCGCCCGCCTTCGTTCTGCCCTCAGACGCGGGTAAATCAGTCAGCTTGAAAGAACAGTTGAACAAACATCTGGTCCTCTATTTCTTCCCCAAAGCGAATACTTCCGGTTGAACGTCGGAAGCCGTCCAGTTTCGGGATGGCAAAAGCCAGCTTGAAAAGCTCAACGCCCACGTCGTCGGGATGAGCGGCGATGAGGTTGAAGATTTGCAATCCTTCCGCGACAAGTACAAGCTGAATTTCCCGCTGATTTCCGATACGGAGCACAAGACGCTTGAAGCCTACGGCGTCTGGCAGGAAAAGAGCATGTACGGCCGCAAGTACATGGGAGTCGCCCGGACCACTTACATCATTGGCCCGGACGGAAAAGTGAAGACCGTTTTTCCAAAGGTCAAGGTGGAAGGCCATCTCGAAGAAGTGTTGGCCGCACTGAAAGCCTTCCTCTAGCGGCGATGCCACCATCGCCGAAGCGAGGACAAGAACCAATGCTGTTCACTTTGCCAACTATCCCATTGGAGCCAGATTCTCACGCGTTGTAAGGGCGGGCCTTGTGCCCGCCCGTGGGCGACCACAAGGGTCGCCCCTACGAGTTATCCCGTTATCCGAACAGTACTGGGGCTAGAACCGGACAATTGGGACACTGCTGCTACCAGCGGCCGTGATTCAACGAACAGCCAAACCAGAGAAATTCCCATAGCGAATCATGCGGCTCTCTTTTCAATCTCTCCCATTCCGTCGATTCCTGGCGCGTACGGTTCTAACCACCGTTGCCTGTTTACTGCCGATCGGATCGTTACCCGGCGTTAGTCCCGCTCTGCCTTCACCTTCGGCGCCGACCAAATCCAAGTCCGGCCGGAGATCGCCCTCACGAACCAAATCAAATTCGGCTGCCCGCCAGCTTGCATCCATCGCGCCCGTCATTCAGCAGGCTATTCAGGAAGGCAAGTGTCCAGGCGCAGTTGTCCTGATCGGGCACGATGGAGGCGTGGTCTACCGCCGGGCTTTCGGCCAGCGCGCCCTGATTCCCCGCCGGCTGCCGATGAAGGTGGATACGCTGTTTGACATGGCCTCGCTCACCAAAGTGATTGCTACGAATACGGCGGTGATGCAGCTTTTCGAGCAAGGGAAGATTCGCCTGGATGATCCGGTTTCGGTCTACTGGCCGGAGTTCGCAGCGAATGGCAAGGACTCCATCACCATTCGTGAACTGATGACCCACTACTCCGGCCTGCCGCCGGACTTGCCGCTCGATCCCGCCTGGTCCGGGTATGACACGGCCATGAAGTTGATCGTGGCCGCATCGCCCATCGATCCTCCCGGTACGCGCTTCCGTTACAGCGACATCAACTATGAGACCTTGGGCGAGATTGTCCGCCGGATTTCCGGTGAACCCTTGAACGTGTATTGCGCGCGCCACATCTTCAAGCCGCTGGGCATGAAGAATACGATGTTTCTTCCGTCGGCTTCACTCAAGCGCCGCATAGCTCCCACCCAATTCGACCGTGGAACCACCGGCAAAATGCTTTGGGGCGTCGTGCATGACCCGACTTCGCGCGACATGGGCGGCGTGGCGGGTCACGCCGGTTTGTTCTCCACGGCGGATGATCTCTCCATCTTCGCCCAGATGATTCTCAACGGCGGCAGTTATAAGGGAGTGCGAATCCTAAGCCCCCTCGCCGTGGATAAGATGACCACGGCGGAAACTCCGCCCAACGCGCAAGCCGTGCGCGGCCTGGGCTGGGACATCGATACGCCCTTTTCCTCAAATCGCGGCGAGCTTTTTCCGGTTGGGTCATTCGGCCACACCGGTTTCACCGGCACTTCCATCTGGATTGATCCGTTCTCCAAAACCTACGTCATCCTTCTGACCAGCGCCGTTCACCCTTACGGAAAGGGGAATGTCATCTCCCTGCGCGTGAAGATTGCAACCCTTGCGGCCGCAGCGTTTGGACGCATTCCAAGCAAAGATGAACTGGCCAGCCGACTATCGCTCACCGGATATTACGAGTTGCTTTATGGTTTTCGCACCGCGCCCGTTCACAACGATCAGGTCTTGACCGGAACCAATGTGCTCGAGAAGGAGGATTTCGCGCCGCTGCGTGGCCACCGCGTGGGCTTGATTACCAATCATTCAGGCCGTGATCTCAATGGCCGCCGCACCATCGACTTGATGAACAAGGCGCCGGGCGTCAAGCTGGTGGCCATCTTCAGTCCGGAGCACGGACTGCTCGGCAAAGCCGATACCAAAGTCCCATCGGGCACCGACCCGTCCACCGGGCTTCCCGTGCACAGCCTTTATGGGAAGACGCAGAGGCCGACGGATGCCATGCTCACTGGAATCGATGCGCTGGTCTATGACATTCAAGACGCGGGCGTCCGCTATTACACGTTTATAACGACTCTTGGATACTGCATGGAAGCGGCCGCAAAGCACGGCATCGATTTCTACGTGCTGGACCGCCCCAATCCCATCAACGGATTTTCCGTCGAAGGGCCGATCCTCGACCCTGACTTGAAATCCTTTGTGGCCTATTTCGCACTGCCCGTGCGCCACGGCATGACGGTGGGCGAGCTGGCGCGGATGTTCAATCAGGAAGAACACCTCGGCGTCCGCCTTCACATCATCAAAATGCAGGGCTGGCATCGTCGAGACTGGTATGATGAAACCGGCCTGCCGTGGATTGAGCCGTCGCCCAACCTCCGCAACCTGACGGAAGCGGCACTCTATCCCGGGGTTGGCATGATTGAAGGCGCGAATATCAGCGTGGGGCGCGGCACAGACACTCCGTTTGAAATGTTGGGCGCGCCGTGGATCGATGCCAAGCAGCTTGCGGATTATCTGAACGCCCGCAAGATTCAGGGCGTCCGCTTCATGCCCATTGACTTCACGCCGTCGTCTTCCAAGTTCGCCGGCATTCTGTGCCACGGCGTCAGTTTTGTATTGCTCAACCGCGAGGCGCTGGATTCGCCTGAGTTGGGCGTCGAGCTGGCAGCGGCGCTTTTTCACCTTTACCCAACCGGTTTCGACTTGGCTCAGACCCTGGCCCTGGTCGGCTCGCAGCAAGTGATTGAGGCAATCCGGCAAGGTCAAGACCCGCGCGCGATAGCGCTCCATTGGCAGGACTCGCTTCAATCTTTCCGCAAGATGCGGCAGAAGTACTTGCTTTACTGACTGCAAGGCTGTTCACTTCGTTCGGATAGGGGGGATTGGGGGCAGGTGTTTTCCCCTCACCCGGCGCTGCGCGCCACCCTCTCCCGAAAGGAGAGGGTCATGACCCAATATGAGGGGTGCAGGGGGGTCTCCCGAAAGGAGAGGGCGATAACTCAAGGTGAGGGGTGCGGCGGAGCTCTCCCGAAAGGAGAGGGCGGTAACTCAAAATGAACGTGCAGCGGGGGGCTCTCTCAAACAGAGTTGGTGCGAGCCATGTAAAAACACACCATGCCGCGCCGCCAAGCTGCCGATAGAGTTCCTGGAGAGACCGGGTTGCGATTCCGGCTCGTCCTGAATCCCATTCCCGGATGAAGGGAGTTCGTTCTGTGAATTGTCCGAAGTGCCACACTGAAAATCCTGTGGAGGCGCGCTTTTGTATCCGCTGCCACATGACGCTGAAATTTGTTTGCCCCACTTGCCAGCACCCGCAGGACCACGGTGGAACTTGTGATCAATGCGGTCTCAATTTTGCAAAATACGCGGTGGTGCTGGAGTTCCAGGCGCAGAACGAGAGCCGCAAGGAAAGGGAGCGGGGAAAGGAGCGCGCCACGCTGGCGCGGCAGGCGCTGCTGGCCGTGGTCACCGGGGGCTTCTCACTGATCAAGTTTGTGAGCAAGCGGTTGAGAGAGGGATAGGCGGGGTTGGCTGCCCCGGCGGCGCTCCAAGTGAAGATCCCGAATCATCCAGATTAATTCTTGCTGCGGCTCGCGATGTAGCGCTTCACATTGACTAAAAGCTGCGCGGCCTGGGGCATGTTCTCCAAGGCTTTTTCCACCGCCGGGTCGTCCTCGAGCTCAAGTTTTTTCGCTTGGCCTTCACCATAGACCACGCCAATCACCTGCTCCCGGATGTGCTGCTGGATGAACTCCAAATTGTCCTGAAAGTCCTTATCCGTGAACTCTAATTTTTGGGCCGCCAGATAGCGCTTGAACTCTTGTGTCACCGCCCCACTGGACTGAAAGTCTTGGGGGATGCCGGGGTGATTGGCGGCGTAAGCGCGCGCGAAGTTGAAAAATACATCTCGCGTCCAAAGCTGGGTTTGGAAAGGGTTGAGCTTGGTGTTGACTTCGATGTCCGGCGTGATGCCGTCGCCGCCGTAAACCTCGCGCCCGCCATCCGTCAGGCGAACCTGAGTGTGAGGGATTTTGACGTTCTCCGGATGGTTGTAATAATCCCATAGCGAAACATTTGAGTAGTCGCGCTGGATGAGGCGGCCGCTGGGCGTGTAATAGCGTGCGGTGGTGAGGGCCAAGCCGGCATGATCGGCCAGTGGATAAACGGTCTGTACCAATCCTTTGCCGAAGCTCGGCTGGCCCACCACCAAAGCGCGATCGTGGTCCTGCAGGGCGCCGGTGACAATCTCCGCGGCGCTCGCCGTGAAGCCATTGATCAGCACCACCATGGGATAGGGATTGCCCCTCCCGCCACGCACTGCAAAATAACGGCGCTCTTCGGAGTTGCGGCCGTAATGGTAGACGATCAACTGGTGCCGTTCCAGGAAATGGTCTGACACTTCAACGGCTTCCTGTAGCAGTCCTCCCGGATTGTCGCGCAGGTCCAGAATCAGGGCTTTCATGCCCTCCGCCCGGAATTTTCCTAGCGCCGCAGTGAGCCCGGAATTGGTGCGTTCGTCAAACTTGCTGATATGAATGTAGCCGACGTGGGGCTGGATCATGAAAGCCTGATCGACGCTGGGGGCTGTAATCTCCGCGCGGGTAATCGTGAACTGCATGGGCTTGGGCACGCTCTCGCGATCGACGGTGACATGCACCTGGGTGCCGCGCTGCCCTTTCAGCAGGGCAGCCACCTGGACCACGTTCAGGCCCTCTGCCGGCTTGTTATCAACTTTGGTGATGATGTCACCGGGCCGCAAGCCGGCGCGCTGGGCGGGCGAATCCGGCATGGGCTGCACCACAATGGTAATCAGGTGGCTCGCCTGGTTCAGGCGGGTCATGATGGTCATGCCCACGCCGAAATACTTGCCTTGCTGGTCCTCCTCGAGTTTCGCAAAATCCTTGGGGTTGAAGAAATTGGAATGGGGGTCCAGGGTACGCAACATGGCCGGAATCGCCCCCACGGTCATACTTCCCGAGCTGCCGTAGGTGGGTCCAAAGATGGCCTCATCGGGCTTGACAGGAGAAGCATAATCCTGCTGGATCACGTCATAAACACGGGTGAATTTTTTCAGACTGGAGTTAACGCCGGTCGAGTCGCCCTGCGTGGTGGCTTCAACGCGTCTGCCGTAAATCCCGCCCAGGACCGCGCAAAGGAAAACAGTCGAACCCAGAAACCAGACCAATCGTTGCTTGGATTTCATTTTGGCAGTATGCCTCGTTGCGGCCTGACCGCGCCTCCGGCTAACCCGGATTATTCACGAAGTCTTCCTTGACGACTGTCAAGGCACGGTTTTAACCGTGCCGTTTCAGCAGCGGAGCTTCTCTCTTTTGTCTCGCATCCCGAACGGTCCCCTACCGCAGGTTCGTGAATAATCCCGGCAAAGGGTTTATCCTCGCCAGCACCTTCAGTAGGTCGGTTGCTCACCTTTGCTCGCCATGTAATGGCGGGCTTGAACCAGAAGTTGCCGGGCTTGGTTGAAGCTATCCAGGGCCTTTTGCACCTCGGGGTCATTCTCGACGGCGATCTGGTCCGCCTGGTTCTGTCCATAAATTGCGGCGACCAATGGCACGCGAATGTGCTCACGAATAAAGTGGAGGTTGGCGGCGAGTTCCGGGTCCGTGAGCGGCTCCTTACGGCTGTCCAGAAACTTCCGGAAATCGGCAATCACCCCATCATCCGGCTTAAAATCGGGGGGGATGGTCTTATGCACACCCAGGTAATGCCGGCTGAAAGCGAAGAAAGCATCTTCATCCACCAGTCTTTCCTGAACGGGATTCAGCTTGGGATCCATGAAGTGGAGGTCGGGGGTGATGCCGCCACCCCCGTAAACCTGCCGCCCGCCGTCGGTCAGCTTCATCTGGGTGTGGGGCGCAGGGTCTTTTTCCGAGCGGTTGTAATAATCATACAGAGAAACGTGGGAATAATCGCGTTGGATCAGGCGGCCGCTGGGCGTGTAGTAGTGGGCCGTCGTCAGCAGCAACATGGTATGTTCGCTGAGCGGGAATTCGCTTTGCACCAGACCCTTGCCGAAGCTCGGCTCGCCCATCACCAGGGCGCGGTCGTGATCCTGCAGAGCGCCGGTCACGATCTCCGCCGCGCTGGCCGTGAAACGGTTGATGAGCACGACGATGGGGAAAGGATTACCCGTCTCGCCGTGGCGAGCGTAGTATTTCTTCTCGTCGGAGCGGCGCCCCACGTGATAGACAATCAACTGGTGCTTTTCCAGGAAGTGGTCGGAGACCGCCACGGCTTGGTTCAGCAGGCCGCCGGGATTATCGCGAAGGTCCAGAACCAGGCCTTGCAGCTTTTGCTCGCCGCCCAGCTTTTGGATATCGGAGGACAGCTCTTCGTTGGTGGTTTCGTCGAAAGAAGTGATGTGGATATAGGCAATGCCGGGACTCAGGAAAAAAGCATCCGTAACGCTTTGTTGCAAAATCCGGTCGCGAGTGATGGTGAATTCGAGGGGTTTGTCGTAACCCTCGCGGCTCACGCTGATGTGAACCACGGTGCCTTGTGGGCCCTTCAGCATATCCGCGACCTTCGAACTGTCCAGGTTGAAAGTGGATTTGCCGTTGACCGACGTGATGACGTCCCCAGGGCGAAGTCCGGCGCGAAAGGCCGGCGAACCGGGAAGCGGCTGCACCACTTCGGTTTCAAACTTGCCCATCTTGCCGATGTGTCCGGCGATGCGCATGCCTACCCCGTAGTACCGGCCTTGCATTTCCTCGCGGAGTTGGGCGAAGCGCGTGGGGTCAAAAAAATTGGAATGGGGGTCAAGGGTGCGAAGCATGCCGGGAATGGCGCCCAAAGTATTCAGCCCATTCCCTGTGTCCGGGCCGTAAATGGCCAGATCGGGCTTGACTGGCTCCGCATAATTCTGTTCAATCAGGCCGAACACATTGGTAAAACCTTTTAGACTCTGCTGAATTGCGGGATCATTGGCCCCGTCGTTCTGCGCCCGCAAACCAGGTCCTGCGATGACCACCCACAGTACAGCTAACATTAAACCCAGGATCGCCCGATCCGTCAAACGGCCCCGTCTTTTCATCGTGTGCTCGCTCCTTAACTCCAAAAAGATAAGTATACCATTGCCAAAAGCCCCCACGAAGAACTTTGGCTTGCCGGCAGCGGCGCAGTTTGCGGTAGCCGCGCTCGGAGCTTGCCCTGACCGGGAGTGCCAGAAGATCGGAGGTCGCGGACCGCCGCTGCAACAATTGACATCATGCTACTTTGCCAAACTCAGCAGGGTCACCACTGCCATCTGCCGGCGCCCATCCGCCCGTCGAGGTAAGCCACAGTTCTACTATCTGTCCAACTCAACCCTTCAAACCGTTCCGACCCAAGGTTGTCTTCCCGCGCCGTCGTGTCCGCCCAGTACTTTTGTGCTATAGTACATATGGGATACTATCTGTAATAGTTATTAGATAATGCTGTAACTACGGAGGCCTGCAATCATCATGGAGAGCAGAACCGCGAGGCAGGATTCAAGATCCCAACCCGTGCAGCCGATAATCCACTGGGCCGATCCCAAGGGAGGCAGATTGAAAAAAGATCCCAGCCCACTTCCACGGGCCATCGAGCCGGGAACAAACAAAGCGGGGAGGCGCTCCGAGGCCGGATATTCCCTGCTCGAAATTCTGGTAGTCATCGCCATCATCGGAATCATGGCCGGTGTCGCAGCAACCATTATGACCAAGATCATTCCCATGGTACACGCCGATTCATCGCTGGACCTGCTGGTGGGCGAGTTGCGGCAGGGCCGGCAGATGGCCATTGACCAGCGCCGAAACTTCATTGCCACGTTCTCAGGGACCAATGAATTTGTGCTGGTCCGCCAGGAGATGAACGGCACCACCACACCCATTGCGGACTACTTTCTTTCCAACAACGTCACTTACACCACGGTGGCCGGCGTGCCGGACACACCGGATGGGTTGGGCAATTCCTTGGCGGTCAACTTTGGCGGGGGCGATCAGATTGTGTTCCTCAGTGATGGCACCGTAACGTCCGGCAACAACCGGGTGAACGGAACAGTGTTTCTGGGAACCGTGGGAAGCCCGGCCACGGCGCGCGCCATCACCATCATGGGGGCAACGGGCAGAATTCGCGGATATGAATACAACGGCAGCGCCTGGCATTGAGTGAAAAGATGAGAGTTCAAGGCACAAGTTCAGAAAGCGGATTTACCTTGGTTGAAGTCTTGGTGGCCGGATTTCTGTTGCGCACGGGCCTGCTGGCGCGGGCTTACTGCTCTTCCCAGGGACTGAGCACGATCATATCAAGCCAGCAGGATAGCACCCGCCCACCAGAAGACCCGCGAGGCATTGGAGGACGTGCTGACGGCTCGCAATACGGACAGCGTCCATCGGGAACGGATTGAGAATATCAACAATGGCGCAGTGTTCCCCGGTAGCACGGTTCCGCCAATGACTCCTGGCTGGGAGGCACGGAAATGAAACGTGAAAAAAGCCAAACTCGACATCTGCGACGGCCGGCGCGAATCGAGCCGGGAGGCTTCACGCTCCTGGAAACGCTGGTGGTGCTGCTGGTCACCATGATTCTGGCGGCCTTCGCCATTCCGGCGGTCGAGGGAACCATCAGAAACTATCGCATCAATACCGCAGCCACGGCCGCGTCGTCGGCCATTCAAAGCACCCGGTTCCAATGCATCATGCTGGCCTATCCTTTTCAAATCGCGTTTAATCAGTCCAACGCTTCGTATCAAGTCCTGAGCATGCCGACAGGCGCCACGAGCTTCTCGAACGTCGGCGGGCCGATTCCCATCTCCTCGGGCGTAGGGATCAGCCTGAGCCCATCCACCACTCTCCAGTTCAGCCCCGGTGGGACTGTTCAGGCGGCAAGTGGTTCCATGAGCTTCACGGTCACCGATGGGATATTGACCAAAACCATCACTACTTCGGGGGTAGGTAATGTCACAATCAGTCCATAAACCCGCAAACGAAAAAGGGATATCACTCCTTGAGGTGCTCGTCTCCATCGTCATTTTGACCGTTGCGATGCTGGGGTCGGCCTTGCTTGCCGCCCGGCTGATGAACGGCCAACAGCAGACGAAATACATGAGCCTCGCATCCACCCTGGCTTCGGAAAAGCTGGAAGACTTGAACCGCTGGAGCGCGAATGATCCTCCGGTGTGCGTCCCCACGGGAAACAGCAGCGTGGGCAGTCTCACCACGGATGTGGTCCAGACCACCACGTGCCCGGCGGGCGCCAGTGACGGTGTTAATTACTACGACGACGTTTACCTCGGCGCCACGAACGGGTCCTTTTCTGAAACGATCAGCAGCGTGAGCGGTGGGAGCACCGTCTACACCACAACCACCCACGCGCCGGACGGCACGGTCACATCCTCCACCAGTCCGCAGCCGCCGCAGGCGCCGACGTTTCACCGCCGATGGATCATTGAAATGAATGCTCCGGTCAATGGCGTGCGGCGTGTAACCGTCCTGGTGACCTTGTTGAACGGCTCCGTTCAAGTCCCAGCCCAATTTCAAATGAGTTTGGTGAGGCCATGAAATCAACCACCAGAAAACATTCATTCGTTATGCCTGCCCCGACCAGTCCTGCCCGAACGGAAAAGGGCTTTTCCTTGATCGAACTGCTTGTGGCCACGGCGGTTTTCGTCTTGGTGACCGGCTCCGCTTTCGATCTCTTCATGAAACAACAGAAGCTGGAATCCAATCAGAAAGGCCAGGCGGCGCTCAATATTGGTCTCCGTAACGCGCTGACTCAGCTTCAAATCGATCTGGCCAATGCCGGCGCTGGATACTTCGTCGGCGCCAACGTCCCAAGCTGGCCCGTGGGCGTAACCATCATCAACAACCCCGCCGGTTCAGGTTGCTACAGTGGCAATTTCGTATACTCGGCCTCCTGCTTCGATGTTCTCAATATTATTAAGGCGGATCCCAATACTCCGCCCATCCATGTGGATGGCAATGGGACAACCTGCAGCAGCACCACCAGCTCTATCGCTTTTGGTGACCCGGCCACGGTCTACTCCGGCAATCCGCCGGTGGGCACGACGCTCACCGCCGCACAAACGGCTGCCTATTTCCATGCCGGAGACCAACTCCTGTTAATAACCAGTACGGGTTCCCAGCTCAGTACCATCGTGCTGACTGCTGACGGCGGGGTGGCCGGAGGCAAAGTGCAACTTCAGCACAATCCATCGGGCGCCAACGGAACCAACAGCCCTTCCAACGACCCCCTGGGAATCACAACGAACGCCAACAACAAGCTGGGAACTCAGTTCTGCAAGAATGATTGGATCCTCAAGCTGGCGCCGATCACCTATGACGTGGATACTTCCAATCCTAATGATCCCAAGCTCATGCGGGTTCAAAACGCGAATGCCGCGGAAGTCATGGATCAGGTGATCGGCTTCAAGGTGGGTGCAGCAATTTGGAACGCTCCAGCCGGCACCGTAAACGCGGAGTACAACTACGACGCTTCCACGTACACCAACGTGAACCCCGGGGATGAAGCCTATAACTTTACGTTGGTACGCTCGCTGCGCATTTCCCTGATCGGGCGCACGCCGCCGAGCACTGACCCGGCTTACAACTTTCATAACTTGTTCGACCAGGGGCCCTACCAGATTCAGGGCAGCGCCGTGGTCGTTAATCCCCGCAATTTAAGCATGAATGATAACTAAGGTGGCGTCATGGACCTAAAGTATGCTGTGGTAGATCCTTCGAGCAAAGATGAAACACCTTCGTGCGGCCCGAATGAGCGTGGCATGGCTTTATTACTGACGCTGCTGCTGCTGGCCGTGATGAGCGCGGTGGTGCTGGGAATGGTTTTCTCCGTAGGATCCGAGTTGATGGTGAACGGCTACTACCAAAACTTCCGGGGTTCGTTCTATGCCGCCGATTCCGGCCTCAACATCGCCCGCCAGCAGATGGTCAATCAGGTCATGGCGGCCATTCCCGGAACATTTCCCGCACCTCCCACTTATCCGATTCCGTCTGGAACTGACGCCCAAGTTCAAAACTCCATCCTCTCGACCTACGGCAGTGGGTACACCTCGCTCAATAGCGGCGATGCCGCGCAATCCTGGGGGGGCAAGTTCGAGATTACGAACGCCTCCACCACCTGCCCCACAAACTTCGCTGCGCCGACCCAACCCCCGCAACCCACGGTGACGGCCACGGACAAAAACGGCAATCCCAGCGCTTATCAATACATCTACAACTACAACATCTGTGCGCAGGGTACCGCGACGGGCGCGCAACAAACTGTGGTTTCAGAGGCCGGAAGCATCATTTTCAACATTTCAGCTTCTTCCGGCTCGAATTCGATCAGCTTTGCCGCCTTTGGCGGGTTCGTGGACAACTATCCCCCCTGCTTGGGGCCATTGGTGCCGGGAACCATGACCGGTCCGATGTTCACCAACGGCGCGTGGCAATTTACGACCGGAGGTTCCTACATCTTTACCGATCCAGTCGGTCAGGCTAACGCCGACTTCGACTACTGGTTTGGGAGCAACTGCATTCAGTCCCCCACGGGCAGCTACAAGTATAGGGGCCAGACGATCAGCCCCGCCTTTCAGGCGGGATATAACCTCGGCCAGCCGAAGGCCCCATTGCCACCGAACGCCTTCAGCCAGGAGTGGGCAGTCCTGGACGGTAAAGGCACGGAAACCACCAGCCCGGCCAATTCAGACTTGAACGCACACTTGCTGAATATCTCCGGCACTCCATATCCAACGGCCGGTGCCACGTCGGGCGTGTACCTCGGCTATACAAGCTCGGGTGGCACTAACACCATGACGGGGGGCGGAATCTACGTTGAAGGCAACGCCACCACGCAGTTGTCGCCTGGAACCGATATCAACGGGAACCCGACGCAAATTTATACGATCACGCAGGGGTCAACCACCACCACCGTCACCACCAATGCCACCGCCAATACCACCACGGTGCAGTCCGGAAGCACCACTCAGAACATCACCGGCGTGCCGATGGACAACACCTCCGGCACGGCGGCCACCATGCTTTATGTCAACGGCAACGCCACATTGAGCGGACCCGGAGAAGGCCTGCCTGCGATCCAGGACGGCACCCAGCTCACCATTACCGCTGCCAACGACGTCACCTTTACGGGCGATGTGCTTTACAAGACCGAACCCGTCACCACCACGCAAAATCAGATTCCCGGCACGCCCGTGGATACTCTGATTCCGGCTAACGATCATAATCAGGTGCTGGGGGTTTTCACGGCGAATGGCAACATCGATTTGAACAACCAGCAGAGTGACGGCAATATTCAGGTGGACGGAAGCCTGGCCGCGATCTCGCAAAACCCGCCGCCCGGAAAGGGAGGGTTCCTGAATACCGGCGCTCCAATCAACGTGTTCAACAATGTGGGGGGCCAGATTCAGAAAAACATTTACGGGGCCGCCATCAACACTGAAAATGTTTACTTCGACCGGCGTTTCACTTCAAAGCCCGGTTTCATGCCGCCGTGGTTCCCTGGGACCACAGTCAATTTAGGCGGGCCTTCGCCCACCAATACGACCTACTCCGTGCAGCGCGTCCAGTGGCTGGATCAGACCAGGGCTCAATAGGGCTGGCTCACTGCAGCGGCGCTGTCCGCAGCGCCGGAAGTGCTGGTGCGCTGCTGTCCACGCAGTAGTTGAGTAATGCCGTCATTCCCGCGTAGGCGGGAATCCATGCCACCACGAGCAGGCAGGATGTGGATTCCCGCTTGCGCGGGAATGACGGCGGTCAGTCGCTGTGGGCGGCTGGCGCTGCCGAAAGGTCCGCTTTCGGTTCATAGAAGCAGGTAGCGCAGACTTTCGTTTTCCGGGAAGTCTGCGGCTTGTCGCCGTTTCCCAAAACAAAACCCGGGGAGTTTGAATTGCCCAAACTCCGCGCTACCTGCTCCGCCCTCTGCCTACCGGGGAAAAGCTCACGGCACAGAAACCGGGCCGACGCCGTCTTAAACCCTGCCAAAAAGTTCGGAAAGTGGGATTGAAAACCCGGGAAGAAGGTCAGTATCCTCGAGGTTCTGGTTCGCTTCGCGCACTTCCGGACGCTCTCCCGGTTTATAGACGTAGGCCATGCGCGCTTCCGGGTACAGCACCCACACGGCCCGCGCCCCGGAGCGGAGATACTGCTGGACTTTGAGCACCAGATCGTCCGGATCGTCATTGGGCGAGACCACTTCCACCGCCAGATCCGGGGCGCCTTCGAGCCGTTTCCGTGGATCAATTCCCGTTATGCGTTTCGCGCCGATGAAGGCCACATCCGGGATGCGGACGACGCTCTCTGAGAGTCTGAAGTCCGTTTCGATGGTTATCTCACCCAACTCGTGGTCAAGAACAAACTGCCGCAATGAAAAAGCAACTTCGTCACGAATACGATTGTGCAAAAGCCGGGCGGACGCAGACACAGCAATCAACTCTCCTTCGTTGAGTTCGTACTTCACGCCCTCTTTTTCGGGCAGCGCGTCGTACTCTTCGATGCTCATCAAGGTCTTTGTGGTCATAGCCAAGCACCTGCGTTTTCCTTAGATCATAACATACCACACCGCCCGCCAGGGTCAGCGCCAGTTAGTGTCTTAGTTTGCTGTAGCGGCGCTCTATGAGCGCCGAAAACTGTTAAGAAATAAAGGCCGGCGGTCACAGACCGCCGCTACAGCAAACAAACTGAGACACTACCCGGCGCCAGGGTCCAATACATTACGTGGCGGCGGCCTTTGGCTAAACGTCGGGCCTTTGGCGGCGCGGCGCTACGCCGGTCACCCGGCGCACCATCTTTCTGCTTACTGCTTACTGCTTACCGCCTTCCGCACTCCATTCAGCAACCCCGGCAATTCCATCAAATTTCCCACCAGAAAATCCGGCGGACAACTCTCCAGCGTGTGAGAGCCGATGCCGTAGGTGACGCCGCAAGTCCACACCCCGGCTTTGCGGCCGGTTTGAATATCGATGTCTGAATCGCCCACCATTATCGTCTGCCGGGCTTCGGCGCCCGTGGACTGCATGGAAGTCAGAATTCCGATGGGGTCGGGCTTCTTTTTTTCAAAACTATCCCCACCGTAAACAAAATCGAAATACTGTGCCATTTCCAAGCCTTCCAGAATCCGCTGGCTGAGCTTGGCCACTTTATTCGTCAGAACTCCCATGAGCCGCCCGCGAAACAACCGCAGCGCCTCGCGCACGCCCGGGTAGGCCACCGTGTGATCCAGCATGTGGGCGCGGTAATAGTCCATGAAGAATTGCGTGGCGCGTTCGAGAGTGTCCGGCGAGGCGTCCGGCCCCAACGCCCTCTGAATGAGAACCTGAACACCCTGGCCCACGTAGGAGGCCACGCGCTCCGTGTCCAGCGGCTCAAGGCCCACGGCCTGCCGCATGGCGTTCGTACTCAGAACAATGTCTTCCTCGCTGTCAATCAGCGTGCCATCCAGATCGAAGATGAGCAGCCGGAGTTCCTGTAACGTTGGTTCCTGAATTTTCATCGTTTTATCTTAAACTGAAAGCGGGTGGACCGTCACCAACCTGGCTGCACTCCTTGTATACTGGTTAGGCGGTTATGTCCGGTTTAACGAGAATTCTGTTCTCGCTGTAGGGGCGGGCCTTGTGCCCGCCCTCGGGCGACCACAAGGGTCGCCCCTACGGGTTGTCAGGGCGGACACCTTGGCCGGTTAGCAGCTATTTCACGTGACGAAAGGAACCCAACAACTTCATGGCAGAAATCATTCCCTTCCGCGCTTTGCACTACAACGCACAGCGCGGAGGCTCTCTTTCCAATCTGGTCACCCAGCCTTATGACAAAATTTCCCCGGAAATGCAGGCCCGGTATTACGCGCTCAGCCCCAATAATCTGGTCCGCATCATCCGCCCCAATGACCGGCTCGAAGCCACCCCGGGCGAGGATCCCTACGCCCGGGCGAACCGCCATTTTCGTGGATGGATTGAACAAGCCATTCTGATTTCTGGGCGGCAGCCTGCTCTATTCCCTTACTCCCAGGAATACTCCGTACCCGGCCAGCCCGGCGGGAAGAAAACGAGGAAAGGTTTCATCGCCCTCCTGCATCTCGAGGATTATGACCGCCGTGTGGTTCACCGGCATGAGGAAACGCTGTCCGGTCCAAAGGCTGACCGCCTTTCGCTGCTGCGTGCCACGCACGCCCACTTTGGCCAGATATTCCTGCTTTACAGCGATCCCGATGGCGGCATCGAATCCTCCCTCGATACTGCCACATCCGGAAAGCCGTGGGAGCAGGTGGAGGATGAATACGGCACGCTGCACTCGGTGTGGCAAATGAATGCCGAAGAGGCAATCGGCCGCGTGGTTGAAGGAATGCGCGAGAAAAAGCTGGTGATTGCGGACGGCCACCATCGTTATGAAACGGCGCTCGCCTTCCGCGACGAATGCCGCGCCCAAAACATTCTGAGCGGACGGGCCGAATACGTCATGGCCACTTTCGTTCGCATGGAGCAGCCGGGCCTCACCATCCTGCCCACCCACCGCGTCATTCACGGCCTGCCCCACTTCAGTTGGGATAAACTTTCGGGTGCTGCGCGAGAGGCCTTCGAGTGGGTGGAAACATCCCTGCCCGGAAATACCGCCGGCGATGCCGCATGGATCGCACAGAAGATCATTCCGGACGACCACCCCACCTTCGGAGCCTACGCCGGGCCTGACAAGTTTGCCGTGCTTCGGCTTCGCAAGGACTTTGATCTGGCCAAAGCCCTGCCGGACGTCCCACCACAGTTACGCGAGCTGGACGTTGTGGTTCTGCACCGTTGGCTTTTGGAAAAGATGCTGGGCATTGACCGCCAAGCCGTGCGCGAGGAAAAAAATCTGCACTATGTGCGGGAAATTGAAGCGGCTCTGGATGCGGTCAACAGGAACAAGGCGCAACTGTGTTTTCTGCTCAACCCAACCCCCGTCGTGGCGGTCCGCGACGCGGCTCTGGCGGGGCTTGCGATGCCCCAAAAATCAACAGATTTCTATCCCAAGCTGCTCTCCGGCCTGACCAATTATTGGCTGGATAATCCGGCGGGAATGTAGAGTTTCCCGGTTGATTTGAACCGGGCGCTGTTGTCGCCTGGCGGCATGACCCTGAATCGTCCAGGCTAAAACTAATACTGCTCGGTCACGGTGAACCTCATGATCTTGATGGTAGGGTCGTCGCGTTCCCCCTCACCCCGGCCCTCTCCCCGCAAGAGCGGGGAGAGGGTGCCGCGAAGCGGCGGGTGAGGGGCACTGGTTCAACCGTGGACCGTTATTCTCGAACGAACCTTAAGCGAACAGCATCGAGACTGAGACCTTTGCCGGTCAGTCGGGCCCTTCACAATTTATGGAGGGGCAGAGCATCAAGGGCGCGGCGGGCATCGGCAAACTTTGGGTCCGCGGCCAGGGCACGCCGGAATGCCTGCGCCGCCTCACGATAGTGATTCTCGGCGGCCCATAGCGTTCCAAGATTATAAAATGCCTGGGCGAAGGTCGGATCCAGGCGGATGGCAGTCTGAAAGTCGTGCTGGGCCTTGCCCGCTTGGCCGCGGTCCATGAAGAGAATTCCAAGAGCATTGAAGATCGCCGGTGATTGGGGCTGGACGCGAAGCGCGTTGCTGAAATGATCCTCCGCGGTCTGCCAATTCCGCTCCACTTCGTCGAGCATTCCCAGGTCATAGTTGGCGAGGTAATTGGACGGGTCCTGGGTCAGAATATTTTGGAACGAGGATCGAGCCTCTCCCGGATTTCCCATTCTCATCCAGGCAAGACCCAATAAATTTTCAGTGTTCAGGTCATGAGGATCGGCCGCGAGGTTCTTCTTCAGTTCTTTGATGGCGTCCGGAAATCGTCCCGCTTGAAAATAGCAACTGGCAAGATTGAACCGTGCCAGGGCGAGTCCCGGAATTTCAGCAAGAATTTCCTGGTACTCAGTGATGGCTTCAGCAAGCCTTCCGGTTTGCTCCAGACGCAAGGCGCGAAGAGACTGCCGGTATTCCCCCAATCGGTCTTTGGGGTCGGGGCCGGTCTCACTCAAACGGGCCGCTGGCCGGCTGGCGCCCAGATAACCCAGCGAATTCAATTCCTCCACCGTGCCCGGACTGACCGCGACGCGCGGCCGTTGAGCCGGGCTAAACTTGGCCATCCGTGAGCGCAACCGTGCGGCCATGCTGAGAGAAAGCGAGCGGCGTTCCGCATAGAGATTTGTCAATTCCTGGGGATCCTTAAGGAGGTCGTAGAGCTCGGGCTTGGGAGCAGCGATATATTGATAACGTCCCAGGCGCAGAGTGCGCAACGGGGCGCAATCGAAATGGTCATAGGCATAAAGGCTCTCACTGTAAACCTCCTCTTGAGTTTGCGAATGGGAGGCCTCGAAAAAACGGAAAAGGCTGCGTCCTTGAAACTCCGGCGGCGGCGCGATGTGAAGAAACTCGAGGAGGGTGGGCGCCACATCAATTAATCCGGCGGGTTGTTGAACTTCTGCCGGAAAGTGATGACCTCCCGCCGGCCAGTGAACAATCAGCGGCACCCAAAGCGTGCTCTGATAGATGAAATATCCGTGGGTGCTTTCGCCGTGCTCGCCCAGGCTTTCGCCGTGGTCGGAGAGGACCACGATCAGGCTTCGCTGGTAGATTCCTTGCTTCGCAAGTTGGCGGAAGAAATCTCCGAGAACGCCATCCACGTGCGCCAGTTCGGCGTCATATCCGGCGACTCCGGCGGTTGACGGGCTTGGAGTTTCCAAATCATAGGGCTTGTGCAGATCAAACAAGTGGACAAAGGCGAAAAATGGGCCCGATGAGTTTACATTGATCCAGCGGCTTGCGGCGGCCGTTACATTTTCTGCGGAACGCTTCAGTTGAGCTGCGGATTGTGGACCTGTTCCCGTAAAATCAAAAGGACTGTCATAGACGTCGAATCCGCGGTCCAGGCCGAAGCGCCGGGCAAGAAAGTAACCGCCGATGAAGGCGGCGGTCCGGTAGCCATGCGCCTTCATGACCGTGGCGAGCGTCACCAAGCTCTTGGGGACCACTTCACCGTTCTCTTCGACGCCGTTCGCAAAGGGATAAGTCGAAGTGAACAGGCTGGTGTGGGAGGGAAGTGTCAGCGGCACTTGCGAGTCAATCCGCGCGAAGCGCGTGCCCCCCTGGGCCAGAGCATCCAGGTGCGGCGTGAGCATGGGATGATAGCCGTAACAACTCAGGTGGTCAGCGCGCAGCGTGTCGATGGAGATCAGGATGACCGGCGGCAGCGTTGGGGGATGGTTGGCGAACGTGGGCCGGACCTTGGCGGGGACCAGAAAGAGGACTGCGATCAGCAATAATGCGCCAGAAAAAGCACTGATGAGCCGCAATGGAAAATTTCTCGTAGAATTCATTCCCACATATCTTATGATAGCCGATTCGGCGAGGCGCAAATAGTGGACCGAGTCGGGGCCAAGATTGCAGTGGCCGCCGCTGCTCAAATGCCGGCTGAGTGTTCAACCATTGCGGCGCAAAGAACCCCGCCGCTGCCCAATGCAAACTGCAACTTTTGGGCCATTGCCTCCGTCTTGTTCTATACTTTTCCCCATCCTAAATCGTTGAATGGAGTGACAAAATTGGAATTCCCAAAATCGCACTTTCGCCAGTCCACCCTTACTTACACCATGATTTGTTTTCTGGCAACTGTGTGCGGAATCCCGTCCGCTCTGCAGGCGCAGCAGGTGAACCCGCTGCTTTATTCGGGGCTGCGCTGGCGCATGATCGGGCCCACCCGAGGCGGCCGTGCTCTGACGGCTACCGGCGTCCCCGGCCAGCCCAACGTTTTCTACTTCGGAGCGGTGGGCGGCGGCGTGTGGAAGACCACGGACGCGGGCCGCGTCTGGAAACCTATTTTTGACCATGAGCCTATCGCTTCGATTGGCGCGGTAGCTGTTGCGCCTTCGAATCCCAATGTGATCTATGTTGGCACCGGCGAAGCCGACATGCGTTCTGACATCACTTATGGCAACGGCATGTACAAGTCGGCGGATGCCGGAAAAACGTGGACCTATCAGGGATTGCCGGACAGCCGCCAGATTGGCCGGATTTTGGTCGATCCCCACAACCCGGACGTTGTCTTTGTTGCCGTGCTTGGCCACGTTTATGGGCCAAACGCGCAACGCGGCGTGTTCCGCTCCAACGACGGAGGAAAAACCTGGCAAAAGGTGCTCTACAAGGATGAGAACACCGGCGCCATTGACCTTGCCTTCGATCCTCAGAATTCCCAGACGATTTACGCCGCGCTCTGGCAGACGCGGCGGCCACCCTGGAACGTCTATCCGCCTGCGAACGGTCCTGGCAGCGGACTTTATAAGTCAACGGATGGAGGCACTACCTGGAATCAGCTTGCCGGACACGGGTTGCCTTCCGAAGGTTTGGGCCGTATTGGAATTGCCGTTGCCCCAACCGGCTCGAATCGCATTTACTTGATCGTAGATGCCAAGCAGGGCGGTCTCTACCGCTCCGATGACGCCGGCCAAACCTGGAAGCTGATGGACTTTGAACACCGCATCTGGGGACGAGGCTGGTACTTTGGCGGGGTCACCGTCGATTCGAAGGACCCGAACACGGTCTACGTGGCAAACACCTCGCTTTACCGCTCGCGTGACGGTGGCAAGAGCTTTACCTCGTTCAAGGGGGCGCCGGGCGGCGACGATTATCACAGCCTTTGGGTTGATCCCGGCAATCCCGACAGCATGATTTTGGCCAGCGACCAGGGCGTGGTCATTAGCGTTGACGATGGCCACACCTGGACCTCCTGGTACAATCAGGCCACTGCCCAAATCTATCACGTGGTCACGGACAATCGCTTCCCTTACTGGGTGTATGGCGCGCAGCAGGACAGTGGCGCGGTGGCCGTACCCAGCCGTAGTACACATGCCGGCATCACCGCGCACGATTGGCAGCCCATCGAAGTGGGCGGCGAAAGTGAATCGATTGCCGCGGATCCGCAGCATGTCAACATTCTGTTTGGCGGATCATTTGGAAACTCCGTGGTGCGCTATAACTTCGTCAACAAACAGGCTCAGAATGTGTCGCCCATGCTGGGCCATCCCGGCCGGTATCGCAGCACTTGGACGCTGCCCCTGATCTTTGATCCGCTCGATCCTCGTAATCTCTATTACGGGACTCAAGTCTTATTCCGCACTTCGGACAGCGGCCAGACCTGGAACATCATCAGCCCCGATCTGACTCGTAAGGAACCGCCGACGCTTCCGAATCTCGATCCTGCCACGGAAGCGGACGGTGGACCCGCCGGCAGACGGCACGGCGTGATCTACTCCATTGCTCCGTCCCGCCTGCGTGAAGGCGATATTTGGATCGGCACCGATGACGGGCTGATTCAGGTGACGCACGACAGCGGCAAGAGTTGGGATAATGTGACTCCTTCGCAGTTGACGGCGTGGAGCAAGATCAGCACGATTGAAGCCTCCCCCTTCGACGGAAACACGGTTTATGCAGCGGTGGACCGCCACCGGCTGGATGATCTGCAGCCTTATCTTTACCGGACGCGCGACGGCGGAAAGACCTGGCAAGCGATTACCAAAGGAATTCCTGACGGAAGTTACCTTCAAGTGGTGCGCGAGGATCCCGTTCGCAAGGGGTTGCTGTTCGCGGGCACTGAAACCGGTCCGTTCGTCTCGTTCGACGACGGAGATCATTGGCAATCGCTGCAAATGAACCTCCCCAACTGCTCGGTGCGGGATATGGTGATTCATGGCAACGATCTGGTTGCTGCGACCCACGGCCGGTCTTTTTGGATTATGGATGACATCGCTCCGCTGCGCCAGATCGATGCGGACGTGGAACAGGCCGATGCCTGGCTCTTCAAACCATCGACCGCTTTGCGGGTACGTCCCGGCTCGGACGAAGGGACACCATTTCCGCCGGAGACCGCCGCCGGACAAAATCCTCTGGACGGAGCGATTCTTTATTACTACCTCAAAGATCAGCCTCGCGGCCCCGTGGTGCTTGAAATTCATGATCCGGCTGGCAATCTGGTGCGAAGGTATTCGAGTGCCGATCAGCCCATCAAGATCGATCCTTCCAAATTGAACATTCCTGCTTTTTGGGTTCATCCACCCCAACCACCGTCGGATAAACCCGGCATGCACCGCTTCATTTGGGACGTGCACTATGCCAGCACATCGGCCCCGCGCAACCCTTACGATCCCTTTTCCCGATTTGGCGGCGGACCGTGGGCGCCACCCGGATACTACTCAGTGACGATGACCGTGGATGGCAAATCCCAAAGCCAGGGCTTAACGCTCAAGCTGGACCCGCGCGTGAAGACTTCCGATTTGGACCTGCGAAGGCAATTCGAATTGGCGCTGAGGATCAATGGGGCTCTAGCCGAGGGATCGGCGGCCTTGCGCGGCACAAGTACGTTGCAAAAAAAGGTGAAGCAGATTCAGGCAACGCCGCAGTACCACGGCCAACTGAAGGAAGTTGTGGAAGCAATGATTCAGAAAGTGGGCACAGCCCCATCCTCGAACCCGGATTTTTCCGGGGTCGCTCCACCGTCAACAGGCCCCCTCAGCTTAGCCGACGTAGTCTCAGCGTTGAACCGCCTGGAGTTCGCCGTGGAAAGCGCGGATGCGCCGCCCACTGCGGATGCCGAACTCGGATTCAAGCTGGACCAGAAGCTGCTCATAACAAAACTGGATGAGTGGAACCACGTGGTACAGGACGATTTGCCGAGGCTGAACACTTTGTTGAGTAAAAATCACCTACAGGAAATCACTCTCCAGGCGGCTGGAAAGGGAGCGAAAAAATAGCGGATGCGATCGGCCCGAAATTCGAGAAGATTACTGGTTTAACCCCCATGCTGTTCACTGAAGCTAATCGATGCGGTATTCTTCTCTCCTCAACTGGAGAGGAGGACCGCCGAGGGCCCGCACCATCCCAGAACTTCCGAAAGGTACGTGGATTACCGATTACATTCGTCTCGGGGCTCATCTCCCAACACCGGCGACCCGCCCGCCCTCAGCACCACCCCAGCAGCTCCTGGCGACGCGAATAACGCCATGCGAATCTGGACCCGGCGCCGAATGCATGCCATCACGACCATATTTCTGTACTTCCTCCAACGGATGCGGAATCGCTGGAAGATCAGACGGAGGCAGCGCACCCTTATCGGCGCCATGATATACTGAACAGGTAGCGGGCGGCTTATGGCGGCCCAGAGGGAGTTTTAACAAGCATGAGCAAGCGTGTTCGCTCCATATTGATTCTGGTCACCAGTGTTCTGGTTCTTTATACGGTCATCGGATCGGTGCTCGGCGAGGGTGAGTCGTCCAACGAGCAGACCTACCGGGATCTCGGTGTTTATAGCGAAGTTCTTTCCCGGATCAAGAGCGATTACGTGACCGAGCCCAATCTCCAGAATGTCACGCGAGGCGCGATTCGCGGCCTCCTGGAGGCGCTTGACCCTTACAGCACTTATTTCACCCCCAAGCAGTTTCAGGATTTCCTGGCGCATCCTGACTCCGGTCCAGCGAGTGTTGGGATTTTCCTTTCAAAGAAGTTTGGCTTCGCAACGGTCGTGGCTGTTTTGCCCGGAAGTCCAGCGGATAAAGCAGGCATTAAGCCTGGCGATTTGATTGATCGCATCGGTGAAAGCTCCTCGCGTGAACTTTCGGTCATCCAGCTTGATCGCGAGCTAGGTGGCGATCCCGGCAGCACGGTGGATGTGTGGGTAGTAAAGGGGGCGCGGGGAGAACCCCAGAAGATGACGCTGACGCGGGTGATCCCCCAAATTGATCCGGTTACGGCCAAACTGATGGACGACGGCACCGGTTACGTGAGGATTTCCGCCTTTGACAAAGGTGAGGCGGAAAAAATCTCGGAAAGTGTTAAGAGCCTTGAGGGCCAGGGCGCCAAGCGCATTGTCCTTGACCTGCGCGATTGCGCGGGCGGGAGCGTGAATGAAGCTGTGGACACGGCCAGCTTGTTTATCAAGAGTGGCCTGATTGCTTATACCTATGGCCAGCGGACTCCCCGGCATGACATCATGGCCCAGCCTCCCGCCGTGGTTTTCAACATGCCTTTGGCTGTGCTCATCAACCGTTCCACGGCCGGTCCGGCGGAAATTGTGGCGGATGCCGTGCTTTGCGATAAGCGCGGTGACGTGGTGGGCGTTCCCAGCTTCGGAGTGGGCGTGGTGCAAAAGACGATCCCCGTAGGCGATGGTTCCGGACTGCTGCTTTCCGTTGCCAAATACTACGGGCCGGACGGCAAAGCCATTGAGGATAACGGTGTGACGCCGAACGTCCTTTCACCCACCGAGGAACAAGCCGAGGCCATGGAGGCCTCCGGCCAGACCGAACAGCCGGACCAGTTCGGAACGAAGGCTGACATTCAGCTTCAAAGGGCGATCGAAGTGTTGAAGCAGAACGCTTCTCCGGTCAAAGCCGCTTAAGTGAGGCTTGATTCGATTTTTCGCATCGCTGCGCTCCGTCAACCGGTCTTGGTTTTGTTGGTGGCTTTTGCTGCCGTGGGGTTTTCGTGCAAACCCGCGGCCAGGAAGGCCGCGCGGCGCGAAGCGGCGATTCGTCCTGGAAACGTCTTGCCGCTCGTTGTGCGAGCCATGGAGCGCGCGGGCGGCGAGGACATCTGGATCAAGAGCCGCCGTTTCCGCCCTTTGGCCGGAGCTTTCCCGCCCACTCACCCAACCGCAGTAGCCGTTGTCACCTTCCGCGCTCGCCCGGCTGTGTTGGAGGCCATCCAGCGCCAGGCCGGCGCTGACAAGCTTCAGGCTCGCATCCAACCGCTTCCCAGTACCTCCGCGAATCACTGGACTTTGATTGAGATTGATACTGGTAAGAAGCACCTCTGCACCATCCGCCTGGTGGAAGTCCCGCGAATCCTTCAAGCTGCGATCATCATTGACGATCTGGGCCAGAATCTGACCGCGGCCCATCAACTTGCGGGATTGCATTATCCGTTGACCTTCTCCATTATGCCGCGCGTGCGCTACGCCCGCCAAACCGCGGAGTTGGCGCACGCTTCCGGCCACGAGGTGATGCTCCACTTGCCCATGCAGCCGCGGCCTTCGTCTCACGCCAGCATCAGTCCCCATGAAATTCGCACGGGCATGCGCCGGAGTGATACGGAGCGCACGGTGGAGCAGGACCTGAGCGCCGTTCCGTTCGTGGCCGGCGTCAATAACCATATGGGGTCGCAGGCCACTGCCGACCCTGTATTGATGCAGGCGGTGATGACGGTGTTGGCCTCGCGGCACCTCTTCTTCATAGACAGCCGGACGACGGCGGAAACGGTGGCGCTGGACGTCGCCCGGCGCACGGGAGTACCGGCCTTTTACCGCTCAGTTTTCCTGGACGATTCGCAAAATGTGAACTACACGCTGGGCCAGTTGCGCCAGTTTTGTGATGCCGTGAAGAGGCAGGGAGCAGCTATCGCCATCGGCCACCCGTACCCTACCACCCTGGCCGCTCTCGTGCGTTTTCTACCCGAATTTGACCGCGAGGAGATTGAATTGGTCCCCGCTTCGCGGCTGGCGCGTTCCCCGGAGTTTGCCCGCCTCTCGCCGCCTCACATCCACCACTAATTACTCAGCTTGTGACGTAACGACGGCATCCTGTGTGCCGGTGCCTTGGCCCGCCGGGGCGCAACTTTCCCAGCACGAACGCCGCTTCAGTACCAGTACTCTTGCGTCATTCCCTTCGCGGGCGGTCCGCAGCATTGTAGCTTGCAGGGGAAGTCATGACCAGAGATCCGGTCAAGAGTCCGGCGGTTTCACCGGCACATAAGTCGCTCGGAAGTCGCCTCCGGACCCTTCGCATTGAGAAAGGCCTAACCCAAGGTGACATTGAAAGAAGGTCGGGCCTGCTGCGCGGGCATGTTTCCCGGCTGGAACACGGCCACATCATGCCTTCGCTGGATACCCTGCAGCGATTTGCGGAAGCTCTTGAAGTACCGCTCTACTCTATTTTCTATACCGAACCATCAGGGCCAAGCGTATCCAGCGAGATTCCAGAGGATACGTTGAAGGAGATTCTTGACCTGGATGGCGAACCCGCATCACAACAGGGGGCAAGCTTCCTGAAAAAGTTGAAGAAGCTTTCGGCCCGCCTGACCGATGCCGACCGTGAACTGCTCTTGATGATGGTGGAAAAAGTGGCGGAGATGAAGTAGGACCGGCACCACTGCGTTGGATCAGGCCAGGCCCCATCGGGGCATTTGCCGGCAGGATGCCGCCGCTACGACGCTCCGCCCTTCGCTTTGAGCCGTTCCTCAATCCCTCGAATCCAATCTCGATCCTGAATCATGGGCAGATTGGCGCGCACATTTTCAACCGCGCCCTGCCGGCCCGCTTCGGCAAGGAGCAAGGCCACACGCAGATCGGAAGTGGCTTGCGGCAGCGCCAAGGGGCGAAGGCCTTCCAGAACTGCGGACGTTTCCAATGCCGCCTCGGCCGTCTGCAGCGGAACCAACGCTGCGTCCTTGCTCGCATCCTCAATCGCCTTGAGGCGCGCGGCCTGTCCTTCGCGGGTGGATTTGGGCAGCCTCATGGCTGCTATCACCGCGTCATAGCTGGCCGCGTCGCGGTCAATGCCATCGGTCATGCGCCTCCGCAGCGCGCTCAATCTGCCGAGCGCCTGTTCGACGGCAGGATGATGAGCCGCCAGGGATTTCCTCCTGAGCGTTAAGCGGCAAACCATTTCTCCAAGCGCCGCCGCCATGGCCCCCGAATGCGCCGCAACACTTCCGCCTCCGGGAGTCGGCGTATCCGCCGCCACCGCGTCCAGAAATGGCCCCGCCATCATCGCGAGCTTGCGATTCCCGGTGGCCGGATGCGCCGCCTGGGATTCGGCGCCCGCGGATTCCAGCACATCCGCCAAGCGATTTTCCAGAATGGCGCCGCTCTTGAATTCCTTGAGCTTCAGATAATGGAGGGCTGCGTCCTCCACAGCGCGGCGCGGGACCAGTCCCACAATTTCGCTTTCCACCACTTCGGCCCCCGCTGCCGATGCCTCTTTGCGCACCGCGTCAAACACCACGCCGATCGGAGTGGTTTCAAAGTCTGTCAGGTTCATCGAAACCTGAGCCAAGCCGCGAGCCGCCAAGTCCACTCCCATGGCCTTGACGCAGGCGAACCCGCCGCTGGAAGCGCGGATCTTCTTGGCGATGGTTTTGGCCAGCGAAGCCTCCGGCGTATTCAGGTTAATGTTGTAAGCAATCAGAAACTTGCGCGCTCCCACCACGGTGGCTCCGGCGGTGGGATGAAGCGCCGCTTCACCGAAATCGGGTCGGCGGCTGGGATCGGTCTTCACCTCCTCACGCACCCCTTCAAACTGGCCGCGCCGGATGTTTTCAAGGTTGCGCCGCTCCGGCCGCCGGGCCGCAGCCTCGTAGAGATAGGTTGGGATGCCGAACCGTTGCCAAGCTTGCTCCGCCACCCACGCCGCGATCCGGACACAATCCTCCAACGTTGCGCCCGCGATGGGCACAAAGGGAACGACGTCCGTCGAGCCCAAGCGCGGGTGCGCGCCCTGGTGATGATTCAAGTCAATCAATTCGGCAGCCCGCCCCATGCCCCGCAGCGCCGCTTCACCCACGCTGTGTTCTGTTCCCACAAAAGTCACCACGGAGCGGTTGTGATCCGCGTCCATCTCCTGGTCCAGCAGGTGGACATACGGCCCGCTCAGAATCGCCGCGACGATCGATTCGACCTTCGCGGCATCGCGGCCTTCGCTGAAGTTTGGCACGCATTCGATGATGGTTTTCATAGAGGTCAATTTAGCACGGGCGCTTTCGAGCAGATGGGGGCGCCCCGCAGACTTTCCCGGGACGGTCCGCCCCCTGCCGGCGCGTGGAGTTTAGTCCCCAGGGCGATCTTTGGGTTATGATGCTGTCCTCATCTGCCATGCTGGAGTCACCACCATGATCAAGGCAAAACCTCCTGAAAGACCTAAGACGATTCCGGGCGTACATGTCGGCCATGCCAGTGACTTCAAGGGAATGACCGGCTGCACCGTGGTTCTGGTGGAAGCGGGAGCCGTGTGCGGCGTGGACATCCGCGGATCCGCTTCGGGCACGCGCGAAATTGAGACTTGCCGCCCGGGACACCTCGTCGATCGCGTGCATGGGATTCTTCTGGCGGGAGGGAGCGCCTTCGGTCTCGATGCCGCGACCGGCGTGATCCAATTCCTCGAAGAGCGGGGGGCTGGATTTGCTGCCGGCAAGTCGCGCGTACCCATTGTTCCCGCTGCAGTGATCTTCGATCTGGATTTGGGATCGGCCAAGGCCCGGCCCAATGCGGGCATGGCGGCTTGGGCGTGCCAAAATGCTTCGCGCGTGGTGGTGGAAGGCTCGGTGGGCGCCGGAACCGGAGCCACAGTTGGGAAGATTCTTGGCATCCGCAACGCCACCAAGGGCGGAGTCGGGTTTGAAAGCATGGTATTGCCCAAAGGCAACGTGGTCCAGGCGCTCGCCGTAGTGAACGCTTTCGGTGATGTGGTGGACCCCACAAACACCAGGGTGATCGCCGGAGCGCGTCCCACGCCGGAATCTGCCACGTTCGCTCCCACTGAACAACTGATGTTTCATGGCAAGATGCGCAAAGTGTTCGGCCCTTCCAACACCACGCTGGTGGTGGTTCTCACCAATGCGTCGCTTAACAAAGTGCAGGCCGTGAAATTGGCGGAAATGGCTGGGGATGGTTTGGCTCGCGCCATTCGCCCCGCCCACACCATGTTCGATGGAGACACGGTGTTTGCCTTGTCATTGGGCGAGAAGCGCGCGGATGTCAGTCACCTCGGTGCAGCGGCGGCGGCAGTGACGGCCGGGGCCATCATCCGCGCTGTCGTCACGGCTCGCGGCCTGGGTGGGGTTCCCGGATCGAAAGAGCTGCCGCGCCCACCCTTTGATTCACCTCAGTGACTCGTGACCGGTCCGGGAGACGAAGCGCCAGGGCTTGGGGCCGCAGGTCCCGATCTGGGTGTCTCCGGCCCAATGTGTGAATCCATTCCCTGCCCGCCCACTGGCTCGCTGGAAAGGACCAACCAGTGGCCTTTCGATCGCTTCAAGGAGTAGCGAACGTGCACGGCAAGACTCGACGCCTGCTTGCTCTGGAATTTCACCAGCGCCTGTGCGGTGTCACCCTTGAAGTCAACTTTTTCGATTTCGGTAGTGAAGTTGCTGCGATTGATGCTCGAGTTTTCCTGCAAATGCGCGTCAATGGCTTGCTGCACGGCTTGCTTGGTGTTCGGGCTCCGGCAGCTAACAGTCGTCGCTACCACCACCAGCGCCGCCAAGAACGCGGCTCCGGCCCGCATAAACTTTTCAGACATTGAAACCTCCTATTCGTCTCCCTTTGCCCATCACCGTAGGGGCGACCCTCGTGGTCGCCCACGGGCGGGCACAAGGCCCGCCCCTACGCCGGCTAACAATTATATAGCGGCCTAATGCACAATGGGGTATCCCGCTTTCTGCCAGCCGGCCAATCCGTCCTGAAAAACCTTTACGTTATTCCAACTGAACCCATTGGCCAAAAGGATTCGTCCCGCGGCACGGCTAAAGGCGCAAATGTCCGCAGCCGTTGATCCCCGGCGTCCGCCCTGATAGAGGACGATGGTTTGATCCTTGGGAATCTTACCCAATTGTTGGCTGGTCTGGGCCGCAGGAATATTAACGGCGCCGGGAATGTGACCCGTAGCAAACGCATCCGGTGTGCGAACGTCCACAAACAAGGGTTTTGGATCTCTGGTGAATAGCTGATGGACTTCCGGCGTGTGGATGAGGGCGGGTTGTTGCTGCTTGGCTTCATCCTCACTGCACGCGAGCGTCGTTTGCTGCTGGAGCTGGCCGAAAACGCCCGTGGCGCTGCCGCCGAAGGCTCCTGTTGATGTGTTGCCCAAACCCGAAGCGGCAGGGGGCGTGGTCCCGGATGGAGCCGCGTTAGAGCTTGGGACACCGCCGGAAGAGGAAATCTTGGCCAATGAGCCGGGACTGCCATCAGCGGCGGGCTGCGATTGCGCAACGCCCTCGGATGGTGTGCTGGAGGCTGGCGCGGCGGCGCTGGCTGAAGGGCTTGTGCTCGCACCGCTCTTAGCCAGCTCTTGATCGATCAGGCCAGTCAGTTCGGCGAGCGTGGGCGGACCTTGAATGATGTGCTGATTTACAAAGAAGGTGGGCGTAGCGTGCAGGCCCAGCACGTGCCCATCGTCAACATCCCGGCGAACCCGCGCGGCTTCCTGCCCGCTCTCCAGGCATTGATTGAACTCATCCGTGTTCAACCCCAGGCTGGCTGCGTCGCGCTCCAACCCTTCTTCAGTCAAGTCTTCCTGATGCTGGTAAAGAAAGGCGTAAGCCTGCCAAAACTTGCCCTGGTTGCCGGCGCACAAGCTGGCTTCTGCCGCTTTTTCGGCGTTGGGATGCACGGCCACCAACGGAAACTGGCGGAAGACGAACCGGATCATACCCTTGTACTGGGCGAGGGTTTGCTCGACGACCGGCTCCGAGCTGCCGCAGGCGGGACATTCAAAATCGCCAAACTCGACCACGGTCACGGGTGAAGTCAGATTTCCGGTCGTGTTACTATCCGGGCGAATCAGATGCTGCTGAAGTATTTGCGCGGAGCTTACTTTCACCGGCAGAAGCTCACCCGAATGGGCGAGATGAATAAATGCTGGGATGCCGATGAGCAGAGACAGAAGAAACAGCCCAAATTGACGGCGAATCGTGGACAGGGCGGAGAGGTTGTCCAACTCGACGGGAGGCCGCACGATACCGCGAATGGCCAGCGCAAAAATCAGCGTGACCGCCACCGCCGAGGTCAGGCACCACTCACAGTAAGCGTGAATCACGAAGGCTTCGATTCCCGTCAATCCAAGCGACACCAGAAACCCTGCGCTTGACACCGTCAGGAGGACATAGCGAATGAACCCGTCGAGCGGTCCCGCCAAACTTTCAGCAACGGTAAGAATGGCGATCACGCCATACATCAGCACGCCAAACAACGGCGTTGGGATACCCCACAGGTGGGCGTAGGAGCTGGCCCGCACCACGTCGCAGCCGGTTCCCATGCAGACCAGCGGACGCGATGGTGACGTATAAACCCACCACAGGTAAATCGAATCGAATAGTCCCAAAAAACTCAGCGCCAGAGTTAGGTGCTTACGCATGAGTTTCATTTTACTCTACCCCTCCGTACTTAGTCGCTTATGAGCGCCGATGAAAATTGTTTCGCAGTTGCACGTGTTGCCGCCCCACTCATGGGACACCAGCGAGCAGTATCTCTGCAACCAAGATGGCTGCTCCCACGGCGCCTGCTTCCCCCCAGCCGCGAAAGGACCATTTTCAGATTTCTGACTGATCTGTGAAAAGTTCGTCCTCGGAACGAATGAAAAAGTGGGCTCAGAATGAGAGTTTTAGCAACTCGTGGAATTTCTCCTCCAAGTACAATGGCTTCGGGATTAAGGAGATTAACCATGGTTGCCAATCCTGTACCCAGGTGCAGGCCCGCTTCCCACAGTAGGGTGTACGCAAACTGGTCCCGCAGCTTCGCACAGCTCCTTCGCGAGAGCGATAAGCTCCTCAATCACCTCCGCCGCCTCGAGAAAATCGCCGGTGGGGACACCGGCGCTACAAATGCCGGGCTGGGGGTTGGCGAATGGCTTCTTCGAGCATTTCAGAAAACAACCGCGACTCGACCAGGTTCTTTTTGGATCGCGCCCTGATTTCGTCATTCAGGAGGGAGTAGCGCGGACCCGTTCCTCTCGGGTCTGCGGTTCTTTCTTTCAAAAGGTAGCCTCGGTCAATCGCCCTGAACTTGATCGTGGGCTTGTCCCGTGTACAAAAACCCACAGTCAGGAAGGTGCTGACTGTGGCTACGCGCTCGGGCCAGGACCTTGAAACTACCTGCCGTTCTGGGCCTCGTTCTCAAGTCTTGAACTCCTAATTTGCGCTGAGCTCGCCAGCGCGCGCTCATGCGCCCCGCGCGAATCAGCCTTCACTCGATTCGCTGGCGCCTAGACTTATGCATAATAAGTGTTGCTGCTACCTTTGTAGATTCTTAGATTAACCTAGTCTTGCTCTCTATTGACCTTGACAAGCAAACTCACTGATATAATTCATCACTTAGATTCAACATGTCAGGAGAATCTGATGAAATAATGACAAGCGCGGATAAGACGGGGGAGTCGTAATCAAACTCCATGAAAAAACGAAAGTCTCCATCACCACCCGATCGAATTCAGGCTGAAGTCCACAAGCGAAGGGATGAGTTTCTTTGGAACCTGCGTAAATTGGCGAGACGGGGCGATGAAGAGGAGTTTAAGAGTTACCTTACCGAGACGTGCGGCGTGCGGCCTGACGACCCTGCGTACGAGCCTGCTTTGAGGGCGTTCTGGAACGCCGTGCGCGAGTTTGAGCGCGGGCTTTAGCATGGGCCTGGTCAATGATCTCCAACCGCGACATGGCTTCATCTTCCGGCAGCGAAGTCAGGTGACCTTTAATGATTTCGTATATTTTTTCGACCGACGACTCTGCGGAATTCTTTTTTTGAATCATTTCGCCTCAAGTCTGGTCTGACGTCCCGTTAGGGCTTCCTGAGTCTGCTTACGCCGCCGTACGCTAATGTGGCACAATTCTCCCCAAAAGTCAAAGTTCTTCATTAGGAACAGCCGCGGACCTGAAAGTCCAGGTCCACGCTACAAGCGCCTTTCACGTAAACATTGACGTTTGCTCCTCGATGCGTACATGCATCTTGACGGTATCGAGCACGAGGCGCGCGGGAATGTGGGCGAGAGAACATTTTCACCACGGAGACACGGAGACGCAGAGCTGGTATTTTCCCGTTAAGTTTTTCTCTGAGCCTCTGAGTCTCGGTGGTTCACAGCACCATCTTTTTGATCCCGTCGCGCAGAACCGGGACGTTGAAGTTGAGGAGCAGTCCGGTGTGGATTTGGGCGAGACGCAGGTACGTGAGCAGTTGCGCTTCGTGAATCGGCAGGAGGCGCTCCACGGTCTTCAACTCCACAACCACTTGCCCTCCCACCACCACATCCAGCCTGGTGCCGCTATCGAGCCGCACGCCTTTGTAGACCACCGGCAGAGGGACCTGGCGCTGGAAGCCCAGTCTTGTCATCCAACGGCAAGCTTTTCCAGACGCAGCAGTGTGTCAGGATACCGTCGGACAAGGAGGACCGGGCGCCAGCTTGCCTGGGTTCAGCTTGGCGTACAAACGAAGGATCAAGGAGCTCTATCCAACAGGCTTCGAACTGAGCGGATATGGTGAGGGACTGCCTTTTGATTGGAATTCCGTGGAAATCGACCCGGGAGGTTTGCGTGACCGGTTGGGAATCCCTCAGGTACGGTTTCACACCAAGGCTGAAGCCCCCCGCACGGTTACAATTAAGCTGAGCGGTTACAAGACAGTGGAAAGGAAAGTGGTTCCTGATGGCAAGCCCGTTCCCATCGGCCTGAATCTGGAGAAAGAGCCTCAGTGAGAGCCGGGCGTTTCGAGCTTGCAAGAAGCGGAGCGCAAGAGTAGTGACAACATGAGCTTTGACGTTTGTGCTTCGGTGCCATCCCGGCTAAACTGCCCCCCATGCCGCGCCCGCAGCATTCTGATGGTGAGAATCATCTGACCTACCACACCGCGAACATCTATCGCCGCGCCCGCATTTTCGATTCCGACCGGTTCAGGCTTAAGTTCGCCCGAACGCTCGATGATCTCCGGGCGGAGTTGGGCTTCAGGATCATCGGCCATGTTCTGATGCCTGAGCACTGCCATCTGCTGATCTGGCCCTGTGATCTCGCTGACCCTTCCCAGACCATGCAGAAGCTGGCAGAACGCACGGCCAACTTTATTCTTCGCAATCTGCGCCGGAACTCGGCCTTCCCTTGGTGCCAAGGGATGCTGAATCGGTTTGAATTGCCGCCAGCGGTGCACCACCACGCTCGTCACCGTGTCTGGCAAAGGGGTAAATACGACATGAACATTTGGAGCGAGAAGAAGCGGCTCGAAAAGCTCAATGACATGCATCATAATCCAGTGAAGCGAGGCCTGGTTGCCCAGCCGGGTGACTGGCCTTGGTCAAGTTGGAGGTTTTATTGCCTGGAGGATCGGTCCATTCTGGCGATGGACAGGATGCCGTGAGGGCTTGCGGGGGCGCACACATAAAAGCCAATGTATGCCCCCCCGCGGGCGCTCCGTCCGTTGTATCAATGTTGTCCCGCAGCGGCGGGAACATTTGGGCAGGTCAACATACTGATTCGTGACAAGGAAGCAGCAGCCATTGTCGCGCTGCCTGATTTCTAGTAACATCGGCCATTCCAATCTGGAGGATTCAGGATCTGCTGCTGGAGCATCATCGCATGAGCCTTTGTAGATCATCCAGGCTAAGTACCACCATTCGCAATTACGGTAACGTATTCTTGCAACGGTCTTCAACACCCCCTCACCCCCAGCCCCTCTCCCCGCAAGCGGGGAGAGGGTGGCGCGCAGCGCCGGGTGAGGGGGTGCAAGAATACGTGAGCGAACTTACGAAACGCTGCACTAAGGAAGGAGTGGCCATCCTTTGTCCAAATCTGACCCATTGTTTCCAGATCAACGGCTTCGGCCAAACTGTCCCGGAAATTGTAGCGAGCAAGGCTCCGCCTTCTGGCGGGTGGTGCTGGCGATTGTGGGGGTGGTTGCGCTTCTTGCCGGGGCAATCACTTTTTGGCTTTATCATCGTGCCCGCCAATCTCTGCCGCAGCTCGACGGCGAAATTCAATTGGACGGACTGAAGTCGCCGGTTGAAGTCCTGCGTGATCCGCGCGGCGTTCCCCACTTGCGCGCTCAATCCGTTGAAGACCTCTGCTTTGCTCAGGGCTATATCACCGCGCAGGACCGCCTTTGGCAGATGGACCTGAGCCGTCGGCGGGCGGAGGGAGAGCTGGCGGAGATTTTGGGTGAACGCGGCCTGAAGCTGGACGTTGAGGTTCGCACTCTCGGCTTTCCCGAAGTGTTGAAGCGCGGCGTGGCCGGTTTGGACCCGGACACGAAGGCGATGTTTGCAGCTTACGCTCGCGGCGTGAACGCCTTCATGGAAACGCATCAGGATGATCTGCCGATCGAATTTTTGATCCTCGATTACAAGCCCCGCCCGTGGACGGTTGAAGATTCGCTCTCCGTGGCGTTGAACATGGCGAAGGTGCTCAGCACCACTTGGCCGGATGACCTTTACCGCGAGCAAGTCCACTCCAAAGTCTCTCAGCAACTTTACGACGATCTGTTCCCGGCCACCACTCCGCTCGATCATCCCGTGGCGGAACTCGCAGCGAAGGCCACATCCGCGAAAAAGAAGGCCGCGAAGCGAAAACCAGCAACGATGCGGCGCGCGGCCCCCGGGCGCCGCAAACGCCTGAAGCGCAGGCGGCGCGTCCCGGCCGGCGCGCGGCAGAACTTGGCAACGATTGGAACAAGCTCCGCAGCGGGCCACAAACAATCATTGGAGGGTACTGCCTCCGGCGGCGAGACTGGCCCAAGCAGCGGCTTGGAACAAGAATGGAAAGACGGCGCTGGAGCCACCGCTGAAGATTTAATGTTCGGCCCAGCCATGGCCGAACTGCCGGATGGCGCGCTGGAGCCACCGGTGCTCGGCAGCAACAATTGGGTGGTCAGCGGAGCGCACACCGCTTCCGGCAAGCCTCTGCTGGCCAATGACCCGCACTTGCACCACACCATTCCAAGCGTTTGGTACATGATCCACCTGAAATCGCCACAGATGGACGTCACCGGCGTCAGCCTGCCGGGGCTGCCCCTGGTGGTGATTGGCCACAATCAAAGCATCGCCTGGGGCTTGACCAACACCGGCCCCGACGTGCAGGACCTGTTTATTGAAGCTTTCAATCCCCAGAATCCCGATGAATACCAGGACAACGGCCGATGGCTCTCGGCCTCAGTGAAAGATGAAACGATCAAGGTGCGCGGCAGGCAGGATTATCACCTTCGCGTGGTTGAAACCCGGCACGGTCCCATCGTGTCCCATAGTGGCGGACGCAACCTGGCGCTGGAGTGGACGGCGCTGCAGCCGCAGGGAATCCAGTTCCCGTTCTTGAAGCTGAACGAAGCCCAGAACTGGCAGCAATTCACCGGCGCGCTGCGCGAATTTCCCGGCCCGATGCAGAACTTTGTCTACGCCGATACCGGTGGAAACATCGGATATTACGCCGCAGGCATCGTTCCCATTCGCAAGCAGGGTGACGGCAGCGTGCCCGTGCCCGGCAATACCGGCGACTATGATTGGACGGGCGTCATTCCCTTTGAGGACTTGCCGCAAAGCTACAATCCCGCGAGCGGCATCATCGCCACGGCTAACGGCCGCGTCGTGCCCGATGGTTATCCTTATTTGATCACCCGCAACTGGGAGTCATCGCCCTACCGCACGGCCCGCATCTTTCAACTGCTTCAGTCCGGCACCCACTTCACCGTGGCCAACATGCAGCGCATTCAGGCGGACATTCAGACGCTCGATGATGCCTGGCTTGCCAAGCGGCTTCTGCTCGCCGCCCAAGACGATCCGCCCACCACTTCTGCCGCCCAGTATGCGCTGGGGCTGTTGGTGGATTGGGACGGGCAGGCCCGCATGAGGTCGGGCGCAACGTTGGTCTGCCGCCTCACCAATCAGGTGTTGCGCGAGCGTATCTTGACGTCCAAGCTGGGCCCCGACATGGCCAGCACCAATTGGGCCATGGGAACCGTCTTCCTACAGAACGTCATCGACAACAACCTGACCCGCTGGCTGCCGCACGGCGATGCAAACTTTAATCAAACTTTGATTCAAAGCCTGGAGGAAGCCGTGGCCAGGATTCCCGCCACCATCCGCTCCACCCGCCGCTCGGATTGGCAATGGGGCCGCGCCATTCCGCTCGCTTTCCACCATCCGCTGTTCGGGGATATACCGTTCGTCGACCGGATATTTGATGTCGGGCCCTACCCGCAATCGGGCACCTCCAGCACCGTCAAGGCGGTCACCTCCTCGCACGGTCCATCCATGCGCATGGTGGTGGACTTCGCGGATTTCGACCAATCCGTCCAGAACATCACGCTCGGCGAATCGGGGCAGATTACCAGCCCTTACTACAAGAACCAATTCAACGCCTGGTACGACGACCGGAGCTTTCCAATGCTCTTCAGCGACCAATCGGTTGATAGCCAGACTGCGCATCGCCTCACGTTAACGCCCGCCTCGGGCCCATGACTGCGGCACCTGCTTTGCGATGCTTCGCGCCGTGGAGCGAGAGTTTTTGTTCCAATAAAGAGCATCGTCATGGCAGGGCGCAAAGAGCCAAGACTATACCAACCCGGTGGACATCCCTTGTTCCCGTGTCTCGACCCAAAGAAAGGGGTCTGATGGCTCCTCTGACATCAAGGCTATGAAACACGCCTTACCATGCCATCCATGGGCCACGTGTCCCCTATATACAATGTATCGCATCGATACAAAGCACTTTTTCCATCCATACACCCTGCCCTTGGCTAAAATGGTATGGATTCCATGACGGTTTCGAACCGGCAGAAGGCTTGCCGGAGGTGGCCCGAGTGGCGAGAGCAAGCGAAACTTTCGGAACGAACCCTAAGAGTGTATGAAAACAAAGGATCGCGGTTTGGAACGAACCCTAAGAACCTATTTCACGCCAAGTTTGCTGCCACAACGGAAGGCAGGGTTTTAACCCCGCCGATAAAAGCAGCTTACGTGATTTTCGGAACGAACCCTAAGAGTGTATGAAAACAAAGGATCGAGGTTTGGAACGAACCCTAAGAACCTATTTCACGCCAGGTTCGCTGCCGCGACGGAAGGGCGGGGTTCTTAATAATCTCGCTCTTCCTGCTTACCGGTGAGTCTGGTGAGAAATCCGGGTTAGCGACCCATCGTCGGGATTACGGAGGTGAAATTTGGTGGAAGGTGGAACCAAAAAACGCAGCAGAAGGGAGCCAAAACAGTCCATGCCTGGCAGCAGAGTGAAGGAGCCAGGCCGCCTATTCGGATGGACCTCACGGGCCGGGACTGGGGCCATCCTGGCGATTGTACTCTGCGCCTGCGCTGGCATCACGCTACGGGCACAGGCGGCTCATTCCGTTGCGCAACTCGACTTGCAATACCACTTGCGCCTCCTGCGTCCCACCACCCACATCATGGACGTGGAGATTGACACCGGAAATGTCTCCGCTTCTTCCCTCGATTTCGTTCTTCCCGCCTGGGCGCCGGGCCGCTATGCCATTTATAACTTCGCGAAGAACGTGCAGCAGTTCCAGGCCGCAGGCGCGCAAGATCAGCCACTGCCCTGGGTGAGCGTGGACAAGCAAACCTGGCGGGTGGACACGCGTGGAGCGGGCGGCAAGGTGCGAGTCACCTACCGTGTCTATGGCAACGATCTCACCGGTTCCTTCTCGCAATTCGACGCCACCCACGCCAACATCAACGGCGCCTCCGTTTACATGTACGTTGCCGGCTACAAGCCCGATCCCATTGGCCTCTCGGTGGAGACTCCGCCGGATTGGGCAAAGGACATGAAGGTGATTGACGGATTCACGCTGTCCACCACCCAGCATGACTTTCACGTGCTCAACTATGACCGCCTCATCGACACCCCGATGGAAATCTCCCCCAGTTGTCAGGTCGCAACCTTCCAGGATCATGGCAAGACCTTTCGTGTGGCGGTCCACGCCTATAACGGCGAGGATAAGGACGTTTCACAACCGATGGCGAAGCTGGTGGATGGAATCAAAAAGATCGTAAACGCCGAAATGGGGATGATGCCGACTCCCGATTTTGACGACTACACTTTCATCTTTCACTTTTCCCCCTATATCGATCTGGGCGATGGAATGGAACATCTGAATTCCACCGAGATCATGGTGCGCGATGAATTTTCAGACTTGTCCGCCACCCCAGCCATTGAGATTGCCGCCCATGAATTCTTCCACCTTTGGAATGTCAAGCGCCTGTGTCCGCAAGGGCTCGGACCCTTCAATTACACCCGGGAGGTTTACACTCCGTCGCTCTGGTTCGCAGAAGGCGTCACCAGCTATTTCGGGTACTGGAACCTGCTTCGCTCCGGCATTTGGGATCAGAACGATTTTCTGAAGGCATTGTCGAATGAAGTCCGCCATTTCCAGGAAGAGCCGGGCCGTGGACTGATGTCCGCCGAGAGTTCAAGCTTTCACGCTTGGTTCTACGACCGCGCCCCACAAATGCAGGAGACAAATTTCGCAAACGCCACCATCTCCTATTACAACAAGGGGGCGCTGCTCGGCATGTTGCTGGACCTGGCAATCCGCTCCCGCACCGGCAACGCAAAATCGTTGGTTGATGTCATGCACGACCTCTATCACGAATGCTATGAAGCTCTGCCCGCCACATATTACGGTCCCGGCCGTGGTTACACCGAAGACGACGTCTTGAACGCCTTGAATGAGGTCTCAGGAACTGACTTTTCGCGATTCTTTCAGGATTACATCCGCGGAACGCAACCGTTGCCCTACGACGACGTTCTAAAGCTTGCCGGCCTGAAACTGGTGCGGACACTCGAGCCGGCGGCGGCGCCGTCACTGGGCGTGCTGATTCAGTCCACCGACCTTGGTGAAAAGGTCACGTCGATCATTCCGGGTGGCGCCGCCGACCGCGCCGGCCTGAGCCGTGATGACGTGTTGATCGCCGTCGATGAACTCTCCCTTGCCACGACCAGTCTTGACGACCGCCTGAAGATGTACCCGCCCGGCGCCGTGGTGCCGTTCACCGTGCAGCGCTATGGAAGGAGATTGCGAATTTCCGTTACGCTGGACTCGCCCGCAGCCTGGAAATACTCCATCCAACCACTGCCCGGCGCCACCCCGGATCAGATCAAGATTCGGGATGCCTGGCTCCACGGCGATTTGGTCGAAGATGCGGCTGCGCCCTAAACCGCCATACTTGCAATGGATGGCTTCGCTTACGCAAATTGGTATTTCTAACCTCAAGTGTGGTATTTTAACCACATAGTTTTGACCCATTGACATATCAGTAATCTTCTAACTTATTGATATACAGTGGCTTGGGAAAGAGTCCGATTTGGTAGGTGTCGTGCTACTACTGAACGCTTATGATTGATGAAAACTGGTATTACCAGCACACACTGGCCCGCCCGGTTTCTGCCTCCGGAGTGGGCCTCCACACGGGCGTTCCGGTTCACCTGCGGCTTCTTCCCGCACCGTCGAACAGCGGCATCATATTCAAGCGAACGGATCTGGAGGGCTTCACGATTGACGCCAAAGCCCGCAATGTGGCGCGGCTGAGTTACGCCACCAGCCTCATGCGCAAAGGCGTGCTGATTTCGACCACGGAGCATCTGCTTTCCGCGCTTTCTGGCCTGGGCGTGGACAACGTTGTGGCCGAACTTGACAACCTTGAAGTCCCCATCATGGATGGCAGTGCTCTCTCCTTCGCGGCTTTAATCCGCGAGGCCGGGTTGCGGCGGCAGCGCGCTTTCCGAGCCTACGCCAGAATCCTGAAGCCCGTTGAGGTGAGTGAGGGCCTGAAGCAGATCGGGATATATCCGGCGGAAGGGTTTCGAATCACCTACCACATCGATTTTGCGCACCCGATGATCGGCAGACAATCTATTGAATACTGCGCAAGCGCGGATGATTACGTTTCCGAAATTGCCCCAGCGCGGACCTTCGGTTTTCTGGAAGAAGTTGAAATGCTGCGCAAGAATAAGCTGGTGCGCGGCGGCTCGCTTGAAAACGTGGTGGTCCTTTCACACGACGGCGTGATGAACCCGGAGGGATTGCGATTCCCCGATGAATTCTGCCGCCACAAAATCCTGGATTTGCTCGGCGACCTCGCCATGCTCGGACTGCCTGTCCTCGGCCACATCGTCGCGGAGCGCGGCGGCCATGCCATGCACTACGCCCTTGTCTCAAAGCTCCTGCGCGAAAAATCCTGCTGGGAAATTGTCAAATTCCCGGAATTGCAACCGGATGTGCCTGCGCCCCAGGGTGTCCTCGCCGCCACAGGAAGTTAGGGTTCGCGCGAAAAGCTTTGGTAGCGCCGGCATCTTGCCGGCAAAGGCCCTCGTGGAACTGGCTGCCAGCAGGCCGGCAAGGTCAATCGGGTTTTGATGGACGGTGGGGCCGAACCTATGCCAGCATAAGGCGCTGTCTCTTCGGCTCACGGGTTTGGACTGGCTGTTTTCCCCATCACTTGATGCGGCCCAGCTCACCAACTAAAATCAAAACCGGTAGGGCCGGGGCTTGCCCCGGCCTGAGGCTGGCCTAATGGTCGGCCCTAGGCGGGTCGATCGCGTGCGACTGCCGGCCGATGGGAACAACCGCATCTGAGGGAAGGAGCCGCAGGCAAAGCGGGTGGGAGCTTGTTTACGGCGCGTCCAACGGGGCGAATCGGAATAGAATAATCTGTGGTTAACTGGCGCCGGTTCACGCCGTCAAACTTCGGGTACGATTTCGAGCGCGACAAGCTTTCGGAGCATGCAGTCACTTTTGAAGAAGCCGTCGAGTGCTTCTTTTCTGACTTCGAGGTTCGACGAAACAAGAGGTTTCGTGACCGTTACCACCGTTACCAATTGACGGGCCGGACGTTCTGAGGAAGAAAACTGAAGATCATCTTCCAGGTGCGGCTGAATAACGTGGTTCGCATCATTACAGGTTGGCTCTTATGACTCATATGAATAGATCAGTAGTGTCCTAACGTAAGCCGAATAGATTCAATTGGGTACTGGACTCCGTGTCCTGTGACGTGTTGGTGAAATTGGATAACCCCTCAGAAATCGCGGGTGGCGCATACATTGGTTTTTATGTATGCGCCACGGGCAAGCGTCACGGCATCCTGTCCATCGCCAGAATGGACCTATCCTCCAGGTAATAGAACCTCCAACTTGACCAAGGCCAGTCACCCGGGCCATTGCAATACAGCGCCACGGGGCCGCGCTTACGGCTACCTGCTTTGTACCTCTTCCCAAGATCGGGATTTCCATGAGCGCTCCACTGCCGCCAGCACCTCCGCCACGCGCAGAGCGTCCGCAAAACCGGGCTCGCCCTGGCGGCCTTCCGCAATCGATTTCAGGAACTGATGCGCCTCAATGGTTTTCAAATCCTCGTAGCCCAAGCTGTTGCCCGAGCCGGGATTGAAGTTGGCATGGAAGGGATGCTCCGGGCCAGTCACAATGCGGGTATAGCCGTCATGGGGACCATTCCCATCCGGGCGGAATAGTTGAAGCTCATTCATGCGCTCAAAGTCCCAGCTCAAAGCGCCCTCGGTTCCATTCACCTCAAACGCCATCTGGCATTTCGGGCCCTTCATCACGCGGCAAGCTTCAAGAGTTCCCTGCGCGCCGTTTGCAAATTGCGCCAGCATTGCAACGTAATCTTCATTGGTGACGTCGCCCATCGGGCCGCCAGTGGCCACGCTGAAATGCGTTCCTGCTCCCGGGGTGGCGAGCGGGCGGCGCGGGTAAAACGTGTGGTGGCTGCCCACCACGCGCTGGATGGGTCCGGCCAGCATCAGGCTCATGTCTGCGACGTGGGACATCAGATCACCCAAAGTTCCCCAGCCGGCGGATTGCCGCTCAAAACGCCAGGAGAGGACGCCATTGGGATTCGCGGCGTATCCCACAAAGAACCGGCCACGGTAGTGAGTCACTTTACCGAGCTGCCCCTGTTGGATCAGCTCGCGCGCGTATTGCACCATGGGCGCCCAGCGGTAGTTGTAACCCACAAAAGTCAGGATGCCCGCCTGTCGCGCCAGGGCTTCGCATTCTGCGGTTTCCTCCGGGCTTCGGCCCACTGGCTTCTCGCAGAAGATGTGTTTTCCTGCTTTCGCCGCCGCCTTGATGATCTCCAGATGCAGAAAGTTGGGCGTGGTGATATTCACCGCATCGACGTCCGGCGCGTCGATCACCTCCTGCCAGCGCGTGGTGTGACGCTGAAATCCGAACCGAGCCTGAGCTTCCGCAGCCCGCGTTTCCACGTCATCCGCGCAGATCACCAGCCGCGGTTTTGCCCTACAGTCCGGGAAGCGATCCGCGGCCATCAGGTAGGAGCGGCTGTGTACCGTGCCCATCCATCCCATGCCAATCACGCCCACGCCCACCGTTACCGCCATTCGCAGCACCTCAATTTGAGAGTCGCCGAATACTATACTGAAGGGCAGCAACTTGGGCAATTGCTGATGACTGCAAAACTCGGGCACGACCTTCGCTTGTCATCCTGAGCGGAGCGAAGGATCCCGGTATTTCTGTTCAGGGTAAACTCCACCAAGCATCTCCGGTTCGTTCACTGCCGAGGAAGAGGTCAAATACAGTGATCCTTCGCTCCGCTCAGGATGATAGGCCTGGAGGCTTGGCTGATAATCCCAGATTCCAGAATTGTAGAAATTCCAGAGAAGGGGATATCTCGTAGGGGCGACCCTGATGGTCGCCCACGGGCGGGCACCAGGGTCGCCCCTACAGCGCGTGGAAATCAGGCTCCAGCGGGAAAGGGGGCTAAGTGAACAGCATTGGGCCTAAGCAGCTTATTCCGAAATCAATGGGAAGGCACGGCCAGAGGTCTCCAGATGATTGGCCGTTGATTGCCAAGAAAGTTAAGAATTTCCACAATCCAGCCGCGGGCGAAGAGTTTTTTCCCATGCTAGAATAAGTTCATCATGGATGTTGAGAAGACCATTCAGTTCCTGCTTGAGAACCAGGCCCGTTTTGATGCCCGGATGGGGGCGAATTTCGCCAAGGCCGAGGAGCGGTTTGCCAGAGCCGAAGTGCGTTTCGCCAGAGCCGAGAAACGCATGGACCGGGTTGAGCGCGTGGTGGCGCAGTTGGCCGTCGCCGGACTGAGGTTCCGCAATGAGATTCGCCGGGCTCAGCTTGAAACCGGCCAGCAGATTAAGGTTTTGGCAGAACGCCAAGCGGAAACGGACGACAAGCTGAACGCCCTGATCGACATTGTGGATAGAGCGGTACGGCGGAAAAACGGCAAGAAGAATTAGATAGGGTTTCTCCGGCAGCTTGAAGGATCGCTGCCGGATTTCTTGACATTCCTTATGCCGGCTGCGGGCGCTCGCGGCCAGGCAGCATGGGCGGTGCCGCCGGCTGCGGCTTCAGGGTTGCAGCAGGAGTAGCCTGAGCGGGAGGAGCAGGCGGCTCCGGACGGACGGGCTCGGGCAGGGGCTTGCCTTCCAACAGCAGCTTCACTTCGCTCCCATCCAGCACCTCGCGGATCAGCAGCGTCTCCGCAATGCGCGTCAGGGCCTCGCGGTTGGTGGAGAGAACTTGCCGCGCGCGCTCGTAGCCGGTCATCACGAAGCGCTTCACTTCCTCGTCAATCTTGATGGACGTATCCTCGCTGAAGTCGCGCTGCGTGGCGATGTCGCGGCCCAGGAAGATTTCCTGCTGATTCTTGCCGAAGGCTAGCGGCCCCAGAGCTGACATACCGAACTCGCACACCATGCGGCGGGCCAGCTCCGTGGCTAGCTCAATGTCATTCCCAGCGCCGGTGGTGACGTGGTTCAAGAAGAGTTCTTCCGCCACGCGCCCTCCCATCATGATGGCAAGCTGCGATTCCAGATAATCGCGCGTGTAGGTGTGCTTGTCATCCACCGGGATTTGCATGGTGACGCCCAGCGCCATGCCGCGCGGAATGATGGTCACTTTGTGCAGCGGATCGGCGAAAGGCACCGTCAGCGCCACCAGGGCATGGCCGCTCTCGTGATAAGCAGTGTTGCGCTTTTCTTCATCGGAAAGGATCAACGACTTGCGCGCCGCGCCCATCAGCACTTTATCCTTGGCGCTTTCAAAATCCCACATGGTTACTTGCTTGCGGTTCTCTCGCGCCCCGAGCAGCGCCGCTTCATTCACCAGGTTGGCCAAATCTGCGCCCGTGAAGCCCGACGTGCCCCGTGCCAACACGGGAATGTTCACGTCTTCGGAGAGAGGAATCTTCTTGGTGTGGACCCTCAGGATGCCCTCGCGCCCGCCCACATCGGGCCGCGGCACCACCACGCGGCGGTCAAAGCGGCCGGGGCGGAGCAGCGCCGGATCCAATACGTCGGGGCGGTTGCTGGCGGCAATCAGGATCACCCCATCATTCGATTCGAAGCCATCCATCTCCACCAGCAGTTGGTTGAGCGTCTGCTCGCGCTCATCGTGCCCGCCGCCCAATCCAGCGCCACGATGGCGCCCGACCGCGTCAATTTCATCAATGAAAATAATGCAAGGCGCATTCTTCTTTCCTTGTTCGAACAAGTCACGGACCCGTGAAGCCCCCACGCCAACGAACATTTCCACGAAATCGGAACCTGAGATGGAGAAGAATGGCACATTCGCTTCGCCCGCGATAGCGCGGGCAAGAAGAGTCTTGCCGGTTCCAGGCGGGCCGACCAACAATACACCTTTGGGAATGCGCCCGCCCAACTTCTGGAACTTCTGAGGCTCTTTGAGGAAGTCAATGATCTCGTGCAGTTCCTCTTTGGCTTCATCCACTCCCGCCACGTCTTTGAAAGTTACTTTTTTCTGCTGGGTGTTGAGCAGCCGGGCGCGGCTTTTTCCGAAGGAAAGCGCCTTGTTGCCGCCGCTTTGCATCTGGCGCATGAAGAAGATCCAGAAACCAACCAGGATGATGAGAGGCAGCAAGCCGTTGCCAATCCAGGAGAGCCAGGAATTGCCGGAATTATCCTTAATGACCACGCTGACGCTTTTGTCGATCAGGTCCTTATAAAGGTCCGGATAGTTGGAGGGAATGGTGGTCTTGAACTTGGAATTGTCCTTCTTTTGCCCCGTGACTTCGGAGCCCTCAATGGTCACATTCTTAACGTCACCTTTGGACACGTCGGAGGTGAATTGGGTAAAGGTCAGCTCCGCCGGGTGCTCGCCGGTATTCGACTTGACGACGGCCCATAAAAGAAGGGCCGTGGCCACCATGACCACCCAAAAAATGATGTTCTTAACGGCTGAATTCACAACGCCACCTCCCAAAACTTCCTATCCGCCGGCCCATCGCAGCTACCCTCTGCCCAACTTTCTATTGGATGCGGTCCGAGGCTGCCGCGTTCGGGGTGGCGGGTTGACAGCGGCAATGAAGGGGAGATTTTGGAATTTTCCTCCCCGCCCCAAGCCATAGCCCACCAGGTACCCGGATTGGGCGGCGAAACCAAGATAATCCGCTGCCACCCCCACCTTCTTGCGGCTGCTCTTTTCAAGCAGGGCGGCAACGCGGAGAGAACGGGGCCGCTGCATGGCAATGGAGGTACACAGGTAGTCCAACGTGATGCCAGTTTCCAGAATTCCATCGACCAACAACACGTCCTGCCCGGCTAGTTGCGGGCGGGGAGAAAAGACAATTTCGCGCAATGGCACACCGGCCATCGAGCCATCTTGCATCTTGACATTCAGGAAGTGGCACACGACGTCCATGCGTAGCGACCGCATCAGATCCGCCACAAAAACAAAACTGCTTTCCAGAACGGCTACCAGATGCAGCGTTTGGCCCTTGTAATCCCGGTTAATCTGCCGGGCAATCTTTGCAACGCGGCGGCGGATGACTTCTTGCGAAAAATGCTTCTCCAAGCCGCCTGCCGGGATACCCGAACCGGCAAATCCAGAGGCCGAGCCCTCCCGCCCCTTGTGGCGGTCCTCGGGAACTCCTTCCGGCGGTTGGGCGAAAGCTCCGAACTCATACCCCGGGCTTAAGGATGTCATAATGGGATTCCCGAACGGTAGTGGAATAGCCTTCAGTCGCGGCGCCGTCCTCAGCACTCAGACTCCTCATCATCAATTGCGGCGGCAAGCAGACTGCCGCTCCACCCATCAAACCGTTTCACTAATTCCCGAACGGGGTAGTTGCAGCGGTTCTTCGATGATCGTCAAGAATTGCAAAGTGGTTGAAGTGACTCCAGCAGCCGGCGTTGAAGGGAAACCCCTTACCCAGACAATCTCCTTGCCGTCTTCAATGACCGGCCAAATCTTACGGCGAGCGGCAGGAATCTTCATGTCTTGAAACAGTTCCTTCAATTTGCAACTTCTCCGGCGGCCTTGGGGCTGGAACCGGTCACCCGCCCGCCAATTGCGGAGAATCAGGCTGCCTTGCATCTTCCCCATGTCGAGTTTGACAACACTCCCATTATTATACGCTTTATCTTTTACCTTTGTCTTAGGATTTTCGGCAACCTCAAACCTGAACTTGACACCCAATGCGGGAACAGCCAGAACACCGGGCATTGGAACGGAGTAAGAATAGGGCTCCGCGCTTGCTTCCGAATGCGAGAGCTCGAAAGTTATCCAGTCGAAATCCCGGCGGACCTCGAGCCCTCCTGCCAGTAATAGACGCTTGCCGCTCCCGCCCGTTACAATAAATCGAAGGAGGGATTCAAACTGGCCGGACGAAAGGGCCGGCCGCTGCCCGAAGGCCGAGGCCGCCATCTGGCGAAGAACCCGCACCTGGAGGGCGCGCGGCAGCCCGCCCAGGGCCCGCAGCGGGATCCTCTCCTCCCGCCCTTCGCGCCTCCGCCAGGGACGCGCCAACTCGCGGGCCTGCTGATCAAGGAGGTCTTCGTCGCCCCTCATGTGATCGGCAAGCTGCTTCAAATGAAGGACCATCGCGGGGTTGAACTCGGCTTCAAGCAGCGGCAGAAGCTTCTGGCGGATGCGGTTACGCAGGAAGCGCAGGTCCAGATTGGATGAATCCGTGCGAAATTCGAGCTGGCGGGAGCGAATCACATCTTCCACCTCCCGCCGGGTCACACCGAGAAATGGCCGGACGATGACCCCATCCAGCACGGGATGAATGCCGCCCAGCCCCCGCGTCCCCGCCCCGCGCAAGAGGCGTAGCAGGACGGTTTCCGCCTGGTCGTTGGCGGTGTGCGCTGTGGCGATCTTATCTAGCCGGCCTTGGCGAACCAACGAGTAGAAGAACCGGTAGCGAAGCTCGCGGGCCGTAGCTTCCAGATTGCGCCGGGACAGCCGCGCCACGCGGGCTACGTCCGCTTCTGCCCGGATGAATTCGACCTTCAGATTTGCGGCCACTGAAGAAACAAAAGATTCGTCCCGGGTGGATTCGTCACCGCGAAGCCGGTGATTGAAGTGGACGACGCTGATGCACAAGCCTACCTCGGCCGCGAACTGGCCCATGAAGTCGAGCAGCAAGATGGAGTCCGGGCCGCCCGAAACGGCAACACCCAGGCGCTCGCCGGCCCGAAACGTGCCGGCCTTGCGCATCTCAGTTGACCACCGGGAATAGAGCTTCGATTGACGACGCATCGCCGCTCCAAAGGGAATGGTTCCAACTCTCTACCTCCTGAATTGTAACACTTGGCGTGGCACGCCGGTTGCGGAATGGCAAATGGGGCAGGTTTGCGGCTTTCAACGCCGCAAGGGGTTGGAGGCGTTTCGATTGCGGAATGGGCGCCGGGGGAGCATGGGATCACCGTCTGCCCCCCAGCAAAATGCAGTTGTAAATCGGCTGGAAATCCCAGCGTGGTCCCATTCGCGACTAGCTAACCACGATTCTTCAGTGACTTTTTATGTTGCGGGCTGCGGGCAGTGGTAGCCGGGACGGAAATTGTGGGATGGTCCGCGCCGGCGATGGCGTTTAGCGATTGGCTTCTCAATGCCGGGCTGCGGATAGGTGGATTCCGTAGCCTCAAAACCAGCGAGTCTTTCAGATTGCTCCTGGAACGGCATCAGCACGCTTTTGGCAAGGAGCATTAGGAGCGTCAAGATTTCCATCAGTGTCCTCCGGGGATATGGCTTTTCTTCCGCCAGCCGCTGTTACGATGCCAGCCTGACAACGCTCAATATACACCCCAGGAATGAGACGGTGGAGACAGGTGAGACAAGTGAGACAGAATTTTGTTAGGCATTCTAAATCAAAGGGTTGATCCCTATCAAGGGCCAATCCTGCCTGGAAAATGGCATGAAGTGTCCCTTCTTGACACATTTGCCGCTTGAGGCAGGAGGACGCAGACTTAGCCCGGATTTTTCACTAAACAATTGAAAAAGGCTGTCTTTTCTGGCATAAGCATTTTGATGAGAAAAACTTGCGCCAGAGAAGGAGACAGCCTTTGTGACCACAGAGTGTGACGGAAAACCTTTTGAATGTCAGCCGC